>Ga0163144_10000170_pt1 | contig 151054 bp, 141 predicted proteins | sample OliLak19BULKMAT1_FD_123175 | JGI IMG/M metagenome (GOLD analysis project Ga0163144, IMG submission 123175) | Freshwater microbial mat bacterial communities from Lake Vanda, McMurdo Dry Valleys, Antarctica - Oligotrophic Lake LV.19.BULKMAT1 | ecosystem: Environmental > Aquatic > Freshwater >...
ACCGGCTGCGGTATCGGCTGTGCTCGGCGCTCGCGATGACGCGGTAATCACGCCGCCCGGCGGGGCCGGACACGGCGAACCGGTGTGATCGCGCGCCGTGGGGAGCCGGTGGATCACAATCGGGAGGCGGTCGAACGCCGCGAGTCCGAGCCAAGCACCAGAGTTTTCCACGGCACCGACGCCACAGGGCTGCATGGTGTCTTGTGCAGAGGTTCCCTAGCCGACTTGGACCATCTGGATGCGTGCCAAGTCGCGGGCTTCCGCTACCTGGGCGTGATACAAATCCCAGCGCAGCTGCAGATTCATCCACAGATCCGGGGTGGTGCCGAAATACTTGGCTAGCCGGAGGGCCGTCGCGGGTGTGACCCCACGGCGAGCGTTGACGAGCTCATTGACGCGCTGATACGGGACCCGGATCCCGTCGGCCAAGTCCCGCTGGGAAAGTCCCATGGGGTTCAGGAACTCCTCCAGCAACATCTCGCCCGGATGCGAGGGCGCGCCATGTGTAGGAATGCGAACCATTTAAGCCTCCACTCGTTCAGTCATGGTAGTCCACGATCTCGACCTGCGATGGCCCCAGATCGGTCCAGGTGAAGCAGACCCGATACTGGTCGTTCACCCGGATGCTGAATTGCCCTTTCCGATTGCCTTTCAGCGCTTCCAGTCGATTCGCTGGTGGAACCCGGAGATCCTGAAGTGCCCCGGCAGAATCGAGCAATTCCAGTTTGCGCCGTGCGAACGCCCAGAGGATCGTTGGACAGGTCCTGCGTGCCCGCTTGGTGTCGCTGGCATTAAAGATGTCCTCCGTGCCCGGACCACCAAATGAGCAGACCGTCATATCATGATAGCACGGCTATCGTGCTATCGCAAGAGCGACAACTCCTGCGGCATAACGCCCGCAATTCTGCGGCGGCGCATTCCAACAAAATGCGGCGCGCGCGCGGCGCGCGTGGGCCGCTACCGAAATCAAACGCGCCGTCTGCAGCAATTGTTTTTTAGCGAGGGCTCACAACAGTCGGCGAAATTCTTCCACGGAGAGCCCAGCGTCCCGCGCGATGCGGAACCCAACCTTCTCGAGCGCTCGCACGGCATCGAGGTGATTGACGCCGGCGATTGTGGGCACGTCCTAGGCGACCTCCACCTCTCGCACGTCCGCGTCGCGCACGAGCTCGTCACGGACGAGCAGATATTCGCGAATCGCGTCACGAATATTGGAAAGCGCTTCCGCCTCGGTTGCGCCTTGGGACCAGCACCCAGGCAGACCGGGGACGGACGCGCTGTATCCCTCGTCCGAGTGTTCGAGCGCGATTTTGGATTTCATGGGTGAACCCTCCTGCTCGAATATACGCAAGCCCGGTCCGTCTCCCTAACTAGGAGCTGCGAGGCCCTCGCGGCCTGATCCGGCAAGCGAACGCTAGCCCCGGTCAACCTGAACCGGGCCACAGCTTCCGTTCGCGGCATAATTCCGAAAGGCTGCGAAGCGCTGAGCGCCCCCCTGGGGCTCGAGGCCATCCCTGCCCTGCCGAACCCTATCACCCAGCCTCGGCCCGCGCCAGCCCACTACAATCCCTGGAGTCCCAATGGGACCACCGATTGCGGGTCGGGCCGGGCAGGCCCGGCCTCTACGGCATCGGTGTTCGAGCTGGAATGGGGAGCGGCAGGTTCGATTCCACGGGCCGATTGGAATGACGGCCGGGAACTCGCTCAGGCGGGCCCGACTCCTGGACTCCATCCTGGCTCCGCCTCAGAGCGCCGCACCGTAGCATCGCACCGTAGTGTCGCACAGCTGTGCGACGCGACATGGTGTTTGACACTACCGATCCCGGGCCCACCCCAGCGCCGCCCCCACGGCCCGCCGCCAGCGCGCCCGGTGCGCCTCGCGCGCGGATGCGGCGAGGTCGGGAACGAACCGGGTCCATCGGCGCACCGCCGTGAACTCCTCGATTGAAGGCCAGACTCCCAGCGCCAATCCGGCCAGGGCTCCGGCCCCCAGGGCTGTGGTCTCGACCACGTCCGGGCGCTCCACCGGCAGGTCGAGCAGGTCGGCCTGGAACTGCATCAGCCAGTCGTTGGAAGTGGCACCGCCGTCCACCCGGAGCACCGGGACATGGAGACCGACCCCTTTGGTCATCCCCTCCAGCAGTTCCGCCGAGCTGAACGCCACCGCCTCCAGGGCTGCCCTCACCAGGTGGGCCCTGGTTGTTCCCCGGGTCAATCCGGTGATGGTTCCCCGAGCCTCCGGTTCCCAGTAGGGAGAACCCAGCCCGACGAAAGCAGGTACGAACGAGACCCCACCGGTATCGGGAACCGAACGCGCCAGCGCTTCACTGTCCGCGGCCGCCTCGAGGATCCCCAGCCCATCCCGGAGCCACTGGATGGCCGCCCCCGCAATGAAGACGCTCCCTTCCAGCGCATACGCCGGCTCGCCCCAGGCCCCGCACGCCATGGTGGCCAGGAGCCCTTCTGGCGGCGCAGGTGGCCGGCCTCCGGCATGAACCAGCAGGAAGGCGCCTGTCCCATAAGTGTTCTTGGCCGCGCCCGGAGAAACGCATCCCTGGCCGAACAACGCCGACTGCTGGTCCCCGGCCAGCCCGGCGATCGGCAGCGCGAATCCGAAGTGTTCCCTCATGCATTCAGCCAGAACACCGCTCGAGGCAACGACCTGGGGGAGCATTTCCCCGGGGATCGAAAACAACCCGAGGAGCTCCTCACTCCAGCCGCGTTCGTGGATATCGTACAGCAGCGTCCGCGAGGCGTTGCTGTGATCGGTAACGTGCGCCGCCCCGCCCGAAAGACGTGCCACCAGCCAGCTATCCACCGTCCCTGCCGCCAGTTCCCCGCGCTCAGCCCGCCGGCGCAGCTCCGGGTCGCGGAGCAACCACTCAAGCTTGGTGGCCGAGAAGTACGGATCGAGCAGGAGTCCGGTTCGGGACCGCACCATCGCCTCGGCGCCGGAGGCTTTCAGTTCCCGGCATCGCTGCGCAGTGCGGCGATCCTGCCAGACTATTGCCGGGGCAACCGCCCGCAGCGTGCTGCGATCCCAGACCACGATCGTTTCGCGCTGGTTGCTGATCCCGATTCCAACTGGACGGGCCCCGCTGACCGCCAGCGCGTCCCGTGCCGCCTCCAGGGTGCTCTGGAAGAGATCTTCGGCGTCATGTTCCACCCAGCCCGGCTGCGGGAAGTGCTGGGCAAACTCCCGGTACGCGTGCCCCAGGATGCTGCCGTCCTGATCGATGATCAGGGCGCGGGAGCCAGTGGTGCCTTGGTCGAGGGCGAGGATGCTGGGCATGGGAGACGGGGAATGGGGAATGGGGAATGGGGAATAGGGAATAAAAGCAGGGACAACGGCATCTGGTCGAAACCTGACCCTCGTTGAACCTACCGCCAGATTGAACCATTAGTCGAACGGGCCAGGCACCGAGCTGGCCCCACCATCGGTTACCTTACCTTCCATCTCACGCTCATTCCCTATTCCCCATTCCCCATTCTCCGCCCTATGACCTACTCCACACTGCTCTACGAAGTCACCGACGGGATCGCGACGATCACGATCAACCGCCCGGACAAGCTCAACGCCCTGAACGGGGAAGTCATTGCCGAACTGGGGAAGGCCGCCGAGGCGGTGGCCCGGGATGTCGCGGTGCGGGGCGCCATCCTGACCGGTGCCGGTCCCAAGGCCTTTGTGGCCGGGGCAGATATTGCCGAGCTGGCGCACCTGGCGCCGGGGGCGGCCAGGGCCCGATCGGAGGAGGGGCAGGCGGTCTTTGACCGTTATGAACAGAGCGGCAAGCCCGTCATCGCCGCCATCAACGGCTTTGCACTGGGAGGGGGGCTGGAGCTGGCCATGGCATGCCATCTCCGGGTGGCCTCGGAAGGAGCCAAGTTCGGACAGCCGGAGGTCAAGCTGGGCCTCTGCCCCGGATATGGCGGCACCGTCCGGCTGCCGCGCCTGGTGGGCAAAGGTCGGGCGCTGGGACTGCTCCTGGGCGGCGGGATGATCGATGCCGCCGAGGCCCACCGGATCGGGCTGGTCAACCAGGTCGTCCCCGCCGACGAGGTGATGGGCGCCGCCCAGGCGCTGATGTCCTCGATCCTGGAGAATGGCCCGCTGGCACTGCAGGCCTGCCTCGAGTCGGTAAACCTGGGGATGGACCTCTCGCAGGAGGAGGCCCTCTCGCACGAGGCCGACTTGTTCGGGCGGCTGTTCGGGAGCGCCGACATGAAGGAGGGAACGGGCGCGTTCCTGGCCCGGCGGAAGCCCCAGTTCCGGGGCGTCTGAGCCACCATTTTCCAGACTGGGAATCGGCACCCAAACCCGCTAAATTTGCAGGGATGCGGGCCAACCGGATCAGTGCACGCGGGTTCAGGAATCTGGCTCCCCTGGACCTGCCCCTGCCCACGGCGGGCGCGGCGATCCTGGGGCCCAATGGCCATGGCAAGACCAGCCTGATCGAACTGCTGGCCTACCCAGTGGTGTGGCGCTCGGCGCGGGGAGCGCCCGACCAGGAATTGGTCCAGTTCGGCGAACCGGCGTTCCACCTCCGGGTGGAGTTCGAGGGGCGCTCCGTCGAGGCCGGCTTTCTCCGGGCCGAAAAGAAGAAGCGCCTGGTGGTGGACGGGCTGGAACAGCGGCGATTGGGTCCTGCCATCGGGCACTGGGCCGCCGTCACGTTCCTGCCCACCGACCTGGGGTTGATCCAGGGACCTGCCGCGGAGCGGCGCCGGTACCTCGACCAGATGCTGTCGCTGGCCAATCCGGACTACCTCGGTCACCTGAGCCGATTTCGTGTCGCCCTGGCCCATCGCAACGCCGCCCTGCGGCAGGGGCGGCCGGAGCTGGCGGAGCCCTTCGGACCGGCCCTGGCCCGCCACGGGGCCGCCCTGATTGCGGCGAGGCTGGGATGGGTGCAGGACACGGCAGCGCAGTTTGCCGCGGAGTGCGACGGGCTGGGCGAATTGGCTCCGGTCGGCCTGGAATACCGGGGCCGCCTTGAGCTGGCCGATCCCGAAGCCTGGACCCCAGCCCTGCGGGAGTCCTTGGCACGAGACCAGGTGCTCCGCTCCACCGGCATCGGGCCCCACCGCGACGACCTGACGGTGACGATCGGTGGCCGGGGGTCCCGGGAATTTGGCAGCACGGGCCAGCAGCGCGGGGCGGCGATCGCGCTGCGGCTGGCCGAAATGACGACGCTGGCCGCCAGCCGCGGCACCGAGCCGGTCCTGCTGCTCGACGATGTCTTTGCCGAGCTGGACGACGAGCGCCAATCCCGGCTGGCGGCCAGGCTTTCGCAAGGTGGCGAGCGGCAGGTCTTCGTCACGGCGCCCCGACGGGATGAACTGCCCAAGGCCCTGACGCTCGAGGTGCTGCGGGTGGAAAGCGGGATGGTCTGGAAGGACGGGAACGGATGACCGAACGCAAGTCAGGCATGGTGCCGCTCCGCGAGGCGCTCGATCACTGGATCAGCCACCGCAGCGGCATCGCCAAGCGGCTGGACCAGGCCGATGCCGTGCTCTCCTGGGCCGACTCGGTAGGGCCCCAGGTGGCGGCGATCACCCGTCCCGAATCGGTCACGCCCGATGGGGTCCTGCGGGTTCGCGTCACCACCCCGGGATGGGCCACCGAGCTGGGTCTTCAGGCGCCCCGCATCCTGGCCCGCCTGAACCAGAACCGGAAGGGCCGGATCGTGCAGATACGCTGGATTGTGGGTCCCCTGGACCCGACTGACCCTCACGCCGACAGGACGCATGGCTGACGAAACGAAGGACCCCGCCCCGGAGAAGGAATACGCCGCCGACTCGATCCAGGTCCTCAAGGGACTGGAGGCGGTGCGCAAGCGGCCGGGGATGTACATCGGCAGCACCTCCGAGAACGGGCTGCATCACCTGGTCTACGAGGTGGTGGACAACTCCATCGACGAGGCGCTGGCGGGCCACTGCGACACCATCGGCGTGGTGATCCACCCCGACAACAGCATCACCGTCACCGACAACGGCCGTGGCATCCCGGTCGGGATGCACCCGACCGAGAAGCTCCCCGCGGTGGAGGTGGCGCTGACAGTCCTCCATGCCGGCGGCAAGTTCGACAAGAACACCTACAAGGTCTCCGGTGGTCTCCACGGGGTCGGAGTGTCAGTCGTCAATGCCCTCTCCGAGACCCTGCAAGTGACCGTGGACCGCGAGGGCCAGCGCCACCAGATGAGCTTCGTGCGGGGCAAGACCACCCAGCAGCTCACCGTCCTCGGCAAGACCAAGTCCACCGGCACCACGGTCACCTTCAAGCCCGACCCCGAGATCTTCACCGTCCTCGAGTACCAGTACAGCACCCTGGCCGACCGGCTCCGGCAGCTGGCGTTCCTCAACAAGGGCGTCACCATCACCCTGACCGATGAGCGGACGGAGCCGGCCAAGGCCGACATCTTCTTTGCCAAGGGTGGCCTGATCGAGTTCGTGACCTGGCTCAACCGCAACAAGAAGTCGCTGCACCCCAAGCCGGTGGCGTTCTTTGCCGTCAAGGATGACGTCGAGGTGGACCTGGCCCTGCAGTACGAGGACGGCTACAACGAGAACGTCTTCACCTTCGTGAACAACATCAACACCCACGAGGGCGGCACCCACCTTACCGGGTTCCGTTCGGCGCTGACCCGGACGATCAACGACATCGCCAAGAAGGGCAACTATCTCAAGAAGGCCGACTTTACCCTGAGCGGCGAGGATATTCGTGAGGGACTGACCTGCGTCATGCACGTCAAGGTCAAGGAGCCCCAGTTCGAGGGGCAGACCAAGACCAAGCTGGGCAACTCGGAGGTCGAGGGGATCGTCAAGCAGGTGGTCAACGAATACCTCGGCAACTACCTCGACGAGCACCCGCCGGTGGTCAAGGCGATCCTCGAAAAGGCGGTCAGCGCCGCCCGCGCCCGCGAGGCGGCCCGCAAGGCCCGCGACCTGGTCCGCAAGAAGACCGGCCTCGAGAACGCGGTCCTGCCCGGCAAGCTGGCCGACTGCTCACTCGACGACCCCGCGCTGTGCGAGATCTACCTGGTCGAGGGCGACTCCGCCGGCGGCAGCGCCAAGCAGGGGCGCGACCGGTCCTTCCAGGCCATCCTGCCGCTGCGCGGCAAGATCCTCAACGTGGAACGCGCCCGGATCGACAAGATTCTCGGCAACGAGGAAATCCGCTCGATGATCACCGCCATCGGCGCCGGGGTCCGCGAGGAATTCAACATTGCCAATGCGCGCTACCACAAGATCATCCTGATGACCGACGCGGACGTGGACGGCGCCCACATCCGCACCCTGCTGTTGACCTTCTTCTTCCGGCAGATGCCGGAGCTGATCGAGGCGGGATACATCCTGATCGCGACCCCGCCGCTGTATCGGGTGGCCCGGGCCAAGGAGGAGTACTATGCCTACAACGACCAGGAGCGCGACGAATACGTCCGCCGCCTGAGCGGCGACGGCAAGGCCAACGTGAACATCCAGCGCTACAAGGGTCTGGGCGAAATGAACCCCGACCAGCTCTGGAAGACCACGATGGACCCCAACACCCGCACCATGCAGCGGGTTACCCTCGAGGACGCCGTCGAGGCGTCCAAGCTGTTTGATGAGCTGATGGGGGACGCGGTGGAGCCCCGGCGCGAGTTCATCGAGCAGAACGCCCGGTACGTCAGCGTGCTGGACGTGTAGGCAGCGGGGCAGCGGGGCAGCGGGCGAAGTTGCCTCTTCGGAATTGGCCCGTCAACTCGGACAAGCTGTTGCTTCCCCGCTGACGAGCTGACCCGCCGACCCGCGTTGTTTTACTCCCCGCCCGGCGGCTTTTCTCCCGCCTCCCCGCCCCGGCCCCAGCCCCGGCGCGTCCAGAACATGATCGCTCCGCACATGTTGCCAGGCTCGCGGTACAGCGCCGGGATATCACTGATACCGGCGTAAACCTCCACGGCGGCCAGTTCGCTGATGGCGACGAGGCCGTTGAGGTCCGGTGGTGGCCCCCCGTCCGTGGAGACCCGCATCCCATCGACCAGGACGTCGAGATAGCACGGCCCGCCACCGCGGGTGAACGACCTGGTCGCTTGGCGGTTGGTGGCCGCCGTGACAGTGGAGCCATTGGTATACAACCTGACGCTTGGCACCCCCCGGAGGATATCCCCCATTCGGCGATGCTCCCAACGCTCCATGGTGGCCTGGTCAAAGAAGGTTCCGGCGCCCAGCCGGCGCCGCTCATTGAACCCCTCCAGCATCCGTGCCGTCGGGGTCGGCTCGGGCTTCGCCAGAACGCGCACTTCTGGGAGGCGAGTGGCCTCCGGAGTCAGCAGGTACTCGACCGCAACAGTCCGGCCGGCAAAGAGGTTCAGCCCGCGCTGTACCGTGGTAAAGCCGGGGTGAAAGATGCGGACACTGACGAGCTGCGGATCAAGGCCCCCAAGCCGGAATGCCCCAGCGGCATCGGTCTCGGCAAACCGGTTTCGCCCGACCAGTTGCACCACCACCCCGGCCAGCGGTTTCCTGGTCTGGGCGTCGAGGACCCGACCGGCGACCGCGGCGCTGCCGGTTTGGGCTGGAGCCTGGGGCAAGGCGAGGACGGCAAGCAGCCCGACCCCCCCGATCACCGGCCAGAGTTGCCGCAGAGAACGAGCCATCGCAAGCCCCTACTTCCATGCGTTGTGATCGACCCGGGACTTCTCCAGACAACCCCAACCAGAGACTACCTCGGGGGCTCCCCCACCGCCAGCCCCCGCTTGGTCCAGAACATCAGCGCCCCGCAGGCGTTTCCGATGCTGCGGTACTTGAGGGGAACACTGGCGGTGCTGCCATAGATCTCCGCGACGGCGAGCTCGGCCACGTTGACAATGTCGTTGATGTTCGGCGGGGGGGACCCCTTGGTATCGCCATCCCTGGTCTGGGACCAGATCTCCTGGCCATCCACAACGATGTCGAGGTAGCACGGCCCGTTCTGGCCCGGCCGCATCGACCGCACCATCTGCCGGTCTGACGCCACGTACACGTGCTGGTTGTCGGTGATCATTCGCAGATTGGCGGCACCTCGCAACACATCGCTCATCCGTCGGGTGGCGCAGCGGGTCAAGGTTGCCTGGTCCAGAAAGGTGCCGCCCCCCAACCGCCTCCGCTCCTCGAACCCAGCCAAGATCGCCGGGCCCTCCACTTCCTCCGGCTTGGCGGCCACCACGACATCGGGAAGTTCGGCAGCTTCGGCGCTCAACACATACTCCACCGTGCCCACCCGCCCAGCCGTCGTGGTCAGGTTGCGTTCCACCGGGGTGTAGCCAATCCGGATGACTCGAACTGCAAAAAAGCCCGCGGGGAGTCCGGACAGGGTAAATCGGCCGAGCGAGTCCGTTTCGACCAATCGATCGAGGCTGCGGATCTGTACCACCGCGTTCGGGATCGGCAGCCGAGTTCCCGCATCGAGGACCCGGCCGCTGATACCGGCGGTGCCGGCGGGCACCTGCGCCGATGCGACACTCGGGAAGTGGAGCAGGCCGAGCGCCAGAATCGGAAGGCTACGGTGCGCCAACCAGCCGCCGGCTCGTCGCTAGTCCGGTCTCCGGGGTGGACCATTGACCGGGGACTTGCCCCGCCGGGTCCAGAAGAGGATGGCACCGCAGGAGCTTCCCTGCCGCCGATACTCGGCCGGCACGCTCGCCAGGCCGGTGTAGACCTCAACGCCGAGGAGATCAGAGAGCGGCACGAGGTAGTTCAGGTCGGGGGGAGGGATACCGCGCATGGCACCGTCGGCGGAATAGATGACCATGCCGTCGAGGAAGATATCGAGGAAGCAAACCGAGCGGTTCCGGTTCGGGATGATGCTGGTCAACTGCTGCCTGGTGTTGACGGCGTAGTACTCATTCGAGGCCCCCCGGGCAATCCGCATTCCCTGGGCATCGCGAAGCAGGTCCGGAACCCGCCGCTGGAGGTGTCGGGAAATCTCATCTTCGGTGTAATACTGCCCCAGGCCCATGCGGCGGCGATCTTCGAATCCGCTCAGCTGCAGGGGACCTCGGGGGTCGTTTTCGGTGACCGTGACGTCGGGCAGGGCCACGGCGGACGCCGCCAGGAGGTACTCGACCGAGACGGTGCGGCCCGCGAACAGGTTCAGCGATCGCTGGACCGCCTGATAGCCGAGTCCTCGCACGTGAACCACCACGATCTGTGGCCGCAGCCCCTCGAGGCGGAACCGGCCGGTGGAATCGGTCTCGGTCCGGGTGGACTGGCTGGGGATCTCAATGATGGCGTGGGGAACGGGGTTGCGGGTGGCCGCGTCGATGACCCGTCCCGCCACCGTGGCCGCTCCACCGGCACCCTGCCCCGCAAGCGGCGGCGCCGCCCCGGCAATCAGGGCAGTCAGCAGCAGCGCGGGGTGACGCGGAACGACCACGGCTACCTCCGTGGGGGGAATCACAGCCTGGAAAGGAAACGAGGCGGGCCCTGCCAGACAATACGTGCCGGGGGGCCTGAAGTGTCAACGGATGATCGGAACGTAGTCTCCGCGGCGAGTCCAGAACAGGATGACTCCGCAGGTGTTCCCCTGTCGGCGATACATGACGGGCACACCAGCCACCCCGCTGTACACCTCAATCCCGATCAACTCCGAGACCGCCACGAAGTGGCCAAGGTCCGGCGGGGGGAAACTGGTGACCCGTTCGGCGCTGGTTTCGGGCGTCCACACCACCATGCCATCGATCACCACCTGGAGGAAGCACGCACCGGCGGTGCGGGCGCTCCCGATGCCCATCGCGTTCCGAGTGCTGGCCAGCAGGTGCTCGCCGCCCCGGCCCGCGACGAACTGCACCCCCGGAGCGTCGCGGAGCACCTCGATGATCCGGCGCTCGCGATGCCGTGCGAGTTCATCCTCGCCATAGAACCTGCCCAGGCCGAGTCGCTTGCGGTCTTCAAACCCCTCCATGAGGAGGTTGGTCGCTGAGCGGTTGGCCGTGACGACAACATCGGCGAGGCGGGGTGGCCCCTTGCTGAGCACATACTCGACCTGGGTTTCCCTCCCGGCGAACAGGTTAAGTGAACGCTCGACCACCGGATACCCGATCTGGCGCAGCCGGACGGTTACGAGCTGGGGTGAGAGCCCCTCGATCCGGAAGTTGCCCGAGGCGTCGGTCTCGATCCGGCGTTCCTGGTCGATGATGTCCACGACAACATACTGGAGCGGCCTGCGGCTGTCCGCATCCAGCACCTTGCCGACCACGGCCGCAGGGCGCCCGGACCGTTGCGCCTGGGCGGTGGAGCCGGCGGTGGCGGCACCACAAAGCACGAGGATCGGAATGAGACGGGCAGGAAGCATGGGACCTCGACCGGAGGCCGTGCAGGGGGGACAATCAATAGTGCACCAGACCGGGGGTGAGGACAATACCGAGGGGTCAAAGCAAGGTGGGCGGCCGGGCTGTCCCGGGGCCCCAATCGGAGCCCGGGACATCATCGTCCGGGCGGACGCCCGTGTCCAGATCTCGCACTTCGCGCTCGGCGGCCTCGAGTGCGTCCAGATCAATATCTTCGGGTTGAGGCACCCGGCGCGGGGCGGCGAGTTTGCGAACCAGCCAGGTCACCAAGCCGATGGCGGCCAGGAGGGTGAGCAGCGGCCCGACGCTCATGCCAGGACCTCGACTCCGCTCGCCGAGACGCGGTGAGAAATCAAGGGAGTCAACGTCCCCTTGTCGGCGATGACGATTGCCTCCACCAAGGCGCGGAGCCCGATCTCCGCTCCCCCCGCATCCCTCGCATGCACGGTGGCGACCAGGTCCCCTTCGGAAACCCGGTCTCCGGGTTTGCTGGGGATGACGAACCCGACCGCCGGATCCACCCGGTCGGTGGTGCGCACCCTGCCGCCGCCCAGGGCCACCACGGCATGACCGATGCGGCGCGGCTCCACGGCGGCGATCACCCCCGACCGCACCGCCCGGAACTCCGCTTGTATCGGCGCTTCAGGCAGCACCCCCGGGCCGTCGGCCACGTCGGGGTCCCCGCCCTGCGCCTCGACCATGGCCCGAAAACGCTCCAGCGCGGTGCCACTCGTGATGGTCTCCCGGAGCTGCTGGTCGGCCGCGGCGCGGTCGGTGGTAATCCCGGACACCAGAAGCATTTCCACTCCGAGCGCATAGGTGACCGCCATCAAGTCTGCCGGCCCGCCTCCCCGCAACCCCTCAATCGCCTCGGCGGTCTCAAGGGCATTGCCGCAGGCCCAGCCCAGCGGCCGGTCCATGGCGGTCAACAGCCCAACCGTCCGGCAACCACTCGCTTCACCCAGCCCAATCATGGTCCGGGCCAGCTCCAGGGATTGGGCGGGGTCGGTCAGGAATGCCCCGCTCCCGGTCTTGATATCGAGGACCAGGCCGGTCAGCCCCTCCGCCAGCTTTTTGCTCATGATGCTGGCGCTGATCAGCGGAATCGACTCGACGGTGCCGGTCACATCGCGCAGCGCGTAGAGCTTGCGGTCGGCTGGCACCAGCTCGGGCGTCTGCCCCAGCATGACGCAGCCAAGGCGGCGCACCTGCGCGATCGCCTCGTCGAGGGAGAGGCCGGTCCGAAACCCGGGGATCGCCTCGAGCTTGTCGAGGGTGCCGCCGGTGTGCCCCAAGCCGCGCCCGGAAATCATTGGCACCGCCACCCCGGCGCAGGCCAGCATCGGGGCCAGCAGCAGGGAGGTCTTGTCGCCGACCCCGCCGATCGAGTGCTTGTCCACCCGCGGAGTGGACCAGGTGCCGAATTCGAGCTGCGCGCCTGAATGGAGCATCGCTCCGGTCAACGCCGTCAGCTCCTCCGGCGCCAGGCCGCGGAACACCACCGCCATCGCCAGCGCCGACATCTGGTAGTCGGGAATGTCGTTCCGGACGTACCCGTCAATGACCCATCGCCACTCATCCGGCGTCAGTGTGCCGCCATCGCGTTTGCGTTCGATCAGGCGAGGGAGGATTGGGGGCATGAAAGCGGGGAATGGGGAACGGGGAATGGGGACGGGGTGTCAGGTATCGGGTACGAGGTGTCGGTCTGAACGACCGGAGCGGGGTCAGGGGCCACCTGACGACGAACCCTCGGTACCTGGGACCCGATACCCGTCCCCCAGCTGAGGGGACACCGAATCCAGGCATCACGGCCCGGGCCAAGAACTTGCTCTAATCGTCCTCGAGCCGGCGACGGAGCTTCTTGCCGGCTCCCCTGAGCTCCTCCGCGGCATCTTCCCGGAGGTCGTGCAGTCTGAGTTTCAGGCGTCGGCGGGTGATTCTACCGGAGTCAGGAGCCAGCAGGAGTGCCGCTGAGGCTCCCACCAGCGCGCCGACGATCAGTCCAGCGGCAAACAGGCCGCCACCGCGTACTGCGGTGTCGTCAGGTTGTTCAGTGTCAAGGATTTCGTCGGTCATTCGAGGCTCCTGGCCAAGTGACTGGGCTACCGGAAGGTAGCCCGGTGCCGGGGCAGGAACAACGCGGTTCTACCGCTTGACCGCCTCGAGGTGGTCCCCCAACTTTCACTGTCTCCCGGAGATCGGATCGCTACCATGCTGACCACGCTTCCCACAGGGCATCAGGAAATTGACCAGCTGCGGTCCCGGGTGGAGACCCTGGAGCAGGAGCGTCGGCACCTGCTGGCCCTGGTCGAGGTCCTCCGCGAGATCGGGGGATCGCTCCATTATGTCGACATCGTCCAGGCGGTGGCCCGTCGTCTCGGCCAGACCTTTGGACTGGATCGATCCTCGGTCTTCCTGGTCGAGCGGGGCGGCGGGACGGTGCACCTCGTGGCCAGTTTCGAGGATCCCTCGATCCGGAACCACGTGGTGGACCTTGGCCGATACCCGGAGTTGCGCCGCGCCCTCGATTCGGGCCAGACCGTCAACATTCCCGACATCGGCGAGGATCCCGATCTGGCCGCGATCGTCTCGGCGCTCTCCAACCGGATGGTCAAGTCGATCACCGTGGTGCCGATCAGCTGGAGGGGAACCCCGATCGGGGCAATCTTCCTGCGGACCTTTCGTGAAGGCCCTGCCTGCACCGCTGCCGATATCCGGTTCGTGGAGGTGGTGGCCGAACTGACCGCGGCGGCCCTCCGCAACGCCCACCGTTTTGAGCGTCTGCAGGCCCGGCGCGGGGCCAGCGGCCTCGCCGGCGAGCGGGAGCGGGCCGCGCTGCTCGGGTTCATGCAGCGGCTGCTCGACGGCCATGCCGCCCGCAACGGCGCCGGGCACGACGGCCTGCTGGCTCGCACCAACGAGGCGGAGCTGGAGCGGCTGGTCGAGGTGGCCCTGACCGTCATCGGCCAGGAGACGGCCGAGTCGTGACCGACGGCGCGCCCGCCGAGTCGGCCCGGCGGGCGGCCGAGTTGCGCCTCCAGCTCGAGCGTGCCAACCACGCCTATTACACCCTCGACGCGCCGGAGATCTCCGACGCCGAATTCGACCGGATCTTTCGCGAGCTGCAGGCGCTCGAGTCCCGGTTCCCCAACCTGCAATCCCCCGACAGCCCCACCCAGCGAGTCGGCGCGGCTCCGGCGGCCGCCCTGGTCAAAGTGGCGCACCATCGTCCCATGCTCTCGCTGGCCAACGCCTTTGACAGCGCCGAGCTCGAGGCCTGGGAACAGCGCAACGCGCGGCTCAATCCCGATGTGGTCGCCGCGGGGTATACCACCGAGGTGAAGATTGACGGCACCGCGGTGTCGCTGACTTACACCGACGGGGTCCTGGCCCGGGGGGCCACCCGCGGCAACGGGGTCATTGGCGAGGAGATTACCGCCAACCTCCGGACCATCCCTGACGTTCCGCTCCAGCTGGCCGGGACCGGCCACCCGGCGTTGATGGAGATCCGGGGCGAGGTCTACTTCCCGACGGCGGCTTTTGCGCGGCTCAACAGGCAGCGCGAGGAGAAAGGGGAACCGCTCTTTGCCAACCCGCGCAACTCCGCCGCCGGCTCGCTCCGCCAGCTCGATCCCGGAATTACCCGGTCGCGACGGCTGCGGATGTTTGCCTTCCAGGTCGAGGCCATCGAGGGTCGACTGTCGGCCCGGACCCACCACGAGGTGCTGGAGTTGCTGGCGTCGTGGGGATTCCAGGTGGAGCCACACCGGCGGCAGTGCGCCGATCTGGCGGCGGTCCAGGCCTGCGTGGCGGAGTATGAGCGCCTGCTGCCCACCCTGCCATTCGGTGCCGATGGCGTCGTGGTCAAGGTCGACCGGCGCGACCTGCAGGAGGACCTCGGCGTGGTGGGCGACCGCGAGCCGCGCTGGGCCATTGCCCGGAAGTTTGCCCCGGAAGTGGCGGTGACCAGGCTGCTCGAGATCCGGGTGAATGTCGGCCGGACGGGGGCGCTGAATCCCTGGGCCGTGCTGGAACCGGTGGAACTGGGTGGGGTGACGATCTCCAGCGCGACGCTGCACAATGAAGAGATCATCAGGCAGAAGGACATCCGGGTCGGGGACTGGGTGGAGGTCGTTCGGGCTGGCGAAGTGATCCCGCAGGTCATCGGCCCGCTGCGCGATCGCCGCGTGGGCAGCGAGGTGCCGTTCGAGCTGCCCGCGGAGTGCCCGGCCTGCGGCGAGCCGGTGGAACGGCCCGCCGACGAGGTGATGGCCTACTGCGTCAATCCACGCTGTTCCGGGCGGATCCACGAGGGGGTGGTCCATTTCGCCTCCCGGGGGGCCATGGACATTCGCGGTCTCGGCGTGGAGCGGGTGCACCAGCTGACCGATGCAGGACTGATCCGTGACCTTGCCGACCTCTACCTGATCACCACCGACCAGCTGGTGACCCTCGACCGCTTCGCCAGCCAGTCGGCCGAGCAACTGGTTCAGGCCATCGCCACCTCCCGCGAGCAGCCGCTTTCCATCCTCCTGTTCGGACTCGGCATCCGCCACGTGGGGAAGAATGTGGCCATCCTTCTGGCGCGCAGATTTGGTACCCTGGACGCGCTGGCGGCGGCAGCCGAAGACGTGGTAACGGAGGTACCGGGGGTCGGGCCGACGATCGCGGCGGCGGTGGTGAGGTGGTTTGCAGATCCACGCAACCAGGACCTGGTGGAACGCCTGCGGGCCGCGGGGGTGAACCTGACGGAGCCGACCACGGTACCGACCGACGGGCCGCTGTCAGGCAAGATCCTGGTGCTGACCGGCAGCCTGCCGACGCTCAGCCGGACCGAGGCAGCCGCCTTGATTGAGCATGCCGGTGGCCGGGTGACGGGGTCGGTGAGCAGGAAGACTGATATCGTGGTGGCGGGCGCCGAAGCGGGGTCCAAGCTGGAAAAGGCCCAGCAGCTCGGCATTACGGTGTGGGACGAGGCGGAATTGCGCCGCGCCACCGGCGGCTAGCCGGGGGAAACCGCGCCGCTAGTCGTGGGCGCGGAGCCAGTCGACGTAGTCTGGCCGAGTCACCAGCTCCCCGGCCACGATGATCTCGCGATCCCAGGGCAGGATGATCAGCTTCTCGGTCTCGAAGCTGTGGAAGTCGGGTTGATAGGCGCCAGTGCAGATCGAGACGGCGGTCCGCACCTCGGCGGGCTTGAGCGACCGCACCTCGCTCAGCGCCAGTTTCATCGTGTGACCGGTGTCGCAGGTCTCATCCACGATCAGCACACGCGCCCCGGCGATCCGATGGGACGGCGGGCTCACCAGCACCGGCATGCCGCCGGGCTCGGGGCGGGTGACAGTCATCGAGTCGAACTGGCATTGCAGGATGGAGGCGATCACCGCCCCGGGAATGACCCCGGCGTTGGCCACGCCCAGCACCAGGTCCGGTTGGTAGTCCCGGGCCACGCGGAGGGCGAGGCCCCGGCAGAGTTCGCCGAACAGGGTCCAGTCGACTTCGAGCACATCGCGGCGTGGGGTTGAGCCGGTGGGGGACATGCGGGGCCTCCTTGCGGTCTGGGAATCGGTCCGCCGGGAACGTACCACCATGCAGCGTGCCCGGGCAATCGCGTTGCCAACCCCACCCGCAGCGGCTAATTTCAGGAGATTATTCCCTCCTTCCCGCCGTCCGGAGAGCAACCCGCACCGATGAGCTTCTGGCGACGGCTGCTGGGCCGGCCCGATTCCCCCCGCCCGCAGCGACTGGACTACCTCAACGAGGCCATGGCGCTGGAGCGTCAGGGCGATTACGACGCGGCACTCACCTCCTATCGGTTGGGCCTCCGGGACAATCCCAGCGATCCGCGCATCCTCCAGAACATGGCGATGGCCTACACCAGGACCGGGCAACCCGAGGAGGCCATGCGCCACTATCGCAGGGCCTTGGAGGTGGATCCCAACCTGGGCGGCGCCCATTACGGGCTCGCGTTTCTCCTGAAACAGCGCGGTGATGGTGGGCGCGCCGCAGAGCATTTGCGGGCCTTCCTGAGCCGTCCCCCGAAGGGCCCCGATGGTGAGAAGTGGGTGCGCCACGCCGAGGCCGCACTGCTGGAGGTCGAATCGGGTGGGCGTCCCGCCCCCGAGCCGGAACCGGAATGAGGCGTGGACTCCTCAGCCTGACTCTGCTCACCGCCTGTGGCGGCCTGACCGCCACGGCGGACGGCGCCACCTTTCTTGATGTCGTCCGCCCTGCCTCCACCACCCTGGAAACCGGTGCGACGCTCCAACTTCAGGCCATCGCGCGCGATGCGCGCGGGGAGCCGGTGGCGGCAGCGATCACCTGGGCCGCGTCGGATCCATTCCTGACCATCGATCCGACCACCGGCCTCCTGACCGCCGTCGCCACCGGAACGGGGGGCCGGGTCCAGGCCAGTACGGGGACAGGTAGCCGCGCCCTCTACTCGGAGGTGCTCCTGTTCACGGTGGTCGCGCCGGTGCCCCCTTCCCCGACCGTGAGGTGATCGTGGCTCCCCCGCGCACCCTGAACGATGTGTACTTTGGAGCCACCGACAAGTTCAGGGAGCGGCCGGTGGCAATGCGCCACAAGCGCGGCGGGCGCTGGCACGACATCAGCTACACCGGGTTGGCGGAGGCGGTCCAGCACTTGAGCATCGGGCTGCTTGAACTCGGCGTGCGGCCCGGCGACCGGGTGGGGTTGCTCGCGGAGAACCGGCCCGAGTGGGCCTGGGTGGATTACGCCTGCCTGACGGCCCGCTGTGCCGATGTCCCGATCTACCCTTCTCTTACCGCCCAGCAATCCGCCTACATCCTGCGCGACTCGGCCGCGGTGGCGATCGTCGTATCCAGCCAGTTCCACGCCGACAAGATCGCTGAGATCCGCCACAGCCTCCCCGCGCTGCGGCATGTCATCGTGATGGACGAGGGGGTCCAGGGCGAGGGGCTGCTGCACCTTGATGACGTCATCGCCCGGGGCCGCGACGCCGTGGCCCGGCACCCCGATTGGCGATCCCTGGCCGAGGCCGCCGAACCTGGTGACCTGGCAACGCTGATCTACACCTCGGGCACCACCGGCGACCCCAAGGGTGTGATGCTGAGTCACGGCAACATCACCTCGAATGTGGTGGCCAGCCTGCAGGTGCTTCCGGCGGGCCCAGGCGACGAGTGCCTCTCCTTCCTGCCGCTCTCGCACATCTTCGAGCGGATGGCGGGACACTACACCATGCTGTGGGCCGGCGTGCTCATCAACTATGCCGAGAGCATGGAGGCGCTGGGCCCGAACATGGCCGAGCGCAGGCCCACCCTGATGACCGCGGTGCCGCGGGTGTACGAGAAGGTGCACGCCAAGACCCTGGAAACCGCGATGTCCGGGCCGGCGATGCGCCGGGAAATCTTCCTCTGGGCCCAGGCCACGGCGCTACGGTGGGCTGAATTGACGTTGGCCCGCCAGCCGGTGCCGTTGCCACTCCGGCTGGCGCGCGCCGTTGCCGACCGGCTGGTATTCTCGAAGCTGCGCGCCAAGCTCGGTGGCCGCCTGCGATTCTTCATGTCGGGCGGTGCACCCCTGGCGCCGGAGATCGGCCGGTTCTTCTATGCCGCCGGGCTGCCGATCCTGGAGGGATACGGGCTGACGGAAACCTCGCCGGTGATCGCCATAAACCGGTTGGACCAGCTCAAGTTCGGAACGGTTGGGCGCCCGATTCCAGGGGTCGAGGTCCGGATTGCCGGCGATGGGGAGATCCTGACCCGGGGCCCCCACGTCATGCAGGGCTACTACAACAAGCCGGAGGCGACCGCGGAGGCGATCGACGGGGAGGGATGGTTCCACACCGGTGACATCGGCTTGATCGACGCCGAGGGGTTCCTCAAGATCACCGACCGCAAGAAGGACCTGATCGTCACCGCAGGAGGCAAGAACATCGCCCCTCAGCCGATCGAGGCGCTCCTCAAGCAGAACAGCTTCATCAGCAATGCGGTGATGTTGGGCGATCGCCGGCCGTTTCCGATCGCGCTTCTGGTTCCCGACTTCGAGCGGCTCCGCCCCTGGGCGGTGGCGGCGGGATTCGGGGACGCGACCGACGCCGAGCTCGCGGAACGGCCGGAGGTGCAATCACACCTGGAGGCCGAAGCCAAGAAGCAGATCCGGGAGCTGGCCCGGTTTGAGATGCCCAAGAAATTCCTGGTGCTGAACCGGGACTTCACGATTGCCGACGGGGAACTGACCCCGAAGATGTCGATCAAGCGGCGCGTGGTGGAAGAGCGGCTTCGCGACCGGATCGAGGCGCTGTACGGCTCAGATCACGACGGCAGCCACGACGAGCACGAACAGGGGCTGACCACCGGCTGAATCCCGGCGCACCTATGGCGCGCCGGAACCGACCTTCCGCCGAGTCGGACCACGCGCTGACAAGCCCCGTGGCAGGGTCCGGCGTCAGGTTGGGTGTCAGGAATTCCCACGCCGGGTCGGTTTCGTCCGGCGATGGCGCGCTGTTGCCGGAGAACGGAGCCCCCTCCACGGCAAAGGTCATCGGGTTGGCCGGGGTATGACAGCCCACGCAAGCGGCTGGACCGTTGGCCAGATATCGGCCCCGTTCCAGTCCCACAGCGTCCGGGGCAATATCCGCCATAGGGGGCAGCTCCCGCGGCCGCAGGATCAGTGAAAGCGCCTTGGCAACCGGACCCCATTCTCCCGCCGGGGCCTGCTGGGCCACTGGCGGCCGGGTACGGAGCCAGGAAATGATCGCCGTCAGGTCCTGGTCAGACATGTTCCCCACCGAGAAGCCCATGAACGGCAGGATCTGTCCTCGGCGGCCAACACCGTTCCGGATGGCGCGGGCGAGTTGGCCGACACAAACTTCCCGAACATGGGGATGTCAAAGACATGCCCACCTGTCAGCGCACCCCTGGGATCCATGCTCAAGTCGGTCCCGACCCCCTCGATAGCATGGCACCCGCTGCAATGGGCCACCGCAGTAACCAGGTACTCGCCCCGCGCCAGCACGGTCGAATCGGTGCTGGCGTGGATCTCTGGCAAGGGGATGTCACTGAAATCCCGGTCCTAGGTGAGCTGGACGTAGACCGCCAGCGCCACCCCGGCGACTATGACGATCGCAAGCAGCGCTCCAACAACCTTGAGGAGGGTTCGCATGGGCTCTTCGATGGAGGGGAGAAACCAAGTAGTCGCCCGCCGGTCCCTTCCGCAGGACGACGGGCCCGAGGCGAGTCGTTACCCCTTTTTCCCCACCCACCACCCGCCTGCTTCGGCCAGCACGGTCAGATCATTCCGGGTCGGGGCGGTCCCTTCTGCAACCACCCGAAGGCCCGGGAGGACCGCATCGACGGCCGCTTCGAGCCAGCCCGGAGTCCCGGCAAACTCGGCGGGAACAGCGATGCCGCGCATCGACCGGGCCTTGAGGGGCAGCCGCCGGGCACGGACCACGCTGGCCACCGCGGAATCGGGGAAATCGGCGGGGGGATTGACCAGGACCAGGCTGATCCCCGGGAGCAGCGCGGCGAGTGACGTCGCGATTGCGCCGATCCCCCCCACCAGCGCCAGGTACCCGCCGGGCCCATCCAGTCCGAGCAGCGCATGAGCCGCCTCGGCGGTAAGCGGCGGGGCAGACCGCGGCACGGGGGCGCCACCGAAATCGGCAACGCCGGCCACGATCCGGGTCTCGCGGTGACAGACCGGGCAGCCGATCAAGCCCTCGGAGACCAGGCGGCCCTCCATCTTCCCCGGCAGCAGGACCAGGAACGACTCCTCGTGATCCTCCGGGCAGCGGAGGTGATCGGTCAGCTCAATGAACATGGTGGTGAAGCGGCGGCTCAGGCCGGGCCGAGCCGCAACCAGTCCACATCGACATGGAGCGGGCGGGTCGCCACGAAGGCGACGGCTTGGGCCACATCTTCCGGCCGCAGCATGTCCTTCCTGGGGATAAAGCCGGGCCGCGAATCCGGGTCGATCGGATCCCAGACCGAGGTGTCGGTGGGGCCGGGGGAGACCAGGGTGCCCCGAACGCCCTGGCTGCCGAATTCTGCCCGGAGCACCTCATGGAGGCCTCGCAAGGCAAATTTGCTCGCCGCATAGGCCGAGTTGCCGGGATAGGCCACGTGATCGGCAACACTCCCCACCAGGATGTGCCGGCCACCACCGGCCGCCACCATCCCGGGCAGGAACGCCCGGGCCACGAGGAACGGTGCTGTCGTGTTCACCGTGAGCTGGCGGTCGAACGCTTCGCGAGAGGTTTCCGCCAGGGGGGCCAGCAGAAAACTGCCGGCGTTGTTGACCAGGATGGTGGCAGGTCCCAGGGTATCGGCCACGACCCTGGCGCATCGGACCACCTGCTCCTCCTGGGTTACGTCGCAGGGCAGGTCCATCCCCCAGGGCTCGCGGTGCTCCGCCAGCGTCCGCGCCAGCCGCACCACGGTTGCGCCGGCGCCGCTCAGGGCGCAGCTGATCGCCGCGCCGATGCCTCGAGAGGCGCCGGTGATGATCGCGACCCGGCCGTGGAGCGCTCCGCTCATGCCACGCCCTGGCGACGGCCCACGAGATCGAGGAATTCCTCCCGGGTCCTGGCGTCCTCACGGAAGATGCCGCGGAGCGCGCTGGTGACCGTTCGTGAGTTCTGCTTTTCCACCCCGCGCATCATCATGCAGAGGTGCGCGGCTTCGATCACCACCCCGACCCCGTGTGGGGAGAGCACGTCCATGACCGCGTTGGCGATCTGGTCGGTGAGCCGCTCCTGGACCTGCAGCCGCCGGGCAAAAACATCCACGATCCGGGGCAGCTTGGAGAGCCCGATGATCCGGCCGTTCGGCACGTAGGCCACATGCGCCTGTCCGTAGAACGGCAGCAGGTGGTGCTCGCAGAGCGAGTAGACCTCGATGTCCCGCACCACGACCATGCTCTCGTGGGCTTCATCGAAGACGGCGTCACCCACCACGTCCTCGACCGACATCCCGTATCCGCGGGTCAGCCAGCGGAAGGAGGCATCCACCCGTGCCGGGGTCTGGAGCAGCCCCTGGCGCGTCGGGTCCTCGCCGATCGCATCGAGGATCTGCCGTACCGGTCCAGCAATGCCGGTAGCCTCAGTTGCCGTCATATTCGACATAGTTGCGGGGTGTCTCCCAGAGGCGGATCCGGCGAAGGCGACCGGCCGGAATCCTCGCCGCCAGGCGCTCCCAACAGAACAGGGCAATGTTCTCGGCGGTCGGATTGTGGTGCAGGAACCAGGGCACATCCAGGTTCAGGTTGCGGTGGTCCAGCACGGCATGGATCTCCTCCTGGAACAGCCGCTCCAGCTCGGCAAGATCCACCACGAACCCGGTTCGTGGGTCGATCTCCCCTTCCACCTCGATGTCCATTTCGTAGTTGTGGCCATGGGAGTTCGGGTTGTTGCAGGGTCCGAACGTGTCGCGATTCCAGGTCTCGGACTCGGCGGGGTTGTGGAGCCGATGCGCGGCGTTGAAATGGACTCGACGGGCTACAGTGCAGCGCGGCATGAGGCTCCCCAGATGCAAAGGCGCCGACGCAAGAGGACTCGTCGGCGCCGGGGTTCCGGACGGCAGAAGGGAGGGTTTTTTGAAGCCCGACGACATGTGCGGCGCCCTCACCTCGGCTCCTGCCTTCCCCGTGGGGCATGACATCGGCCACGGCATGTGGGCCCATCGTTGGACTTGTTGGCTCAAAAACGAGTCTCCCCACCACCGCCCGGTCTGGACTATAATACGGGGCGCCCTGAACCCCGTCAATATGAGTGTCCCTGTGAACCTTTGGCTCTTTGGTGGACTCGCCTCCCTGGCCGCCTGGTTGCTCCTCACTTTCGTCGTGCCGAGTGGCACGGGCGTCGTGCATGTGCTCCTGGGTGCCGGACTGGTGGCCCTCGTCGTCTGGTGGGGCAAGCGCGCACCGGCATGAGCGACGCCCGCTGAACGCTGCGGCTGGCCCTTTCGGCTGCCATGATGGCGACGGCGGCGGGGTCAGATTTCCCAGTTCGAATAGACCAGCCCGCCAACATCCACCGGTTCGCGGTATCCCTCCAGCGTCATCCTCAGGTCGGTCCAGAGCACTTCGAACCCCCGGTCAACCAGCAGGCCAAAGGCCTCCGTTCGTGCCGACTCGGCGCGCAGGGTAAGCCGGCCGAGCTGTTGCTCGGCCGCCACCCCACCCAGGGCGGTGAGCAGACTCAGCGCGGAGTCGGACCCGTCGGCCACCAGCTTCAGGACCCGCAGCTCCTCGGGCTCCCGGTCGGCGGCAAGGGCCGCACCGTGCCAGACGGCATAGCCCCGGAGGACGCCGTTCAGCACGAACAGTGAGGTATCACCGAGGCCCATCTGCGCCGTCAGGGCGATCTCACGGCTGTAGTCCGATCCGGACCGGATCGAGGCGGCGAGAGTGCGGCATTTCTCGATCCACACCGACCGCTCCTCACCCATGGTGGAGAGGAGCAGCACCGCGGGCACCGATCCGCCGACCACTTCTCGCGACAGCGTCACCGTCAGGTGCCCGGGTCGAAAACCGAGCCGGGTATAGAAGCCGATATTGTCCACCGTCCTTGGCATGGTCTCCAGGCCGATCGTGGTGGCCCCCTGCCGCTTCAGGAGCTCCACCCCGGCGGTCACGATGCGCCGCCCCAACCCCCTCCCCTGGAGGTCAGTGCGGATCGCCAGCGGGCCCATCCACCCCTCCTGCCCCGAATGATGCACCATGTTGAAGGCCACGATGGCGCCGCGGCCATCCCGCCAGGTCAGGGCGCCCGCGCCAGCATCGGCAATGGCATACCGCCAGATTGCGGGATTGAGGTACGGCACCCGCACTCCCGCCATGCCGTCCCGGTGATAGCGATCGGTAAACGACTGGCTGAACAGCTCGTTGATGGCGTCGATGTCGCCGGGCGCTGCCACAACCGGCCCGACGATCCCCGCGTCATGCCGCCGCATCGTGGGGCTCCGGCAAGGGCTCGTCGACGACACGCGCCACCCCTTCCACGGCATCGAACGTCACCCGGATGACCCGATCGAAGCCATCCCGCACCGTATCGATGTGGGTGATGAGGATGACCTGGGGGAAGCGGTCCGCCAGCTGCCGGAGCAGGTCGAGCACCGCCCCGCGGCGTTCCTCGTCGAGGGACCCGAAGATCTCGTCGAGCACGAGCAGCGACAGTGGTTGGCCGGCCCGTTCCGCAATCATCTGGCTGATGGCCAGCCGCAGTGCGAGGTTGATGACGTCCTCCTCGCCTCCGGAGATGACTGGCTTGGGATCGCCGTCCTCCACGATGGTGGCGACATAATCCTCATCGAGTTCCAGGTCGGTATAGCGACCGGTGGTCAGGTCCCGGAGGAACCCACTCGCCAGCTCGGAGAGATCCGGCCGGAGCTGCGCATTCAAGTCGGTCCGCAGGTCGGCAAACGCCGTATCCAGTTCCTGGTTGAGGCGCAGGTCGATCCGAAGGACGTCGATCGCTGCAAGCCGTCGAGTCCGCTCGGCCCGCCGCCGCGCCAGCGCGGCCTGGCTCTCGCGCGCGGCCGCCTCCTCCGCCTCGACCCGGGCAACCTGAACCTCGGTCTCCTGGGCCGACCGGGTGGCGGACGCGAACTGCTCCCCCGTCTCGGCAAACAGTTCCTCAGACCACCCCAAGCCCTCGATCTCTTCCCGCAATCTCGTGGCCACTGCCTCCGACACCGAAAGTCGCTGCTCCGCTTCGGCCATCTGGGAGCCGAGGCGTTCGGATCGTTCCGCCATCGCAGCATGCCGTAAGGCCTCGGCGGCCACCGGCTCAAGCGCCAGGATCACGCGCCGCACTTCCGCGTGGCGAGCCTCATCATAGGTCACCGCCTCGCCTTCGGCGGCCTCGCGCAGGCCCGCCAGCCGGGCCTCCAGCTCGGTCCGCCGCAGCTCCGTCCCCTCGCGCTCACGCACCTGGGTCACCAACTCCACCACGCGGCTGGTCAGGGTGGCCAGTCTGGCCTCCAATCCGGTCCGTTCCGATTCCGCCGCCACCAGGTCGGTCGGTTCGGCCTTGAGCTGATCGAGTCGCTGCCGGAAATACCGGCCGTTGGTTTCGATCTCGGCGATCTGGCGCTCCAGCACCCCGACCACATTGGCGTACTCCTCCCCCAGCACCCGGGAACAGGTGGGACAGGCGCCATCCGGGCCAAGGCTGACCAATTGTTCACGCTGCCGGGTGAGTTCGCCGAACTGATCCAGCAGCTGCTGGCGGCGGGTGGTGGCGTCCTGGGCGTCGCGGACCCAGGCAGTGCGGAGGTCGCGTGACGTCCGGACCCGCTGTTCCAGGGCAATCCGCAACTCGTCCCGCCGGATCCGGGCCTCGGTGGCGGCCGCCAGCTCCGGCAGGACCGCCAGCCGGACCCCGATCGCCTCCAGCTCCCGGCTGAGCTCGGCAATCTGGCCCTGCGCCTCGCGCCGCCGGGCCAGGATCCGGGCGGCATCGTCGAGGCGATCGCGCTCCTGGCGAAGGCCCGCCAGCGGGGCGACTTGCGCCTGCAACTCAGCCAGCCGAGCCTGAGCCGCGATGGCCTCTGCGAGGTCATGGTCGAGTTTCTCGATAGCCTGGCGTTCCTGGACCACGTCCTTGTCGGCCATCCGGAGATCGCTCGCCACCGATCGCACCCGTTCCTGCAGCTGCTGAAGCGATTCCCAGCGCGGCCGGACAGCGGCCAGGACCACGGCGGAACGCTCCCGTTCCGCCCGCAGCCGGGTGGCCTGCACTGTGACCGTGGCCAGGCGTTCGGATATGGCGCCCTCATCGGCGGCCAGGGCCGCCTCGTCGGCCAGGCCGTCTTCCAGCCCACCCAGGCGCGCCCGCAGCCGGCTCCGGGCCTCGCGCAGGCGGTCCTGTGCCACCCGGAGTCGCTCGTACCCCAGCACACGACTCAGGAACTGCCCCCGTTCGGAGGGGGTCATGGCGGCCATGATGGCCAGTTCCTTCTGGCCGGTGAAGTAGGTGCTGAAGAATTCCTCGCGAGTCATGCCCAGGAGTTTGGTGAGCCGTTCGGTGACCCCACCCAGGCTGGTGGCTATCGGGCTATCGCCCCCATCCTGGTGCAACGCGGCGTCGGCGAGGGTCCGCAGCACCCGGTAGCGGTGAGCGCCGAGGGTGAATTCGAGCTCCACTTCCACCCGGGATCGGGGTGGCGCACCACGGCGGCGAATCGAGTCCCGATTGCCGCGCGCCGCAGGGGTGCCGTACAGCGCCCAGGCAATCGCCTCCAGCAGGGTGGTTTTCCCCACCCCGTTGGGACCGATGATCCCGGTCAATCCCGGACCGAACAGCACCTCGGTGGCGGCATGTTGACGAAAGTTCCTGAGGCGAAGACGATGGAGCTCCATCAGGCCTCGTCCTCCCGGAGCAGCGCCACGCCCTCTTGCACGAAGCGATCGCGCTCCAGATCCGGCGGCAGGGTGCGCTGGGCCAGGAAATCACCGACCATCTCCGGCAGGGTCTGCCGGCGGCCGGGCGCGCCCACACCGGTGGATCGCTGGGGCTCCGGCCGGCGGAATTCCAACTGCAGGTGCAGCGCCTCCGCCCGGGCGGCCCGCTGGGCGAGATGGTCAAGTTCCCGGACGACGTGGCGGCTGACATTGCGGACCACCAACCGGACGACCTGATTTGCCAGCCCGCCAGGCACCTCCCCGAGCCGGGCCGCGATCGCGAGATCGAGGTCGGCGGGCGCCATCGTCGCCGCATCGATCGACCGGAGGTCATGAATGCTCCGAACCGGCGGTATGGACCGACGCGAGACTGTGCCGGCAGGCAGGTCGATGATCAACCATCCCTTTCCGGACGTTCCCTGAATGGCTTCGTCCCGGATCTCCCCCCAGACATTGGAGCTGACATACTCGAGCGCTCCGGCATACCAGACCCGAGGCATCACCTCGCGCTGCACGTGGTAGTGCCCCAGGGCCACATAGCTCCAGTCGCCAGCGTGGAGATCCGCGATCTGGAGGACCGCTCCACCGTACTCCACCGAGGTCCGGTCGACGGGAAAGATTCCCGGCACCTCGCCATGAAGCATCAGGACTTGGTGGGGGAGGTGGCCTTCGGGCACCAGCGCTGGTCGATCCTCGCCTGCCAGGGCCTGGTGAGGAACGGCCAGGACGGAGAGTCCGAGCTCTGGATACGCCAGCCGGCGGGCCCGATCGGTTGCGACATCGACGCCGAGCTCCTCGAAGAGCCGGAGAATCGATCCGGTCTCAGACGACCTCGGCGTGTCGTGGTTGCCGGCAATCAGGATGACCGGGGCGTTGGGCAGCGCTTCGCGTAGACGCTGGAACTGGCGAAAGGCAAAGACAATGGCGGCATTGGTGGGTCGAACGGCGTGGAAGAGGTCGCCCGCCACCAGGATGGCATCCGGTCGCTCGGCGAGGACGCCGTCGATGGCCGCCCGGAAGGCGTGCGCCACGTCGGCCTCCCGCTGGTTGATCCCGGCGGGGGTCTGGCGATGGAACTGACGAAAGCCGAGGTGGGGATCGGCGAGGTGAGCGAGGCGCACGGCAGGATATTCACGCCCCGACTGGCTCTGGGCAAGGCCTGCGCCGAGAGGATTATGCGTAGGGATCGGGCAGATCCGGCACTCCGGGGACTCTGCGGCGGGGCGGCGGAGTCTCGGTGGTCACCACCCGGCCAAGGCACGCCGAGAAATACGCCAGGGGGTCCGCCGGCCGCTCTCGCACCGTGCGGTGCAGCGCCTGGCGCACCTGCTCTTCGCGCCGCCCGGCGATCAACGCCGCCACCGCATCGGTTGAGAGTCCGGGGGCCATCGCCCTCAGGCGGCGTGCCACGGCGGCTGGGAACGGCAGGTCGGCGACGGGAGGAAACTGTTCCACCCCCTCCCGACCCGTGAGCACAGCGGGCCGGGGGAATCGCACAAACACCGGCTGGGTAAAGTGGGGGTGGCGAGCCATCAGCTCGCCCTTGGGCAGGCCACTGAGCCGAGCCTTGATGGCGGGGGAAAGGGTGGCGTATCCGGCCGTGGCCAATTCGTCCACATCCATGCGCCCGTAGACCGCGGTACCAGCGTTGCCCACCACCCGCCGGTGCACCTGCGAGCGGAACTGCTGGGCGCTGAAGAGGGCCAGGCCCAGGTACCGGCCGCGCTCCGAGATATCGAGCAGCATCCGGCGGACGTAGGTATCCGGGCCATCGGCGGGGGCAAACTTGTTGAGCTCATCCACGAACACCACCACCTGATCGACACCAAGATCCTGTCGCTCGAGGTGTTCGCGCAGTTGGCTGACCACTCGCGCAAAGACAAGGTCCTGGGCCAGCGGGTCGAGTCCAGCCACGTCGACCACGTACATGGTGCGGTCGGCAAAACTGCCCCAGGGCAGATCGTTGACCACCCCGTCCTCGGTGACCAGCCCCTTGGACCGGGTGCTGATGTTGCCCAGCCGGTTCCGAATCTTCCGGATCGTGGCAATGTGGTGGGTGCGCCAGATTTCGCCGCCTCGGGTCTGGGACTCAAGATACTGAAAAATGGCCTTGAAGAAAACTTCAAGATCGGCAAAGGTCTGGACCAGAAATGGCTCGACCCGGAGGGTCGGGTCTTGATACTCGCGGCCCACCACCCGCTCGGCCAGGAAATCCACGAAGGCGTCGGCCTTGGCGTCGATGTCGTCCCGATTGAGGAGGACCTCGGTAAAATCGAGCACCTCGCGGAGCCCCCACACCAACGGTTCGGTGTTGCCAGCCAGCGCCTCATGGGTCCGCAGCGTGTTCAGGTTGACCCCATCCGGCTTGAACGGGGCGAAGAGCCGGAATTGCCTGAACGGCTCCGGCTCCAGGCCCAGGTGCCGGTAGAGCTCAAGATCCTCCGCCCCCAGCGCAGCTGGCTGATCGAGGAAGCAGAGATCGGGACCCTTGACGTTGAAGCAGAGCGCCGCGACCCGGCCCTTATGGGCCGCCAGCCGCTGGAAGACCGAACTGATCAGGAACGACACCGCGCTGGTCTTGGTGGCCAGTCCGGACACCCCGGTGATGTTGAGGTGGGCTGCCTCTGGCCCCAGCAGGAAATCGGCGTCGAGATAGACCGGAGCCTCGCTGCCGCCGGCGGCGTAGAGGCCGAACGGCAGCCCCGTGGCGGCGTCGTGGTGCAGGAAGCTGTCCATTCGCAGGGCCGTGAGCACATCGTGATCGGTGGCTGCGAAGACCTGCCCGAGGGCCACCGGTCGCAGTGGTTCGGCGGGCAGGTGGCGCAAGACTGCGGCGGTGAAGAGCCGGATCTCCGCGCGATCGGTGGGAGCGTCCCGGGCAGACCGAGTCACGGCATCGAGGGGACGGGCCAGATCAGAGTAGGCAACTCCCTCGGTGACGACCCCCCAGGCCTGCCTTCCCTCCCCCTCCACCCGGACGATGGCACCGATCCCGACCGGGGCGCCCTCTGGCGCCCAGAAATGGAACTGGTGGGTGCTGCTCGGCTTCTGCTCGGTGGCCACCACACGGCCGACCGGCGCGGCACCCGTTGCTTCGGTCATGTCCGATTCCATCCTGTCATTGCGAGTCCCACCGTCCCCATTCTCGATATCCTCATGTTACGTTGCGGCATGCGGATCCTGACCCTCCTGCTGGGGCTGGTTTCGGCCGGCATGGCCACGGCCCAGACTCCCCTTTCCCCTCCCTTGCCACCGGCGATCTGGACCGCCGGAGGCGAGCTGGCGGTCACCGAGCTCTCGGGGAACAAGTCGCTGACCTTGATCGCCACCGGAATCAACCTCAAGCGGGTGGCACCAGACGGGGCCGTCGTGGAGGGGCTCGCGGCGATGCGGTACGGTCGCAGCGACGGCACCGTCGCGAGTGAGAACTACCGGGCCGAAGTCGCCGCCAAGCTGCGTCCCCAGGGCCGTGTTTCCCCCTCCTTCCGGCTGGCCGCCAACCGCGACCTGATCAAGGGTCTCAATCTCCGGCTGGCTGCGTCGGCCGGAGTGGATATCGAGCTGTTCACCGACTCGCCAAGCGAGCTCCAGGTTGGAGTCTCACTGCTGCAGGATCGCGAATACCGCCGCCTGTCCACCGGCAGCACCCTCGAGCCGCGGCTGTCGTTTACCCGGTTCGACATCCGGGTGCGGGGCAAATATCCGCTCCGCGAGGCGGTCACCCTCGAGCACCTGACCGTGATGCAGCCGGTGGCCGGAGACTTCAACGACTATCTCCTGACCACCCGGGCCGCCCTGCAGGTCTTCCTGACCCGCCAGCTCGCCTTCCAGACCAGCTACCTGGTGGAGCACGACGCCACCCCGCTGCCCTCGGTCCAGTTCAAGGACGACCGGACCCTCACCGTGGGGATTCTGCTCCGCCTCAACTCCAAGCGCTAGGCAGGGTCTTCGAGACTGGTCAGCGGCGGCACCGCCGTCAGCCAGAACCCGGCCAACCCGCCGGCGGAATCCACTTCGGCCGCCAGATGATCGGCCACCTGCACCAGGGTGGCTGGCCTGGGCGCGCCGACCCGGACATGAATGATCGCTTCGTCGCTGCTGACCCGGGCCGCCAGCGCAACATCCAGTTCCAGCAGGGAAGCGCCCGCATCCAGGCGGACCGCGATGGTTCCGCGTCGCAACGCGACCGGCGCCAACAGGCCGGGCACGGTGGTCACCTCCGGCCAGACCACCACGTCGAGCCCCGCCAAGCCACCGCCCGCCAGGTCCAGCACCACCACCGATCCATCATGGCCGCTCAACTCCAGGCTGGCGGCCGACCCGCTCGGCGGTGGTCGGAGGGCGCCGGCAAGAATGTCGGTCTCGGGTTCCCAGGTCCAGACGATTCCCGGCAGGGATTCCGTCTCGGTCACCTGAACGACGGCCCCCATCAGCGCTGCCGGATATACCGGAAGAGCCGATCCATCGCCGAGTCGAGTTCCTGGTCGGACACCGAATAGCTCAGCCGGACCCAACGGTCATCCCCAAAGGCGCTCCCCGGAACCAGCGCCACCCCCTCGGTGTTGATCAAGCCCTCGCAGAACGCCTGGCCGGTGGTCGGCGCGCCGGAATCCAGGCCGTCCACCCGGAAGAAGAGGTAGAACGCGCCATGCGGTTCCACGAACTCGACCCCGGGCACTTCGGCCCGGAAACGGCTTACCAGGCGGTCGCGACGACGGTGGAAAGCCGCCACCATCTTCTGGACGTCCGCCTCCACTCTCTCATCGCTGTACGCCGTGGCTGCCGCCCATTGGGCGGGATGGTTGGGACCGGTCGTGGTATGGGTCTGGAGGGCGGACATTGCCGCGGTGAGCGCCGCAGGAGCGTAACTGGCACCGATCCGCCACCCGGTCATCGCGTACGCCTTGCTGGCGCCGCAGATCAGGACGACCCGCTCCAGCAACTCGTCGGGCAGGTCCAGGAACGAAGGCGCGGGCCCACTGCCATAGCTGATTCGCCGGTAGATCTCGTCGGCAATGACCCAGACCTCATGCTTGGCGGCCCACTCGGCCAGGCCACGGAGTTCCGACAAGGTGTAGACCGCACCAGTGGGGTTGCACGGGGAACAGAGGATCAGCCCGCGAACCAGTTTGTCGGTGTGTGGCGCCAGGTCGCGGGGAGCCACCTTGAGGCCCCATTCCGGGTCGCCCGGCACCGCCACCGGTTCGGCCCGCGCCAGACGGACGATCTGGGGGTAGGACACCCAGGCCGGGCTGGGGATCAGGACCTTGTCCCGGGGGCCGAACAGGCTGAAGCAGGCATTGAACAGCGACTGCTTGGAACCGTTGCTGATGATGATCCGGTCCGGATCGACGGCGCGGTTCCCGCTGAGCCGCGACAGGTTGGCCGCAATCGCCTGCCGGAGTTCGGGAATCCCGGCGTTGGGGGGATAGCGGGTCTTCCCCTTCCGGATGGCCTGGATCCCGGCCTCCGCCACGGCGGCGGGGGTATCAAAATCGGGCTCGCCGACGCCGAGATCGACCACATCCTCACCGGCCAGCTTGCGGCGCCTGGCCTCGGCGCTGATCGCGATGGTTTCCGACGCCTTCAGATATTGGAGATTGGGCGAAAACGGTGTGCTCATCGAGTGCGTTCCGGCTCGTGACAGGGAAAGAAGGCGGGGCGGAAAGCTCCCCGCTCGCTCGGGGGAAGTCAATCCTTCCCGCTGGGGAGGGTTGGTGCCGCCGCGCCGCCGCATTAGGTTCCCCGCCCCGCTGCCACAGTGGCGCGGCTTGAGAATCGAGGCACCCGTGTCGGACTGGATGGAACTGAACGTCGCCGCGCCGGTCGCGGCCAACTTGGCTGCACTCGGATGGTCCGCGTCACATCCGCGGGTCCGGGAGGTCACCCCGATCACCGCCCGTGGGCACAGTGCGGTCGTGATCGCGCCGCCGACGCCGGCTTGGGCCGGCCCCGCACTCGCGGGGGCGATCAGCCACCTCGAAGCGGCCGGCACTGGCCGGCTGCTGGTGGTGACCCCGGCCGACGCGGTGGTCGAATGGTCGGCCCAGGTTGAGTCCCTCCTCGCCGGCACACGACTCACCAGCTGCACCGCCCGCAGCGCCGGCCGTGCGACCCGACTGCTGCGCGGCACCACACCCGACATCATGGTGCTTTCGGCCGACCTGACCCTGGCGCTGGTCGGTCGGGGCGAACTGAAGACCGCCGACCTGACCGCCATCGTCCTGGCCTGGCCCGAACGGTGGGCCGAGGACGCGGTGCTGCTGCCCCTCATGCAGGATCTCCCCGCCACCGCCCAACGCGTGATCCTCAGCTCCAGTGGCGTCCGGGCGGGGGAACTTGCCGAGCGTTACGCCCGCAAGTCACCGGTGGGTGGTCCTCCTGAGGGAACCGGCACGGCGGGGCCGGTCCGCACGGTCTCGTGCAGCTGGGCCCGGCGGGTCGCGGCCGTCCCCGAGCTGGTGGAGCTGCTGGACCCGGTCTCGCTGACCGTCTGGACTGCCGATACCCGCCTCCATGCCCCGCTGCGCGCTGCGCTGGCCGGGGTAGCCCCTGACGCCGTCATCACCACCACACCGCCCGAAGCCCCCGCCGGAATGATCGTGGCGCTCGACCTGCCCGATGCCGCCACGCTCACCCAGCTGCTCGGCGCCGGCGAGGTGGTGCTCCTGGTCCCCACCGGAACCGAATCGTGGAGCACCGCCGTGGCCGCTCCGCGCCGCCCCGTGCTGCTCCCCGGGGTGATCGACGAGGCCGCCGAGGCCACCCGCAAGTCGCGGGCGGCCATCAGCCGTGTCATCGCGGAGGAGGATGCCACCGAGGCCGCGCTGGTGCTTGCCCCGCTGTTCGAGCGCTTTGAGGCGCCGGCGGTCGCCGCGGCGCTCTACGCCCTGTGGCAGCGTCGGCCCGCCGAAGCCACCCCGACGAGCGCCCCGGCAACGGAGGGGACGGCCGAAAAGCTCTGGGTCGGAATTGGCCGCAAGGACGAGGTCGGCGCCAATGAACTGGTGGCGTTCCTGACCCGCGAAATCGGGGTGGAACGGGGCTCGATCGGACGGATCGAGGTGCGCGAGAACTTCAGCCTGATCGAGGTGCCGCGGGCTGAGGCGCCGCGCATTGCGGAGGCGTTGAGCGGTCGCACCATGCGGCGACGACGGCTGGTGGCCCGGGTGGACCGTGGCGCACCGCCCCCGTCAGGTCGGCCACCGCGCGGCCGCACCCCCGCCTGAGCCCCAATCGCGCCGGGCAGCATCCGACACCCTGAACGCACGACGGGCCGCCCGATCCATGGGTGGCCCGTCGCTCGTCCGGCATCCGCCGGCCGCTGGTGCACCTACTTCTTCTTGTTGACCAGGTCCTTGAGTCCCTTGCCGGCGCGGAACACCGGGTTGACCGAGGCCTTGATGCTGATCGCCTTGCCGGTCCGGGGATTGCGGCCCATGCGTGCGGCCCGCTTGCGGGTCTCGAAATTACCGAAGCCCGTGATCTGGACCTTGCCGCCCTTCTTGAGTTCGCCTGCGATAATGCCGCTCGTCGAGAAGAAGAGATCCACGACGTCGCCCGCGTGCGCCTTCGAGGAGTCCAGCTTCTTCGCAACCGCCTCGACCAGTTCCTGTTTGTTCACGTTAGGCTCCTTCGGTGGGGAATGGGTGGGATGATATCACGCCGCCGTCGGCGCGGGTTCAACTGAATATGGGGTAATCAGCCGGAAAACCGCAAGATCCCGCCGTTCCCCGCGTTTTGTGCTTGACCGAACCGGAACCGGCCGCTATCCTCCGCGGTCGCCTGCAACGAGCCCCCCGAAGATGACCACACCCACGCGCCCCGGCGCCATCGAAGTGATCGCTGGCGTGATGTTCAGTGGCAAGAGCGAGGAACTGATCCGGCGGGTGCGGCGAGCGCTCATTGCCCGCCGTCGGGTTCAGGTCTTCAAGTCCCATCTCGACGCCCGCTATGCGGGTGTCTACCGCATTTCCAGCCACGACGGCCGCACCATCGAGTCCGAGCCGGTGGACAGCGCCGCCGAGATCTACCGCAACGTCCGTCCCGACAGCCAGCTCGTCGCCATCGACGAGGCCCAGTTCCTCGACGACGCCGTCGTGGATGTGGCCACTGCGCTGGCGAAGCGGGGCGTCCGCGTCATCCTGGCCGGCACCGACACCGATTTCCGCGGGGTTCCGTTCGGCGCCATGGCTGCATTGATGGCGGTGGCCGAGGAAGTGACCAAGCTGCGCGCCATCTGTGTCGTCTGCGGCGAACTGGCCTGCCGCAATCAGCGGCTGGTCGATGGCCACCCCGCGCCCTGGAATGCCCCCGTGATCCAGATTGGAGGGTCGGAATCGTACGAAGCCCGGTGTCGACACTGTCATGAGGTGCCCCAGGTTGATGCGGACCAGACCGCACTGCTCTGAAGGGAGAAGCGAGAAGTGGGAAGTGAGCAGTGGTCACTGTGGGGTCGGGAGCGTGAGGGGAGCATCAGGCTTTGGGCCGGGGGAGTTGCCGGGGGAGGAGCTCCCTTCTCCCTTCTCCCTTCTGGCTTCTCCCTTTCATGATCCACGTCGCACTCACCGGCAACGTTGCCGCCGGTAAATCGTCGGTGGCCCGCCTCTTTGCGGAGTGGGGCGCCACCGTGATTGATGCGGACGCCATCGTCCATGAACTGCAACGCCCGGGCACCCCGGTGCTGGCCGCGATGGTGGAGCGATTCGGCGTCGAGATCCTGCGGCCCGACGGTGCGCTGGACCGCCCTGCCCTCCGCCGCCGGATCCTCGACGACGCCGACGCCCGCCGGGCCCTGGAGGCGATCGTGCATCCGGCCGTGGCGGCCCGCCGGGAGGAGCTGATCGCCGCCGCCGGCCTAGGGGATGGGATCGTCGTGAACGACATTCCGCTGCTGTTCGAAGTCGGGGCGGCCGGGGATTTCGACCAGGTTGTGCTGGTCGAGGCGCCGGAGGCGCTGCGGCGGCAGCGCCTCGTCGAGCTGCGCGGGCTGGCGCCGGAGGAGGCGGACCGGCTCATCGCCGCCCAGATGCCCAGCGCGGAGAAGCGGGAGCGAAGCACTCATGTGATCCTCAATACCGGATCGCCGGCGGAGCTCGAGGCCACGACGCGGGCCGTGTGGGACCGAATCGTGGCGGCAGCGCGAAGCGCTTGACCCCGGGCGGGCCCGCCAGTATCCTCCACCCGGCCTTCTACTGGAGTTGCACCGATGTCGAACGTGCCGGACCAGCTGCAGTACACCACCGACCATGAATTCGTGAAGGCGACCGACACGGCGGGCGAAGTCCTGATCGGCATCACCGACTATGCCCAGGGCGAGCTCGGCGACATCGTCTTCGTGAACCTCCCCAAGGTCGGCGAATCGTACGTGACCGGCGGCGTCTTCGGCACGATCGAGGCGGTCAAGGCGGTGTCCGACCTCTACTCGCCGCTGGCCGGCGAGATCGTCGCAGTCAACCCGGCGCTCGACGCCGACCCGGCGGTCGTCAACCGCGATCCCTACGGCGAAGGATGGATGATCCGCCTGAAGCTGAGTGACCCGGCCGCGCGGCAGGGCTTGATGGACGCTGCCGCCTATCGGTCCCATATCGGCGCCTGACGCCGGATGCGCCAGCCGCGATTCCCGACGTGCCCCGGTGCAGCAGCGCCGGGGCACCGCCGTTTCCTGCCACTTCGGATGCCACGATGACCGCCCACACCTTTGTCGACCGCCACAATGGCCCTCGATCCAGCGATCTGGCGGCGATGCTGGCCGCCCTCGGATACGCCTCGCTCGACGACCTGATCGACGTGGTGGTCCCGACCGATATTCGCCTGCGAAAGCCACTGGCCCTCCCCGCCGCCCGCAGTGAGGCCGATGCCCTCGCCGACATCAAGGCGATCGCCGCCGAGAACAAGCCGCTCCGCTCCCGGATCGGCATGGGGTACGCCGACTGCCGCGTGCCGGCCGTGATCCAGCGCAATGTCCTCGAGAACCCGGGCTGGTACACCGCCTACACCCCCTATCAGCCGGAGATCGCCCAGGGCCGGCTCGAGGCGCTGCTCAATTTCCAGACGATGGTCTCGGACTTGACCGGCCTCCCGATCGCCAACGCCTCGCTGCTCGACGAGGGCACCGCGGCGGCAGAGGGGATGGCCCTGACCCTGGCGGTGGCGCCGTCAACCGACGCACCGGTCTTCCTGATCGACGCTGGCTGCCACCCCCAGACGATCGCGGTCGTGGTCACCCGGGCCGAGGCGCGCGGGGTCGCGACCAAGGTCCAGCCCCCGGCGCGGATGAAGTTCAAGAAGGGGGTCATCGGGGCGCTGCTCCAGTATCCCGCCACCGATGGCGGGGTGCACGACTTCCGTCCCCTGGCGGAGAACGCCCACAAGGTCGGCGCCCTGGTCACCGTCGCGGCCGACCTGATGAGCCTGGCTCTCCTGGTGCCACCGGGCGAGTGGGGCGCCGATATCTGTGTCGGCAACTCCCAGCGCTTTGGGGTGCCGCTCGGCTATGGCGGGCCCCATGCCGCCTTCTTCTCCACCCGCGATGAGCACAAGCGCCACATCCCCGGACGCCTGATCGGTGTCTCCAAGGATCGCGAGGGGCAGCCGGCCCTGCGCATGGCGCTGCAGACCCGGGAGCAGCATATCCGTCGGGAAAAGGCCACCAGCAACGTCTGCACCGCGCAGGTGCTGCTAGCCGTGATGGCCAGCATGTACAGCGTGTATCATGGCCCCGAGGGGATCCGGGCCATCGCCACCGCCATTCATCGCCGCACCGCCGCCCTGGCGGCAGCGCTCAAGGCGCTGGGCTACACCCTGAGTCACGACTCTTTCTTCGACACCCTGGCGGTCGAGACCGGTGGCGTGCTCGGGCGCAAGCTGGTCAAGGCAGCCCTCAAGCGGGGCATCAACCTGCGGACCATCGACAAGAAGCGGATCGGCATTGCGCTCGACGAGACCACCACCGACGCCGAAGTGCAGGAACTGGCCGAGGTCTTCAAGTATGGCGCCACCACCCCGGGGGAGGTGGTGCCGGACTTCGGGGCCGTCGCACTGCCCACCGGCCTGGTCCGCACCACCCCGTACCTGACCCACCCGGTCTTCAGTGAGCATCATTCCGAGACGGAGATGCTGCGGTATATCCGCCGGCTCGAGGCCAAGGACCTCTCGCTCACCGCCGCCATGATCCCGCTCGGTTCATGCACGATGAAGCTCAACGCGACCACCGAGATGATCCCGGTCAGCTGGCCCGAGTTCGGCGGGCTGCACCCCTTTGCCCCGGCGGCCCAGGCCAAGGGGTATGCCCGCCTCTTTGCCGACCTGGAGGAGTGGCTGGCCGAGATTACCGGATTCCACGCCATCTCGCTGCAGCCCAATGCCGGTTCGCAGGGTGAGTACGCCGGGCTGCTGGTGATCCGTGCCTGGCACCGGAGCCGGGAGGAAGCCCACCGCAACGTCTGCCTCATCCCGCAGTCGGCGCATGGGACCAACCCCGCCAGCGCCGTCATGGCCGGCATGCGGGTGGTTGTGGTCAAGACTGACGCGGAAGGCAATATCGATATTGCCGACCTGCGCGCCCGGGCTGAGGAGCATGCCGCCAACCTGTCGGCACTGATGGTGACCTACCCCTCCACCCACGGCGTCTTCGAGGGTGGCATTGCAGAGATCTGCCGGATCGTGCACCACCATGGCGGGCAGGTCTACATGGACGGCGCCAATATGAACGCCCAGGTCGGCCTCTGCCGGCCGGGCGACATCGGCGCCGACGTCTGCCACCTGAATCTCCACAAGACCTTCTGCATCCCCCACGGTGGGGGCGGTCCGGGGATGGGCCCGATCGGCGTGGCCGAGCACCTGACGCCGTTCCTCCCCTCGAGCCCCATCGTGGATCTCGGCCATCCCCAATCGTGCGGCGCCATCTCAGCGGCCCCCTGGGGAAGCGCCTCGATCCTGCCGATCTCCTGGGCCTACATCGCCATGATGGGGCCGGACGGCCTGACCGAAGCGACCAGGATCGCCATCCTCAATGCCAACTACATCGCCCACCGGCTCAAGGGGCAATACACCACGCTCTACACCGGGAACCGGGGTCTCATCGCCCACGAGTGCATCATCGATTTCCGGATGTTCAAGCAGTCGGCCGGCATTGAAGTGGAGGATGTGGCCAAGCGCCTGATCGACTTCAGTTTCCACCCCCCCACGGTTTCCTTCCCGGTGGCCGGGACGCTGATGATCGAGCCCACCGAGAGTGAGTCGAAGATGGAGATCGACCGGTTCTGCGACGCCCTCCTGGCCATCCGCGAGGAGATCCGGGAGGTGGAGTCCGGCGCCGCAGAGCGAGGAAACAATATCCTGCATCACGCCCCCCACACCCTACGGCTGGTGGCAGCCGATGAGTGGACCAGGCCCTACCCGCGCGAAAAGGCCGCCTTCCCGTCGGCGGCCACGCGGCAGCACAAGGTCTGGCCCACCGTGAGCCGGATCGACGGGGCCTACGGCGATCGCAACCTGGTCTGCACCTGCCCGCCGGTGGATGACTACACCGAATAGCCCGGCTGTTCCTCTGGTCGTCTGGCGCGACGCCGCGCCCCGACCAGGATGGGCCAACATGGCCATCGATCGCGCCCTCCCCGGCCTGGCGGCCCGGGAGGGCGCAGTCATTGTCCGGCTCTATGCCTGGGAGCCGTACTGCCTCTCCTTTGGCCGCCACGAGCCGGCCGCACGGCGCTACGATCGCGACCGGATCCTCGCAGCCGGCCTCGATTGCGTCCGCCGCCCCACCGGAGGGCGGGCGGTCTGGCATGGCCGCGAACTGACCTACGCGGTGGCCGCTCCGGAGGCCCTGCTGGGCGGGCTCCGTCCTGCCTATCAGCGCATCCATCAATGGCTCGCGGCGGCTGTTCGCGGCCTCGGGGCACCAGCAGAGCTCGCGGCACCGGGTGGGCGCCACCCCCGACCGGGGGAAGGGGCATGCTTCGCCGCTTCCGTCGGAGGTGAGGTGGTGGTGGATGGTTGGAAGGTGGTGGGCAGCGCCCAGGTCCGCGACCAGGACGCCATGCTCCAGCACGGCGCCATGCTCCTGACTGACGATCAGGCCGTGGTCCGCGAGATGGCACGCCAACCCGACCCCCGCCCCCCCGCGGAACGACCGCTCGCCAGCATCCTGCAACGCCCCATCGGATGGGACGAGGCCGCCGACGCGGTGGTCAGGGCCTTGGGCAGCGCAGGGCACCCATTGGATCACCGCGAACTCTCGCCCGCAGTACTCCCAATGGCTGCGGCTTGGGAGGTGCAGTTCCGCGATCCGCTGTGGACCTGGGAGCGTTGACTGGCACGCCCCCTGCAAGCCGGTGGTGATCAACCCTATCTTTCGGGCAGTCTCCCCATCATCCCGGAGCACACCCTGACGATGCGCATCGCTGGCCTCGTGCTTCTCCTGATCGCCTCCGCCACCCCGGCGGGTGCGCAGCCGCGCGCGCCTGACACTGGCACGATCGTCATCGTGGTGGGGCAGGAAGCCACCACCCCGATCCCGACGATCCCGGCCACCAAGGCCAACGGCGACATCATGAGCCTGCTGTTCCTCAAGCTGGCCAGGCTCGACGGCTCCCGTGGAACGGTGGGCGATCGCGGCTACACCCCTGAGCTGGCCGTCCGTTGGAGTCGCCGCGACTCGCTGACCATCGCGTTCGAACTCGACCCCCGTGCCCGCTGGCACGATGGCAGGCCGGTCCTGCCCCGTGACGTCGTCCATACCTTCGCGCGCGTGCGGCAGCCCGGCGTGGACCCGCAGGTCAGACTGCTCGCTCGGCACATCGCCTCGGTCACCGCGGAAGGCGATCGCGGCGTCGTGGTGCGCTTCACGCTGAGCTACCCCGAGCAGTATTACGACGCCATCGAGAACCTGGTACCGCTGCCATCCCACCTGGTCGACACCATCCCCGCGAACCGGATCGCCTCTTCCGCCTTCGCCCAGGCCCCACTGGGGAACGGACCGTACCGCTGGGTGCGCCGGGAGCCGGGCAGGCAGGTGGAACTCGCGGCCGACCCGAATTTCTTTCTCGGCCGGCCCAAACTCGAGCGCGTCATCTTCCTCCTCGCTCGCGACTATGAGGCCCAGATCAACCTCCTGCTCGATGGCACTGCCGACGCCCTCGAGAACGTCAACCCGCCGGCCCGAATCGCCCGGGTCAACGCTCGCCCCAGCTATCGGGTCGTGGCGGGACCCAGTTATGGTGTCGGCTACCTGCTCTTCAATTTCAAGGCCTACGGCGACAGCACCCAACCCCACCCTATCCTCGCCGATCCGGCCGTGCGCACCGCCATCATCACCGGGCTCGATCGCAGCCTGATCCTGCGCTCCACCCTGGGGCCCTATGGCAGCATTCCCGAGGGGCCCGTGGCCCAGCTCCACTGGATCCGTGACCCCGGGTGGTCAGCGCCAAAGGCGGACCCGGTGGGCGCCGCAGCGAGACTCCGGCAGGCCGGTTGGATCGACAGCAATGGCGACGGAATTCTCGATCGCAACGGCGTGCCGCTCATCCTGCGCCTCAACTACCCCGGCACCAATGCCGTCCGCGCCACCATGGCCGCCCAGGTGCAGGAACAACTCCGTCACCTCGGAGTGCGGATCGAGCTGGTCCGCCTCGACGGCCCGGTCTGGCTCGCCCGGCGCGAGACCGGTGAATTCGATCTCGACTTTTCCCAGGCGGTGATGACCCCCAGCCCGACCGGGCTGGTGCAGAGCTGGTCGTGCGGCGGGATGAGCGGCAGCAACGTCGGACGGTACTGCAACCCCCGGATCGATTCGCTGTTGCTCGCCGCAGCACTCGGCCGGACCGATCCGGGACCGCTCTACCGGGAGGTGCTCCGCCAGATCCGGGTCGACGCGCCCGCAGTCTTCCTCTTCACCGTCAGCAACGCCACGGCGGTGCACACCCGGTTCCAGAATGTCCAGTTCCGCCCCGAGGCGTGGTGGTCACTGCTCTGGAAGTGGTCGGTGCGTCCTGGCGCCCAGATTGCCCGTGACCGGGGTGTGAGCCGGTGACGTGAGTCGCTGGATCCTCCGGCGACTCCTTCAGGGCGTCATCACCCTGGCGGTGGTGATGGTCCTGCTGTTCCTGCTCATGCGGCTGACCCCGGGAGACCCCCTCGGCGGGATTGCTGGGGACCGGTTGATGTCGCCGGAGGAAATGCAGCTGCTGCGGGCGCGCTACGGGCTCGATCAGCCGATCCTCCAGCAGTTCATGACCTTTGCCAGGGGTGCCGTACAGGGAGACTTCGGCACCTCCATCCACCGCTACCCCGATCGGGTCGGCCCCCTCATCCGCGATCGCCTGCCCGCCTCCATCCTGCTCGGTGGCACCGTCCTGCTGCTCAACTTCACCATCGGCATCGGCCTCGGTGTGCTGCAGGCGGTTCACCGCGGCTCCCGGTTCGACCGCTGGCTCACCCGGATCTCCCTGGCGGCGTGGGCCCTCCCTTCATTCTGGCTTGGCCTGGTCCTGATCGCAGTATTTTCGCTGACCCTGGGCCTCTTCCCCGCCGGCCAGATGCAGGACCCGCTGCTCCCCGCCGATGCCGGGCCACTCACCCGCCTGGTCGACCTGCTCCATCACCTGGCGCTCCCGGCCCTGACCCTCTCGGCGGTCAGCCTGGCGGCCGGAATGCGTTTCCAGCGCACCGCCATGCTGGAGGTGCTGCGACTCGATTTCGTCCGTGCCGCCAGAGCCAGGGGACTCCCGGAGCGCCGCGTCATCTGGGTCCATGCCTGGCGGAACGCGCTCTCCCCGGTAGTGACCCTGCTTGGGCTCTGGCTGCCGATGCTGGTGGCTGGATCGATTTATGTCGAGTCGATCTTCAACTGGCCGGGCTTGGGGTCGCTGGCCGCCGAGGCCATCTCGGGCCGGGATTATCCCCTGTTGCTCGGCACCGCCATGTTGACGTCAGTTCTGGTCGTGGCCGGAGGTGTCATCGCCGACCTCGGCTACCTGCTGGTCGACCCCAGGGTGCGAGACTCCTGAGATGCGGGGGCCTCTCGCGGAAGTCCTTCGTGGTGCCTGGCGCTCCCCCTCGGGGCGCTGGGGGCTGGTGACCCTCCTGGTCATCGCCGCGCTGGCGCTGGCCGGGCCACTCGTACTCAACGACCCCGCCGCCATGCCCGATGTCATGGCGGGCGCCGAGAGCCCCTCCCTGGCGCATCCCCTCGGCACCGACGCCCTGAGCCGCGACGTGCTCTCGCGCACCATCCATGGCGCCCGGGTCTCGCTGGGGATTGCCATGCTGGCCGTCTGCCTGGCCATGCTGCTCGGCACCACCATCGGGGCTGCCAGCGGGTACCGCGGTGGCTGGATCGATACCGTCATCATGAGAACGGTCGACGCCGGCCTCGCCATTCCACGGCTGCTCGTCCTCTTGCTCCTCGTCCTGGTCTGGGAGCGCATCCCGACGATGGCGCTCGCCGTCGTGATCGGGTCGACCGGATGGCTCGGCACCTGCCGCATGGTGCGCGGCGAGGTGCTCCGCCTCCGGCAGATGGAATTCGTCCGTGCCGCCCAGGCGCTGGGCGCTTCCAGCGGCCGGATCATCCTCCGGCACCTCATTCCCAATGCCGCAGGACCGGTGGCCGTCTCCGCCACGCTCGGGGTGGCCGATGTCATTCTCCTGGAGGCGGGACTCTCCTTTCTCGGCATGGGCGTCCAACCGCCAACTCCCTCCTGGGGGGGGATGATCCTCGATGCCAGGCCGGTGCTCCTGAGCGCCCCCTGGACCAGCCTGGCACCGGGCCTGGCGATCCTGGTGACGGTCCTGGCCGTCAACCTCGTGGGTGACGCGCTTCAACGCGCGCTCGATCCGCGCAGCGCATGACGCCCCTGCTCGAGGTGACTGGCCTGCGGATCGCCTTTCCAGGGCAGCATGGGCCGATGTACCCGGTGGACGGCGTGACCTTCTCGGTCCGGCGCGGTGAACTCCTCGCGCTGGTCGGTGAATCGGGCTCCGGCAAGAGCCTGAGTTGCCTGGCCATCCTGGGGCTCGTCCCCACGCCGGGACGCATCGACCCCACCAGCAGGATCCTGCTTGGGGGAACCAGTCTCCCGGACCTCAATCGGGAGGCGATGCGGCGGGTCCGGGGCCGCCGGATCGGCATGATTTTTCAGGATCCGACCACCAGCCTGAATCCCGTGTTCACCATCGGCCGACAGCTGGAGGAAGCCGTCGCCAATCATTTTCCCGGGCCCCGCGCCGCGATTCGCGCCCGGGCGGTGGAGCTCCTGGGCGAGGTGGGAGTGCCGGAGCCCGCCGGACGGCTGGCGTCCTACCCCCACGAACTGAGCGGCGGTCTCCGGCAGCGGGTCATGATTGCGCTGGCGCTCTCGGGCGAGCCAGACCTGCTGCTTGCCGACGAGCCAACCAGTTCCCTCGACGTGACCGTCCAGGCCCAGATCCTGGCGCTGCTCGACCGGCTGCGCGCCAGTCGCGGCATGGCCGTGGTCCTGGTAACGCACGACCTCGGCCTGGTGGCGGGCCGCGCCGACCACGTGGCGGTGATGTACGCGGGGCAAGTGGTGGAACGAGCCACGGCCGTTCGGCTCTTCGCGGCCCCAGCGCACCCCTACACCCGCGGGTTGTTTCGATCGGTGCCGCGCCTCGATGCCCCGGTGGACCGACTCGCGCCGATTCCGGGGGTGGTCCCCACCGCCGCACGCTGGCCCGCCGGGTGCCGGTTTCATCCCCGCTGCCCCGAGGCGCTCACCCAATGCCAATCGGAGTCCCCAGCGTTGCGGCACGTCGGCCCGGACCAATCTGCCGCATGCCTCCTCCTGGACCCCCCCCAGGCCGGCGGATGAGTACACCGCTGCTCGAGGTTCACGACCTGGTCAAGCACTATCCACCGCGGGGCTTCTTCTCAGCGGGCTCTGCTCCGGTCCAGGCCGTCAATGGTGTTTCGTTTGCAATCGCCGAGGCAGAAACACTCGGACTGGTGGGAGAGTCCGGCTGCGGCAAGAGCACGGTAGGGCGCGCTATCCTCCGGCTGGAGGAGCCAACCGCCGGCGATGTCCGCTTTGTGGGGGAATCCATCCTCGAGGCCGACAATGCGGCGCTCCACCGTCTTCGCCGCCAGATGCAGGTGGTGTTCCAGGACCCCTACAGCTCACTCAACCCGAGGATGTCGGTGGGCCGGGCCATCGCCGAGGGAATGGAGATCCATCGGCTCGCGCGTGCCGGCGAGATCCCCGCCCGGGTGGCCGCGCTCATGGTGGAGGTGGGACTGGATCCGGAATCAGCCGGCCGCTATCCCCATGAATTCTCGGGTGGTCAGCGCCAGCGTATCGGGATAGCCAGGGCGCTCGCCGTGCAGCCCCGACTGCTGGTCTGCGACGAGCCGGTCTCCGCCCTCGATGTCTCGGTCCAGGCCCAGGTCGTGAACCTGCTGGCCGATCTCCAGCGGGACCGTCGACTTGCCTACCTTTTCATCGCCCATGACCTTGCAGTGGTACGGCAGCTGGCCCATCGCATTGCGGTCATGTACTTCGGGAGGATTGTGGAACTCGGCCCGGCCCGGACGGTGATCGCCGCGCCGAAACACCCGTACACGCAAGCGCTGGTTTCCGCCGTGCCGTCGCGGGTGCTGGAGCGGCACGCCGATCGGATCGTGCTGTCGGGGGATCCACCCGGCCCGACCACCGTCCTGCCGGGATGCGCCTTTGCCTCGCGCTGTTTTCATCCCCGCCGCGACCAGCGCTGCCACGCCGAGCGACCAACGCTGCGGGTCATTGACGGTCACCAGGTGGCCTGCCACCATGCGGAGGAATCCTGAACATGCCAGCACCACTGTGGACCATCGATGCGTTTACCGACCGGCCCTTTCACGGCAACCCGGCAGCGGTCTGCCTGCTGGCCGAAGCGATGCCCGACGCCTGGCTCCAGCAGGTCGCGGCGGAACTGAATCTATCCGAGACCGCGTTCCTGCTGCGCCAGGACGACGGATTCAGCCTGCGATGGTTCACTCCCACCGTGGAGGTCGATCTCTGCGGCCACGCCACGGTGGCCAGCGCCCACTTTCTCTGGAGTGCCGGCCACCTCAAGCCACTGGCGGAGGCCCGATTCCAGACTCGCAGCGGCCTGCTGACCGCCCGCGAGCGCGATGGCTGGATCACCCTCGACTTCCCGGCGACGCCGGCGGCGCCGGCCTACCCGCCCCACGGCCTCGAAGACGCCCTCGGCACCACAGCCAGGCGGGTCGGGCGCAGCGTCTACGACCTGCTGGTGGAGCTGGAGGACGAAGCTGAGGTGCGCGCAGTCAAGCCGGATATGCGAGCGCTGGGCGAGGTGCCGGCCCGCGGGATCATCATCACCGCCCGGGCCGACACGCCAGGGTACGATTTCGTCTCCCGGTTTTTTGCCCCGGCCTCGGGGGTGCCCGAGGATCCGGTCACGGGGAGCGCACATTGCGCCCTCGGTCCCTGGTGGGCCGCCGAGCTGGGCCGGGACGACCTGGTGGGGTATCAGGCCAGTGAACGGGGCGGCGTGGTGCGGGTCGAGGTGCGCGGCGACCGGGTCCGCCTGGCGGGGCACGCGGTCACCGTCTGCCGCGGCACCCTGGAGGCGGTGTGACACCCTGGGAGGCGTTCGAGACGCTGGATCTCCGCGTCGGTCTGGTGGTACGGGCTGAAGCCAATGCCAAGGCCCGCAAGCCTTCGATCAAGCTCTGGATCGACTTCGGGTCACTGGGGGTGAAGCAATCCAGTGCCCAACTGGTGGCGCTCTACCCCCCTGACGACCTGGTCGGTCGCCAGGTGGTGGCCGCCGTCAATCTCGGCGAGCGCAACATTGCCGGATTCGTGTCCGAGGTCCTGACGCTCGGGCTCCCGGACGCCGAGGGCAATGTGGTCCTGCTCGCAGCCGAGCGGGAGGTCCCGCTGGGTGGGAGGGTGTTCTAGCGGTTGCGGGCCAGCAACAAAGTGAAACCAGAAAGCGGTTGAGGCATGCCGTCCTGCTCACCGTCCATGCGCCGGAACTACTGCTCCCATGCCCTCGCTGCCCTCACTGTCCCGCTGTCCCTACGCACTCGCCGGGAGTGGGATCTGCCCGAAGCGACGTTCCCGATGCCGAAAGCTTTCGACCGCACGGGCCAGGTCGGCCGCGCCAAAGTCGGGCCACAGGATTGGCGAGAAGTAGAGCTCCGCGTACGCACACTCCCACAGCAGGAAGTCGCTCAACCGCTGGTCCCCCCCGCTGCGGATCAGCAGGTCCACCGGCGGGACTGGCTGCGCATCATGCTGGGCCCGCGCCAGCGCCCTCGCGAACGCATCGCCGGGGTCACCAGTCCCTTCGACGTTCCTTGCGGCCTCGGCGATCATCGCCCGCGCCGAATAGTCCACCGCCACCCGCAGGTGCAGCCGCGTCCCGCCAGCGGTCTGGCGCTCGGCGCGGACGATCCCCTCGACCAGGGTGGCCGGCAATCGATCGCGCCGGCCGATGACACTCAGCCGGATCCCATGCCGGACACATTCTGCCGTCTCGCGCCGCAGCGCTGCGGCGAACAGCGTCATCAACCGCCGCACTTCAGGCGCCGGGCGCCGCCAGTTGTCCGAGGAGAAGGCGTACAGCGTCAGGACGTGCACCCCGTGCGCCGGGGACGCCTGCACTGCGGCGCGCACCGCCCGGGTCCCCGCCCGGTGCCCTGCGGTCCGGGGCAGCCCGCGCGCCGTGGCCCACCGGCCATTGCCATCCATGATGATGGCCAGGTGGATTCCCACCGGTGGCGGGGACTCCGGCACTACCTGGAGGATCATTCGCCCCTCGTGGTGCGGATCAGCCCTTCCATATGATCGAGATACCGTTCCAGTGCCCTGCGACCCTTCTCGGTCAGGGCGAACTCGGTATGTGGCATCCGGCCCTCGAAGCGCTTGGTGCAACGGACGTAGTTGGCGTCCTCCAGCTTCCGGGCGTGGACGCTGAGGTTCCCGTCGGTCGCGCCGAGCAGGGCCTTGAGCTCGGTGAACGACAGGGCGGGATTGACCGCCAGCGCGCTCACGATCGCCAGGCGGACCCGCTCGTGAATCAGGCGATCGAGCTCGAGCGAGGCGCTGGCCGAGGCCCCGCCCACGATCCCTTCGAGGGCCGGTGGGACCGGCTTCGCCTCGCGGCGTCGCGCCGCACTCCGTGCATCAGCCACCGTAACGCCTCGCAATCACCAGGCCGAACCCGATCTGCACCAACCCGAATCCGGCCATCAGGAAGAGATTGCCCAGTACCGGATCCAGGACCAGCGCCGCGGCCCCGAGGACCATGAACACCATGCCCATCACCGGCACCACCGGAACGGAGAAGGTCCCGGCTGCGGCCACGGCGGCGCCGTACAGCAGGAGCCAGAGCCCCGGAAGGAGGCCGTGCAGGCCAGCCCGGAAGAGCACCGGAGTCAGGACGACCCCCGCCGCCAGAGGTGGTGCAAAGCTGCCAGCAAAGAGACGCCCCGCCCTGGAGGCGAACGGTGCCTTGGTGGCCGCGGCCTTGCGCAGCAGGAAGATGCCGCCGATGGCGATCGCCACCACCGCTTCGGCCAGCCAGATCGCGAGCCATTCGGTGGGGTCGGTGGCCTGGCTGGCAATCGCGCCCGCCACGAGCGCCGTGCCCCCCATCGCCACCCCGCCCCATCCCGGGACGGCGGTGAAGGAAGAAGCCCGCGCCATCGTGTCACGGATGAAGGAGAGATCCTGAAGGGCCCGTTCGTGGAGCGGCCGGGGCGCTTCCGGCTCAGCGGTCGATCGAAACTTGAGGGGACGTGTCATGGCACATAGATTACGCCAGCGGCAGCTGCTTGTCAAGTACTTTGCATGGTAAAGGTAAAGTCGACTTCCGGGGCACGGATCTCCCCGTCCCGGCCCGCAAGCGCCATTGTTAACATCTACCGCCTCCAACGGTCCCCTAACCATGCGACCACCACTCTGCCTCCTCGCCCTGGCCCTGCCCCTCGTGAGCCCCGCGAGCGCGCAGGCGCCGCTCAGTGCCCGTGATTCGGCCTTCCATGTCCTGAACCGTCTGGCCTGGGGCCCGGCTCCGGGCCAGGTGGACGCGGTGCTCCGGGAGGGTGCCCTGGCCTGGGCCGAGCGCCAGCTCGGCGTGGCGCGAGTCGACGACCCCAAACTGGCCACCCGCCTGCCTGAACGCTTTCCCGTGCTTGCCTTGCGTCAGGCCGATTTCATTCAGCTCTTTGTGGCGCAGCAACAACAACAGCAAGCCGCCGCCCGAGCTCAGCCCGACGACCCGATGCGGCCCCAGCCCGGCGTCCCACCTGCCCCGGGAACCAGGCCAGCCAATCGGAACGAGCTGCGCGATCTTGGCTCCCAGACCCAGCAGCTGGTCCTGGCCCGCGCAACCGCCAGCGAGCACCAGGCGGCCGAGGTGCTGGTCGATTTCTGGTTCAATCATTTCAACGTCTTCTATGGCAAGGGATTGGTCCGTCCCTATCTCCACTCCTACGTCGAGGAGGCGATCCGCCCCAACGCCCTCGGCAAGTTCGAGGACCTGCTGATTGCCACCGCCCGGCACCCGGCAATGCTGTTCTACCTGGACAACGCCCAGAGTGTGGCCGACGGCGCCGTGCCCCCAAACCTCCAGCGGCTGCAACAGGCCCAGCGGCAGGCCAGGCGGCCCGGTCAGGCCGCCCGCACCGACTCCATGATGCGCAGGGCCCAGCAACGGATGCCCACGGGGATCAACGAGAATTACGCCCGGGAACTGCTCGAATTGCACACGCTGGGAGTCGATGGTGGCTATACCCAGGGGGACATCGAGGAGATCGCCCGCATTCTGACTGGATGGGGAATTGCGCGGCCCGGTCAGGGAGCGGGTTTCGTCTACAGTGCCTGGGCCCATGACCGCGGCGCCAAGACCGTGCTGGGAATGACTTTCCCAGCCGGGGGCGGCGAAGACGAGGGGGTACGCCTGCTCCAGGCCCTCGCCAGCCACCCCGCCACGATGCATAACGTGTCGGCCAAGCTCTGTGGCCGACTGGTGGCCGACGCGGCGCCCGACGGGTGTATCGATGATGCGGTGTCGGCCTGGCGACGGACCGGAGGCGAAATCCGGGAGGTGGTCCGCGCCATCGTCCATTCGCAGGACTTCTGGGCCGCAGCCAACGTCGGCAGCAAGGTCAAGACGCCCCTGGAGTTCGTGCTAAGCGCGGTGCGCGCCGTCGGCGGCACGGTGGACGACACCCCTCGTCTGAGTGCCGCGGTCACCCGCCTGGGACAGCCGACCTACTTGAAGACGGAGCCCACTGGGTACCAAGAGACCCAGGAGGATTGGGTCAACAGTGGAGCGCTCCTGAATCGAATGAACCTTGCCATGGCCCTGGCTGCAGGCCTGCTGCCCGGGGTCTCGGTAAACCTGGAGGCGGTCATTCCCCGGACGGCCGACCGCGACGCCCTCCTCGACGCCATCGACGCACGGCTCTTCGGCGGCAAACTCTCGCGCAACACCCGCTCGGCGATTGCCGCCGAACTGGCCGACATCCGCGACCCCCAGACGATGCGGGCCATGGCCCTCGGACTCGCGCTGGGTGGCCCAGAATTCCAGAGGCAGTGATGACAGTCTCTCGCCGAGCCTTCATGCGCGGTGGCGCCCTGGCCCTGATGAGCTTCGGGCTCGATCCGCTCTTCCTTGACCGCGCCGCCTATGCAGTGGCACCCCTGCGCCAGGGAGCTGCCCGTGGCAAGACCCTGGTCTGCCTCTTCCAGCGGGGCGCCGTCGATGGCCTGAGCATGATCGTCCCCTTCAGCGACGCTGCGTACTACCGGGACCGGCCTCGGATCGCGATTCCGCGCAACCGGGTCATCAACCTCGACGACCAGTTCGGGCTGCACCCGGGCATGGCAGGACTGATGCCCTGGTGGCGGGACGGCAGCCTGGCAGTGGTCCATGCGGTGGGCTCCCCGACCAGCACCCGAAGCCACTTCGATGCCCAGGACTACATGGAGTCTGGCACACCGGGCCGGAAATCCACCCTCGATGGCTGGGGCAACCGTTATTGCCAGCACCACACCGAGCACGTGGAGACCCCGTTCCGGGCCGTGGCGTTCGGACCCCAGCTCCCCCGCACCCTGGCTGGGAGTGCGCCGGCACTCGCCATTGACGACCTGAGAACCTTCGGGGTCCAGAATCGTGGCGGCAGCCAGGACCGCCTCTCCCGCGCCTTCGAATCGCTCTATCAGGGCTCCGCAACCGGACTCCTTGCCACGTCGTCCCACGAGGGCTTTGAGGCGGTCCGCATGCTCCGCGAGGCAGATCCCTCCAGGAATCCCGCCGCCAACGGCGCGCAGTACCCCGCCGGACGGCTGGGACAGAGTCTCCGGCAGATCGCCCAGCTGATCCGGGCGGACCTTGGACTGGAGATCGCCTTTGCCGATGTCGGCGGTTGGGACACCCACGTGAACCAGGGCGCCGACCAGGGTCAGTTGAGCCAGCGCCTGGGCGAGTTGGGGCGGGCGCTGACCGCATTCGCGACCGACATGGGCGAGCACATGGCCAATGTGGTGGTGCTGACGATGTCGGAATTCGGGCGGACGGTCCGCGAGAACGGCAACGCCGGCACCGACCACGGCCGCGCCACCGCCATGATGGTGCTCGGCGGCGGGGTGCAGGGAGGCAAGGTTCACGGCCGGTGGCCGGGACTGGCCACCGAGCAGCGCGAGGATGGCCGGGACCTGACGGTCACCACCGATTTCCGCGATCTCTTCGGCGAGATCCTGGCCAGGCACCTGGGAGCGCGAGACCTCGGGGCCGTCTTCCCGGGCCACACCACGGGCGCGGAAGCGTTCCCCGGAGTGATGCGGGGGTAGCACTCGAGTGGCAGCCGCAGCCGAAGCCCGCTAGCCTGCGGCCTGCGGTGGCCTTACCGTTCACGCCATGACGCCGCCCGGTTTCCTGCCATCCCTGTCATCGCAATGGGCCGCCAGCCTGCCATCGCTGGTCATTGCGATCGCCGTGGCCGCTGCAGGCAGCGGGTGCGGCAAGGACACCACCGAGCCTGCCAATACCGCCCCGACCGTCACGATCCTGAGCCCCTCCATCGGCACCACCTTCGGAGGTGGGGACGCCTTCCAGATCCAGGCCAGCGCCACCGACCCGGAGAGTGGGGTGCTGCCGGGATCGGCGATCGAATCATGGGTGGTGCTCCACCACGACAGCCACACCCACCCGTTCCAGCCGGCCACCCCGGGAGCAACTGTCACCCTTGCCATCCCCCGGACCGGGCACTTCGAGAGCGACATTTTTTACCGGGTCCATGTCCGTGTCGTTGACCCTGGTGGATTGGCGGACACCGCTCAGGTGGACCTCCTGCCGCGCCTCGTTTCCCTGACCCTGGAGACCATTCCCTCGGGACTCACCATCAGCCTCGATGGACAGCCCCGGACAACTCCCATCAGCATCGCGGCAGTCGAGGGGATGGACCGGGTCATCGGGGCACCTGCCCCACAATCACTGGCCGGATTCTCCTACCTGTTCCAGGAATGGGATCACGGGGGACCGCCACTGCAGACCATCATCACGCCCGCCACCGCGCTTACGCTCACAGCACGGTTCCTGGAGGCCGGGGTGGCCAACATTCCCCCATCGGTCACCCTGACCGCACCACTACCCGGTGCCATCCTGATCGTGGGTACACCGGCGACCCTCGTGGCGGCCCCTCAGGACGTGGACGGCACCACCGACAGGGTGGAGTTCTTTGTCGGGGGGAGCCCCGTGGGCGAGGCCCTGGCGGCCCCGTTCACCACCGTCTGGACGCCTGCCTCGCCGGGAGCCCGGGTCATCACCGCGCGAGCCACCGACAATCGCGGCGCCTACACTCTCTCCAGCCCCGTGGCCGTCACCGTCCACAACGCCGGCGGTGGGGACGTGGTGGCACCGGTAGCCATCCTGAGCAGCCCCGCCGCCGGCACCCTGGACCTGACCGGCAGCATCGTGCTCCAGGCCACCGCCACGGACAATGTCGGTGTCACCGCCGTCGAGTTCGCGGTGGATGGAGTCCTGCTCGCCACCGTGCCGACGGCACCATTCAGCGCGATCCTCCCCGCTACGTCGGCGTACGCCTCGGGCGTTCACCATCTCCAGGCCCGGGCCCGCGATGCCGCTGGCAACTGGTCGGACTGGGCCACCAGCGCGGTGACCTTCGGTGGCGGCATGGCCCTCCCTGCCGGTCTGAGTCGCACCGTCTTCGCCGCCGGATTCAACGACATCCTGACCGCCGCCGCAGTGGCGCCGGATGGCCGCATCTTCGTGACCGAGCAGTCGGGACGGCTGCGGATCGTCAAGGTGGGCCAGCTGCTGGCCCAGCCGTTCGTGACGCTGCCGGTGGACCCGTTCGGCGAACGGGGCCTGCTCGGCGTGACGCTTCATCCCGACTTTGCCACCAACGGATGGCTCTACCTCTACTACACCACCCCCGAGGGCGGGGTCCACAACCGGATCAGCCGCTTTGTCGCGACCCAGGACGTTGCCGCTCCCGGTGGCGAGACCATCCTGGTGGACCTGCCGCCACTCAATTCCGTTCCCAAGCATAACGGCGGCGCCATGGCGTTCGGGGCCGACGGCAAGCTCTACGTCGCGGTGGGCGACAACACCAACTCCGCACTGGCGCCGAGCCTCGCGTCGACCTTCGGCAAGATGCTGCGGTTCAACGCCGATGGCTCGATCCCCTTCGACAACCCGTTCCTGGCGCAGACGACCGGAATCAACCGCGCCATCTGGGCCCGCGGCCTGCGCAACCCGTTCACTTTTGCGATCGAGGCCGGCACCGGCCGAATCCACATCAACGATGTCGGCGCGGAATCGTGGGAGGAAGTGAACCTGGGTCGGGCGGGCGCGGACTACGGCTGGCCTGCCACCGAGGGTCCCACCGGCAATCCGGCGTTCGACGCTCCAGTGCTGGCCTACGCCCACGCCAACAGCCCGACGCTGTTCCATGGACGCGCGATCGTGGGGGCGGCCTTCTATCGACCCACTACGCCAGTCCTTGGACCGCAATACGTCGGCAGCTATTTCTTCGCGGACTACGTCGAGGGGTGGGTCTATCGGACCGATCCAGCCGGCAGCGGCGTCGCGATGGCGTTTGCCCAGCTGGGTGGAGCCCCGACCGGGCTGGTGGTCGGCGGCGACGGGGCGCTGTACGTGCTGATCGGCAACCGGATCGACCGCATCGGCCCATAGCCCAACTGGCGGCCACCGAAAACCGGACGGCCCCGGGGAGCGAACTCCCCGGGGCCGTCCGGCGCAGCGCGCGCTGCGTTATGCCGCAGCGACCTGCTGGTCGCCGCTCTCGCCGCCAGCCGAGGCGATCATCTTCTTGATCGGGATGGCCAGCAACGCCAGCACCACGGCGGCCACGAAGAGTGCGATCGTGGTCATGGTGAACAGCTCCGGCATCTGTTGCAGGTTCTCGGGATCGACCCGGTGTCCCACCAGTCCGCCGATCAGGTTGCCGACCGCGCTGGCCAGGAACCAGATCCCCATCATCTGCCCCACGTACTTGCGCGGCGAGAGCTTGGTCATCGACGAGAGTCCCACCGGGCTCAGGCAGAGTTCACCGACCGTCTGGAAGAAATAGCTCGCCACCAGCCACCACGGCGAGACCAGCACCGTCCCCCCGCTGGCCACCACCTTGTTGGCCGCCAGGATCATCACGCCAAAGCCCACACCGGCGAACGCGAGCCCGAGGGAGAACTTGGCGGCGCTCGAGAGGTCGCCCTTGCGCCTGGCCATTCCCACCCAGATCGCCGCAAAGACCGGGGCCAGCAGGATGATGAAGAAGGAGTTGACCGACTGGAACCAGGTCGCCGGGATTTCGAACGATCCCATGGCCCGGTCGGTAAAGTCGCGGGCAAAGAGGTTGAGCGAGGTCGGTGCCTGCTCGAAGGCGCTCCAGAAGAGGGCGGCAAAGACAAACAGCACCACGATCAGGGCGACGCGCTTCCGTTCGCCGCTGGTGATCCCGCCGGCCACGAAGACATAGCCGAAGAAGACCACCGCCATCCCGACCAGCACCGCCGTCATGTTGGCGCCGATCGCCTGGGGGTTGAACACCACCATGCCCGAGGCCGCCACCGCGAAGAGGAGCACGATGGTGGCAATCATCCCGAATACCACCTTCTTGACCATCCCCTCCCGACGGGCCTGGACCACGGGATCCGGGTCGCGGACAATGTCGGTTCCGATGCCACCAAGGGTCCGGGCGGCATAGAGCTTGAACACCAGCAGGCCGAACAGCATCCCCACGCCCGCAGCGCCGAACCCAATGTGCCAGCCCACCTGCTCGCCGAGGAAACCGGTGACCAGCTGGCCGAAGAACGCCCCGATGTTGATGCCCATGTAGAAGAGCGAGAAACCGGCGTCGCGCCGGGCGCCGCCTTCCGGGTAGAGGTCGCCGACAATGGCGGAAATGTTCGGCTTGAGCAGCCCGGTACCCATCACGATCAGGACCAGTCCCGCAAAGAAGCAGACCTTCCCCATCGTGCCCTGCCCCGCCAGCCCCGACAGGCCGATCGAGAGGTGACCGGCGGTGATCAGCAGCGCGCCGGTAAAGATGGCCCGCTGCAGCCCCAGCCAACGGTCGGCGATCCAGCCACCCGGCAGCGAGGCCAGGTAGACGCAGGCGCCGTAGATGCCCACGATCGCCGAGGCCTGCCCCCGGTCAAACCCGAAGCCGCCGTCGAACAGCGCGGCGGACATGAACAGCACCAGCAACGGCCGCAGACCATAGTAGCTGAACCGCTCCCACATTTCGGTAAAGAAGAGGGTGGCCAGACCGGTGGGATGGCCGAAGAAACCGGTGGATGCTGCGCCGGATTTGGTCACGGGGCCCCGTTCAGGTAAGGGGTGAGGAGGGACAGCCAGTCGCGATCAGGAACGCTTGCCAAGCTTGGATTTCAGGGCTTCCAGTTGTGCCTGCACGGCAGCCGCCATCTCCTCGCGGGAGGCACGGCGGCCGAGGTCGTCAAATTCCGGGGAGGGCTCCATGGCCAGATCGGCGTCGGAGACGCGCGTCGGCGGATCGGGGGGAACGCCCAGCTTGGCGGCGCGATAGGAACTGGACAACTCGCCATAGTCCCGTTCCACCAGGGCCAGTTCATCCTTCAGCACCGCCAGCTTGCGCTCCAGCACGGTCACCCGTTCGGTATGACGGGCAACGAACCGCTCCGCAACCGTGACGGTCTCGGCGTCGCCGACATCCCCCGCCAACCGCCCCCGTCGCTCGGCATCGGCCAGTTGGCGCTGCTCGCCGGTCAGTTCCCTGCCGGTGGACTCCACCGCCTCCCGCAGCGTCCCCAGTGCCACCTTGGTCTCGACCATCGCACCACGCAGCCCGCTGGCCGCTTGGCGCGGGTCGGTGAACCGGCGGGTCTCTGCCAGGAGCTGTTCCATCCGGGCACGGAGCTCTTCAAAGGCCACGAGGCGATCCTGTTCCGAATCAGGGAATCTCGAATGTCGCGGGCCAAGGGGGAGGCGTCAAGCGATCGTCGGCGATATCTTCCCTCCATGACGCCCCGCCCGCTCCTCCTCCTGACTCTGCTGGTGGCCGCTTCCTGCGGCGAACGAAGCGGCAGTGCAGGCTGCGGGATAGCCTCCCTGGCCGGTGCGGTCATGATCCTGGACCAGTTCAGCGTTCCGGGCCAGACCCTCAGCGAAACGCCTCAAAACCTCCCGGAGGTACTGGCCATCCGGGTCGCGGCGGGGCCGGTGGTCCGGGGACTGGTGGGGCAGGCCGACTCTGCCGTGGTCATCGGGGTGGATGAGCCGATCCCGCCCACCCCGATCCCGGGGTTCGGCGTCCTGATTACTTCCCTGGCCGGGGAGCCGCGCGGCGTCATCCTCTATGAGGGCAGCCCAATCCCCGGGGCGCCGCAACTCGGCACCGTCCAAATCACTGATCGCAGCATCCCTTTGATTGGGCTTCGGGCCGACGCCAAGCGCATTGAGGACCCTCGCTGCCCGCTCTTCCCGACCCCCAACCCGCGATAGCCAATGGCTGCTTCCCACGCGGCCCGGGCGCCAGGTTGGTGCGCGAATCGCCGCAGCTGGGGTGCGGATCGGCACCACTCACTCGTCTCCCCACTGAATCCCGCCCGCACCGGGTCGCCGCCTACCGGCGACCGCCACCGGGCTGAGCCCTGAGGCAGTCATGATCTTTGTGTGTATCCCGACCCACGATGAGGGCCCCACTGTCGGACTGCTCCTCTGGAAGATCCGCAAGGTCTTCGAGGAGTTTCCCCGCGAATACCAGTTCCTGGTGGGCGACGATGCCTCCACCGATGGCACCGCCGAGATCCTCGAGCCGTACCAGAAGGTCCTGCCGCTGACCGTCCTCCGGTCCGAGGCGCGACTCGGTTACGCCCGCACCGTCGAGCGGCTCCTCCGGCTGGCACTGGAGCGCACCGATCGTCCCAAGCGCGACGCCGCGATCCTGATGCATGCCGACTTTACCCACGGCCCCGAGTTCATTCCCGAACTGGTGCGACGGCTGGAAAGCGGTGCCGACCTGGTGGTGACCGAGGCCACCCTGGCCGGCGAGGCCACACGGGGGATGCGGATGGTCCGGCGATGGGCCCCGCTCCTGCTCCGACGGGCCATCCGTATTCCCGGGGTCCGCGACATCACATCAGGGTTCGCCGCGTTCCGGCTGAGCACCCTGCGGCAGACTTTCCGTCACCCCGCGGGAACCCTCCTCCAGACGGAGGACTGGGCCGCCAACGCCGAGTTGCTGGGGCGCGCCGCCATGCACGCCCGTCAGGTCGAAACAGTAGCCACCATCGAACGGACCGATCGCCGGCCGCGGCCGAGCCGCTTCGAACCCTGGGCCCGGGCCCGTGAGTTGTGGCGGGCAGGCGCGGCACTCCGGCGGCTCGATCTGGGCGAGGCGGCCCGCCAATGAGTTCCGCCTTCCTGCTCCTCGCGCTGCTGCTCCAGGCCGGCGGTCCGCTGCTGCACTCAGATGGGAACCCGCCCCCGGGTCGTTACCCCTTTGGCGTCGGGGAGGCGTTCGAGTACTCCGCCAAGGCGGGGTTCATTACCCTCGGCAAGGCGTCGATGTCAGTCACCAGGATCGACACCGTGCGCGGGATCCCGGCCTTCAACTTCCGGTACCACATCGAAGGGGGCAACCGCCTCTTCCGGCTCGACGATGTCAATGAATCCTGGACCTCCGTGGAAAACCTGGTCTCGCTCCGGTTTCATCAGGAGATGAACCAGAATGACAAGCATCGGATCCGCCGGTACGAGATCTATCCGGATTCAGGTTTCTATCGCCAGGAAGGGGTGGTCAAGACGGAGAAGACCCCGGCCGCACCGGTCGACGATGCCGCCATCGTCTATTATTTGCGGACCCATCACCTGGAAGTGGGCAAGGCGTACCGGTTCGACAACTATTTCAAGGCGGCCAAGAACCCGCTGATTGTCCGGGTGCATAGCCGGGAGACGATGGAGCTTCCCGACGGGACCAAGGTCCCCTGCATTGTGCTGCAGCCGATGATCGGGGACGACGGGCTGTTCTCCAATCGCTCGGATGCCCGGATCTGGATTACCGACGACGACCGCCGCATCCCGGTCCAGATCAGGTCGCGACTGCCCTGGCTGACGATCACCCTGCGGCTCGAAAAGATGACGCTTGCCCCGGGCAATGGACCGTAACGGCGCCCTGCTCCTGGTGGTGGCGGTGGCGGGGTGCGGTGGAGCCGCCCGGGCCGCCGAGTCCGACGTCCGGATGGTCGTGGACCAGGCGGCGGACGAATCGCTGGTGGACTTGATCGCCGCAGCCCTGGCGGCCGACGCCCGGCTGGAGCTGGCTGCCCCCCTGTACACCACCGGCGCGATGGTGCTCGCCAACGGGGAGGTGCGCCAGCTGCCGCCGCGCTATGCCGGTCTGGCGACCGGGGGCGAGGTGGAGGTCAGCAACTCACAGATCGAGGTTCGTGAGGGGATGGCATGGGCCACGGTGGCGTATCGATGGGTGTCCCGGGCGCAGGGAGTTGCCCGGGAAGCAGTGGCGACGTTTGTGCTGGTACCCGCCGAGCGGGGAGGAGTGGGCTGGCGGATTCACCATGCCCATAGCTCCTCCCCACCGGAGGGGTGATTCAGGCGCTGGACTTGCCCGTGACGACTTCGCGGACGCGGGAGGCCACGCCGGGGGCAAAGACCTTGAGGATCTTGTAGAACACCCAGCCCCAGAATGCCCACCAGAGCAGCGTCAACACAATACCGAAAATTCCGCCGAGGAGCCCCATGATCACCTTGAGGCCAATCAGCGCGACAACTGCGAAGCCCGCGAAACCTGCGACCGACCGGATCATGTTCTTGCTCCTTCAGAGGAATGGCCCTGCAACTCTCGGACGTCCCACATTACGCCGGACGTTTCAAAAAGTTTCGTCGAGGTCTAAGTGATTGTCAACCAAGATGTTCTGATTATTGGGGGTGGGGTGGTGGGGGCAGCGTGTGCCCGTGCCATGGCCCAGGCCGGACGGACGGTGCGCCTGATCGAGCGCGGAACTCGAGGTGGGGAGGGGTGGCCAGCGTCGGCGGGCCTGCTTGCTCCCCAGGTCGAGGCCCGGGCGGACGATCCCCTGCTGGACCTCGGATTGGCCGGGCGGGAATACTGGGTGGAGGAGGCAGAAGTCCTTCGGGAGTCGGTTGGCGTGGATGTCGGACTTAACCCCTGCGGTATCCTCCAGCTGGCCAACGGGGAGCTGCCTGCGGAGGACCTCCGCTCCAAGGTGGCCTGGCAGCGACAGCAGGGGCATCTCTGCGATTGGCTCGACACCACTGAGGTCCACGAGCGCTGGCCCTGGGTCGGCTCCTCGGATGGAGCCCTCTGGGCACCACGCGATGGTTCCCTTGACCCCGTTCGGCTGGTGGAAGCGTTGCGGAAGGACCTGGTCCGCCTCGGGGTGCAGATCGTGGCGGATGACATCACCACGCTGGTACGCGAGGGCGACCGGGTGATCGGTGCTGCGGGTCGGGAGCGGTATCGTGCCGAACACGTCGTCATCGCCGCCGGGGCGTGGTCCGGCCGGATTGCGAACCTCCCAAGGCCGATCTCGGTGGAGCCGGTCCGGGGCCAGATGGTGGCCTTCCCATGGCCCAAGGGGGTGGAGCCCGGGATCGTCTTCGGTCGGGGCGGCTACCTCCTTGCGCGAGGAGCGGAGGCACTCTGTGGTTCGACCCAGGAGCATGCCGGATTCAGTCATGATACCACTCCGGAAGGGTTGCTGTGTCTGACCGAGCGTGCCGCCGCGCTCTGCCCCTCGTTGGCTGGCGTGGCTCGGGCCCGAGCCTGGGCTGGACTGCGCCCGGGCACCCCCGACGGTCTGCCGATCATCGGGCGGGAACCGAGCGTCGAGGGACTCTGGTACGCCACCGGTCACGGTCGGAGCGGGATCCTGCTGGCCGGCGTGAGCGCTCGGATACTCTCGCGGCAGATCGCCGGGGAGGTCCTCCTCGACGAAGCCGAGGCCGTTCGCCCGGAGCGGTTCTGGAATTGGTAGACCCCACCACCTGAATCCTGGCCTGGATTCGCAATCTCCAACCCGCACCAAACCCCGCCACCATCCGGCCACAGATCCGATTCCTGAAGCCCGGCGTACCTGAGGCACAGCGACCGCGAACGGCACGCGTCCGGTCGCTGCCACCCTCAGTCAGGAGAAGGCCGCATGCCACAGTCGTCCCCCATCAAAAGGGCTCTGGTTCTTGGCACTCTGCTCGGTGCGATCGGCACCAGCGTCGCGCTGGTCCAGGCCGCGGACCATCGAGACAGCGCATTCCTCGGCAGCAACCCCGGCCTCGACATCGCCGATGTCTACTCCTTCCGCAGCCCGACCAACTCTGGGAATCTCGTGCTGGTCATGACGGTGGCCGGACTGCAGGCCCCCAGCGATGCCGGCACCGTCCGCTTTCCCACCAACGTGGTCTACCAGTGGAAGATCGACACCAACGGCGATGCGGTGGAGGACTACGTCATCCAGGCCTATGCCGCCGGAACCGGCAGCACTCAGGTGATCCAGTTCGTCGGCCCCTCGGTGCCGACGATGACTGGAGCCACCTCCCGCCTGGTGACCGGCTCCATGGTCACGGTACCGGTGAGCTACACCGCCAACGCTCGGACCGAAACCCGGAACGGTATCACCGCATTCGCCGGGCTCCGCGACGACCCATTCTTCTTCGACCTGGCCCAGTTTCAGGCCGTCCTCGGCGGGTCGGCGACCGGGTTCCGCAGCCCCGGCATTGACACCTTTGCCGGCACCAATGTCCTGGCCCTCGTGGTGGAGGTACCTGCCTCGCTGCTGGGCGGTGCCACCCAGCTCGGCATCTGGGGCACCGTCAATGTTCCGACCAACTGATCTCAATCCCAATCCGACGAGGATCCCTGATATGCAGCACTCCAATCTGAAGCTCTCCCTGGCGGCCGCCCTCCTCCTGGCCGGATGCGGTGGTGATTCAATGGCCCCGGACGTGAACGATGCCCGCAATGCCCTGACCGGCAAGAACCTGGTGCAGATGGAACGATTCGGGCTGCCGGCGGTGGCCGCCGTCTTCATCCCGACCAGCTCCAAGGATGCCTACAATACCGCTGCTCCCGCTGGTGACCGGGCCGCCTTTCGCCCGTTTCTGGTCAGCACCCTGACCACCTTCGGGCACCCCAACCCCGGTGCCCTGGCGGATGCCCTCCTGCCGGATATCCAGCCGATCAACCTGGCACAGGCCACCACATTCCTGAATGGCCGGCGGCTCCAGGACGATGTCATCACGGCGGAGCTTGGCCTGATCTTCGGGAGCAATGCGGCACTGAACGATGACAACGTGAGTGCCAACGACAAGGCGTTCCTGAACGCCTTCCCGTTCCTGGCCGCCCCCTTCCTGCCATGAGCAGCCCGCGCATTCGGGCTCGCCTCCGCCATCTCGTTGCGGCCATCGTGGCCGCTGCGGGATGCGCAGTGCCCTCGCCGGAGCAGGCCGGGCCAGCAGTCGAGCGCATCAGTGCCGGGATCGCCTTTTACGAGGCTCGGGCCAGCAACGATCCCGTGGATCGCACCGCCCGCCGGCAACTCGTGGGACGCTACGGTGAGCGGTTTGCCCTGGCGGCAGATTTTGGCGACATCGCCCGGGCTGAGGCGCTGGCACGAGAAGTCATTGTCACGTCCCTCGACCGTTCCCGAGACTGGAGCCGACTTTCCTCGGTGCTGCTGATGCAGCACCGATTCGCCGAGGCGCTGGCCGCCGCCGACTCAGCCCGTCGGCACGATCCTGCGGACCGCGATGCGATCGGCAGCTACTTCGACGCCGCACTGGCCATCGGCCATTACCCTGACGCCTATTCGGCGCTGCAACCGCTGCCGCCGCACGCGGTGTCCACTCTGGCGCGCCGGGTGGGCTGGTACCTGGCCGTCGGGAATGCCACCGCTGCGGCAGGAACTCAGCGAGCGATCTGCACGACCCTGGAACAATCGGCCGCCGGCGCCGTCAGTCGTGCCTGGTGCCTGACCGAAGTCGGGCGCCTGGCGGATGAGCCAACAGAAGCCAGCGCGGCCTTCGAGGCTGCGCTCCGGATCCAACCGGGCTACCGCGGCGCGATCGAGGGGCTCGCGTCCCTGGCCCTCGCCGCTGGCCGGTGGGAGCACGCGACGCGCCTCTACCGAAGCATCCTTTCAGCTGCCCACCCCGACCTCTACCGACGACTGGCAGCGGCAGAGCGAGGGCTCGGAAACCACGACCGGGCTGAGAAACTCGAGGCGGAGTTTCGGCGCGTAGTCGCGGGCGACGCGCAGGAGGCCCTCCAAGGGCCGGAGATCATTCGCGCGTCGCTGGCGAAGGGCGCGGCCGGACGCGAGGCCGCCCTGACCGTGGCACTGCGCGAGGTCGAGCGCCGGCCCACCCTCGAAAGCTGGACCTTGCTGGTCGAGGTCCATCGCGCGCTGGGAGACGAGTCCGCGGCCCAACAGGCCGAGCAGGAACTGCACGCCATCCGCGCGACGATTTCCCAGGCTCGGCCGGGCGCGCCGGCGCGCTGAATCTTGGAGCGGCGTCACCCGAGCCGGTACCCATCAGGTGCCGGCTTTCGGGTCTCCCAGCGTCGCCCGCCATCCGCGCCGACCTGGCCGGCGTACCTTGGGTATGGACACGACTGCTGGACTACCTCGGGCGCATGGGCTAGAATCCCGGTGATCGCGATTGCCCCCCGACTCCCCGCGTTTCTCTGGAGCATCCCATCCCCCAGTCGCATGGCTGACCCGATGCCGACTGCGCAGCTGGTCTCCGATGCCGACCTCGTCCAGCGCATGGCGCGGGGAGAGGACGCCGCACTGGCGGGGCTGTACGACCGGTGGGCCAGCCTCGTGCTGGCCACGGCGATGCGGCTGACTCGCGACCAGTCGGACGCCGAGGAGATCGTCGTTGAGGCGTTCGCTCAGGCCTGGAAGTCTGCTGATCGGTTCGACGCCAGTCGAGGATCGGTCCCGGCTTGGTTATCCACCATGGCGCGCAGCCGGGCCCTCGACCTGGTCCGTGCCCGAGGACGCCGGAGCCGACTGGAGGAGGCCTCAGTCGCCACCGTGGGGGCACCCCGCTCCACCGGCGAGGGACCGTCCGCCCCGGACGCTCCCGTCCTGACCCGGGAACGGCAGCGGGCGGTGGCAGAGGCGCTCGGGGCCTTGCCGGACCCGCAGCGTCAGGCGATTGAGCTGGCCTACTTCGGGGGACTCTCCCAATCGGAGATTGCCACGCAGCTCGGGGAGCCACTCGGTACCATCAAGACCCGGGTACGGCTGGCCATGGCAAAACTCCGTGACACCCTGCGTCCCTACTATCACGCGGAGCCGGCCCAATGAACGCGCCCGATCGAGCCGAGCTACGCGATCTCGCGGCGGCCTACGCCCTCGGGGCGCTGGACCAGGCCGAGGCCTCCGCGTTCGAGGCGGCGATGCAGGCCGATCCCACCCTGGTCCGCGAGGTGACGGAGTACCGCGAGGTTCAGGCTTTGTTGGCAGGCACGGAGAACACCCCATCGCTGCCGTCGGCGCTCAAGGATCGCGTCATGGCCCGGGTGACCCGCGAGAAAACAACGGCACTCCCCACCCCGACGCCGGGGCGTCGGACGGAGGCCACCCCTCGTTGGGCCTGGCTGTCGATCGCAGCGGCGGTCCTCGCTGTGGTGGGAGCTGGCGTTCTCTTCCAGCAATCCCGGCAACTGCGTTCCGAGCTCGAAGCGAACCGTCAGGACCTGGCCCGGGTACAGGAGGTGCTGACCGAGCGCGAGGCTACCTTGGCGACCCTGTTGGATGCCGAGCGTGAACTGACCGTGATCCAGTTGGTTGCCGCGGGCCCCCAGGCGCCGGGGATGCAGTTGTTCTGGAATCGCCGCACCAACACCGCGGTGTTGCATGCGTTCAGGTTGCCCCCCGCTCCATCTGGTCAGGTGTACCAGTTATGGCTCATTCGCGATGGGGTACCGGTGCCGAGCCAATTGTTCACCACTGGGGCGGATGGCAGCGTGGTACTCGCAGGTGTCAATCTGCCCCCCGGAGACGGTGTGAGCGCCGCGGCGGTCACCCTGGAACCCGCCGGCGGCTCGGCGCAGCCCACCACGCCGATCCTGCTCGTGGGGGCGCTACCGACGTCATGACCGGAGCTTTGCGACTTGCCCTCCTGGGCCTGGTCGCCTGTGGATCGGTACACGCCCAGAGCCGTGCCGCGGTCCTCCACGAGCGGGATGAGTACGAGGCTTGGCTGCGGCAGTCTCCGGAGAGCCCCCTGAGTCGGGCACTCCGCGATACCGAGTTCCTCGGGTGGTACCCCTACGACGGCGGCCTGGTATTTCTCTCCGCGATCCAACCGGATCGAACCGGTGCCACCTACCAGGTGGTCTCGGACGAGGGACAGTTGATGGATGTCACCACCGCGGGCACCATGCTGATCAGTGTGGGAGGCACCGTGAGCCGGTTGACGGTTTGGCGGTTGCCGCCGTCCCCCGGCGGGATCGCGGAGTTTGAAGTGCATTTCGTGGATGCCACCAATGCAGACACCAGCCACCCGACCGGCCGTTTCGTGACCCTGACTGAGCTCCCCGAGGGACGGTTCCTGATCGACTTCAACCGGTCACGGAACCCTTTCTGCGGCTACGACCCCGGGCGAGCATGCCCTCCAGTGGCCCAGGCCAGCCGGATCGAGGCCGCCATCCGGGTGGGAGAACGGGCGATCCTCTATCGTTGATCCTCCCGGGCGGCCCCACCAAGTCGACCTCACCGAGTCAAGTTGTTTGGCCAAAACGAGTTACCATCGACCCCCGCAGTGCTCTCGGGACCTCATTCACCCTTTCCCCCACCCCCTTTCCCGGCTAGATTTCCGGGTTCTGATCATCCGGGATTCAGCCTCCAGCTTCAAGGAGAGGATGCGTGGCTGCAGCACCTGCCCAAGCGCTGGTTCAACTCACCCGCTCCCCCGCGCCAAACGGCACGGCGCCGGTATCGCTGCTGAGCGCCCAGCCGCGCAAGCCGTCGTGGCTCAAGGTCCAGGCGCCCGGCGGGTCCAACTACCTCAAGCTCAAGCAACTGATGCGGGAGCTCGATCTCCACACCGTCTGCGAGGAAGCCCGCTGTCCCAACATCGGGGAGTGCTGGGAGCACAAGGCCGCCACCTTCATGATCCTCGGCGACGTCTGCACCCGCAACTGCGCCTATTGCGCGGTGTCGCACGGCACCCCGAAGGCGTTCGACCCGCTGGAACCGGTCCGACTGGCCGAAGCGGTGGCCACCATGGAATTGGCCCACGTCGTCATCACCTCGGTGGATCGCGACGACCTCGAAAACGGCGGCGCCGAAGGATTTGCCGGCTGCATCACCGAGATCAAGCGTCGGCTTCCCGCCACCTCGGTCGAGGTCCTCATCCCGGACTTCAAGGGGTCGGAGCAGGCCCTCCGGATCGTGCTCGACGCCCAGCCGGACATCCTGAACCACAATCTCGAGACGGTGGAACGGTTGTACCGTACCGTGCGCCCGGGTGGAAAATACGACCGGGCCCTGACGCTGCTCGCCAAGGCCCGGGAGATCACTCCTGACGGATTGACCAAGTCGGGAATCATCCTCGGCATGGGCGAAGAGTGGGACGAACTGCTGGTCGCGATGCGCGACCTGCGCCGCAGCGATGTCAACATCCTGACATTGGGCCAGTACCTGCGACCGTCCGCCAGCCACCTCCCTGTGGCGCGGTACTACACTCCCGCAGAGTTTGCCGAGCTCGAAGCACTCGGCCGGGAAATGGGCTTTGACCATGTGCAGGCCAGCCCCCTGACCCGGTCGTCCTATCATGCCTGGGAGCAGGTAGACCAGGCCAAAGCCAAGAGGAATGCATGACCGCACCCCCCGCCATGCGGGCCCCCGCCCCGGTGACCCCGGAGACGGTGGCCGTGCAGACGGCGTACCTCCGCACAATGATGCTGATCCGTCACTTCGAGGAGAAGGCCGGCGAGGCCTACAGCCTCGGCAAGATCGGCGGCTTCTGCCACCTCTACATCGGCCAGGAGGCGGTGGCGGTCGGGACGATCTCCGCGCTGCGCCCCCAGGACTATGTCATCAGCGCCTACCGGGAACATGGCCAGGCGCTGGCCCGCGGCATGACCCCGCGGGCCGTGATGGCGGAACTCTACGGCAAGGCGGCCGGCTGCTCCGGGGGCAAGGGCGGCTCGATGCACATCTTCGACGCCAGCCTCAATTTCATGGGCGGCCACGGCATCGTTGGCAGCCAGATCCCGCTCGCCGCCGGGTTCGCGTTCGCGGCCAAGTATCGGGGTACCGATGCAGTATCGCTCTGCTTTTTTGGCGAAGCCGCCGCGAACATTGGTGCCTTCCACGAGACGTTGAATATCGCCCAGCTCTGGCAACTGCCCTGCATCTTCGTCATTGAGAACAACGGCTACGGCATGGGCACCGCCCTGCACCGTTCCTCCGCTGGCCACTCGCTGGCCGATCGCGGCGCGGCCTATGGTATGGCCAGCCAGGTGGTGGACGGCCAGGATGTCCTGGCGGTCCGCGCCGCCATGGATGTGGCGATTGAACGGGCCCGGACCGATTCGCTTCCCACGCTGCTCGAGATCCGGACCTATCGGTTCGTTGGGCACTCGATGTCCGACGCCGCGCACGGCACCTATCGTTCCAAGGACGAGGTCGAGGAGTACCGCAAGCGCGACCCGATCCACCTCCTCGCCGAGCGGATGCGGGCGGGCGGGTACCTGGACGACGCGACTTACGCCGCGCTGGACGCCGAGACCCTGGCGGAGGCCGACGACGCCATCCGTTTTGCGGAGGAGGCCCCGGACCCGGAACCGGGCGAGCTGTTTACCGATGTCTACGCGGAGATGAACTGACCATGGCCGTCATGACCTATCGCGACGCGCTCAATGCGGCGATGCGCGAGGAAATGCATCGGGATCCGGACGTCTTCCTCATGGGTGAGGAAGTGGCCGAGTACGACGGCGCCTACAAGGTCAGCCGCGGCCTGCTGGCGGAGTTCGGGGCCAAGCGGGTGGTCGATACCCCCATCGCGGAGCTTGGCTTCTCCGGCATCGGCGTGGGCGCGGCGATGACCGGCCTGCGGCCGATCGTGGAGTTCATGACCTGGAACTTTGCGCTGCTGGCCATTGACCAGGTGGTGAATTCGGCGGCCAAGCTGCGCTACATGTCCGGCGGCCAGATCGGGTGTCCGATCGTGTTTCGCGGTCCCGGTGGCTCGGCGCTCCAGCTCGGCGCCCAGCACTCGCAGTCATTCGAGAGCTGGTATGCCCACATCCCCGGGCTCAAGGTGGTCATGCCGGCCACTCCCGCCGACGCCAAGGGACTCCTCAAGAGTGCCATCCGCGACGACAACCCGGTGGTGTTCATCGAGGGCGAGATGCTCTACAACACCAAGGGCGAGGTGTCGGACGATCCGGAACTGCTGGTCCCGATCGGCAAGGCCGACCGGAAGCGCGAGGGGAAGGACGTCACCATCGTCTGCCATGCCAAGACGGTGCCGGTGGCGCTCAAGGCCGCCGACCAGCTGGCCAAGGACGGCATTGAAGCCGACGTGATCGACCTGCGGACGATTGCCCCGCTCGACACCACCGCGATCCTGGAGTCGGTCGGCCGGACCAACCGGGTGGTGGTGGCCGAAGAAGGGTGGTCGTTTGCGGGTGTCGGTGCCCAGGTGGTGGACCTGATCCAGCGTGAGGCGTTCGACCTGCTCGATGCGCCGATCCTCCGGGTGACCGGGGCCGACGTGCCGATGCCGTACAACAAGCATCTGGAGAAGGCCTCCAAGACTGATCCCGCCAAGGTCGTTGCCGCTGCCCGGCGCGTCCTCTACCTCGACTGAGGACGCCATGGCAACCAAGGTCGTGATGGAAGCGCTGTCGCCGACGATGGAAGAGGGGCGGCTGGTGGAGTGGAAGAAGGCCGTGGGCGACGCCGTCGCCCAGGGCGATGTGCTGGCCGAGGTGGAGACCGACAAGGCCGTGATGGAGCTGGTGGCCCGGGCATCGGGAACGATGCTGGCGCAGGTGGTACCGGCCGGTGGCACCGTTCCGGTATCGGAGGTGGTGGGATGGATCGGGGAGCCCGGGGAGGAGATCGAGGGTGGTGAGGGAACGAAGCCTGAGGAGACGAAAGAGACGAAGAAGGCGGACGAGGCGGACACGGCGGACAAGCCGGAGACGGCGGATAAGCAGGACAAGGCAGACGAGAAGGCACCGAGCAAGGCCGATGCACCGGCGGCGACCGACGGACGGGTCAAGGCCTCGCCGCTGGCCCGGAAAATGGCGGCTGAGCAGGGCCTCGACCTGCAGTCGATGAGTGGCAGCGGCCCCGACGGACGGATCATCAAACGCGACCTCGAGGGCGTGGTTGCCGCCCCGGCGGCCGGTTCGCCAGTGGCGACGCCGGTGTTTGCCTCCGAGGGCCCGGCCTACGAAGACCTCCCGCTCTCCCAGATGCGCAAGACCATTGCCAAGCGGCTGGCCCAGAGCATCGGCCCGATACCCACGTTCTACCTGACCACCGAAGTGGACATGGAGCGGGCCTGGGAGGCGCGCGCGGCCTTGAATGCCGTGGCCGGAGATGCCGGCAAGGTCTCGTTCAATGACATCATCATCAAGGCCACGGCGGTGGCGCTGGCGCAGCACCCCGCCTGCAACGCCTGGTGGACGGAGGGGGCAATCCGGCAATGGCGCGAGGTTCATATTGCCATGGCGGTGGCGATCCCGGACGGGCTCATCACCCCGGTCATCCGTCACGCCGACCGGAAGTCACTGCGACAGATCAGCGCCGATGCGCGCGACTTGGCCAAGCGGGCCCGGGACCGGAAGCTGACCCCGGAGGAATACACCGGTGGCACCTTCTCGATCTCGAACCTGGGCATGATGGATATCCACGAGTTCACCGCCATCATCAACCCGCCCGAGGCCGGGATCCTGGCCGTGGGCCGCATCGCCGAGATTCCCGCCGTGGTCGATGGCGCCATCGTGCCACGCCGGCGCATGATGCTGACCATGTCGTGCGACCATCGGGTCATTGACGGGGCCACCGGGGCGGGGTTCCTGAAGACGCTGAAGCTGTTGCTGGAGAATCCGCTGGCGTTGGTGTGGTAGGACGGGGAATGGGGAATAGGGAATGGGGAATGGCGGCTCGGGAATATGAGCCAGGGGAGCAGAGCACGGGGAGCGGGACGCGCATGATGAGCCGCTCAGGCGCGCCCATTCCCCATTCCCTATTCCCCATTCCCGGCCGACAGCACACAGACAATCCAATTTGCAGGGGTACCCGTGGCAACCTTTGACGTCATCATCATCGGCGGTGGTCCAGCCGGGTATGTCTCCGCCATTCGCTGCTCGCAGTTGGGCCTCTCCACCGCAGTCGTGGAGCGGGACAAGCTGGGCGGTGTCTGCGTCAACATCGGCTGCATCCCGACCAAGGCGCTGCTGTACAGCGCCCAGATGGCGCGGGTGATCGGGCATGAAGCCAGGGACCTGGGCATTGCCATCGACAACTTCACGCTGGATTACGGCGTGGCCATGAAGCGATCCCGCCGGGTCGCGGACCAGAACTCGAAGGGCGCCGAGTTCCTGATGAAGAAGAACAAGATCACCGTACTCAAGGGCACCGGGATCCTGCTGCCCGGCAAGAAGGTCAAGGTGGGCGACGACACCCACAGCGCCACCAAGGCGGTGGTCATTGCCACCGGTTCCCGGGTCAAGGGGATTCCGCAGATCGGCCTGGAGATCAACAAGACCAGTGTCATCAGCTCGGACGAGGCGCTGTTCCTGGAGCAGGCACCGAAGACCCTTGCCGTGGTCGGAGCCGGGGCGGTCGGTTGTGAATTCGCCGACATCTTCAATGCCTTTGGCTCCCAGGTCACCCTGATCGAGGCGCTGCCCCGGATCCTCCCGGTGGAGGACAGCGACTCCAGCGAGGTCCTGGCCAAGAGCTTCAAGAAGCGCGGCATCGACGTGTATGCCGGTGCCAAGGTCACCAAAGCCGAGGTCGGGGCCGACGGCGTCAAGCTCCACCTCGAGGTGGGCGGCGAAACGAAGATCGTGGAGGCCGAGAAGGTGTTGATGGCGGCCGGGCGGGCGGTGAACACCGAGGGGATCGGGTTCAAGGCGGCCGGTGTCCAGCTCGACAAGCGAGGATTCGTCCAGGTGAACCTGGCCACCCTGGAAACCACCGCCAAGGGCGTCTACGCCATTGGCGACGTGGCCGGCCCACCGATGCTGGCACACAAGGGGAGCCGGGAGGGTGTCGTGGTGGCCGAGATGATCGCCGGACACGACCATCACCCGATCTGGTATGACAACATCCCGAGCGTGACCTACTGTCACCCCGAAGTGGCCAGCATCGGGATGTCCGAGGATCAGGTCAAGGAGAAGAAGATCGACTATCAGGTCGGCAAGTTCCCGTTCAGCGCCAATGGCCGCGCCCGGGCCTCGAATGAGACCGAGGGCTTCGTCAAGATCATCCGCGACAAGAAGTTCGGCGAGATCCTCGGCGCCCACATCGTCGGCGGGCACGCTTCCGAGATGATCCACGAGCTTGGCCTGGCCCGCGAGAACGAGTACACGGTGGCAGAGATCGACCTGTTCATCCACGCCCACCCCACCCTGTCCGAGGCGATCGCCGAAGCGAGCCTGGACAGCATGGGCCGGGTGCTGCACTCCTGATTGGAGGGAGAAGCCAGCAGCGAGAAGAGAGAAGTCACGCCTTCTCACACTTCTTGCTGCTTCCTTCTCACTTCTCACTTCCATGTCCAACCCGCCCCCCTCCCCGAACCCGCTCGGCGCTGACGCGCCCACCCGGGACTACGTCCCGCTGGCCATCGCCGCGATGGGCTTCGCTATCGTGGGGGGCACCGCGATCATTGCCCTGGTCACCTGGACGGTGCGCACCCTGCAAACCGGACCCGCCGGATCCGCCCCCCCCTCGATCGGCTCGGCGCCCGCCGTGGTCCTGCTGGCGGGGACGATGGGCGGACTGCTGTTCAGCGCCGCGTCGGTGTGGATTTCCCTGGCACCGGTCCGCTCGCCGTACCGACAGGGCGGCCTCGCCATGGCCACCACCTTCGCCACCCTCCTCGTCTCCGTGGTTTCGACCTACCTGGCCGACGGCCTCGGCGGACGCGGCGGCTTGTTGATGCTTGCCATCGTGGCGGCGCTGGGTGCCTGGCAACTGGGTATCCGGGTGGGCCGGCAGCGCGCCGCCGTCGCGTGACCGCCCCCCTTGAGGTCATTGACCTCGGTCGCCAGCCCTATCGGCCGGTCCTGGAGCTCCAACGCGACCTCTGCCGCCGCCGGATGGCGGGCACCCTGAAACACGACCTCCTGCTCCTGGTGGAACACGATCCCGTGGTGACCCTCGGCCGTGGTACCCGGGCCTCGAGCCTTCCCCTGGCGACCCCGACGATTGAAGCTGCCGGCTTCACGGTCGAGGAGGTGGAGCGCGGGGGCGATGTCACGGTTCATGAGCCCGGCCAACTGGTAGGCTACCCGATCCTGGATCTGCACCACCATCGCCAGGACCTGCACTGGTACCTCCGGCAGCTCGAAGCGGTGCTCATCGAGGCACTGGGCACCCTCGGAATCCCGGCGGAGCGGAACCCCGGGCTGACGGGGGTCTGGACCCGCGGGCGCAAGATTGCGAGCCTGGGAATCCACGTGAAGCAGTGGGTCACCTTTCATGGCTTCGCGTTGAATGTCCACAACGACCTGCGCGGTTTCGGGCTGGTGGTGCCCTGCGGGATAGCAGGCGTCACGATGACGAGCGTTCACGCCGAACTCGGCGAGCCGAGCGGGGGCGGGCGAGTGTGGCGAGAGACCGGTGCGGCCGTGATCGCCGCCATGGGACACCAGTTCGACCGAGCGCCGGTAGTGGGCAATCTGGGGAACCTTGGGGTGCCTCCTGACGTTTTCTTTGGATCGCCACTTCACGAAGGGACTCCCCGATGACCGACTCCATCGATGTCCGCAATGCCGGGGATCAGCGCCTTCCCCCGGGCCAGATCGTCACCAGGAAATGGCCGGTGCTGCACTATGGACGGGTCCCGCGGGTCGATCCGGCGCAGTGGAGTTTCCGCATCTGGGGCGCCGTCGCGACCCCGGTCGAGTGGAACTGGGAGCAGTTGCAGGCCCTGCCCCATCAGGAAACCCTCTGCGACATCCACTGCGTGACCCGGTGGAGCCGCTACGACAACCGGTTCTCGGGAACCCCCATCCGCGCCCTGCTGCAATCGGTCCAGCTCCATCCCGATGCCAGCCATGTCCTGGTGCACGGCGAACCCGACTACACCACCAACCTCCCCATCAGCGATCTGGACCGGCCCGAGAACCTGCTCGCCACTCACCACGACGGGGAGCCGCTGACCCCCGAGCATGGGGGACCGGTCCGCCTGCTGGTGCCACACCTCTATTTCTGGAAGAGCGCCAAGTGGGTCACCGGGTTTGAGGTCCTGGAGGCCGATGCCCCCGGATTCTGGGAGGACAACGGGTACCACATGTACGGCAATCCATGGGCGGAACAGCGATTTGGCCGGCCCGATCCGGTCCGGATGCGTCGCGGACCACGAGAGTAGATCCCGGGCGCCCCTTCCCGCTCAAGGGGGCACGCCTATCTTTCGGGTCATGGAAGAGGGGACCGATCGACCGACAGTGGCAGCGCAGGCGGATGCGAAAGTCGGGGAGATCCTCCGGGCCGCTGCCAGCTGGTCGCGCGAGGCACCCGCGGCGCTGACCCCGGCCATCCGTGCCGTATGCGTCCGGTTGGCCGAAATGGTGGCCGATCAACGGCATTATCTGGCGCCGCTCCCGGAACCGCAGGAAAGCGAACGCCGAGCGGTGCTCTCGCAGGTGGCCGAGCGGATGCGTTCAGCGCAGGTCACCACCGAAATCAGCCAGCACCTCAAGTCTCTGGCAGACCTGGAGTTGCGAGCCACCGGCTCGTGGTCTCTGGTGGCCAGCGCCCAGGCCGATTGGATCACCACCGCCATCCAGTACCTCGAAGATGCCGCCGCCGCGCTCCCCGAGGGGGAGCGACCCGATCCCTACTGGGCCGACGACGTGGTCGGCGGGGTCATCGTGTCGGTCAAGGCCATCATCGGGGCCGATGACCTGTTGGCGCGGACTGAGGCGCAGTACCCGGAGGGGCGGCGCGCCAGCGGGAACGAGGATATGATCGACTGATCAAGGCCGGTGTGGCTCAGTCTGTCGGCGATCGCCGCTCGGCGCCTCCTCTGCATTTCGAGCATTGAGGGTCTGCTGCCACGACGGGCCGCCAGAACTGGCCCAGCCAACCGTGCAGATGCCGACCGCAGAGCAGCCGCCCGCAGTCGCCACAGATCCCCCCGTGCATCCCGCCGAATCGCCCACCGCAATCCTCGCACACGAAGCTCCCGCTGCCATGCATCAGCGCACCACCATCAGGCGGTCGGTGATCCGATCGGCATTTCCTCCCCAAACAGCTCGAAAAACCGCCCGAACACCGCGACACCCTCCCACAGCTGGCTGAGTGTCAGCTTCTCGTTGGGCGAATGGAGCCCGTCGTCCGGCAGCCCGATCCCGGTCATCACCACCGGCGCCCCGGCAATCCCCAGCTTGGGCACCACCGGGATCGACCCCCCGGCTCGCACCGCCACCGACCGACGCCCCATGACCTCCTCGAACGCCCGATCGAGCAGCGCAAACGCCGGCGAGGTGATGTCCATCTGCACCGGGTCCCCGCCGTGGAGCAGCCGCACGTCCACGTCGGCCCAGGCCGGGGCCAACTTGCGCACCGCCTCGGTCAAATTGCGTTCCACCATGGCAAGCGGGAGCCCGGGCACCAGTCGCAGGCTGACCTTCGCGGTGGCTTCGGCCGGGATGACGGTCTTGGCCCCTTCCCCGACAAAGCCACCCCGAATCCCATGAATTTCCAGGGTGGGCAGCGCCCAGGTCCGCTCGAAGACCGAGTACTCCGTCCGGCCCGTCAGCGCCTTGGCCGTCACCTCCTTCTCCAGATACTCGGCAATGTCCAGCGGCAGAGTCTTCCACCCATCGAGTTCCTCAGGTGTCGGAGGCACCACGGCGGAGTAGATGTCGGGGATGTGGATCTTCCCCTCGGCATCCTTGAGCTGGGCCAGCATGTGGACCAGGGTTTCCACTGCGTTCGGTGCCACCCCTCCGTAGGTGCCGGAATGGAGGTCGCGCTGCAGGGTCCGGACATGGATCTCGGCGTAGCACATCCCCCGCAACGCCGTGTACACGGCCGGCATCCCGGCGGCGTAGTAGCTCATGTCGCAGACCAGCACCGCGTCGGCCGCAGCGCGGGTCGGCTCCGCCTCGAGCAGGTCAAAGATGACCTGCCCGCCGCACTCCTCCTCGCCCTCGAAGATGAAGTTCACGTTGCAGGGTGGCATGCCATCGGCATTGAGGACCGAGCGGTACGCCTCCAACAGGCCGTACACCTGCCCCTTGTCGTCTGCCGACCCGCGGGCGTAAAGCTTCCCGTCGCGCACCGTCGGCGTGAATGGAGGGGTCACCCACTCGTGGAGAGGGTCCACCGGCTGGACGTCGTAGTGCCCGTATATCAGCAGCGTGGGCCGGCCGGGAACCCGCGGACCCTCGGCCCAGACCACGGGGTGCCCCTTGCCCTTCAGCAGTTCCACCTTGGGGCACCCCAGACCCTCGAGGTGGCCGATCAACCAGTGGGCGGCAGTCAGACAATCGGCGGTGTGATCCGGCAACGCGCTGATGCTGGGGATTGCCAGAAACGCGGAGAGCTCTGCCAGGAGGCGCGAACGGTCGGTGTCGTTGAGTGGGGTGGGCATGATGGGCCGGGAATGGGGAATGGGTGTCGGGTATCGGGTATCAGGTTTCAGCGGCCAGGGGATGGAGCCTTGGGAACAATCACCGGGGTGGCCTGAGCGAGTCGTTTGAAGGCCTCGTCGCCCTCCGCCCCCTCCATCAAGCGACGCAACTCGGCGACGGCGCGGGTGACGTCAGCTCCCTGGGCATGATACCACTGCTCGAACCAATCAAGATGGGTGCGATATATCCGTACCCCGACAAGCTGGGCGTTGTTCAGCGGGCGCTCCGCGAGCGTCCCGACCCGATACGTCTTCAGCCTGGCTCCATAGGGGCCCTGCAACTGCTCCCGGGACCATTGGGCCATGGCGTTCCGCCCGCTGTCCAGCGCCGCGGGCTCCGGCTGAGTGGCGTAGAACGCCTCCAGGCGTTCCACAAACGCTGAATAGTACTCTGCCAGCACGATCTCGTCGGCCCAGCGATCGGCGGCGCGGCGCGCCAGGACGGTGTCTCCCCGGCTCCGGAAAAAGGCTTCGGCCCCACGGTACCCGGCCATCTGGGCAAAGCTCTCGTTGAATGGGGTCGCGCTTTTTACATAGAGCGTGTTGTGGGCAATTTCGTGGAAGACCAGCGCGGCGAGTTCCACCGAATCGCGCACCATGGCGGTCGAGAGGAGCGGGTCATTGAACCAGCCCAGGGTGGAGAACGCCGAGGCGGGGCGGAGATAGACGTCCAGCCCCCGCTCCCGGAATTGGCGAGCCTCACGCTCGGCCATGGCGGGGTCGAAGAATCCCTTGTACGGAATGCGCCCGACGATCGGATACTTCCAGATGTGGGGACAGATGCACTCACGGGCGGAAGCGGACACAACCAGGAGCAGGGTGTCGCGGCCGATGTCGGTATACGTCGTATAGGTCTTGCCGGCCTCGTAGCCGATCGACGCCGCAAAATCCCGTGCGGCTTTGACCAGCCCAATCCAGGCCCGGGTGTCGGGCGGGGTGTCTGCATCGGCCAGGATGTCGTCCAACGACCTGGCCTTCTGGAGTATCGCCACCTCTTCGAGGCCGGCCCGGGTCAGATACCGGACGTCGTGGCTGGCCAGCCAGGCGGTGCCAAACCCGAAGAAGAGCGCTGCGGCGGCGATCAGGATGCCCATGCGGATCCGCCGTCCCCTCACCGCGTCCAGCGCACGCCGAAGAGGTGAGTCGGCCGCCCCCCGGTGGCCGAGCCACGGTAGGCGTAATCGATCCGCGCGGCGCCAAGAACCAGGCCACCACCGAAGGCGGTCCTGGAGTATCCGGTCGACGAAGCCTGCGCGCCGTGGCCCACCCGGGCAATCAATCCCAGTCCGCTGATCACGGCCCCGCCCTCGAGCCCCAGGATGGTCCGCCGGGGCTCCCCGCTGGTCCAGGTCGTTTCGACCAGGGCCAGGAGTCTTCCGCTGTCATAGGTATCGATCAGGTTGACCGCGAATCCCAGGTGAAACGAACCGGGAATCGCGATGGGCTGGCCCTGGAGCGCCGTCGCGCCGTAGTTCTGCCAGCTCAGTCCCATGGCAGCCACGTCAAAGAGGGCCACCGTCACGCCAAGGTCACGCACCACCGTCCGGTCAATCGTGCCGGACGAGTCTTCCACGGACAGATACTTGAGGCCCCCGCCGAGCGCGAGCCCACCCCGCCGCCAGGTGACCGCACCCACGCTGAGGACGTTGTCGCGGACCGGGCCGCCGCCGCGGTAGCGGTAGTACTGGGCTCCGCCGCCGAGGTTGAACGTTCCGACTCGAGCCGCGACGGCAGCCATGCCATAGGTGGCCCCGGCCGGAGGGCGCGCCAGCGCCGCCTCGAAACTCAGGGTCCGGATCGGTGCCAACCCGGACGGATTCTCAAAGACCGTTCCCGCATAGCCGATGTTGGCGACCCCCGCCCCCGCCAGCCCCGCGACCCGCACCGACGCGGGCAGTTCGTGCACCACAGTGACCGGTCGGGACTGCCCCGCCGCTCCGGGGGCGCCGCCAGCCACCAGCAGCAAGAGTGCCGCTCCGAGACGCACTGCGGGAATGCTCACTTGATGCGCAGCACGGCCAGCCTCGCCAGCAGCTCCTGTTCTGGCTGATTGGTCGATCCGGAAGCACCCGAGAGCAGCAGCTCCTTGGGGGTTCCCCCAGGCCGGAGCAGGAAGTACCGACCGGATCCACCCTTGAGCTCCCCGGTCCGGATCGCGTTGGAAGCCACGATTTCCGGCCGCAACGGGTACCCGTTGGGAAAGAGGCCGCTGTTGGCCGGGTTGTTCATGACGGTGCGAAAATCCCAGGTGTCATAGGCCAGCTTGCCACTCGGCTCCACCAGCCCCGGCAGGTCATCGGCGTAGCTGGTCAGCAGCCACTGCCCGGCCAGCAGCGCAAACCCCTGACCGGTCACGGCTTCGATGTTGGCCTGCCCGAGGCGATTGGTGCCCACCAGGGCACGGGTAAAGGCCAAGCCGTTCTCTCCGCTGCCGAACTGGTCCAGCAGCCAGCGCGCAAAGAGAAACCCTGCCCCACGCTCCGGCAGCGTCCCGTTCGAGGATTCGCCAAACACCAGGGCATACCGGATCGGGTCCAGCCAGTAGCTGTAGGCGTTGGAAACGTTTCCGGTGGCAAACTGACTCCGGCATGAGTTGAACCCGGGGCAATCGGCGTTGGGAATCAGTTGGCCAGCCAGGTCCTCGGCCAGGTGGCTCAACCCCTCGTTCAACCAGGTCTCCTCCTGGTTGCCGCTCCGGACCAGCCGGTGCTGGTTGAAGCTGATCATGTGCTGGAACTCATGGATCAGGGTCGGCTTCAACTGGTTGAGCGCGGTGCGGCGCACCACGGCGCTGCAATTGCCCGCCGCCGGGGCAGGTGCAAAGGTGAAGAACACCTCGGCCTTGTTGCTGCCAGCAAAGGTGGTCAGGAGGTCGCCGCCATAGAAATAGCCGATCACCCGGCCGTCCACGCAGTTGGTGGTGAAATCGTTGACCCGCTTGCTGATCAGGATCAGGACCACCCCGTTGTTGTCGATATCGGAAGGGGTGCCAAATGCCGCGGTCCCGATCGGATAGAGGTGGCTGTCAAAGACCGTCACCATCTCATCGTAGTCCTCAAGCTGCAGCGTGTCCGCGAACTGAGGATTGGCATCGTCGGCATAGATAGCCACTGATTGTCCCACCGCGCGGGCCGTGGCATTGACCGTCGTGGTCTGGCCGCAGGAACTGTTGGAGCAGACCTGGAAGGTCCGCTTCTCGCCCACCGCGGGCGCCGCCACCGGACCGACCGCCGCCGGCGGTCCCCCCGGGGCCTCGACCACGTGCAGCTCGGACTCACGGCGGCGAAGCTCGGCATCAAATCGCACCGCGGCCGACTCGATCTCGTCCTCGGGCGCAACCCAGACCCGGGCGTCCCCCTGACCGCCCCCGGCGGCCACCGATACCGACCCCACGTCGCCGATGTGGAAGGTGTACGGCCCCGCCACCCCGGTCTTGGTCTCCAGGCCGCTGCCGCTGAAGAGCACGACCAGGTACTCCTCGTCCCCAGCGGCTCCGCCGAGGCGGGCGCACCCTCCCGAAAGGCGCGGGTCGATGACCTGATGGGCCCCGACCGCCAGCGACATCGCCGCCGGCGCGGCACAGCTGGCCGGCAGCGGGGGGGTCGGGTCAGTGGTTCCACCGCCGCAGGCAGCCAGGAGGAGGAGTCCCAGCGCGGGTATCGTTCGCAGTTTCAAGCGGTTACTCCCAGTTGACCGGGATCGGGCAGGATCGCCCAAACTAAGACAGGACAACGGCTTTTGACAATCGTGGCGGAGGCCGATAGGTTCCGCCCCCCTGCAGCAATGCTGCCCCACGGCAGGTGGTCCCGCCCCGCGTCCGGGGCGTTGTCCCCCTGCCACAATGTCTGGTCTTTGCGTCGGCGGTGTCCCGCTGGACCCCCGATGCCCGACCACCTGGTTGGCGCCGATGGCCTTCGTCCATCTCCACACCCACAGCGAATTCAGCCTGCTCGACGGGGCCAATCGGATCCCCGAGCTGGTGGACCATATCCAGAAGCTCGGAATGGACAGCCTGGCCGTGACCGACCACGGCAACATGCACGCCGCCTGGTCGTTCTATGAAGCCGCCAAGGCGAGGGGCGTCCGGCCGATCCTGGGCTTTGAGGCCTATCTGGCCTTTGGCCCCAGGGGCTCCACCCAGAAGCCAGCCTGGGCACCCGCGCACTACAGCCACCTGGTCCTGCTGGCCAAGAACCGGACCGGCTATCGCAATTTGACGCGCCTGACCTCCATTGGATACACAGAAGGGTTCTATCGGCGGCCCCGGATCGACAAGGAAGTCCTCGCCCGGCACTCGGAGGGGATCGTCTGCCTGGCAGCCTGTCTTTCCGGCGAGGTCGCCCTCTGGCTGAGGCAGGGGCGATATGAGGAGGCCAAGTCCTCCGCCCAGTGGTTTGCCCAGACCTTCGGCAAGGATGGGTTCTGGCTCGAGATCCAGGAACACGGCATCGGCGAGGAGCGCATTGTCACCGAGGGGATGCTCCGGCTGGGTCAGGAGCTGGGCCTCGGAGTGGTGGCCACCAACGATGCCCACTACCTGCGTCGCGAGGATGCCGAGGCGCACGACTGCCTCCTGGCCATTGCCACCGGAAGCGACCTCGATGATCCGAAGCGGTTCCGGTTCACCGGCCAGGAGTCCTACGTCAAGACCGAAGCCGAGATGCGGGAGCTGTTCGGGGCGCATCCTGAAACGCTGAGCAACACCCAGGTGGTAGCCGACAGCTGCGAGTTCGATTTCGAGAAGCGCTACTTCCTGCCGGAATTTCCACGACCGGCAGAGTTCGCGACCGACGAGGCGCTGTTGCTGCACCTCGCGGAAGAGGGGGCGGTGGGCCGGTACGGCGACCCGCTCCCGGCGGCGGCGCGCGAGCGGCTCGACTACGAGCTGAAAGTCATCAACACCGCCGGCTATGCCGGCTACTTCCTGATCACCCAGGACTTCATCAACGCCGCGCGCGAGCGGGGGATCCCGGTCGGGCCGGGCCGTGGTTCCGCCGCCGGATCCCTGGTGGCCTATGCCCTGGGCATCACCAACGTCGACCCGCTGGCGTTCGACCTGCTTTTTGAACGGTTCCTGAACCCGGAGCGCGTCTCGATGCCCGACATCGACGTCGACTTCTGCTTCGAGCGCCGCGGGGAGGTCATCGAGTACGTCCGTGAGCGCTACGGCCGGGAGAGCGTGGGCCAGATCGTCACCTTCGGGACCCTCAAGGCCCGGGCCGCCATCAAGGATGTGGCCCGGGTCCTCAAAATCCCACCCGCGGAGGCGGACAAGATTACCAAGCTCATCCCCTCCGCGCCGAATTACAGCCTGACCATTTCGCAGGCCGTGGAGAAGGTCCCCGAACTCCGTGACCTGATCAAGTCTGGTCCGGTCTACGAGCGCCTGGCCATGCTCGGATCGCGGATCGAGGGCATCTCACGCCACTCCTCCGTTCACGCGGCCGGGGTGGTCATCGCGCCGGGGCCGCTGCAGGAATATGTGCCGGTGTTCATCATGCCCAACAAGGGATCCGGGGCAGGCAGCGAGTCCGACTCGATCATCTGCCAGTATGACATGACCTCGCTGGAAAAGGTCGGGATGCTCAAGATGGACATCCTGGGCCTCAAGACCCTGACCGTCATCCATGATACCATCGGGATGGTGGCGGCCCGGCACGACCGGACGCTGGACATGGACGCGCTGGCCTTCGATGACCCGGTGGTCTACGAGATGCTTCGCCGCGGCCGGACGGGAGGGGTTTTCCAGTTCGAGTCGCCGCTGGCCACCGAGACGCTCCGCTCCATGAAGTGCGACCGGTTTGAAGACCTGGTGGCCGCCAACGCCCTGCTGCGCCCCGGCCCACTCGATGCCGGCATGCACACCGTCTATATCAAGCGCAAGCTCGGGCAGGAGCGAGTCAGTTACCCCCACCCGCTGCTGCGGGAGATCCTCGAGCCCACCTACGGCGTCATCACCTACCAGGAACAGGTGATGCGGATTGCCAACGTCATGGCGGGCTTCTCGTTGGCCGAAGCCGACGTGCTCCGGAAGGCGGTGGGCAAGAAGGACTCGGCACTGATCCGCCGGGAACTCGAGACGTTCGTGGAACGCGCCCTGGCCCAGGGACACCCCCGCACGCTCGCCGAGGAGCTCTCGGCTCAGATCGAGACCTTCGGCCGGTACGGCTTCAACAAGTCGCACTCCGTGGCCTATTCGGTCCTCTCCTACCAGACCGCCTGGCTCAAGGCACACTACCCAGCCGAGTTCATGGCCGCCCTGCTCTCCTCGGAAATCGGCGACACCGACAAGGTGGTGCAGTACATCAATGAGGCCCGGGAAATGGGGCTCGAGGTGCTGCCACCCGACATTGCCGAATCGGGTTTCAAGTTCACGGTCGTCGGGACCTCCCGGATCCGGTTCGGCCTCGGGGCGGTCCGCAATGTCGGGCGGGGGGCGATCGAGTCGATTATCGCCGCCCGGGACGGTGGGGACTTTGCCACCCTGGCCGATGTGGTCGGGCGCCTCGACCTCCGGCTCTGCAACAAGCGGGTCCTGGAGTCGCTGATTGCGGCTGGCGCCTGCGACTCCCTGGGCGCCCATCGCAGCCAGCTGATGGGAGCCCTGGATGTGGCGCTCGGCGAGGCGCAGCTGGTGCAGCAGGAGCGCGAGGTGGGGCAGGAATCGCTCTTTGGCGATGCCCAGCCGATCCCGCAGCCGAGCACGGCCATGCCAGACCTCCCACCCTGGTCCGAAGCGGAACGATTGACCCGCGAAAAGGAAGTCCTCGGATTCTTCATCTCCGGTCACCCGCTGGAACGCTTTCGCCCCGAGGTGGAGCTGTTCGGGAGCCGCACCACCGCCACCCTCCACGAGTGGAGCGAGCACCCGGTAACGGTGGCGGCGGTGGTGACCAGCGTCAAGCGCCAGATTTCCAAGAAGACCGGGAAAGAGTACGCCCGACTGGTGCTGGAGGATTTCCATGGCACCGCCGAGGCCATCGTCTTTCCGGAGGCCTGGGCCCGGCTGAACCAGGTCATCACCGTCGATTTGGCGGTGCTCCTCAACGGCGGCTACAGCACCCGCGATCGAGGCGAGGACCGGGCACCCTTCGTGGTGGAATCGGCCCGCCTCCTCGCCGAGCTCCGCGCCACCGGCGCCGTGGGGATCGCCCTGCGCTGGAAGGCACCGGCGGCCCCGCCCCCGGAAGCGCTGCGGGCCGTCGCCGCTCTCTGTGCCGCCCATCCCGGACCGTCGCCGGTCTATATTGATTGGTCCGATGGCAATGGCGAGGCCCTGCGCCTGCGCGCCCGACGGTTGCGGGTGGACCTGCAGGATGATTTGATTGGCGCGCTCCGGAGCCGGTTCGGGGCGGACTCAGTCTTCTTCGTCAAGGTGGGATGACCATGGCGTCCACATATTCACTCGAGTTCGAGAAGTCGCTCCAGGAACTGGATCGGCAGATCGAGGAATTGAAGCGGGTTGGCACCGAGCGGGAAATTGACGTGGATGATGAGCTGGCCCTGCTCCAGGGCAAGCTTGAGAAGCTCCGGATCGAGATCTACGGCAACCTGACCCCCATGCAGCGGGTCTCCCTGGCGCGCCATTCCCGACGGCCGTACACCCTGGATTACCTGTCGAGCATCTTCACCGATTTCATCGAGCTCCATGGCGACCGGCTGTTCCGGGACGATCCCGCCATCGTCGGCGGCTGGGCCCGGCTCGACGGCCTGTCGGTCATGGTCATCGGCCACCAGAAGGGTCGTGATACCCGGGAGAACCTCCGCCGGAATTTCGGGATGCCGCACCCCGAGGGCTACCGCAAGGCGCTCCGTCTGATGCGGATGGCCGAGCGGTACTCGGCCCCCGTCATCACGCTGATCGACACCCCGGGGGCCTACCCCGGCTTGGGCGCCGAGGAACGGGGCCAGTCGGAAGCGCTCGCCACCAGCATCCTGGAAATGGCCGCGCTCGCCACCCCGTGCATCGCCGTGGTCATCGGTGAGGGCGGCTCGGGCGGAGCGCTGGCGCTCGGGGTGGCCGACCGGGTCCTGATGTTCGAGAATTCCGTCTACTCGGTCATTTCCCCCGAGGGATGTGCCGCCATCCTGTGGAAGGATGCCACCCAGCGTGAGCGGGCCGCGGAGGCCCTCAAGATCACCGCCGAGGACCTGGTCCGACTCGGCGTCGTGGACGAGATCATCGCCGAGCCGCTCGGTGGGGCCCATCAGGATCCCGAGGCCGCCGGCGAGGCCCTTCGGGCCGCCCTGATCCGCCAGGTCCACGAGTTGCGCAAGGTCAAACCCGACCGCCTCGTCAAGCGACGGGCCGAAAAGTTTGGCGCCATCGGCGCCTTTGCCGAAGCCTGATGCCAACCACTGTCGAGGTCCGATTCAAGGGCACCCGGAAGGACTTCTTCCTCTGGCCCGAGGAGGCGGAGCCGCTGCGCCTCAAGGACCCGGTCATCGTGGAGAGCGACCGGGGGCTCGATTTCGGGCGGATCTCCGCCACCGGCGAGACCGCCGCCGCCAAGTGCAGCTCGGCCTGTTCCGGGTGTGCCGTGGGGGAGACCCCGGCCCCGAAACTCCGGGTCATTCGATTGGCTTCCCAGGAAGACGTCCAGGCCGCCAACGATCGGCGCCGCAGCGAGGAACCGCTGCGCCAGGAGGTGATCGAGCGGATCCGGGCCTACAAGCTCGAGATGAAGGCCGCCGACACCGAGTGGCAGTGGGACAAGAAGCGGCTGAGCATCTACTTCACCGCCGAGAAGCGGGTCGACTTCCGCGACCTGGTGAGGGACCTCGCCGCCCGGTTCAAGACCCGGATTGAACTCCGCCAGATCGGGGTCCGCGACGAGGCGGCGCGGCTCGGTGGGGTGGGGCGATGCGGCAAGGAGTACTGCTGCTCCACCTGGCTCCCGGAACTCTCTCCGGTCAGCCTGGGGCTCGCCAAGGACCAGCATCTTTCGCTCAACCCTGCCCAGATTTCCGGGGGGTGCGGACGCCTGCTCTGCTGCCTCAAGTACGAGCACGAGTTCTACGTCGCCAGCCGCAAGCGGTTCCCCAAGGAGGGGAAGACGCTGCGCACCCTTCGTGGGATGGAGAAGGTGGTGGCGGTGGACATCTTCCGGGAGCGGGTCTTCCTGCGCCACGAGGCCGACGGTCCGCGGATCCTGGCCCTGCTGGACCTGACCCAGGAAATGGAGGCGGCGGCGGTGCTTCCCGTGGGCGAAGCCCCCGCGGCCCGGCCGGTGCCGACCCCGCGTCCGGAGCGGGAGCGTCGCCCCGCTCCTGGAACCAGGCCACCCCGGCCCGACCGGGGAGCGCCCCGCCAAGCTCCTGCGGTGCCCCGTGTCGCCAGCCCGCCAGTCCCACGGGCCGAGCCGAAGCCGAGTGGCGAGCCGCCCAAGCCGGGCAAGAAACGACGGCGGCGGCGGCCACCCCGCCGGGGTGACGGTGGCACCCCTTCCGGCTCGGAGGGGTGAGTGGCTCGCTTCTACATCACGACCGCGATCGACTACGCCAACGGCGATCCCCATCTCGGGCACGCCTACGAGAAGCTGGGCGCCGATGCCATTGCCCGGTGGCGCCGGCTCCGGGGCGACCAGGTCTGGTTTCTCATCGGCATGGACGAGCACGGCCAGAAGGTGGCCACGACCGCCGCCGCACAGGGACTGGAACCCGGGGAGTTTACCGATCGGATCGCCGCCCGGTTCGAGGCAACCTGGCAGCGGCTCGGCATCTCGCATGACCAGTTCATCCGCACCACCTCGGCCGAGCACCAGCAGGGTGTCCAGGAACTGATCGAACGCATCTTCGCGCAGAACCCGGATGACTTCTATGAGCAGGCGTACGAGGGGCTCTACTGCGTCGGATGCGAGGCGTTCAAGACTGGCGACGAGATTGCCGAGGGGAAGTGCGCCCTCCACCCGACGCGCACCCTCGAATCGGTCCGGGAACTGAACTGGTTCTTCCGGCTTTCACGCTACCGCGACTTCCTGCTGGCACACATCGAGGCCCACCCCGAGTTCATTGCGCCGGCCAGCCGGCGCAATGAGATCCTGAGCCTCCTCCGCGACGGATTGGAAGACATCTCGGCGAGTCGGTCGCGCTTTACCTGGGGTGTCCCGTTCCCCCGTCCGCTCAGCTCGGGCGAGCAGCAGATTACCTATGTCTGGTTCGACGCCCTGCCGAATTACTGGACCGCCACCCGGGCCGAGGCTGCCCAGGCGGTCTGGCCGGCGCAGCTCCACGTCATCGGCAAGGATATTACCCGCTTCCATGCCGTCATCTGGCCCGCCATGCTCCAGGCCGCCGGCCTCGCGCTTCCCGACCGGGTCTGGGCCCACGGATTCGTCTACCTGGGCGGAGAGCGGTTCAGCAAGAGCGCCGGGGTGCGCCTGGACCTCGACGAGGCCATCGATCGGTTCGGAGCCGATGCGTTCCGGTATTTCCTGCTCCGGGAGATTTCCTGGGACAGCGACGGCAATTTCAGCTGGGAACGCTTCGAGGACCGCTACACCTCCGACCTGGCCGACGGGCTCGGCAACCTTGCCTCGCGCTCCCTGGCCATGCTGGCCAAGTATCGCGAAGGAGTCGTGCCCGGGGCCGATGGCGAAACTTCCTTGGACGAAGCTGGCCGGGACGCACTCGACCGCTACGCCGCCGCCATGGACGCCCTGGACCTGCAAGGAGCGGCGGCCGCCGCCTGGAGCCTGGTGACGACCGCCAACCAGTACATCGTCCAGACGGCACCGTGGGCGCTGGCCAAAGCCGGCGACGACCCGGCCCTTGACGGCGCGCTGGCCACTCTGGCGCGGTGCCTCTTCCGCCTGACGGTCATGGCTTCTCCATTCCTCCCAGAGAAGTCCCGGATGCTCTGGGAGTCACTGGGACAGGCCGGACATCCCGGGCCTGCGGCGTGGGCGGCAGCGTCCCGGCCAGAACTCGCGGCAACGGCCACCAGCAAGCCCGCCGCGCTGTTTCCCAGGCCCGACCTGGAACCAATCGCATAACCTCTTATGTCACAATAGCTTACAGTCGAAGTACTGATGGATTGACAATCGAACGGTTGAGAGGCACATTACCCGCCTCCCCCGACATGGGGTGGTCGGTCCGGAAGCTCCGGAATCCGGCCCGCCACAGGCAGGCTTGGCGTGGTGAATCGTGCCAGGAAAGAGGTTGCATGAGCGAACGCCGCTGGACGATCATGATTGTGCCCCAAGGGTCCAGCGCCTCGCGGGTCATTGAATTGTCGCAGACCATGCTCAAGCTGGTCGTGAGCCTGGTGGTGGCGTTCGGCCTGATTTCCGTCATCCTGGGCTACGCCACGGTGTCCCGGACAGTCGATGTGGCCCGCACGGAAGCCCTCGAACTGGAGAACCAGGTGTTGGCCCAGACCCTGGGGCAGCTTCAGGGTCGCGTCAGCCAGTTGGGCAATTCGCTCGAGGACTTGGAGCGTCGCGACGGCCGGATCCGGCTTCTGGCCAACCTGGAAATGATCGACCCCCAGATCCGGGCCGCCGGCATCGGTGGTCCGGCCCGCACTGCCGGGAGCGTGGGCAGTATCCTGATTGGCCAGGCGAGCGCCGTCCGGGTGGACCTGAACGCGCTCCTTCGCCGGGCCAACCTCCTGTCGCAGAGCTTCACCGAAGCCACCGACAGCCTCGTAGTCCATGCCGACCGGCTCGCCAGCATGCCCTCGATCATGCCAACGCAGGGCTGGCTGAGCAGCAATTTTTCCTCGATGCGCCCTCACCCCGTGCTGATCGGGGCTCGCCCGCATGAGGGGATCGACGTGGTGGCCCCGATCGGTACCCCGATCCTGGCGCCTGGCGCCGGGGTGGTCATCTCCGCCCAGCGCGAAACCGGCTACGGCAATACCGTCGTGGTGGACCACGGACACGGCATCATCACCCGCTACGCCCACGCCTCCCGGTTGTTGGTAAGCGCCGGGGAACGGGTCCAGCGTGGCGACCGGCTCGGCCTCGTCGGCAACTCCGGCCTGTCGACCAGCCCGCACCTGCACTACGAGGTGCATGTCAACGGCAAGCCGGTCGACCCGATGCGGTACGTGCTGCCGTCGGTGATTACCGACTAGGGACTGGGGAATAGAGAATAGGGAATAGGGAATGGGGAGCAGACCCGCGTCTGCTCCCCATTGTGATTCCACGGTCTCGGGTGCTGATCGGGAACCGACCCTGCCCCCTCGACGCACCCTGACCCGCTATTCCCCATTCCCTGTTCCCCATTCCCCGCCCCTAGAACTTCACGGCCGGCACTTCACCGGCTTGCGCCGAGGTCAGGTCGAAGTACTCCCGGGGGGTGCCGTGGCCGAAGATCTTGGCGGTCAGGTTGTAGGGAAACCGCCGGATGTATCCGTTGAAGTCCTCCACCACCTTGTTGTAATCCTGACGGGCGACTGAGATCCGGTTCTCGGTGCCCTCAAGCTGGTCCTGAAGCTGCAGGAAGTTCTGGTTGGACTTGAGGTCGGGGTACGCCTCGACAATGGCCAGCAACCGGCCCAGTGGCGCATTGAGGGCGGTGTTGGCTTCGGCCATTTCCGCGAGGGTTCCCGACTCGACCGCGCCGGCCAGGCGGGCGCGCGCCTCGGTCACTGCGGTCATCACCGCAGTCTCCTGGGCCGCGAATCCCTTGACCGTCTCGACCAGGTTGGGGATCAGGTCGGCGCGGCGCTGGAGCTGGACCTTGACCTGTGCCAAGGCGCTGTTGACTGCCTCATCCTTGGTCTGGATCGTGTTGTAGCCGCAGCCGCTCACGAGCATGAGCAGCGCCACCGGGACGAGGAATGCGCGACGGGTAAGATTCAGCATTATCGGACTCCTGGCACATGTTGATCGATGTATTCCACAGACACGGCAAGACTCTCGACGAAGGCTTCAAACAGCTCCGGCGGACATTCCCATCCCCCATCGCGCCAGTGTGCCCCCACCTGGACCAGCGGGGCGGACCGGGCCCCCGTGACCTCGGCAAAGGCGCGCAGCACCTGGACCCCCTCCGAGGGCACCGGCCTCCCCACCAGCACCAACGTGGCACGGGCCAACGTCTGGATCTGTGCCAGGCTCCCCTGCGCCATGCGACCGAGGGAGGCCGGATCCTCGGCCGAGATGGCGTATCCCTGCCGGAGCCGGATCACCCGAGTAAGCAGCTCCCGCTCCAGGGCGGCCCGAAGCTGGGTCGGAGGGGGTTGGAGTCCAAGGAGGGGGTCATCCCCCCGGAGCACCTCTCGCGCGCACAGCATGTCGGTCAGCTCCACCGCAAACACATCGGTCGCCCGGGCCCATTCCCCAGGGGTCATGAGCAGCGGAGGTGTTCGCCACCCGTTCGCCACTTCCCGGAGCGCCGGCCCGATCGCCCGCAGCTCGGCCGGTCCGAGCGGCGATACGATCAACAGCAGGTTGATATCGGATACCTCCTCCTGCCAAGCCCCACGGGCCACGGAGCCGTACAGCACAGCTTGGTAGTCGGCGGGGAGGCGGGCGTCCGCCTGCCGGAGGAAGTCCTCCACCATCTGTCGCGCCTTCTGCTGCATCAGAACCGCCCTCCGGCGCCACCGCCGCTGAAGCCACCACCGCCGCCGAATCCTCCAAAACCACCCCCGGAGCCACCCCCGAACCCGCCAAAGCCGCCCCCACCGAACCCGCCCCAGGTGCCCTGGTGGCCCCCACGGTGCGTCCGTCGGCGAGGCCGTGGCGTGCCCCCGCCACCACCCGAGCGCACGATGGCGATGATGATGAAGATGACCACGATCACGATGACGAGCAACGCCAGTGCCATCGCCGCCACCGGCGCACCCCGCTCCCGCGTCGGTGGGACGAGGGTGGAATCGGTGACTCCGAGTCCCCTGGCGACCAAAGCGGCAAGGGCATCCACTCCGACCTCCAGCCCCTCGCCATACTCCCCGCGGGACAAGCTGGGCCGCATGGCATCCCGGACGCGGCCGGCAGCCGCGTCGGTCACGAATCCTTCCACCCCCTGGCCGGTGGCGATGAAAATCTGACCCGAGTTCGGATCGTCATCCCTCCGGGGAACCAGCAGCACCACGATCCCGGCATTCCGTCGCGCGTCGCCAACGGCCGCCGCGCTGCCCACACCCCAGACCCGTCCAATCGCCACCGCGACATCGACGGCAGCGCGATCCCCGATCGAGGGCAGGGTGACCACCGCAATTTCCGCCCCGGTCCGATCCCGAAGCAGCTGGATCTTCGCGGTGATCCTTTCGGCAATCGGTCCGGAAATGACCTGCGAAAGGTCGGTGATGTACCCGCTGGGCCGAGCTGGAAACAAGCTGTCGACACCGGTCTGGGCCAGCACGGCGCCACTCCAGGCAAGTTGTAGCCCAAGAGCGGTCAGGATAGCTTTGGCGAGTGAAGCGCGCATTCCCACTCCTGCTCCTTCTCGGCGCCCTGGGCTGCCGAGAAACTGTCGTGGCCATTGAGGTCATGATTCCGGACGCCACCGGGCAGCTCCGGCCGGCGGCCGGGGTGACGGTGATGGCGCTGCCGTACGATCGGGACAGCCTCATGGCCAGCATGGAGAATGAGGCTCCAACCCCGCGGCCTCATACGGCAGAGCTGGACAGTCTGTTTCAGGTTTTCCGGGAACCGTTTGCGCAATCTACCCAGTTGGCCATGCTGATGGAGCGGCTGCAAGACTCCCTCCAGCGGGTCCCGGACGACCCGACCGCAGCCGGCGGCCGTCGCTCCATCGAGGACTCCCTGGCGGCGCTGGGCCGCGCCCGCGAAGAGGCCAGCCTTCGCCTGAATGCCGTCCGGGTGCTGGTCGGTCCCCGGATCGACTCGCTGCGCGCCGAAGTGCGTGCCTGGGAGGCGGTGGCCTTCCGGAATTGGGCGGCGACGACGAGCGCACTCACCTCCGGTCGCCTGGTAGCGGGCATTACCGACACCACCCGCCATGACGGGACCACTCGCTTGTATCTGCCGCCGGGCGGGCGAGGCTGGTGGGTGTATGGCCGGTCCTTCAACTCCGGCGACCCCAACTCTGAATGGTACTGGAATCTCCCGATTTCCGGACCGCGGCTTGTCCTCGACACTTCCACCGGCCGACTCCGGCCCCGGTATTGATCATGCGCCCTGCCATTGCCCTGCTGGCGTTGATGCTCACCGTCAGCGGCACTCTCCATGCCCAGACGGCGGCCCAGCTGGCCGCCCGTACCAAGGGTGTGGCCTCGGCACCAGTAACGGTGTACGAGATGTCGGATTTTCAATGCCCGTTCTGCCGTCGGTTTGCCAGCGAGACCTTCCCGGTCATCGAGCGCGAATACATCGCCACCGGCAAGGTCCGCTGGATCTTCGTGAACCTGCCGCTGACCTCGCTCCACCCGAACGCTGTTCCCGCCGCGCAGTTCGCGGCCTGTGCGGCTCGGCAGGGCAGGTTCTGGCCGGCCCATGACCTGCTGTTCCTCCACCAGGACACCTGGGCTCCCCTGCGCAATCCAGGTCCATTCCTGCTCTCCCTGGCCGACACCCTGAAGCTCCCCCGGGCACCGATGGCAGCCTGCCTGGAGAGTCCCCAGACGGTGGAGGAGATCCGGCTCGATGCGGAAGGCGCCCGTCGCGCCGGTGCCCAATCGACCCCGACCTTCTATGTCGAGGGATTGCTGGTGACGGGCGCTCAGCCGATCGGGCTGTTCCGCCAGCTCTTTGACTCCCTCCATACCGCCAAGCAGCGGCGTCCCTGACCGCTAGCGCAGCGCCAGGAACACGTCGTACAGGGCGTGGGTCCAGGCGGTGATCCCAAGGCCACGGGTCAGGTAGAGCCCGCTGAACAGGAGACCCGCCACCGCCCGGAAGGTGAACGATCCCAGTTCCCACGGGTCTCCATAGGGACCAACGTAATGAAACTGCGAAAAGATCAGGGCTCCGAGCACCGCGGCAAAGACTCCGGACGCCCCGGCCCCCCAGCCGAACCCGCGCGAGGCCAGCGCCACCAGCCCCGAAACCAGCAGCACCCTGAACAGCAGTTCCTCGTAGATCCCGGCGCCCAGCGAAATCGTCAACTGGGTCGGCAGGTCCATCCCATCCAACCCGCTCTGGACGGCCCGCGCCATCATCGGTATTCCACCTGGCAGCAGCCAGGAAGTGAGGATGCCGGCCACCAACCCCAGCAGCAGCGCGTAGACCACTGATTCCACGAGCATCCCGAGAAAGACCGCTCGGCGTGGAGCACCGTGCCGCCGCCAGTCCCGCACCGCCAACCCTGCCCCCAGCCCAAGCAGCAGCACCGCAAACACCGTCAGCCCAGCCCGTCCACCGAGCCAGATGAACAGGCTCTTGAGCAGGACATCGGCGCCGTTTCGCATCCCCGCAATGGCATCACCGGACAGGGTGAACGCCATCAGTTCATACAACACCAGCAGCGGCAGCGCAAAGAGGAGACTGTGCCGCGGAGCGCGGGAGTCCCGAAAATAGGTCTGCAGGGTGGAGGGCATGGTGGAAAGGTAGACGGGAAGGACGGAGAAGGCAGATAGGGCGGGAAGCACGGGTGCGACGGAACTTTGCGAGAGCCCCACTGGCCCGCCGACCCGCTGGTGCAGATGTGCGTCGCGCCGCACAGGATTCCCCGAACGGCGCGACTCGTGGTCATCGAACTCGGGACGAATCTCCCGGCTCGTGTTTCCTTACCGCGGCCAGGCGATCGTTGCCCAGGCCGAGTTCGGATGACGACTGTCACTAGACAATGGATCACCTCCTTCATCAAGGGTGGCACAATGGGCGGACCTCACTACAGTAGGAAATCCCCCTTGCGGACGCAAGAGGCCCGGGCGACCCCCTATAATTCATCGATGGGACTTCCCTCGCCGCCATACCGGTTCCTGGCTAGTCTGAGCGCCACGATCCTCCCTGTCATGGCGTCAGTGGCAGGACAGAAGGTGGCCCGCAGTATTCGCGCCCGCCGAGGAGTGGTGCAGCGAATGGAGGCTTGGGGGCAGCAGCAGCGCGACCTGCATCGGCCACTGCTCTGGATGCATGCTCCTTCGGTGGGCGAAGGACTCCAGGCCGAGGCCGTCCTCCGAGTGCTGCGCGCTCGGCACCCCGATTGGCAGTTGGTCTACACCCACTTCTCCCCGTCCGCCGAGCTTCTTGCAGCGCGCCAGGAGGCCGACCTTACCGATTACCTGCCCTGGGACACTCGCGCCGCCACCAGCCGTGTGCTCGAGGCGATCCGCCCGACCGCACTCGTCTTTGCCAAACTCGACCTCTGGCCCGAACTTGCCTGCCAGGCGGCGGCCCGGGGAACCCAGGTCGGCCTGGTCGCAGCGACCGTAAGTCCGGTCAGCAGCCGCCTGCGCTGGCCGGCCGTAGGGCTGCTCCAATCCGGCTATGCATCGGTCAGCGCGGCTGGCGCCATCGCCGAGGCAGATGCCTCGCGCCTGGCGCTCCTTGGTGTGCCCCGCGACCGGATCGAGGTCCTCGGCGATCCCCGGTTCGACAGTACCCTCCAGCTCATTGGCGCAACCGATCCCGCCGACCCGGCCCTGCGATTCCGGCAGGGGACTCCAGTTCTGGTGGCCGGATCCACCTGGCCCGCCGACGAAGCGGTGCTCCTCGAGGCGTTCGCGGGAGTCTTGCGAGTCCATCCCGAAGCCCGCTTGATCCTGGCACCGCACGAGCCCACCTCGGCCCATCTGGTCGGGATCCGAGCCAGGGCGAAGCAGCTGAATCTGGGCGACCCCGTCCGCCTGGATGAGGCGGCCCCCGACGCCCGATTCATCCTGGTGGATCGCGTCGGGGTCCTGGCCAGGCTCTATGGATCGGCGGCGCTGGCGATGGTGGGAGGCGGATTTGGCACTGCCGGGCTGCATTCTGTCATTGAGCCGGCGGGCTGGGGCATCCCGATCAGCGTGGGTCCCCGATGGCAGGGCAGCCGCGAGGCGGGCTTGCTGGCGGAGGCCGGTGGGGCAGTCGTGCTCGACGGCTCCAACCCCGCCCGACATCTGGCGGCGTGGTGGAACCAGATGCTGTCAGATCGGGGAGCTCGGGAACATCAGGGGCGATCGGCGGCGGCGGTCATCGATGCCGGCCGCGGCAGCGCGGTCCGGCAGGCGGAGCTGGTGGAGCGGTTGATGCGGATCGATCAGCGATTCCGGACGGCGACACCCTCGTAGGTGACGGTGCGCGGCACCACCACGCCGAGCGTCAGCGCTGAGATCAGCAAATCGCTCCATCGCGAGCTGACCCGAATCTTGACACCGGTGATGATTGGGGTGTCGATCGCCTGGCTGGCCAGGGCGCGTTGCAGTGAGCTCTTGGCGACGGGGACAACCCCCCACAGCAGGTGGATGCTCTTGGTCGTCAACGAGAAGGCGTCGCCCTGAAGCGGTTCGCCGGCCGGGCTGGACATCGTGGCCGGGACGCCGAGGCGGGTGGCGTCGAACTGCTCGACGCACCCGGTGGTTGCGGCGGCGATGGTAGCCACCAGCAGGAAGCGCACACGCTGGTTGCTCATAGACCTATCCGGAGAGAGTAGCCCAGGCCGACGCTCCAGACGGAGACGTCGGCGCCATCGTTCAGCACCCGGTCATACATGCCGCGGATGGTGATCCCGTTGATGAAGCCGAGATCAATACCGCCGCTGATCGCCGCGTCCGTCGTCGTCCCCCCGGCCCCATATGCGCCGGCCTCCGAAACGCGGGTCCACTGGACCCGCGGGGCCAGCCACGGCTTGAGGGACACCACCGGGCTGGCAATCGTCAACCCCAGGCCCAGCCCGAGCGGATAGGAATAGCTGGTAATTTCGCCACCCTCGACCGAACTGCCAGACCACCGGCCCACCCCGGCCTGCAGGGTGGCGGAGAATGGCACCAGCGGCCCGCCGATCAATCGGAAGTTGGCAGTGGCACCAACGGACGTTTGCGCGTCTCCCCCTTCAATCGTGCTCCTGGCCACGGTGGCGGTCAGGCCCAGCAGGCCGAACCCGATCCCGGCGCTGGCACCGTAGGTTGTGCCCAGCCCTGAGGCATCGTTCGGCACCCCGATATCGGCAGCGATCAGGAGTCCGCGAGGGGCACCCGCGTTGCGAACCGGCAGCCCGAGTGCCTGGGCCGCCGCGTCGGCCGGGAAGGCCAACGTAACGGCGAGGACGAAGGGCGCGATGGAACGGAGAACTGGCATGGAGTACACCTAGCGCAGGAAGGCGACGCCGAGCGCCACGCCGTCGTAGTCACCCATGGCGCCGGAGACTCGCACCTCGAGCCGGCGAGTCACCTTGACGTCGATGCCGAAGCCGACCCCGAAGATGACATCGCCATTGCCCCCGATGACCAGAGCCACCACCGGGTGAAGATACGGCGTCAACTGGACCTCACTGTCCTCAATGAGGATCCGGCGCGCCATCGAGAACCCCGCCGGCAGCAGCAGGCTGCTGTTGTCGCCGGTCAACAAGCCGGCGCCAAGGGTCAAGGCGCCATCGAAGGGGAAGTCATCGCTGTGGTCCAGCATTCGCTGGCGCCAATCCACACCCAGCAGGAGCCGGGAGTTGCTGTTGGTGTAGTCCCGCACCCCGACCCGAAAACCAAGATCGGCTGTCCCGAGAGCCATCCGGTAGTGGCCTTCGATGGCGCTGCCAGCGCCGGGATCCGAGAAGGCCACGCCAAACTCGGACTGGCCATAGGCGCGGTACGGCGCGGTGAAGACGGGGGTGCCGAGGGTCTGGGCGTCGGCGGTGGTGACAACGGCAAGCGCTGCCAGCGTGGTGGCAATGACACGACTGCGGACGGTCATTCAGGCTCCTTGAACGTGTTCGGCAACGACCCGCACGACGTTGTCCACCACCTGCAGGAAGCCGCCCGAGACCGTGAACTGGCTCGCCTGCTCCTGGTGCCTGACGGTCAGGACGCCCGACCCCAGGAGGGTCATGAATGGCGCGTGGTTCTGGAGGATGCCGACCTGCCCGTCGTAGGCGGGTGCAACAACGGCTTCTGCTTCCCCGTCAAAGAGAGACGCCTCAGGGGAAATCACCGTCACACGCATCAGCCGACCACCATCTTCTGGGCCGCCTCGACCACGTCCTCGATGGCGCCCTGCATGTAGAACGCCTGCTCGGGGAGGTGATCGTACTCGCCGGACAGCACCGCCTCGAAGCTGCGGACGGTGTCCTCGAGCTTGACGTACTTGCCAGGGAAGCCGGTGAACTGGGTGGCGACGAAGAACGGCTGGGAGAGGAACTTCTGGAGCCGGCGCGCCCGCGCCACCACCAGCTTGTCGTCTTCCGAGAGCTCATCCATGCCCAGGATGGCGATGATGTCCTGCAGTGCCTTGTAGCGCTGGAGCGTCTGCTGCACCCCGATCGCCACATTGTAGTGCCGCTCGCCCACGTACTGCGGATCCAGGATTCGGCTCGACGAATCGAGCGGGTCCACCGCCGGGTAGATCCCCAGCTCCGAGATGGCGCGGGAGAGGGTCACCGTGGCGTCCAGGTGGGCAAAGGCGGTGGCCGGCGCCGGATCGGTCAGGTCGTCGGCGGGGACGTAGATCGCCTGTACGGACGTAATGGATCCCTTGGTGGTGGAAGTGATCCGCTCCTGCAGGTCTCCCATCTCGGTGGCCAGGGTCGGCTGGTATCCCACCGCGCTCGGCATCCGCCCCAGCAGCGCCGACACCTCGGAACCGGCCTGGGTGAACCGGAAGATGTTGTCCACGAACAGGAGCACGTCCTGGCCTTCCATGTCGCGGAAGTACTCGGCGATCGTCAGTCCAGACAGGCCGACCCGGAGGCGGGCGCCCGGCGGCTCATTCATCTGGCCATAGACCAGCGCCACCGAGTCCAGGATGCCGGCCTCCTTGAACTCGAGGTAGAGGTCGTTCCCCTCGCGGGTCCGCTCGCCCACGCCACAGAAGACCGACCGGCCGCCATGGCCCTTCTGCACGTTGTTGATCAGCTCCTGGATGACGACCGTCTTGCCAACGCCGGCACCGCCGAAGAGGCCGATCTTGCCGCCCTTGACGAACGGCGCGATCAGGTCGATGACCTTGATGCCGGTCTCGAACAGCTGGGTCTTCGGCTCCAAATCGGTGAACTTCGGAGTCGCGCGGTGGATCGGCCACCGCTCGGCACTGGCCGGGATGGCGGGACCACCATCCACCGGCTCGCCCAGCACGTTGAGGATGCGCCCCAACGGCACGTTGCCGATCGGTACCGTGATTGGGCCGCCGGTGTCGACCACCGCCATGCCGCGGGTCACGCCGTCCGTGCTGCTCATGGCCACCGCCCGGACCTGGTTCTGTCCAATGTGCTGCTGCACCTCGGCGACCAGGTTGACCGGAATCGGCCCGGTGGTGTTTTTGATCTCGATCGCCGAGTAGAGATCGGGCAGCTTCTCGGGGGCGAACTCCACGTCCAGCACGGGCCCGATGACCTGGATGACGTGCCCGATGTTGGCGGCGGCGGTGGCAGTGCTCATGTCGGTTTCTATCCTGTTCAAGTCGGCCGGCTGTGAAGGGAGCAGCGAGAAGGGAGAAGGGAGAAGACGGTTCCGGAGCGCCAGTTCGGCCCCGACCCGTCTCGTCTGCGCCTGTCCCTCCAGCGGTCCCGTGTCCCCTGTATCAATGTCCACTCCAAATACTTCTCACTTCCAACTTCTCGCTTCTCGCTGCAAACTCACCCCTGCAATGCCGCCGCCCCGCCCACGATCTCGCTGATTTCCTGAGTGATCGCGGCCTGGCGCTGGCGGTTGTAGGTCCGTTTCAGCACCTCAAGGATTTCGCCGGCGTTGTCGGTCGCGTTCTTCATGGCGGTCCGGCGGGCGCCGTGCTCACCCGCCGCGGTCTCCACCAGCCCGCGATAGACCGCGTTGCGGACGTAGAGCGGCAGCAACTGCTGCAGGAGCTCCTCGGGATTCGGCTTGAGCAGGTAGTCCGGCCGGCGGGTCCGCTCCGCGGGCGCATCGACCGGCAGCAGCCGGGTCGTGGTCGGCGGGGTGGAGAGGGCGCTGGCAAAGTGGCAGTGCACCATCTCCAGGAGACCGAGCTGCCCGGCCTCGAACTCCTGCAGCAGGGACTCGACCACTGACGCAGCATGCTCGGCCGTGGGCTTGTCGCCGATATCCTGGCGCTCGGCCTTGAGGGGACGGCCCAGATACTTGAAGAACCCGGCGCCCTTCTTCCCCACCGCATGCAACTCGACGGTGTACCCCTCGGCCTCGAGCGCCGCGATCCGGCGACGGGCTTCCTTGATCAGGTTGGAGTTGAATGCCCCGGCCAGGCCCCGATTGGAGGTGACCAGGATGAGCGCCGCGCGGGAGGGGCCCCCCTTGGCGGGCGGCGCCGGCCGGCGCAGCAGCGGAAACTGCTGCGCCAGCTCCGGGGTCACCAGGTCGGCAATGACACTGGCCAGCGCCTCCGCGTAGGGACGGGCCGAGATCACCCGGTCTTGCGCCCGCTTCAGCTTCGAGGTGGAGACAAGCTCCATCGTCCGCGTGATCTTGCGGGTGTTCTGGACGGAGTTGATCCGCCCCTTCAGCTGCCGCCCCTTGGCCATTACTCGGGCCGGAAGAGCGGCTTGAAGGCGATGATCGCGGCCTTGAGCTCCGCCGAGATCTCGTCGGTCAGCGCCTTCTTGACCCGGATCCCCTCGAGCATTTTCGGGGCCTGGGCCCGCAGGTACGCCAGGCAGTCGCGCTCCCACTGGCGGACCTGCTTGACCGCCACGTCATCGAGGTGCCCGTTGGTCACCGCGTAGATCACCGCGACCTGCTCCTCGACCGGCATCGGCGAGTACTGGGGTTGCTTCAGGATCTCCACCAGCCGGGCGCCGCGCGCCAGCTGCCGCTGAGTCGCGGCATCGAGGTCCGACCCGAACTGGGCGAACGCCTCCAGTTCGCGGAACTGCGCCAGCGACAGCCGCAGCGGACCGGCCACCTGCTTCATCGCCTTGATCTGCGCGTTGCCGCCGACCCGGGACACCGAGATGCCGGCGTTCACGGCGGGGCGGACGTTGGAGAAGAAGAGGTCGGTGGTCAGGAAGATCTGGCCGTCGGTGATCGAGATGACGTTGGTCGGGATGTACGCCGAGACGTCGCCGGCCTGGGTCTCGATGATCGGCAGCGCGGTCAGCGACCCACCCGGCTTCTTGATCCGGGGATCGAGCGAAATCACGCCCGGATCCTCGGAGATCTTGGCAGCGCGCTCCAGCAGGCGGCTGTGGAGGTAGAACACGTCGCCCGGATACGCCTCGCGCCCTGGCGGGCGGCGCAGAATCAGCGACAGCTGCCGGTATGCGGCCGCCTGCTTGGAGAGGTCGTCAAAGACGCACAGCGTCGCCCTCCCCTGCTCGTACATGAAATGCTCGGCGATCGAGCAGCCGGTGTACGGGGCGATGTACTGCAACGGCGCCGGGTCGGAGGCGCTGGCAATCACCACCACAGTGTACTCCATGGCGCCGGCTTCCTTGAGCCGCTCCACCACGGTGGCCACCGTCGAGCGCTTCTGCCCGATGGCCACGTACACGCAGACGACGCCCTGGCCCTTCTGGTTGATGATCGTGTCGATCGCGATGGCGGTCTTGCCGGTGCCGCGGTCGCCGATGATCAGCTCGCGCTGGCCGCGGCCAATCGGGATCATCGAGTCAATCGCCTTGATGCCGGTCTGCAGCGGCTCCTTGACGGGCTGCCGGACGATGATGCCCGGCGCAACCATCTCCACCGGCCGGGAATCGGTCGTGGCGATCGGGCCGAGGCCATCGACCGGCTCGCCCAGGGCGTTGACCACCCGGCCAAGCATCGCGTCGCCGGTGGGCACGGCCAGGAGGCGCCCGGTGCAGCGCACCTCGTCGCCCTCGCGGAGCTTGAGGTAGTCGCCCAGGATGACGGCGCCGACGTTGTCGGCCTCGAGATTCAGCACCAGCCCGGTGATCACTTCACCCGACACCGACGACGTGAACTCGAGCATCTCGCCGGCCACCGCACTGCTCAGGCCGTAGACGCGGGCAACGCCGTCGCGGACTTCCAGCGTGGTGCCGACCTCGGCGGACTCGACAGAGCCCAGGTTGGCGGACTGGATTTCCTTGAGGAGGACATCCTTGAGTTCGCCCGGGCGGAGAACGGAATCGGTGGCCATGGGACTCGCGATTGAGGCAGAAATGAAGGGGTTCCGGTATAGCTTGTGAAAGTTATCACAAGCTTACGGGTCGGGCAAGGTTGGAGACCGGGGGAATAGGGAATGGGGAATGGGGAATGGGGAATCGTGACGGGCAGGGATAAGGGGACACTCGTCTGCCAGGGAACCCTCACCCCTATTCCCTATTCCCCATTCCCCATTCCCCGCCCACCTACCCCCGGCTCCGCATTCCCACCCGGGCGAATCTTCCCAGCACGGTCTCGGTCCGCTCCCCCACCAGGGTGGCCAGGGAAACTCCAGCAGTCTGGAGACAGACCGTCTGGAGATGCCCGGCGGAGGAGAACCCTGTCAACCGGGCCACCGCATGCCGGTCGTAGCCTGGATTGGCCGCGAGTTCAGCCGCCGCCACCACCCGGAGGAAGTTGACGACCCGTTTGAGGTTGGGAGCGCCACCGGCGCCAAACTGGCGGGAGAGATGCTCCCGACTGCAGCCCAGCTGGTCGGCAAGTTCGGCAGTCTGGTGATTGGCGCCCGGCACCTGGACCAGCAGTTCCCAGGCGGCCAGTTGGATTGCTTCGGTCAGCCGGAGGAGCTTCGGCGCATCGGCCAGGCCACGCCGACGCGCGGCGGTGGCGGTGTGTCGCGTCACCAGGTCGCCGACCACGGGATCATCGACCCCCTCCACGAGGATCGCCGCCATGCCGAGCCGGTGACAGGAGAGCAGCAGGTCGGCGTCGTCGGCCCGCAGTGCGCCGTAGCTGATCAGGGGAATCGCAGGGAAGCGCTCCCGGAAACTGGCGAGCGCGGTCCGCTGGAGCTGTTGGGTGCCGAGCACGACGGCCTCGACCCAGCGCTGCTGCAGGATCGGCTCCAGCGCGGCGGGCGACCGGCAGGCCACCAGGCGGGAGCGGCCGCGACTCAATCCGCGCCGCAGGGCAGCCATCGCCGCTGGCCTGTCGAGCAGGGCGAGCACCGCCGGCATCGTCTCAGGTCGCGGCGGGGCGGGCGGCGAGGAGCCGGGGAGCGGCGTGGGGCCGCCCCGCGCCTACCGCCACGAGGGTCCGGGCCATGTCGCCGGCCCGCTTCAGGACGCTGCGCGCGTTGTCATAGGACAAGTCCTGGAGCGCTTCGTCGAGCGTGCACCAGCGGCAGGCGGTGATGCCCTCCGACTCCTGGGGAATCGCCTCCGCGCTGGGGGACTCGAACAGGAAGAAGTGACAGAACTTGTGGATATAGCGCCCGCGAAACCGGAAATGCCAGTCGATGATCCGGATCGGACCATGCAGCATCAAGTCGGTCAGCCCGGTCTCCTCGTGGGTTTCGCGGCTGGCGGCCTGGGCCGGGGTCTCCTCATCCTCGAGGTGACCCTTGGGCAGCCCCCAGTGCTGGTAGCTGTCCCGGATGATCAGGAACCGCACCACCTCGTCGGCGCCACGACGGAAGACAATCCCGCCGGCGCTGACCTCCCGCTCGGCACGCCGCTTGGGGGGCATCAGAATACCGAGAACTTCAGGTAGCGGCGCGGGTTGGCCTTGATGTCGGCGAGCAGTTCCCGAAACTGGGTCAGGGTGTTCCTGGTCTCGAGATACAGGGTGGAATCGGAGGCCAGCAGGCTCAGGGTACCGCGGCCATCCTTCATCCGGGCCAGCACGGTATCGACCGAACTCAGGGTGTTGGCCATCGAGACCCGCTGGTCGGCCAGGGTGGTCGAGACGGCGCGGAGGTTGGCAGCCACCTCGCGCAGGTCGGCAGTGCTGGCGGCAGAATTGGCAATGACCTGGCCGAGTTCGCCCGCGGCGGTGCTGGAATCGACCCGCTGCATGACGGTGCGGGTGGCGAGCGAGAATTCATTCACCACTCCCGCGGTTGTGGCGAGGTTTTCGGAGAGCCGGGTCAGGACGGTGGCCTGCTGATCGGTGAAGGTGGCCAGGCTCTGGCTCATCTTTCGGATGCTGGCCACCGTCTCGCGCAGGTCCGCCATGACCTGTTCATCCAGGGTGCCCTCGACCCGTTCGGTGATGGAACTGACGTTGTTGGCGATCCGGTTGGCCTGCGAGGTGAGCTCGCTGATGTCGGGCAGGATGGCACCCGGCCAGGCATTTCCTCCGACCAGGGCCGCCTCAGCCAGCAGGGCCCGGACCGTCTGGTCCTCGGGGGCCGCCGTGCGGGAGATGATGGTGGCCTGCCACTCGCCGAAGAGGCTCGCCGAGGCGGCGATCACCACCGGTTCCTGGGGCAGTTCCACACTGGAGCTGAGGGCGATCTCCACCTCGACCCAATCGTCCGGAGCCAGTCGCACCGCAGTAACCCGGCCAACCCGGACGCCGCTGCGGGTCACCGGTGCCCCGGCGTTGAGGCCACCGATGGAGCGGAAGCGGGCAACCTGGACCAGGTCGCGCTCGCGGAAACTGGTCTGGCTGAGGAAGATCGCCCCGACCATGACCACCACGAAGGCCAGGAGCACGGCGAGACCAACGGCAGCTTCGTTGTACCGTTTCATGGTCTGCTTCCCGGGGCAGGCGCCGGCTCGGTGCCGGTGCGCCCCTCAATGAAGTTGCGGATGACGGGATCGCTGCTGGCCTGAATTGCGGCCACGGTGCCGGCTTCGCGAATGCGGCCTTCATGGAGCATGGCGACCCGATCGCCAACCCGGAAGGCGCTGCGCAGGTCATGGCTCACCACCACCCCGGTGATCCCCAGCGCCTCGCGCGCACGCATCATCAGCTCGTCGATGACGGCGGTGGTGACCGGATCCAACCCCGACGTCGGTTCGTCATACAGAATGTACTCGGGCCGCAGCGAGATCGCCCGGGCAATTCCCACCCGTTTCCGCATCCCGCCGGAGAGCTCCGCCGGATATCGGTCTTCCACCCCCTCGAGTTCCACCAGGCGGAGACTCTCGGTCACCCGTTCCGTCACCTCGTCCGCGGGAATCTTGCGGTGCTCGAGTGCCAGGCGAAGGTTCTGGTCAATCGTCATCGAGTCGAAGAGGGCGGCGAACTGGAACACGAAGCCGATTCGTCGGCGGAGCGCCTGGAGACCGTCATAGTCCAGCTCCGGAACCGACTCGCCCCCGACCAGCACGTCACCCTGATCCGGCTCCACCAGCCCGACGATGTGCTTGAGCAGCACACTCTTCCCCGAGCCGGACGCTCCCAGGATGACGGTGGTCTCCCCGGTGGGGATGACCAGGTCCACCCCATCGAGGACGACCCGGTCGCCGAACGCCTTGTGGACCCCGCGGAACTCGATCATGGCAGGGGAGCTGGGGTGAGCGTCGATTGCCGGGCACCAGCGGCGGACGACTCCGATGCGCGGCCATGGCACGGCAGCGCCGACACCCGACACCCGACACCCGGCACCCGCCGGCCCATCACAGCAGCACCAGCGCCCAGAAGGCATCGAGCACCAGGATCGCCATGCACCCCAGCACCACGGCGCGAGTGGTGGCCCGACCCACCCCGGCGGCGCCGGCGGTGGCATTCAGCCCGGAAATGGCGCCCAGCGTGGCCACGGCGCACCCGAAGCTCGCCGCCTTGACCAGACCGTACCAGACATCCTTGTCCTGATAGAAGATCTTGGCGCCCTTCCAGAAATCCACGCTGCTCAGGTCGAGCAGGAGGCTGGCGCTGAGCATGCCGGAGACGACCCCAAGGGCGCCGGCCAGCGCGGTGACGACCGGAAACATGAGGGTCGCGGCCACCACGCGCGGCAGCGTGAGCCAGGCAGGAACATCGATGGCGAGTGTCTCGAGGGCGTCGACCTGCTCGGTGACCCGCATGGTGCCCAGTTCGGCGGCGATGTTGGCGCCGACACGGCCGGCCAGCGCCATCCCGGTCAGGACCGGCCCGAGTTCGAGCAGGATCGACTTGGTGACCATCGTCCCCACGAAATAGATCGGGACGGTGTTGGTGAAGATGTAGGAGGAGAGCAGGGCGAGCACGATGCCGGTGAACACCGCGAGAAAGAGCGCGATCGGGATCGAGTCCACGCCGAGCTGCCGCATCTGCGGCAGCACCAGCGGCGCCCAGGTGCGGGGCTGTCCGATGGCCCGGCCGACGTCGGTGGCCCAGCGGCCGAGTCGTGCCAGCCGTGGGAGACCGGAAGATGCTCCGGAGGATGCGCTGGCGTTCACCGGGTGGAAGGTAGAGACAGGCGCTACCCGACGCCAGCGCCCCGACAGGATGACAGCCACCGGGTGGGCACTGGCTTGCGAGCGGTCGGAAAGCGGCCCCCCCCCGGCCCTGGCACTTGCGGCTGGACGACCGCCGGGCAGCCCGAAACGGCCGCTGCAGGCCCAGCAACAGCGGCCGTTCCCTGCTTGACACGGCATGGGACGCGGACTAGAGTTGGGGTCTGCCAAGGGGCCTGTAAAATCGGGCCACACGATCGAGGGGGCGTAGCTCAGTTGGGAGAGCGCGTGAATGGCATTCACGAGGTCAGGGGTTCGATCCCCCTCGCCTCCACTCCCAGGGATTGCCGTAGCGGCGGCAAGGCAGAAGCTGGTTGCGTCGCGTGGGTTCCGGCTTTAGAATGTTGACCCACAGCGCTGCGGGAATAGCTCAGTTGGTAGAGCACAACCTTGCCAAGGTTGGGGTCGCGGGTTCGAGTCCCGTTTCCCGCTCTCGCGCAGCACGAAGGTCGCAGGAGCAACAGTGGAGATGTCCACCGGAGGACGGGTGGCACAGCAAGCGTCGCGGGGTGGAGCAGTCTGGTAGCTCGCCGGGCTCATAACCCGGAGGTCGTGGGTTCAAATCCCACCCCCGCTATGATGGACAGGCGGGCAGGCGGAAAGGCGGACAATGCCAGCGGAGTGCAGCCTTCCGCTCGGCGCGTTCACCGGCCCGCCGGCCCGCCTTTCCGCCTGAGAAGGGGCGGTTAGCTCAGTTGGTTAGAGCGCTACGTTGACATCGTAGAGGTCACAAGTTCGAATCTTGTACCGCCCATGGGCCGCGCTCATAGCTCAATTGGATAGAGCATCTGACTACGGATCAGAAGGTTGGGGGTTCAAGTCCCTCTGAGCGCATGCAGGATGAGGAGGGCCGGGACTCTCCGGTCCACGACAGTACGGGGCGTAGCGCAGCCCGGTTAGCGCGCCTGCTTCGGGAGCAGGAGGTCCCGGGTTCAAATCCCGGCGCCCCGATGGAAGCGGTGGGGAGAGCCCGCCGTGGAGGATGGGTATCAGGTTTCGGGTATCAGGTTTCGGGTATCAGGGGTGGCGCTTCCGGATTCGGCATCGACAAGGTCTGCTGAAATGAGGACCGGACACCTAATTACCCGATACCTGATACCCGATACCCGCACCACCGGGCCCGTAGCTCAGCTGGATAGAGCGCTTGCCTCCGGAGCAAGAGGTCGCGCGTTCGAATCGCGCCGGGCCCATCCCGTTCACCCACACCCCTCGGCACAGCAGTGCCGGGGGGTGCGGCTTTTCCCCCCTTGCCCACCGGCCAGGAACCGCTAGCTATCAAGCGCCCCACGCTGGCCCGGTCGGCAGTCCGCCAACCCTCGCGGCGCGGGTCAACGCCCTTTCCCGCCTTGCGGGGGAGCTCGGTATGCGCGGCAGGACGCCAGGATGGATGGTGGTGGTCGGATTGATGGCAGGGGGGGTTGGCACCGCCTGTCAGACCGGGGAGGCACCGGCGGAGGGCGAGGCTCAGCTCGCACCCGCACCGGAGGCGCCGCATCCGCCCGGCGCGTGGCTGGCGGTGCCTGGCTCCCAGCACGCGGAGTGGGTCGACTCGGCCGGCATCGGCCGGAACGCGGAAGGGGCCGTGACGATCCGACTGCTCCGCGAGACCCTGGGCGAGTGGCGGATCGCCAACGTGGAAGTCCGCTGTGACCGACTCGAGGGTCGGTGGCGCTCGGAAGAACGGTGGGACGGGGCCTCCGAGGTGGCGCAGGAAGGGGCCCCCGACGCCACCGACGATTGGATCGCCAGCGTGCCCGGCGGACCACGCCGAGTGGTGTTCCTGGAGGCGTGTCGCCTGGCGGGGGTCCCCACCGGCCCGGTCTGATTCGAAGGCAGCTTCACGAACCCTGACGCCCCTGGGAAGATCGATGCCCGGGGGCGTCAACTTTGCAACCGGCCCCGGCGGCTCGGGGTCCTCAACTCCTCCCGGGGGGCAAGCTCCGGTGTTATCCTCCCTCCTCCCCACCGGACCAGGACGCACAACGCCGCGCTGACCGGTGGGTCGCCATCCCGGAGGCTTCTCCCAACGTCGGGCCGGCCCCAGAAGGGTGTCGACCGACCGGTACGTCGGCCGGCCACCAGCAGATCCGATCCTGACCGAGCCCCCGTGCCGCCACCCGGCGCAACGGGCTCAGGAGCATGCGTGTATGCAGGTGAATTTGCACCAGAGCTTTTCCCTGTTGGCCGCCGCCGATGGTGTCGCAACACCGTTCCCGATCTTCCTCCTGGCGCTGGCGGCGATCCTGGTCGCCGCAGTGGTCCTCGGCGCCGCGGCCCAACGGGTTGGACAGCCGGCGGTGCTCGGCGAGCTCCTGGCCGGCGTCCTCCTCGGCCCCTCCCTGCTCGGCATCATCGACCCGGCCGATCCGGTGATGCACGCGATCGGCGAGCTCGGCGTCCTGGTCCTGCTGTTCCAGATCGGGCTGCACACCAACCTGGCTTCGATCTTCAAAGTGGGAGCCCCGGCCCTGACCGTGGGCCTGGTCGGCGTCATCGTCCCGGCCTTTGCGGGGTATGGCGTGGCCTACGGGCTCGGCATCCACGGGGTGGCCGCCCTGGTCTGCGCCGCCGCCCTGACGGCCACCTCGATCGGGATCAGTGCCCGGGTCCTCTCCGATCTCCGCGCCCTGGAGACCATGGAGGGACAGATCGTCCTCGGTGCCGCCGTCCTCGACGACGTCATCGGACTGATCATCCTCTCCATCGTCGCAGGCATCGCGGGCGGCTCGGCGGTGACCGTCTGGGGCGTGTCCAGGACGACGGGCATTGCGCTCGGATTCCTGCTGGTGGCGATCGCAGTGGGCAGCAAGACGGTGCCGGCCCTCTTCAACCGGATTGAGAAGCTCCCCGGCAGCGGGGCCCTGGGCATCCTCGGGCTGGCCTTTGCCCTGGCGCTGGCCGCCTTGGCGGACTTTGCCGGTTCCGCCATGATCATCGGCGCATTCGCGGCCGGGCTGGTCCTCCACAACACGCCGCACCGCAAGCAGGTGGAGAAGTCCTCCACTGCACTGGGGTACTTCTTCGTGCCGGTGTTCTTCGCGGTCGTGGGTGCGGCGGTTGACCTGCGCTCGCTGGCGGACCCCGACATCCTCCTGATCGGCGGCCTGCTGACCGTCGTCGGGGCGGCGGGGAAGTACATCTCGGGCTTTGCGCCGTTCTGGCTCAAGGCCAACAAGCCGCTGATCGGCGCCGCGATGATCCCGCGCGGCGAAGTCGGCTTGATCTTCGCCCAACTTGGCCGCACCACCGGGGTCCTGGACGCCGGGCTGTTCAGCGCCCTGCTGCTGATGGTCATGGTCACGACCTTCATGGCGCCGCCGCTGCTGGCCTACCTGGCCCGGCGCGGCCATACCGCCGGCACCGGCACGGGGCCGGGGCGGCGGGGCGATGGCAGCGGAATCGACGACCTGGTGGCGGGAGAGCGACCGCGGGAGGACTGACGTCAGCACCGGTTCCGGGCCGGGCCGCCACGGGCTGGATCAGGATTGCAGCAGGATCGCCCGCATCCTGAGCGACATCTGCTCGATGGTCTGGAGGGCCCGTCGGATTTCGGGGTCAAGGTCCGGTTGTTCGAGCAGCAGCAACTGGGTCTCGGCCAGGATCGCCGAGAGCGGATTGGCCAGATCGTGTCGGAGCTGCGCGAAGGACTGGTCCGGGGGCGTGGAATCCATGGTACCTCGGGACGTCGTGGCGATCGCGGTCAGGCGATAAAGGGAACCGGGACAAAAGTCAGTATCAGCACCAGGACGCAGAGCCACCCGATCACTCGACGACGCCCCGGCACCGGATGGGTTGGTGCCAGCACCGACGGATGGGACCAGCCACCACGACCGATCAGAAACGCCATCGCCACCCAGAGGTACCAGCTCCAGGAGTATTGCGCCAGGTAGAGGAGCCCGGCCACGACCACCAGCCCGACCTGTGCCTGCCGTCGACCCAGCAACCCGTAGAGGACATGTCCCCCATCCAGCTGGCTCAAGGGCAGCAGGTTGAGGGTGGTGACAAACGCCCCGACCCATCCCGCGAACGCCGGCAGGCTGAGCCGGACTGCTCCCGCGCCCGGCACCAGCCAGGCGGCCATCCAGTGGGTCAACAACGAATCGCCCAGGAGGATTGGCTGTCCGGCAAACTCCACGAAGGCGACCGGCCCTCCCAGGGGAACCAGGACCCGCTCAGAGGTCAGGTAGCCCCAGACCAGGACAGCCACCACCGCCACCAGCCCGGCGAGCGGGCCGGCGGCGCCGACATCCAGGAGCTGGCGCCGATCGAGCACCGGACTCCGGATCGAGATATAGGCTCCCAGGGTGCCGATCGGCGACAGGGTTGGCGGAATCGGCAGGAAATATGGTGGTGAGACGCGCATGGCGTATCGCCGGGCGGCGAAGTAGTGTCCCAGCTCGTGAATCAGCAGGATCCCGAGCAACGGCACGGCGAACCGCCACCCCTCGACAACGTATCGCCAGTCTCCCTCGGCAAGTCCGAGGAAGAAGAAACCGGCACCCTGCAGGATGCCAAGCAGGCCGGAGCCGGTCCATGGGTACCAGGCCCCGGCCAGCGCGGCGCCGGCACCAAGGGCGCAGAGGATCGTCACCGCCATCAGCGTCAGGTGCAGCCACCACCGGGGCGGCGGATCGGGGCGCAGGGGGCGGACCAGCACCAGGCGCCGGGCCGACCGGTCCCGCCAGTACCACGCTCCCGGCCAGGCCTGGAGGAGAGCGTGAAGGGACGGGCCGGCCTCCTGGCCCGGGGCCACGACGGCCTCGATGAACTCCCGGCCGCCGACCCGGGTGGCCTGCCAGGTGTCGAGGAGTGGCCCGAGGGCGTGCAGCGCGGACTCTTGACGGCTCATGGCATCCCCACTACCTTTAAGTGCAGCCACAACCTCTAGCACCATCCCCCAGTCCAACGCACGCTCGCCTCAACGCCCGCTACGGGCCACCCATCCCATACGACACCGTAAGCCGAAGCGTCCAAACGCAGCACCCCAGACAACGCCGGTCATCGCTTCCCGGCGCGACACCTCCGAGTTCGAGGCACCAGCCTCCGAGGCCCCAGCCGTGGACATCGCTGAGCTCAAGCAGAAATCCGTGGCCGAGCTGCACCAGCTCGCCCAGCAGTTCAACATCACCAACTACTCAGGCCTCCGCAAGCAGGACCTGATCTTCCGGATCGAGCAGTCCCTGCTCGACCAGGACACCCCGATCCGGGGCGAGGGGGTGCTGGAGATCCTGCCGGAGGGATACGGTTTCCTGCGCAGCCAGGACTGGAACTACCTCTATGGTCCGGACGACATCTATGTCTCCCCGAGCCAGATCAAGCGCTTCGACCTCCGGACCGGCGACACGGTGCTGGGCCAGGTTCGTCCCCCCAAGGAGGGGGAGCGGTATCTGGCGCTGCTCAAGGTCGAAACGGTCAATTACGAGCCGCCGGAAAAGACCAAGCACCGGATTGCCTTCGACAACCTGCGCCCCCGGTATCCCGATGAGCGGATCCGACTGGAGCGGACCGCGACCAGTGACCTGGCCATGCGGGTGGTCGACCTGCTGTCGCCGATCGGCAAGGGCCAGCGCGGCCTGATCGTGGCCCCGCCGAAGGCCGGCAAGACGATCCTGCTCCAGAAGCTGGCCAATGCGATCAGCGAGAACCACCCCGAGGTGGTCCTGATCGTCCTGCTGATCGACGAGCGGCCGGAAGAAGTCACCGACATGGAGGAGAACGTGAAGGCGGAAGTGATCGCCTCCACCTTCGACGAACCCGCCGACCGGCACGTCCAGGTGGCCGACATGGTCATCGAGAAGTCCAAGCGCCTGGTCGAGCACGGCCGCGATGTCGTGATCCTGCTCGACTCGATCACCCGGCTGGCCCGGGCCCACAACGTCGTGGTGCCCCACTCGGGCAAGATCCTCTCCGGCGGCGTCGACGCCAACGCGCTCCAGAAGCCGAAGCGGTTCTTCGGCGCGGCCCGGAACATCGAGAACGGTGGCTCGCTGACGATCATCGCCACCGCCCTGATCGACACCGGCAGCCGCATGGACGAAGTCATCTTCGAGGAATTCAAGGGCACCGGCAACATGGAACTGGTCCTGGACCGGCGCCTGGCCGACCGCCGGATCTACCCGGCGATCGACGTCCAGAAATCCGGCACCCGGAAGGAGGAAATCCTCATGGACAAGGACGAGCTCAACCGCGTCTACCTCCTGCGGAACTTCCTGGCCGACATGCCGGTGGTCGAGGCAATGGAATTCCTGCTGGAGCGGATGAAGCGCACCAAGACCAACAAGGAGTTCTTCGCCACGATGGCGCAGTAGGGCATTCCTCCGGAATGCCCACCCTGCCCCGCCGAAGACCATGACCCTCCCGCTGACCGGCCGGATCCTGGCCCTGGATTGGGGGGAACGCCGGATCGGGCTGGCCCTCTCCGACCCCACCCAGTTCCTGGCCACCCCCCTCGACACCCTTTCCCGGCGGCCCGGCAAGCGTTTTCCAATGCCAGCGTTTCTGGCACACATCCACAGCCATGACCCGACGGGGCTGCTGGTGGGACTGCCGCTCACGCTGGAAGGAACCGAAGAGGAAAGTGCGCTGGCCGCCCGGGAACTGGCCGTCCTGGTTTCCGGTCGCACCGGGCTGCCTGTTGACCTCTGGGACGAGCGGATGAGCACCGCCAGGGCGCTCGCCGCCATCCGGGAACAGGGCGGATCCACCCGCGGCCGCCGGGCCGATGTCGATTCGCTGGCAGCTGCCGTCCTGCTCCAGCATTTCCTGGACGCCCGGCGGGGTTCCCGAACATGAGCGGGCGCCGCCGGGTGCTCGGGTGCCTGGCTTGCCTGCTCGGGTGCAGCCCCGCCCCCCAGGGGACCCCGACCGAGCGCATCACCATCCCGCCCGGCGCCACTTTTGCCGCCATCACCGACACCCTGGTGCAGCGCGGCATCCTCGAATCCCCGCAATGGTTTCGTCTGGTGGCTCGGGCCAGCCAGGGAGATCGTCGCATCAAGAGCGGCAGCTATGACCTGCCCCGCGGGGCGAGCGCGTGGTGGATCCTCCGAACGCTCCAGACTGGTCGCTCGGTGCTGACGCGGTTCACTGTGCCAGAAGGGGTGACGCTGGTGGAAGTGGCCCAGCTCGCGGAGGCACAATTGGGAATTCCGCCGGACTCGTTCCTGGTGGCCGCGCGCGATCCCGGCCTCCTCCGCCTCCACAACGTGCCCGGATCGTCGTTTGAAGGGTTCCTGCGTCCCGAGACATATTTCGTGCCGTTGACCGTCTCGGGCCGGGATCTGGTGCGCCAGATGGCGGCAGCGTTTCAATCCGCCTGGGATACCACCTGGGATGCCGCGGCAGCGGCGCATGGCCTGAGCCGGGTCGGCTTCGTGACCCTCGCCTCGATCGTGGAGGGTGAGGCCCGCGTGGCGGATGAACGGCCGGTGATCGCCGCTGTGTACCTGAACCGGCTCCGGATCGGGATGCCCCTGCAGGCGGACCCGACCGTCCAGTACGCCATCCAGTTGCGCACCGGCGCGCGGAAGACCCGTCTCCTGCTCAAGGACTACGACCTGGACTCCCCCTACAACACCTATCAGATCGCCGGGCTGCCCCCGGGCCCGGTTGGGCTGCCGGGTCAGGCGGCCCTCGAGGCGGTCGCGGCGCCAGCGGAAGTGCCTTGGCTGTTCTTCGTGGCCGGTGATAGCGGTCGCCACGTGTTTACCCGCAACTACGCCGATCACCTCCGGGCCATCCGCCGGATCCGGGGGGGGGGAACAGGGAACAGGGAGTAGGGAAGGGGGACTTGAGGCCGCGCTGGTGAATGTCTCGCCCGGCGGTGGTTGCAAATTCCCCATCCCTATTCCCCATTCCCGGGCTCCCGCCCTACATTCCCGAACTCTGCAACGGATCCCCTCCCTTCCCCACACGCCCCCTGGCCGATGACCAAAGTATTCCCCGATGCGATCGCCGCCCTCAAGGATGTCCCGAACGGGGCGACCGTCCTGGTGGGCGGGTTTGGGCTCTGCGGCATCCCCGAAGAATCGATCCTGGCGCTCCGGCTGGTCGGCCCCACCGGACTGACCGTGGTCAGCAACAATGCCGGCACCACCGACCACGGCCTGGTGCACCTGCTCAAGAATGGGCAGGTCCGGAGGATGGTCTCCAGCTATGTCGGGGAGAATGCGGTCTTCGAACAACAGATGCTTTCCGGCCAGCTGGAGGTGGAGCTGGTGCCCCAAGGCACCCTGGCCGAGCGGCTCCGGGCCGGCGGGGCGGGCGTCCCGGGATTCTACACCCCCACCGGGGTCGGCACCACCGTGGCGGAAGGAAAGGAAGAGCGCGAATTCGAGGGGAGGCGGTACCTCCTGGAGCGCGGTATCGTGGGCGACTTTGCGCTGGTGCGAGCCTGGAAAGGGGATACCAACGGCAACCTCGTTTTCCGCAAAACCGCACGCAACTTCAACCCCCTCTGCGCCATGGCCGGCCGCGTGACCGTCGCCGAGGTCGAGCACCTGGTGGCGCCGGGCGAGCTCTCACCGGAGGAGATCCACACCCCGGAAGTATTCGTCCAGCGCATCTTCCAGTGCCGTGCGGTGGTCAAGCATATCGAACGTCGGACTGTGAGGTCCCGGTGACTCTCCCTGCGCGTGAACTGATCGTGCGGCGCGCCGCCCTGGAGCTGGCCTCGCTCACCTCGGCGAGCGGCTATTACGTCAATCTGGGCATCGGCATGCCCACCATGGTGGCCAACCATGTGCCCGAAGGCGTTCCCGTGGTGCTGCAGTCGGAAAACGGGATGCTCGGCGTGGGCCCGTATCCCCTGGCCGGGGAGGAAGATGCCGACCTGATCAATGCCGGCAAGGAAACGGTCAGCGAACTCCCCAACACCTCGTATTTCGACAGCGCCACCTCCTTTGCCATGATCCGCGGAGGCCACGTGGCCCTCACCATCCTGGGCGGCCTCCAGGTCTCGGCAAAGGGCGACCTGGCCAACTGGATGGTGCCGGGCAAAATGGTCAAGGGCATGGGCGGCGCCATGGACCTGGTGGCCGGGGCACGGCGAATCGTGGTGATCATGGAGCACACCACCAAGGATGATGACCCGAAAATCCTGGAGCAGTGCACCCTGCCCCTGACCGGGGTAGCGTGCGTCGATCGCATCATCACCGAACGCTGCGTCCTCGACGTGACGGCGGTAGGGCTCCGGCTGGTGGAACTGCTCGACGGCCACACCTTCGAGGCGGTGCAGGCCGCCACCGGGGCGAAGCTCCTGAAGTGAGCAGGGAGAAATGAGCAGGGAGAAGGGAGCGGACGGAGTCCGGGGAAGATTGTGATCGGGGGAACTTCCTCAGGCCTTCCCGTCTCCAGCGAGGGACAGCGCCTCCGCATACCTGCGGGCTCCTCCCTCCGGATCACCGGCAAAGATCCCGGACACCACCGCGACCCCAGCCCCCCCTGCCCCGCGAACCGCCCCGACGTCCTCCGGGCCAACGCCGCCGATCGCGATGCACGGCCGACCGGCTGACACCGCAATCACGTCGGCCAGCCCATGGATCCCGAGCGGGGCGCCCGCATCCGACTTGGTGGCGGTTGTCCGGAATGGGCCGACCCCCCAGTAGTCGGCCAGCATGGCCGATGGAGCTTCGTGGACTGACCCCACCGAGGCTCCAAGAATGAAGCCGGGCGGTGCCACCCGGCGAGCGAGGGGAAGCACGAGGTCGCCGGGACCGAGGTGGGCGCCGGCGGCAGCCACGGCAAGGGCCACGTCGAGACGATCGTTGAGGAAGAGCGGCACCGTTGTCGTGGCGAGGAGGGCCCTCGCCAGCAGGGCCAATTCCCTGGCGGTTGAGTGCTTCAGTCGCAGCTGGATGGCAGTCGCCCCTCCCCGCACCGCGGCCTGGCAACTCGCCACGATATCCCGACCCGCCAGGACCTGATCGTCTGTGACCGCGACCAGCCGCAGCAGCACCGCTAGATTGCTCGCCATGACTCCAATCAAACCCGACGCCCCGGTCCCGGCCACTGTGACCGTGACGCACCGGGGTGCCGACCGATGGCGCCGTGGCCATCCGTGGATCTTTCGCAGCGACGTGGCAGGGGAACCGGCGCCCCACCCGGGCGTGGTGTGGGTGGCGGACCCTGACGGTCGGCCGATCGGCCAGGCGCTCTACTCCCCGGCCTCCGAAATCCGGCTGCGGCTGATCGAGCGAACCGACCGCCCCCTCGACCAGGCCTGGTGGGTGGAACAGTTCAAGGCGGCCGCCACCCGACGCGGTGCGATTGACGCCACGGCCTGGCGCCTGGTACATGGCGAGGGCGACGGACTCCCTTCCCTGGTGGTGGACCGCTACGATCGCTGGCTGGTGGTCCAGCTGCTTTCGGCGGGGCTGGAAACGATGCGGGAGGAGATCCTCGACGCCCTGACCTTGGTCCATGCGCCGGCGGGCATCCTGCTCCGCAACGATGCCGCGGTCCGCCGCCAGGAGGGGCTGGCCGAGGCCGTCGAGCTGGCCCGCGGCGAAGTCCCCCGGCAGGTCGAGGTGCGCGAGGGGGCGGTGCGCTACCTGGCCGCGCCCTGGGACGGACAGAAGACCGGCGCCTTCCTGGACCAGCGCCCCAACCGGCTTCGGGCCGGGGCACTGACCCGCCCGGGTGGCCGCGCCCTGGACTGCTTTGCCTATCACGGATCGTTTGCCCTCCACCTGGCCGGGAAGGCCGGGTCCGTGCTGGCGTTGGACACCAGCGCCGAGGCGCTGACCCGGGGGCAGGAGCACGCCGCCCTGAACCAACTTTCGAATATCTCCTGGCAGGAGGTCGATGCCTTCGACGCCCTGCGGGACATGGACCGGGCCCGGGAAGCGTTCGACATGGTCGTGGTCGACCCGCCGGCGTTTGCCAAGTCGCGCTCGGCGCTTGGCGGGGCGATGCGGGGCTATCACGAGATCAACCTGCGGGCGATGCGGCTGTTGGCACCCGGTGGGGTCCTTCTCTCGGCGTCCTGCTCGTTCCACCTGCGCCGCCCTGAGTTCCTCGCCATGATCGCGGGGGCCGCAGCCGACAGCGGGCGCCGGCTCCGGGTGGTGGAGCACCTTGGGCAGGGCGAGGACCACCCGGAACTGGTGACCGTCCCCGAGACGGGCTACCTGAAAGGGGTGGTCCTGGAACGATGGTAGCTCGCGGGCTCTTTCCTCCCCTGCCGCAGCTTCCTATCTTAGTGCACATGGAGCAGCATCGGGCGCTCGCGGCGCTCCCCATCGGTACCACCCGTCCGACATCCGGCAGGGCAGCGACATGCTGACTGCCTCGCAGGCTTCCACGCGCAATCGCCGCCCCCCTGCCTCGCCCAAGCAGCAGTACCAGCAGTGGCTCCTCGACCGGATCGAGGATTACAAGGAGCAGATCCCCCGCGAGGAGTTGCTCCAGCTGGGCAATGAGGCCGCCACGGAGTTGAGCGACGGCGCCGACGGCCAGCAGTTCCTGCTGACGGAAGTGCTGATGGCCGACACCGTGGACCGGCTGATTGCCAAGCGGCTCCGCCTCAAGTCCTTCAGTACCTGGCGCAAGAACTTCCTCCCCCTCCGGAAGGCCCAGAAGGAGCCGAACCACTGGGGGATCGATACCGCCAACGCCGTCGCGGTGATGATCCCGCGCATTGAACCCGGCGACTCTGTCCTGGCGGTGGGGAGCGGGGCGGAGTCGGCAGCCTACCTCCTGCTGGCGCACGAGGCGGTGGTCCATTTCATCGCGGGTGACCTGGGCTGCGTGGAGCGGGTCCAGTCTCGGGTGATTGCCGAGGCCCTGAGCAGCGACTTCCACGCCTGGGTGACCCTGCTGGGGGAGTACCGGCTGCCGACGATGGAACAGCCTGCCGACCTGGTGGTCATCGACGTCGGAGCGGTGGCGGAGTTGTCCTACGCCCGCCGCCGGGCGTTGCTCCACGAGCTCCAGGAAGTCACCCGGCCCGGGGGCGTCCATGTCCTGGTCCCGGGGGAGACCGGCTCGAACGCGCCCGAGGGGTTCCTGTCCCACTATCCCGAGTGGGAGCGGACCCCCCTGCCGATCCCGCGCAAGGGCGGGCGAGTCCATGGCCGCGGCCTGCTGGTGACGATGCCCGAGGCGGGATGGCCCACCGGGTGGGCGGAGGACGAGGCGAACCGGTATGGTCGGGAGGCGTGAGCGGACGGGGGAACCGGCGGCGGCATGGTGACCGTGGACCGCCCCCAAAAAGCACAGGGCCGGCAGCTGGCCGGCCCTTTCTGCTTACTGCGTACTTCCACAGCGAACAGCTGACTACTTCTTCTTCGCAGCCTTCTTCTTCGGTGCAGCCTTCTTCGCCTTCTTCGCAGCCTTCTTCTTGGTCGCCATACATCCTCCTGAGGTTGGTCCCTCCGGTGTCCATCATGGCTCACTCGGAGTGGATTTGCGCCCCGATGCGTTGTGCACCGTCCAGACGCTGATAACAAAGATTGTAAATTTTTCTAATCGCGCAATACCCCCGCGCCATGTTTCTCCGTGACCGGCTTCAGGTTGCCCTTGCGCCGGTCGAGCAAACTGCCGTACACTCGACAGACAATTCCCCCTTTCCAGGGCCGTGCTCATGCCCGTGTTGCAGCTCAATGGTATTCCCGTCACGTTTGCAGCAGGCGCCTCAATCCTAGACGTGGCGCGGCTTGCAGGCGAATCGATTCCCACGCTGTGCTGGTATCCCGCACTGTCGACGCCCGCCAGTTGTCGCCTCTGCCTCGTCTCGGTGGAGGGTTCACCGAAGCTTCTGGCGGCGTGTGCCACCCCGGCGCAGGCCGGAATGTCAATCCAGACAAAATCGCCCGAAGCGACCGCGAACCGACGTGACGTCCTCTCGCTCCTCCTGGAGCGCTACCCCGGCGAGCACCTCCAGAACGGTGGTGAGGCGACTCCGCGGAATGAATTCGAACAGTTCGTGGTCGATCATGACGCACATTCCTCGGCGGTGAACACGCTCGGATTGCGCACCGGTGACTCCCGCCCCGGCGACGTCATGATCCGCCACGACATGTCGCTCTGCATTCTCTGCACCCGATGCGTACGGGCCTGTGATGAGATCCAGCAGGTCGGCGTGCTCGATGTCGCCGATCGCGGCCAGGGAACCCGGATCATCGTCGGCGGCGATGGTGATCCCGATCACGCCGGGTGCACCTGGTGCGGAGAATGTGTCCGGGTCTGCCCCACCGGGGCGATTTTCGAGGCCATCCCCAGGGAACGATTCGGGATCGAGGCGGTCCGCCATCCGGACCAGGTGGTCCGGTCGGTGTGTCCATACTGTGGGGTCGGCTGCCAGCTCGATCTGCACGTCAAGGACGACCAGATCATGCGGGTCACCTCGCCCTGGATCGAGGAACGGACCCCCAATCAGGGCTCCACCTGCGTCAAGGGCCGGTTCGGGTACGATTTTCCCCAGCACAAGGACCGCCTCCAGGTCCCACTGATCCGAGAGGGGTGGGTCCGGGAGGACGGCCAATGGAGCTGGACGGGCGAGTCGCCCCGGTACCGGTCGGGACCCTGGGCGACCATTGCCGAGGGGGCGGGGGGACGGAAACCGAAGGGACCGCGACGGCAGACCGGCAAGCCACCCCTGACCGGGCTGCCGATCCTCGATGGGGAGGACGTGCGCGATCGGGTCGCCACCCCGCCGGAATGGTACCAGGCCTTCCGGGAGGGAACCTGGGAGGAGGCCCTCAGCCTGACGGCGCAGGAGCTGCTGCGCATTCGCAATGCCCAGGGGCCGCAGGCCCTGGCCGCCTTCTCCAGCGCCAAGTGCAGCAATGAGGAGAACTACCTCTTCATGCGGATGGTGCGCGCGGCCTTCCGCACCAACAGCGTGGATCACTGCACCCGGCTCTGCCACAGCACCTCGGTGGCCGCCATGAACCGGGCGCTGGCCACCGCGGCGGCGTCCGGCTCCATGCGGGAAATCGAGGAGGCCTGCGATGTCATCTTCATCGCCGGCGCCAACACCACCGAATCGCACCCGGTCTTCGGCGCCCTGATCAAGCGGGCGGTGGCACGGGGGGCCAAACTGATCGTGGCCGATGTCCGCCGCACCGAGCTCGCCGGGCTGGCCGACATCCACCTCCAGATGCTCCCCGGCAGCGACGTCGCCCTCTTCAACGGCATGTTGGCCCACATCATCGACGCCGGGCTCCTCGATGCCGCCTTTGTCCAGGCACGGACCCGGGAATTCGAGTCGGTGGCCGCCGCGGTCAAGCCCTACACCCTTGAGGTCGCCTCAAAGATTACCGGCATCCCGGCGGATACCATCCGGGCGGCGGCGGAACTCTACGCCAGCGGGCCAAACACCTCGACCCTCTGGGCCATGGGGCTCACCCAGCACCACACCGGCACCGATATCGTGGCGTCACTGCTCAACTTGATGCTGGCCTGCGGCATGGTGGGCCGCTGGGGAGCGGCGATGATCCCGATCCGGGGCCAGAACAATGTCCAGGGCGCCTCGGATGTCGGCGCGATACCATTTGCCTATACCGACTACCGCTCGGTGACCGACCCGGCCAACCGGCGGGAGTATGCCAACGCGTGGGGCGTGCCGGAGGAGAGCCTGTCGCTCGAGAACGGACTGATGGTGACCGAGATTGCCAAGGTAGGCAGCCCGGTGCACGGGATGTACATCATGGGGGAGAACCCGGTCCTCTCCGATCCCAACCTTGCCGCCGCCGAGGAGTGGTTCCGGGGACTCGAGTTCCTGGCGGTGCAGGACCTCTTCCTGACCGAGACGGCGCGCTGGGCCGACGTGGTCCTCCCGGGCAGCTCCTTCGCAGAGAAGGTGGGGACGTTTGCCAATACCGATCGTCACGTGCAGCTCTCCAATGAGGCGGTGCCACCTCCGGGCGATGCCCGGCGCGATCTCGATATCCTGATCGAGCTCTCCCAGCGCCTCGGCCTGCCCACGCCGCACGAGAGTGCGGCAGATGTGATGGATGAAATCGCCAGGGTCACGCCGAGCTGGCGAGGGATCTCCTACGCCAAGCTGCAGCGCGAAGGCTCGCTCCAGTATCCGGTACCGACGCCCGACCATCCGGGCACGCCGTTTCTCTTTGCCGACCGTTTCCCCACCCCGGATGGCCGGGCCTTGATGGTACCTGTGGAGTACCTGCCCCCCGGCGAGCTGCCCGACGAGGCCTATCCCTTCTTTCTCAACACCGGCCGCCAGATGTACCACTGGCATACCGGAACCATGACCCGCCGGTCTGAGGGGCTGGACAGCCGGGAGCCACTGCCGATCGTCGAGATGCATCCGGCTGATGCGGCAAGGCTACAGGTCGAAGATCGCGAGATGGTCCGGGTCTCCTCCCGACGCGGCGAGGTGGTGTTGGGAGTCCGGGTGTCCAATCGGCAGGCCCGCGGCCAACTGTTCATCCCGATGCACTATCGGGAGGCTGCAGCTAACTTGTTGACCAGCACACACTTGGATCCGTACGCCAAAATTGCCGAGTTCAAGGTGGCGGCGGTCAGGGTGGAAGCGGTGGACGCCAGGGTGCCAGCCGCCACCGCCTGATCGCCTCCACAGGGGCTAAGTCCAAGCGGGGAATGGTTCTTGCTCGATTGTCGGGCATGCCATCTGCCACCCCCGGTCAGGATCTGCTGCCCCGGGGCACCCTCCAGCCACGACCGTCGCCGTGGCAACCCGTGCACGCGCTGGTGCTGTCGATTGCACTGGCGATCGGGTTGTGGGCTGGCTGGGACAGCCGGGAACCGGAGGTGCTGCTGAAAGGAGACGGGCCGATCTACCTGGCCCTCAGCCAATCGATGGAATCCGGCCACTACCGCGATGAGTACCTGCTTGGCACGCCCCCGCACGCCAAGTACCCACCGGCATTCCCCGCCTGGCTGATCGTGGTCCGCAAGGTGGCCGGGGACTCCCCCGGCGCGGTCCACGCCACCAACCTGCTGCTGCTGGCGCTGACCGCCCTCCTCCTTGCGGATGCGCTCCGGCGGATCAGTTCGCCGTGGACTGGGATCGGGGCCGCGATCGTGGTGGCATGGAACCCGGTCCTGCTCATCCGCGCCGGCACGGTCTACTCCGAGACACTCTTTACCACCCTGGCCGCACTTTCGCTCTGGGCCTACCTGATCGCCGACCAGGGTGGCGGTCGGCGCTGGCGCGTGGTTGCCGGGCTTGCTGCCGTGGCCGGGTTCCTGACCCGGCTGCCGGGCATCCTGCTCCTGGCCAGCCTGGTCGGGTGGGAGTCGGTGCGCACCAGATGGAAGCAGGCGGTGGTGGCCGGGGTGGCGGTGGCCACGCTGGTCGTCGCATGGGTCGCATACATTGTCCGCGCATCCGGCCGGAATCCGCTCCCCTCCTATCTGAACGACCTCCCCTCGCTGTCCGAGTCGCTGCTGGTGCAACTCGGCCGGATTGGCCGGAACGCCGCCTACTATTTCTCCAGCACCATCCCCGACAGCCTCGGCCTCCCGTCGATCCCTGGCACGATCGTGGACAATTTGCTGTGGATGGCCGTCTGGTTCGGCCTGGGAACGATCGGGCTGGTGGTGTTCTTCCGACGGTGGCGGCCGACGGCACTGTTCATGATCGGCACCGGCCTCCTGATGTGCGCCTGGACCTGGCGGGTGGACCGGTTCCTGGTCCCGGCGATTCCGCTGATCATCGGCGCCATCATGGTCGGAGGACATGCGGTAGCCCAGCGACTGCGGCCCCGCTGGGCCACGGGAGGATTGCTGCTGGTGGTCATGGCGCTCGCCGCCTCGGCGCTTTCCAGCCATCACACCCGCTCCGAGCGGACCCGGCACTGTGACCGCGCCGACCCGTACGCCGATGTCCAGTGCTATCCGTTGGAGGAGCGCGACTTTGCCGCGACCGCCCGGATTGCCCGGGACAACCTTCCTGCCAGCGCCATCGTGGCCGCCGCACGGCCGGCCAGCTTGTACTACCTGTCGGGGCATCTCACGATCCCGCTCGCCCAGTTGGCTCGGCTGGACCTGCCGGAGCGCTCGCTATCGTTCGAGGAGTCCGGCGCCACCCACGTCATGCTCACCCGCCTGACCACGGTCGAGCAGCGCGCCGCGCAATCCATCTTCCTCGCCCAGTGCCGCTCCCTTCGGGTGGTGGCCCAGGCCCCCACCGGGGGATTGATCCTGGTCATCTCCCGGCAGCTGCCACTGGCGGAGAGCGCCTGCGCAGCGCTCGAAGCCTTTCCGAATCCTCCACCCCATGGGCACCCCCCGCTGCCATGATCCCCGCGGTGCGGGAAGCGGCGGCCCGGTGCAAGAGTCGGGGCCACTGCTATATTTCCCGCGACTCCACCCGTGGACCCCATGCGCGCACTCGTCAAGACCACTCCCGGCACCGGCATGGTGCTGCAGGAAGTTCCCCGCCCTCGCTGCGGCCCGAGCGATGTCCTCATCCGGGTCCACTACGCCGGCGTCTGTGGCACCGACCTCCACATCTGGGAATGGGACAGCTGGGCCAGCGGTCGCCTGCGTCCCCCGGTGGTAATCGGCCATGAATTTGCCGGCGCCATCGCCGAGCTGGGCGAGGAGGCCGAGCGGGAGGGATTGCTCGCCGTCGGCGACCTGGTGACCGCCGAGGGGCATATCGTCTGCGGCCACTGCCTCCAATGCCGGACCGGCAACGCCCACCTCTGCCAGCGCACCCAGATCATCGGCGTCGACCGCGACGGGGCCTTTGCCGAATACATCGCCATGCCCGCGTCGAACGTCATGAAGCTGGATGGGATCTCCACCGAGGTCGGCGCCGTCATGGATCCGATGGGCAACGCCGTCCACACCGTGCTGGAGGGCGGGCAAGTCTCGGGCAGCACCGTGTTCGTGCTGGGGTGTGGCCCTATTGGCTGCTTTGCCGTTGGGGTTGCCAGGGCGGCGGGGGCCAGCCTGGTCATTGCCAGCGACCTGAACGACCGCCGGCTGGGGCTGGCCCAACAGATGGGAGCCCATGCCACCCTGAACCCGGACCGCGATGACGTCGTGGCCCGGGTCCGGGAGCTGACCGGCGGCGACGGAGCCGACCTGGTCTGTGAAATGAGCGGGCACCCGATGGGCCATGCCCAGGCCTTCGCCGCCGCCCGGATGGGAGGGCGGGTCAACATGCTGGGCACCCCGAGCCGCACCACCGAGGTCAATTTCGCCCGCGACGTGATCTTCAAGGGACTGACCCTGTATGGAGTCACCGGCCGGAAGATGTACACCACCTGGCACCAGATGGGACGTTTCCTCCGCGCCGGAGAGCTCGACCCCACCCCGGTCATCACCCATCGGTTCCCGCTCGATCAGATGGCCGATGCCATCGCGGTCATCAAGGACGGGACGGCGGGCAAGGTGATCCTGGAGATCGGATCATGACCAATCGACTCGAACATCGCCTCAGCGCCTCCCTGACCCAGTTTCGACATGACGGCGTGTATAAGAGCCTGAATCATCTCGAATCGCCCCAGGCGGCCCGGGCCCACATGGAAGGCCAGGGCGAGGTCATCATCCTGTCCTCCAACAACTACCTGGGCCTCAGCAACCAGCCCGAGGTGGTGGCCGCCGGCAAGGCCGGGCTCGACCGGTTTGGTGCCGGGACCGCCTCGGTCCGGTTCATCTGTGGCACCTTTACCGTGCACCGTGACCTGGAGGCCGCCTGCGCCAGGCTGGTGGGAACCGAAGCCTCCCTCTCGTTTGTTTCCTGCTGGAATGCCAATGAGGCGCTGCCGGCCACCGTCCTGACAGCGGACGACCTGATCATCTCCGACCAGCTGAATCATGCCTCGATCATTGACGCCATCCGTCTGGCCAAGTCGATTACCAAGTGCCAGACCGCGGTGTTCAAGCACGCCGACCTCGCGGACCTCGACGCCAAGCTCGCCGCCGCCACCGACCGGACCATCAAGATGGTGATCAGCGATGGCGTCTTCTCGATGGAGGGCGCGATCGCCGACCTCCCCGGATTGATGGCGGTCTGTCGGCGCCATGACGCGGTGCTCGTCCTTGATGATTCGCATGCCACGGGAGTGCTCGGTGCCACCGGCCGAGGTACCGCCGAGCACTTCGGCGTCCTGGGCCAGGTCGACATCATCACCTCCACCCTCGGCAAGGCGCTGGGGGGGGCAGCCGGAGGATTTGTGGCGGGCTCCAGCGCCCTCTGCGACTACCTGACCCAGCGGGCCCGACCGCAGCTCTTTACCAACGCCCTGCCAGCCACCGTTGCGGCCAGCGCCATCGCGGCGGTGGAATACCTGGAGGCCCATCCCGAACGGGTAACCCAGCTCCGCGAGAATGCCCGATATTTTCGGGGGCAGCTGACCGAACTGGGATTCAAGCCGTTGGCCGGGGAGACACCGATCATCCCCGTGATCGTCGGGGAGACCGCCGATGCCATCCGGATGAGCGAGGCGCTGTTGGCGGAGGGAGTCTTCGTAACCGGGTTCGGCTTCCCGGTGGTGCCACAAGGGACGGCCCGGGTGCGCTGCCAGGTTTCCGCCGCGCATTCCCGGCAGGATCTCGATGAGGCACTCGGTGCCTTCGCCAAGGTGGGTCGCCGGCTCAACTTGATCTAGTCTCGCGTTCTGCCGGACCTGTTCCTATTTTGGGATAGCCAATCAGGTCCGAAAACCGGCTGGTTTTCGTGCCGTCCAGCCCCGGATTCCGTACCCGGTGATATACGCCCTAAGTGTATGGATTGAAAGCACATAACGAATGGCCACCAAGCGGTGGCAAAACGGCAGGGCCGGCGGTTGAGCACGGCCCTTGCCGTTCGGAAGGAACCCGGACTTCGCCCTGCGGATTCCGGACGCACGTTTCAACCACTATCAATCGCGCTCTACACTCTCTTGGAGGCAGCCCGATGCGCCGGTTTGGCCGAATCCTGACCTTGACGGCCCTTGTCCTGGTGGCAGCTGCCACCGTGACTCCTGCCCAGCAGCGTGTCAAGGAGCGTAGCGACTCCTGGCAATGGTATGTCGGCCCCCAGGCCGGCGTCACCCTGTTCGAGACACCCACTCAGGGACGGGGCGGTATCCCGGTGGTCGGTGGCCACCTGCTGGTGATGGCGCGGACCGGCGGGCTGATGCTCTCCTATGAGGAGGCGTTGGGCAGCAACGAGACCAGCGCCATGCCCACCAGCAGTGGCAGCGCGATCCCCGTCAGCTTCAACAATATCCGACGTTACAGCGGGATCCTGACGGTCTTTCCGTGGTCGGGCGGGATCCAGCCCTACCTCGGTGCCGGCCTTGGCATCCAGCATGTCGTCAATCCGACCGTCGTCGGGGTCTTCGATTCCCCTGAGGGTGCCGCCGCGGCGCAGTCCGAAGTGGTGACGCGGGCCGGCGCGGGGTTCCTGACCGGCCTGGTCGGCCTGCAGCTCCGTCCGACCAACTCGGCCGTGCTCTACGCCAGCTACAACATCGTCAGCTCGGCTGGTGGCCGGCTGGTGCTGGGCCCCACCCATACCTTCAGCGCCGGCGTCCGCATCGGTCTGGGACGGTGGAAGCAGGCCTGGTAGTCCTGGCCTGAATGGCAAAGCGGGCGGGGGCCATTGCCCCCGCCCGCTTTTTCGTGGGCTGACTCGCCGCTACTTCTTGGCGCGTGCCCGCCGGGGCGCCGCGGTCGAGGCGCTCTTGGTGGCCTTTGCCGCGGCGGGAGCCTCCGCCGCCGCTCGAGGTGCAGCGGCAGCCGACTTCGCCTTCTTGGTGGTCTTCGTCGCCTTGCGAGTCGTGGCCTTCTTGACCGTCCTGGTGGCCCTGACCGCCGGCTTGGGGTCGGCGGCTGGTTTCGCGGCTGCCTTCGAGGTGCCCTCCTCGTCCATCTGGACCACTCCAACCAGGGACAACTCGGACGAGCGGGTGGGCGGCCGCGAACCGCGGCGGAACCGAAGCACCGCCGGACCGGGCTTGGCGACGGTGTCAGTGGCCGCTGGCGCCACGTCCGTCTCCGGGGCAGCAGTTGGAGCGGCGGCAGCGGCCTCCCGCTGCTGGGCCTTGATCCGCTTGAGCTGGACCGGATTGGGCGAGATCTCGTAGTTGTCCTCGCCCAGCTTCTTCACATCGGCCACCTCGGCATCGTTGGCCTGGCGGAGCAGCTTGAAGAACCGGCCGGTGTCCAGGAGCGGGTCTTCCCGGCCGTGAAGCGCAGACATCCGGGCCCGGAGCGCCTCATGCGTGGCCGGGGCAGGCAGCTCCATGATGGCCCGTCCCAGCAGGGAAAACGCCTCGGCGAGGGTGAGCTGTCCACTGGATGCCGGGGCGCTGGCCGCGGCCGCCACCGACGGCGGCGGTGTCGCCGAAGCGGCCTCTTCGCCGCGGCCTCGTCCACGACCCCGGCCGCGACCGCGATCGCGCGCCTTGGGCCGGCCCGCCTCGGCTTCAGGCTTCGGTGCTGCCGCCGCGGCTCCACTGGTGCGCTTGCGCTCCGGGGCCGGCGTCGTTTTCCCAGCCAGCGCGGCGACTTCGTACTGGCCGTTCTCGAGCTTGGTAACCTTGATCAGGCCGCGGGTGCCCGCCTCGGTCACGAACTTGCTGAACCGGTTGAAGCCGGCATTGCTCTCGTCGAAATTCGGATCGATCTGCTGCATCACCTGCTTGAGCCGGTCCGACCGCATGACGTCGTCGTTCTGCGTCATCTTGGCCACGGCCTCGCCCACCAGCTCCCAGGGATCCCGCTGCACCGACGGCAGGTCCGATTCCTTGGTCAGGCCAGCCAGGTCGCTGTACGAGTAGTACTCGTCGCAGTTCTGGATCAGGATGTCGCTGGCCGACTCCCGGATCCCGACGCCAACGACGTACTTGCCGTACTCCTTGAGTTTGATCACCAGCGTCGAGAAGTCGCTGTCCCCCGAGAGCAGGATGAACGTCCCGATCTCGGGGCGGGTAAACACCAGCTCGATGGCATCGACGGCCAGCCGGATGTCGGTGGCGTTCTTCTTGTTGGTGCCGAACGCCGGGGCAAAGATCAGGTCGATCGATGACTCGGAAAGCGGCACAATGTATTGCGGGTATCGCCGCCAGTCGGCATAGGCGCGCTGCACCGCCACCTTGCCCTTGATGATGTCACTGCCCATCAGGGTGCGGAGCTCCTTGGTCAGGTCGCTCCGGATGCCGAGGGTGACGTTGTCGAAGTCGATGAGGAGGGCGGCGTGCGGCGCAATGGTGGGCCACATCACACTGGGGGCGGTCGGCGCGGCCGGCCGGCCGGTCCGTGCGGAGGGGTGAGTCACGTGTTGGTCATCTCCAGCCCTGCCGTTGGCCGGTGCCTGAACGCTTCACCTGACCGAACCGGCCGGAGGGAAGACGTGCGGGAGCGCCTGCGGGTGCGGGCATGCGTTGTCGGTGCGGCGCGGACCCCGATGGTCCGGCGCGCTTGGCCGGGACACCATGTCACGGCCAGACAGAAAAGATAGCAGGAGCAGGGTCCAGGATAAAGCTCCAGCATGGAGGTTCAGCGGCGGCCCTGGCCCGTCGCCACCACCAGCGCCGACTCTGCCCCGGACTGATGGAGCACCCGCCAGGGTATCCCGCGACGGGCCAGCGCGGCCAGCAATGCCGGTCGCTCGCGCTCCCGGTAGGGTCCCAGATAGACCCAGATCTCCGCCGCACCGATATCGATCAACCCGGACACCTGCCGGTCGGCCCAGGCTGCCACAGAGGGCGTCACCCTGCCGTCAACTGCCCCCGATGCGGGAGCCAGGATCTCCAGCGGATGCCCGGGCGGGCTCAACAGCGCCAGCTCAGCGGCGCCAACCTCGGCATTCCGGAAGCCTCTCCCCCCCGAGCTCACCTCCCGGGCGTACCACAACAGGCGGGGGCGGTGCGGTGCCGACCAATCGGTGGCATAGTAGACATACTGGGGGGCCCCGCCGGTGAGCATGTACACTGGCGCATCGGCGGGGCGGCGCAGCACCGCCTCGAGCACCTCCGGATCGCGATCCAAGCTCCCCGGGCCACGTCCCAGGGGAGCGTCCGCCCAGACGAGCAGGGCAAGCAGTGGCGCGGCCACCGCCGCGCTCCGGAGGCGGGGCCCGGAGGGGAGCCGTTCCACCATGGCCACCAATCCGGCCGCGAGCACCAGCAGGCTCAGCGGGGCCACGACCAAGAGCAGGCGACCATCGATCGGATAGAGCTCCAGCCAGGAAACGACCAGCACCACCCCAACCGTTCCTGCCCACGGAAGTATCCGGAGCCACCCGAACCGGTGCGCCGCAAGAAGGCCCAGCACGCCGACCACCGGGAGCAGGACCGCCATGCGAATCCCCCCGGCGGGGAGCGGCAGGGGCAGGCTCAGTGCCGCGCCGACCTTGTAGAGCGCCAGGTGAAGGGAGGGGATGGCGCGGAGGAACTCGGCAGCCCAGAACTCCCGCAGATATTGATTGGCAGCGGCCGGCTGCACCAGGTAGTGGTAGAGCACGCCAAAGGCCGCCGCCCATGCGGCGCCCATGCCAAGGTGCGCCACCAGCGCCCTGGTGGGCTGGCCCAGCCGCCACCCGCGAAGGACCAGGATCGCACCCGCCGTGGCCAGCGCCAGGGGAGCCGTCAGCGACATGCCCAGGGCCAGCATGCCGGCCCAGAACAGGCACCACCATCGGGGTCCCCCCGGCGCAGCTTCCGCCACCAGCCAAGCCAGACCCAGCAATGCGACGGTGATGGTGGCATCACTCATGTAGGGCTTGAACTCGGTGCTGTAATAGATCAACGCCGGAGAGCCGGCGGCCGCGATCGTCGCCACGGCGCCGGTGGCCGGGGAAAAAACTGTCTTCCCGAACCACCACAGCGTCGGCAACAGGAGCAGGCCGGCGGCGAGCGGCACGATCCGCAACGCGAGGGCCTGCCCGTCCGCCAGGGTGCCGAGCCAGCGACTGAGCCAGAGAAAGAGCGGCGGGGCGGCCTGATCGTAGTCCAGCGGCATCAGCAGTTCATGGTAGCTGCGCCCCATGACATTGAGCGCCAGCATCGCCTCGTCCAGCCACAGCGGTCGCCCCTCGAGGAGCGCGGCCAATCGCAGCACGGTACCGACCACCATCGCCGCCAGCGCCAGCCGGCCCCACCAGCGGGCCCCCCCCCAGGTTCCCCCTGCCGTCACATCGGGTCCGTCAGGGCGGTGATGATCCGTTCAGCGGCCCGGCCATCCCACCCCTCCGGCTGCCCTGGCCGGAACCCACCGGCCTGTCGCGCGGCCAGTACCGATTCGATCGCCTGGCCGATCGCCGCGCGATGGCTCGGCACCAGCCGGTTGGTCCCCTCGGTGATGGTGACCGGGCGCTCGGTATTGGGTCGGGCCGTCAGGCAGGGCACCCCGAGCACGGTGGTTTCTTCCTGGAGGCCGCCGGAGTCGGTCAGCACCAGGGTGGCGGTGTCGAGGAGGGAGATGGTCTCGAGGTATCCCAACGGCGCCAGGAGCTGCACCCGCTCCAGCAGGCCGTCCATCCCGAACTCCGTGATCCGCTTCCGGGTGCGCGGATGCACCGCGAAGAGCACCGGCATCCGCTTCGCCAGGTCGTCCAGCGAACCGAGCAATTCCCGCAGCGGCTGGGATTCATCGACATTGGAGGGACGGTGCAAGGTGACAAAGGCGTACTCCCGCCCCTCCACGCCGAGGGCGCTGGCCATGCGCCGCTCCCGGGCCCGGGCCCGGAGGTGGAGCAGGGTGTCCACCATGACATTCCCCACGAAGCGCACCCGGTGGGCTGGAATCCCCTCGGCCAGCAGGTTGGCATCACCATCGCGGCTCGGGGTGAGGAGGAGGTGGGCCATCTGGTCGGTGAGCAGGCGATTGACCTCCTCCGGCATCGCCCGGTCACGACTCCGCAGCCCGGCCTCGACATGGGCCACCTGGATCCCTTTCTTGACCGCCACCAGCGCGCAGGCCACCGTGGAGTTCACGTCGCCATAGACCACGACCCAATCAGGGCGGTGGGCGTCGAGGACCGGTTCGAAACCGAGCATGACCCGGGCAGTCTGTTCGGCATGGCTGCCCGACCCGACGCCGAGGTTTTCGTCTGCCTCGGGGAGCTCAAGGTCGGCAAAGAAGGTGTCGGACATCGCCCGGTCATAGTGCTGACCGGTGTGCACCAGCACCTGCTCCAGGCCGGGCTTGGCGCGGCCGGCCCGAATGACCGGGGCGGCCTTCATGAAATTGGGGCGGGCGCCGACCACGTGGAGAAGCTTCATTGCTGTCCGCCAGTAAGGATGGATCGTCGTGCCATGCCTGCAGCTCCGGGAACCGCCCGGGGACCGGGTCGAACCGTTATTCGAACCCGGCGGCGATCGGTGGCAGCGCCAGGCTGAAATGGAATTGGGTGCCCTCGCCGGGCGCCGTAGTCACCTGCATCTGGCCACCCATCGCCTCCACCAGCTTGCGGCAGATGGAAAGGCCCAGGCCCGAGCCGCTGAAGGCATAGTCGCGCTCCTTCTGGCGGCGTCGGAACGGTTCGAAGAGCATCTCCATCGCCTCGAGGGGAATCCCCCGCCCGGTGTCACGCACCACGAAGTCGACCCGGTCGTCGGGGCCTTCGCTGACCCGGATCTCGACAAAGCCGGTGTCACTGAACTTGAGGGCATTGGTCGTGAGGTTGAGGAGCACCCGGGAAATCGCCACCGAATGCCCGATCCGGATCAGGCCATCAGGGGCGACCAGCCGCACTTCGAGGCCCTTTTCTTCCGCAATGGGCTGGACGATGTCACGCACCGAGAGCAGGACATCGCTGAGCGAGAACGGCAGCGGTTCCATGTCCACCAGCCGGTCGCCGCCACGGGCCAGCTCGATGACGTCGCTGGCCACCGAACTCAGTCCGAACGCCGCACTGTAGATCAGCCCCAGCTGCCGCTCCTGGAGCGGGGTGACCGGACCACTCCTGCCCCGCTGCAGGGTCTCGGCCAGGAACAGGATGGACGTCAGCGGCGAGCGGAGGTCATGCGCCACCTCCACGACCAGCTCCAGCCCATCGGGGCCGGAGAGTCGATCGGTGAACCGCTGGTCCCAGCGCGGCTCCATCGCCCTGGTGATGTCCTCGACACTGCGCATCAGGCGCAGGAGCGAGGGGCCGTCAGGCGGCGGGTCGAGCCGGGTCAGTTCGTCCAGCAGGGTGGCATGGATCCGGCGCAGCAGGCGTCGGGTCAGGTGGGTGGCAGTCGGCTCGCCCGGCTCCTCTCCCGTGAGGAAGCTGGCGCGAATGGTGGCTTCCAGGCCGGCGGCGTGACGGGTCACCTCCTCCACCGACGCGGCATCGACCCGCAGAGTGCCACCCCACTCGCCGGCCACCCGAAGGGCAACGGTGCTCAGGGCCTCGAGCAGTCGGGGATCAGGTGTCGCTGGGAATGTCACGCACCATCCCCCGCTCCCTCATCACGCAGGACCTGGTGCTTGTCCATCAGGCGGTACAGCGTGGTGCGATCGACTCCGGCCAGCCTCGCCGCCTTCGACATGTTGCCGCCGGCACGATTGACCAGCCGGCTCAAGTAATCTTTCTCAAACTGGGCCACGATCCGGTCCTTGGCCGAATGATAGGGCTCGTCGGGAACCGCCAGGGCCAGCGCCCGTTCGGCGTGCCCCTGGGTGGTTGCTGGATCGTCATACAGGGGAATGTCGTCCGGGCGGATCGTCATGTCCGGCTCGACCAGTACCGCCACATGCTCGATCACGTTCTGGAGCTCTCGCACATTGCCATGCCATGGGCGGGACCGGAGAAACTGGATGCTTTCATCCGACAGCCGCGGGGTTCGGTCGGCGCTCTGGCGATGCCGGTGCCAGTAGAGGGACAGGAAATGATTCGCCAGCAGCGGGATGTCCTCCTGCCGCTTGCGGAGCGGCGGGAGGGTAATCGGCACCACCCGGAGCCGGTAGAACAGGTCGCCCCGGAGGAGACCGCCGTCCACCGCCTGCTGGGGATCGCGGTTGGTGGCCGAGATGAAGCGGACATCCACGGTGGCATCGGTCGTTTCGCTGCCCACCCGCCGGACCACCCCGTCCTGGATGACCCGCAGGAGCTTGGCCTGCAGCGGCATCGGCATCTCGGTCAGCTCGTCCAGGAACAGGGTGGCCCCGTTGGCGGTCTCCAGCAGCCCCGGCTTGTCGCGATCGGCGCCGGTAAAGGACCCCTTCCGGTGGCCGAACATCTCGGACTCGAGCAGCGGTTCGGGCAGGGCCGCGCAGTTGATGGCCACCATCGCCTTGCGGTTGCGGCGGCTGTTCTGGTGGATGAACTGGGCAATGACTTCCTTGCCGGTGCCGCTCTCCCCCGCGATGAACACCGAGGCATCGGTCGGGGCAACCTTGCGCGCCAGCTCCACCGCCTTGCGGAAGATTGGCGAAATCCCGATCAGGGCCAGCCCCTCGCTGTGACTGTTCTGCAGCACCTGCTGCCGCAGTTGGCTGGCCTCCCGGTTGACCATCACCGCGTGGGAGGCCCGTCCGATCAGGACCTGCAGGTGGGTGGCGCTGAATGGCTTGGGGAGATAGTCCCAGGCCCCGGCCCGCAGCGCCTCGATGCTGGAGGTGACACTGGGGTTGCCGGTCATCACCACCACGATGGTGTCGCGATTGGCCTCGAGAGCGGCACGGAGCAATTCGAGCCCCGATACCTGGGACATATAGAGGTCCACCAGCACGATGTCGAACTTCCGGTTGCGCACCAGCTCCAGCGCCTCTTCCCCGCGGCCCGCCAGAGTGACGGCGAAGCCATCCATCTGGAGCACGCTGGCACAGCTCTCCCGCAGGGTGCGCTCATCGTCGACAAGCAGGATCCGGATGCTCGCCTTCACCTCCGACGGGATGGACAGGGGATCCCTGGCCGCCTCGGGGGGGGTCGCGTACGGTCCAGAACCTCGATTGACCAGCGAGCTGCCCATAGTGGGGGCCGTCTGTCAGGGAATAATTTGGCGGGCCAGGATCTGAACTCTACCTCCCCCGCCAGGGGGTCGAGTGAGACGGAAACCGGAATAAGCGAAAAGCGTGCCCCCGCTTCGTCGACGCTACAGATTGGTGCAGGGCCAGCACCCGAAATGGCGCTGACGCAACAACATACGATGGAATCATGCAACACGCCTGTTGCATGTATCCAACACTTTTGCTGCGCCGATCTCCCGACCGGTCCCGGAGATCGCGGTATCGGGTTTGCATTGGTCAGGGAATCGATGCAGCATTCCAAGGCAACCATGCGACACCCCCGAGAGCGGGAGCCCTGATTTCCCATGTCGTCCCAACTTGTGCCTGCCCAGCAGCCCGCGCCGTCCGCGCTCAGCGCCATCCCCGGCGGGACTGCCCTTGCCGGTGGTGGAGCCAACCCGCCCCAGGGTGACCCGCTCAAGGCGCTCGGCCGGGTCTTCGCCAGCCTGCGCCGATTCCGCCTGCTCATCCTGCTGTTGACGCTGGCCGGGCTGGGCGGTGGCATTCTGGCCACCCGGTTCATCGATCCGAATTACGAGGTTCAGGCCTCGGTCTGGATCGAAAACGCGCCGGGAGGCAACCGGTCCTCGGGGCCGATCCAGGGCGCAGAGTTCTTGACCGCCAAGGCGTGGATGGAACTGCTGCGCCAGTATACCGTCCTTGACCCGGTGGTCCGGGAGCGGCGGCTCTACCTGCCGGCGGCCACCGGCAAGGACTCAAGCATCTTTGTCGGGTTCGACCTGGCCGAAGAGAAGTTCTTCGCCGGCAGCTATGAGTTGAAGGTGGGCGACAACGGCCGCAGCCTGGAGTTGTTTCACACCCAGCGCATGGTGAACCAGCGCGCGCAGGTGGGGGACTCGATCGGCCGCGACCTGGGGCTGCTGTGGGTGCCACGACCCGGCCCGGAGTACGCCGGCCGGACCATCGCCTTCGAGGTCCTGACCCCGCGAGAGGCCTCGCGATCACTCTCCAGCCGGGTCTCGACCGCCCTGCGGGAAGACCGATTCCTGATCCTGGGCTTTGCCGACGCCAACCCCGACCACGCCGCGGCGACGTTGAACGCGCTGGTGGCCCGGTTCGTCGATGAGGCGGGCAAGCAGAAGAAACAGCGGCTGACGCTGTTCAAGGAGGAACTCACCAAACAGGTGGAGCAGGCCCGGCTCCGGATGCATGCGGCCGAAAGCGCGCTGGAAAACTTCAAGGTCAGCACGGTAACGATGCCGCGGGAAGACATCCCGGTGGCACCGGGGCTCCAGATGACCACCTCGACGGTGTACGGCAGTTACTTCCAGCAGCGTCAGACCCTGGAAACCCTCCGGCGCGACCGGCAATCGATGGAGGACGTCCTCTCCCGGGTCGACAATGAGGCGGCCGTGGATGCGTTCTATACCATTCCGAGCGTCAAGAATGCCCCTGAGCTGCAGGGAGCACTGAGCGAACTGACCCGCCTCGAAGCGCAGCTCCGCGACTCTCTGGCCACCCGGACCGAGGAATACCGCGGGGTAATCCTGATTCGCGGGCGGATCTCCCACGCACGCACTGTCACCATTCCGCTGTACGCCCGGGCGCTGATCAGCCAGATGAAGATCCAGGAAAAGGAGCTCGACCGGCTGATCGCATCCCAGGGTGCCGAAATGCGCAGCATTCCCTCGCGGGTCAGCACCGAAAACCAGCTGGTGCGCGAACGGGTCCAGGCGGAGGGGATGTTCACCCAGCTCGACAACGCCCTCCTGGGGGCGCGGCTGGCGGAGGCGAGCGCCATCCCGGAAGTCACTGCCCTCGATCCGGCGATTCCCCCGACGCGCCCCAGCAAGAACACCGCACCCACCCTGATCCTGTTCGGGCTGGTGATCGGCCTGGGATTGGGCGTGGCGATTGCACTGCTGGCGGATCGCCTCGATCCGCGGTTCCGTTACCCGGAGCAGGTCTCGCGGGGGCTCGGCCTCCCGATCCTCGGGACAATCCCGGAAATCCGCCGGGCCAAGGGACTCCGCAGCACGACCGAGGAGGCCGCCCAGGTGATCGAGGCGTTCCGCTCGGTCCGCCTCAACCTGGCGCACTCGTTCGAATCGCAGGGGCCGATCATCCTGACGATCTCGAGCCCGTCGCCGGGAGATGGCAAGTCCTTGATCTCGTCCAACCTGGCGCTCTCCTTCGCCGAGGCGGGATACCGCACCGTGCTGGTTGACGGCGACACCCGCCGGGGCGAGCTCCATCGTACCTTTGGAGCCGAGCGTCGGCCCGGCCTGGTGGACTGCGTACTCGGCCACGCCGAGTTGTCCGGGATCCTCCGGCCGACCACGCACCCCAACTTGATGTTGATTCCCTGCGGGACTCGGCGTTCCCAGTCGCCCGAGTTGCTGGGCTCGGCCCGGATGCAGGAACTGGTCGCCAAGCTCAAGGGGGCGTACGACGTGATCCTGATGGACAGCCCACCGCTGGGCGCCGGCATCGATCCATTCGTGCTGGCCACCGCCTGCGGCCACCTCGTCCTGGTGCTGCGCGCCGGGGAAACCGATCGCCAGCTCGCCGAAGCCAAGTTGCAGGTGCTGGATCGCCTGCCGGTTCGCCTGCTTGGGGCGATCCTCAACGATGTGCGGGTCGGCCAGGGCGCCTACAAGTACGACCAGTACAGCTACGGGTATCTGGCGGAGGACGAGGTGCAAGAGCTGCCAGCGAACTCGACCGCCGCCGCCGAGTAGCGGCGGTCGCCCCACCCGGCCCGATCGGGCCGGGCTCGGGTATGCCAGCACGCCCCCCCGGCCATTCGATGGCCGGGGGGGCGTGTTCGGTCGGGAGGATAAAAGGTGACCAGGACTCGATTGCTAGGCAGCCACCCCACGCATCGCGGACTGGGCACGGGCCAGCATTTCTCCCACATCCATCTCCCCGGCGCCGTAGTCGCTCACGGCGCAGTATCCGGCCCGCAACGCAACTTCCCCATTCTTCAGCATCCCGTTCCCGGCCAGGTCCTCGGTCGCGGCGGCGGTGATCCGGTCCACCAGCGCCCGGGCACCCTCAGCGGTGGTGGCTGGTGCCACCACCCCGAAGTCGAGCACCCCGAGGCGGCCCACCACGTCGGCGGTGCGACCAACCCGCTGGAAGGTGCCCCCGAGCTGGCGAGCCAGGTCGGCTGCCGCCGCAAGGGCTTCGCCCAACGCGCCATCCGAGGCGCCAAACACCACGCACGCCAGCGGCTGGCGCTGTCGAGATGCCTCGGCACTGACCTCCCGGGCCCGGCGCTCCAGACCGCGGGCGTTGTACAGCCCGGTCAGGTCATCGATGAGGGAGTCGCGAGTGACCCGGTCATGGTGCCGCTTGGCGAGAAGGTAGGCACGCAACTTCAGGCTGACGATCTCGGCATCGAGCGGCTGCCCAAAGAAATCCCATGCCCCGGCTGCCGCCGCCTCGAGCCGCTGAGTCCGCCCTGCGGGGCCAGCGGTGGTAATCACGACCGGCAGCATCGGCCCGAGGGCCGATTCCTCCCGGAGCATGCGGCACACCGTCGGACCATCGATGTCGGGCAGTTGACGATCGAGCACCACGAGGTCGGGTCGCTCCGCGAGGGCCCGATCCAGCGCCTGACGGCCGGTGTAGGCGCGGAGGACGGCATGTCCGTCGGCCTCAAGGATCGACTCCAGAGAGCGCGCGGTCCACTCCTGATCGTTGGCGATCAGCACGAGTGGTGGCTTCTCCTTGGCCGGGCCTGATTGCGGGGCGATCATCAGAGTCATGTCCACGAGCAGGGGGAAATAGATGCAAGGTGGGGGGACCGTTTTGCCGCCGTGCCCCGCCTGGCTGTTGCGTGCATCCCACAAAAGATTTGCATGGTTCGAGGACTCTTGCGCCACCACTTCCATCGCACTGCGGTCGGTAAGCACCTTGATGACAACATCTTAACGACCAAGCCCGGGACGGACAACCGCTCCACGGAGGCTTCGCGGGGTGACTCACTTTGGTGCAGTTGGTTCAAGTTCCGTGCGCGTCGGTCAAAACACCGGCCGATCGTTGACTGTGTTGCGTTGACGCAACAATCCATTCGAATCCAACACTTCGACCTCCCTGCCCCGGCGGGTGACGGCCCAGCAGTTGCAGAGCAGCGGGTAGCTGTATATTTAGGACAGCTGCCCGCGCGATCCCTGCCGGGTGCGCCGCGACCTCGATCCCCGACACGGATGCGACATGAGCCGACCTGTACCTCTCCTCCTGCTGGCCGCCCTGGCGCTGTTGCCACCGGCCCTCAGCGCCCAGACTCCGGTGACCTATGGTGACGGGCGACGGGCACAGGCAACCCGGGCCGAACTGGAAGAGACGTTGCTGGAGATCGGCAAGATCGTCAACTCCCCAGGTTACAGTGCCCGGATGAGGGATGCGCGTCGCCGCGAGGCAGAACTGATCCGTGAACGGCTGGACAACGGTGATCTCCAGGTCGGCGACGCGATCCTGCTGACGGTGCTGGGCGAACCGCAGTTCAACGGCACCACCCCCCTCACCATCGGACCGGGGCGGGTGCTGTCGCTCCCCGGAATGCCTGACATTTCCCTGGTGGGGGTGCTTCGCTCCGAGGCAGAAGACCACATCACCACCGCGCTCTCGCGGCAATTGCGCGACCCCCAGGTCCAGGTCCAGACCAACATCCGGCTGATCTTTTCCGGGGCGGTGGGCAAGACCGGTTTCTACCAGGTCCCGGCCGACATCATGCCCACCGACGCCATCATGACCGTGGCCGGAGGATTTGCGGGGGGCGCCGATCCCAACCGGACGGTGATCCGTCGGCAGGGCCGGGAAATCTGGTCGCGGGAGGCGTTCCAGGACGCCCTGTTGCGGGGCATGACACTCGACCAGTTGAACCTCCGCACCAACGATGAAATCGTGGTACAGGTAGCCGGCAAGACCTCCTGGCAGACGGTGGCGGGAGTCCTGGGTGGGCTCAGTTCGCTCACCTTTATACTTCTCCGCGTCCTTCGATAGCCTGGAGCCCATGGATTCCCCGGCATGAAACACATGGCCAAATCAACCCGCGATCGATCCGGATCTGCCCGAACCTCCGGCCGCCACCTGCGGCTGATGGACGAGGCTGCCCGCCGCGACCGGCGCCACCATCGAGCACGGCGCGTCCTGAGCGTGATCGTGGCGGTGGTGGGCATCATCGTGACCATCCCGTTGTGGGTCGGCATCGCGATCGCCATCAAGCTGACCTCCCGCGGGCCGGTGCTGTATACCCAGACCCGGATCGGGATCGACTCCCGAGCCACCGGCACCCAGAACGACGACCCGCGCCGGAAGCATGACATGGGCGGCCGCCCGTTCAAGATCTACAAGTTCCGGACGATGTCGGCAGATGCGGAGGCCGGCACCGGGCCGGTCTGGGCCCAGAAGAACGACTCCCGAGTCACCCCCCTGGGCCGGTTCCTCCGTGAGTATCGGCTGGACGAACTGCCCCAGCTCATCAATGTGCTCCGTGGGGAGATGAATGTGGTGGGGCCACGCCCGGAGCGGCCCACCATCTTTGCCGACCTCCGTGAGCAGATCCCCAACTACCAGCGGCGTCAACTGACCAAGCCGGGGATCACGGGGCACGCCCAGATCAACCTGGAATACGACGGCAGCATCGACGACGTCCGCCAGAAGGTGGCCTACGACCTGGAGTACATCGAGTGCGCCGGATTTTGGGAGGACCTCAAGATCATGGCGAACACCCTCCCGGTCATGCTCTTCCGCCGGGGCTCCCGCTGAGATGACGGCGCCTGGATCGATCCCGGTGGCGTCCCCACGGACCCGCGGCACCGCCTCGGTGACCGCAGTACTGCCGTGGCTGCTGCTGGTGGTGGCCTTCGGGGTCCTCTTCTGGCGCCCCGCCATGCTGCTGGGCCGGGATTGGTGGAACGACCCGGAATCGGGGCACGGCCTCCTGCTGGCTCCCGTTTCCCTCTGGCTGGCCTGGAAGTCCGGCCTGCTGCCGGGCCGCTCGGCGGCGCCAGTCCTCGGGGCAGTGCTCCTGGTGGCGGCGGTGCTGCTCCGCGGCGCGTCGGACCTGGCCGCCGAGCTGTTCATTATGCGGATGTCGATGGTCATGGCGCTGGTCGGCCTGGTCATCTTTTACTGGGGCGTCCGCCAGGCGCTGTCGTGGTGGCTCCCCTTCACATTGGTTGCCTTGTCAGTCCCGCTGCCGGAGTTGCTCCGGAGCGCTATCGCGGTGCCACTGCAGTTCATCGCCTCCCAGATGGGGGCCGCCCTGCTCGAGTGGCGCCAGATTCCGGTCCGATTGGCCGGCAACATCATCGACATCCCCGGCCACCGGCTGTTCGTGGCGGAAGCGTGCAGCGGGCTGCGGTCGCTGACCGCCCTGCTGGCCCTCGGGGTGCTGATGGGCGGGATGTGGCTCCGCTACCCGGTGTCCCGGATTGCCCTGCTGGTCCTGGCGGTGCCGATCGCCATCGCCGTCAACGGGGTCCGGGTGTTCCTGACCGGATTCCTGGTCTATTTCGTGGACCCCGCGCTCGGCGATGGCTTCATGCACCTGACCGAGGGGTGGCTGCTGTTCCTGGTCTCCTTCCTCCTGACCGTCGGGGTTGCAGGGCTCGTCAAGTGGATCGAAACGGCCCTTCATTCACGGTGGCGGACTGATGCCTGAGTGGTCTCGCTGGATCCCCGGCGTAGTGCTGAGCCTCGGCTGTGGCCTGCTCCTGCTGTCGCGCAGCCAGGAGAGCCTGCCCCTGTCCCAGCCGCTGGGCCTCGCGGTTCCCACAGTGCTGCTCGATCTCCCCTCGGCCGACCTGACCATCAGTCCCGAGGAACAGCGGGTGGCGGGGATGACCGACTACCTGCTGCGGGTGTATGGCGCCGACTCGACCCGGTACGATTTCTCCGTCTACGTCGGCTACTATGCCGAGCAGTCGCAGGGTCGGACCATCCACTCGCCCAAGAACTGTCTGCCCGGTGCCGGCTGGGAACCGGTCAGTTCCGTGGTCCGGCCTATTCCCGGCACCAGCGACCAGGTGAACCGATACCTGCTGGCCAACAACAACGCCCGGGCCGTGGTATATTACTGGTATCAGGGGCGGGGTCGGATTGCCTGGAATGAATTTGCCGTCAAGTGGGAACTCCTGCGGGACAAGGCCCTCCACGCCAGAAGCGAGGAGGCGCTGGTCCGGATCGTGATCCCCCTCCAGCCTGGAGTTGGGGAGGAAGAGGCGGACGCACTGGCCGACCGGATCATGGTCGAATTGGCCCCGGCGGTATACCGGGCGCTCCCTCCGGGGCTGGGGACGGCCTGATATAGCTTGATATGGACGGATGCGCTTGCAGCGCGGACCCACCAGTTCTCGTAGTGGTGATGCAACACCGCTCCGTTCATTTGTTTGACAGTAAACGCTAAGCCCTTGACAGACAGCAGCTTACGATTACTGACGATGCACCGCCTTAGTGGCCTGTGTCTTGCGATCATACAATGCGTTGGCATTAGACAGGAACGCCGTGAACCAGCCGAGCTTGAGGGCATTGCTGCTGCCGGGAATGATGATCGGATGCTTCACCGTCTTCGTGAGCATCGTGAGTGACGCCCAGAGCATCTGGCCGGTGAGCATCGGCTCGGCCAATTGGCGCTTCGGCACGCTGGGGTTCATGATCGGGACGGGAGCCCTCCCGGTACTGGGAATGGGGCTGGTGGTGGTTGCCGCCGCCTTGGGTGAGTACCGGAAGGTGAGCTGGGTGGTGGGCGGAGTGGCCTTGGTGAGCGGGATGCTGGTCCTGGCAGGGATGGCGGTGTTCTTTGTCGATGCCAGGACGATCATGGCTGGCGCCGGCGGCGGGGATGCCGGAGCAATGCTCGGTGGCGCAATGCGCCGCACCCTGGCCATCGGGGCCCTGACCGGGCCGGCGTATCTGGCCTTGGGACTGGCTGGGATTCGATCGGCGCGCAGGATGCCTCAATCGGGTGATCGATCATCGTTGGTGGTAGGCAGGGCTGGTCAATAGCGCCTCGTGCGCCCCGCGGATGGCCGACCAGCACAGACCATCAATTGCCTTTGCAAGCAAGCACTTTTGAAGTTGCGTTCCCCTTTCAGGAGATCAGGACAATGCGGTCACTTCTTCGTTTTGGTGCCTCACTGGGCGTCGTTCTTGCCCTCGGAGCATCGCCGGCCCGGGCCGACTACCCGAACATGGGGGCCTATGCCTCCGCAGCAAGCTTTTTCGCCACGTCCAGCTCGGTCACCGTGACGTTCCTGTACAGCCTGGCGGCGGCAAACAACCAGCTGTACATGTTCAGCTCGGTCGGGTCCTCGGGCACCTTCCTGATCAATGTTCCGGGCTCGGCCCCGAACCCGGGAACCGGCACCCCCAGCACCTACACGATCACCGGGCTGACCGTGGGACAGCAGGTGCTGTTCGGGATCTGCACCAGCAACCCGAGCGGCAATCCGGCCAGTTGCGCCAGCCCGTGGACCGCCTACTATATGGGCCCGGCGAGCAACAACCTGGATGGCGCGCTCCACGCCGCGATCCTTCCTCCCGCGACCTGGAACGCGTTTGGTGTGGGCGCCACGGCGGCCGCCAACACCCTGGTGTTCGGCTTCGAGAACCGCAGCACGGCCGACGCCCCGCCGTCGGACTGGGACTACAATGACGTGGTGTTCTCAGTGGACGGCGTAACGGTCCCGGAGCCGGCCACGATGATCCTGCTGGCCACCGGCCTGATGGGTCTGAGCGGCGCCTCGCTCATCCGTCGCCGCCGGAACCGCAACCAGGCCTGAGCAATGTCACGGTGGGCCGGGTCCGCTCCCGGTCCCCTCGTCGCATTGGCACCAGATCCTGTGTAGTTTCAAGGGCGCCCTCGGGCGCCCTTGTTATTGTGTCCCATCCCAGGAGGAATCGCCGTGAAGGATCAGACCATCGATACTGATCCGGGCCGCTCACTGCTCACGGTGGCCTTCTACCTGGTCGGGCTGGCGCTGCTGGTGGACGGGCTGGCGCAGGCGCTGGTGGTTGGCGGTCCGGAAGCCCCGATGTGGTCGGTCCGCTGGCGCTTCGGCTTCACCGGGATCGTCTATCTGCACCTGCCGCTGAGCATCCTGGGTCTGACCATCCTTTCGCTGACGGCGGGCGTGGTCCGTCAGCGGTGGGCGCTGCTGGCCAGCTTTGCCCTTCAGGGGGTCGTGGCCATCGCCGCGCTGCTCGGCCTGTTGCTGTTCCTGCTCGATGCGACCCAGATCGGCGCGGGCGTCCCAGAGTCCCTCCGTGGCGGCTTCACCATTACGGTGGCCCAGACCGCTGTCACAGGCGGGCTGGGAACCGCACTGCTCATGGCACTGGCCTTCGGCTCCGTCAGGATGGCTCGCCACCTGAGAAGCACGCGGCGAATGGGACCTGCGGACTCGCGGAGCGGATTGGTGGTCGGGCGCGAGGGCTAGCCCAGGTCATGCGCGTCAACCTGATCTACCACGACAACGGCGCCGGCACCCCCCGCACCGCCGGCATCGTGGCCAATGTCCTGGCCCAGGCCGGGGCAATCACCACCCACTCGGTGACCCCACGGCCCTCGCTCGCCCGCTGGGCCTCGGCCGTGCTTGGCCGGGCTGTTCGGCACCCCCACTACGACCTCAACATCTTTCTGGAACAGGTGCGCCCACGCTGGCTCCCCTCGGCCCGCCGCAATGTCCTGGTCCCCAACCAGGAATGGTTCGACCCCTCCTGGCTCCCCCACCTCCCCGCCTTTGACCTGGTACTGACCAAGACCCGATACGCCGAGCAGCGGTTCCGCGCCCTGGGAGCAACGGTCTCCTACATCGGGTTCACTTCCGAGGATCGGCGGATGCGTCCCGCGCCTCCCCCAGTTGACGGGGTGCTTCACCTGGCGGGAAGGAGCCTGCAGAAGGGCACCGACGCCATCCTTGAGGTCTGGAGCCGGCGACCAGATTGGCCAACCCTGACCGTCGTCCAGCGCCCTCCCCACCCCGGCTATCCACTCGATCACCCGGAGTTGCCCAACGTGGTCTACCGGACCGATCGAGTGCCGGACTCCGAGTTGCAGCAGCTGCAGAATGCCCACCAACTCCACCTCTGCCCCTCCCTGGCCGAGGGGTTTGGCCATACGCTGGTGGAGAGCATGAGCTGTGGGGCCGTGTTGATCACCACCGACGGCCCCCCGATGAACGAGCTGGTGCAACCGGATCGCGGAATTCTTGTCGCCGCGAAGGCTGCCGAAAGGCAAGGCGTCGGCCAGCTCTACCGGGCAGACCCTCAAGCACTCGAGGGGGCGATTGATGGCGCCCTGCGCCTCCCGGCGGAGGAGCGAGAGCGGCTGGGAGTCCATGCGCGAACCTGGTTTGAGGTGAACGACGCGGCATTCCGGAATCGATTGCGGGGTGTGCTTGGGGAGTTGGGCTAGTTACGGGAGGTCGGGAATCGGTCTCCTCATTCCGCAGGGACAACGTCAGCAGGTACGCGGCTTTCCCTAGCTCCCGGTGGAGCTTTCAGCCGATTTCCGCCGGCGGACCAACTGGATGGCGTTGGCGACGACCGACCGATGGCGCAGGCCGATGCAGGCGAGATACCCGCCTGCTCCCGCAATGATCAGGGCGACCAGTCGCGCCCACTCTGGCAGACCGGGCGGCATCAGGAAACCGACGAGCAGAGCCATTGCAAGCAGCCAGATTACCCCTTCGACCGCCCTGCGCCAGGCCCGCAGATACTCCAGAAACGGAAGGCTCAGGGCCTGCCTGACGCGCCCCAGCGGGTAGAGGGTCAGCAATGGGTAGGTAGCCAGCCACCCCAGGGCAATGCCGTTGATTCCCCAAAAATGCGCCCCGACCAGAAAGGTCGGCGGCAGGACGAGCAGCGCCAGGACCCCACTCAACATGCTGGTGCGGGTGTTCCCGGTAACATTCAGCACCTGGCTTACGGGGGATACCACCGCCTGGACCGCGGCGTAACCGATCAGGAGTCTGAGCGGGGTCACCGCCGGCATCCAGCGATCTCCGAGCAGCAGCGGTACGGCGAGGTCAGCCACCAGCAGAAATCCCACCAGCACCGGAAGGATGATCAGCGACAGCATCTCGGTGACCCGAAGGAAATGGTGCCGGAGCGCGGCACGGTCGTGCTGGATCGCGGCGAAGAACGGGCCGGTGGCAGCGGTGATGATGTTGCCCAGCTTTTCCCCGGGCAGGGAGGCAAGGTTCCACGCCACGGTATAGTAGCCCAACAGGTCCGCCCCGAAGAGACGGCCGGCTATCAGGAAGTCACTGTTGCGGTAGGCCTGCCAGGCTATCCTGCTGCCGAGGATGTGTCGAGCATATGTCAGCGGCCTGGCAAGGTGGGCCAGCCTGGGTACCGCGAGGGGTTGCCGGTGGATTGCCAGCACCCAGAGTGTGGCAACGAGTGAGCCGCCGAGGTTGCCGCCCACCAGCGCCCAGTAGCCGGTGCCGAGCCAGGCCAGCGCCAGGACCAGCACCGCGGACCCCGCTTGACGGCCAAAATCCAGCATGGCGGTGCTGCGATAGGCCAGCCGGCGGGACAGCATGGCCACCGGCACAGTCCGGATGCCTTCGAGCACAAACCCCAGGCTCAGGACCGGCACGACCAGTCGCAGGGCAGGCTCGTTGAAGAAATGCGCCAACAGGGGAGCGCTCAGCAGCGCCACGATGGCCATCACGATGCTCAGGAGGACTGCCCCCCCATTCAACTCGGCAACCTCCCGGGAGTCGAGCGCGGGAAGGGCCACGACGGCGCTTCCCAACCCGAACTCGGAGAGCACGGCAGCCACCCCGATGAATACCGTGGCCATCCCCACAATCCCGTAGTCCTCGGGGCTCAAGAGCCTGATGACGACCAGGGTCGAGAGCCAGTTGAGGATCTGCGCGGACCATCGCAGGGCACCGATCCAGGCCACGCCGCCGGCCAGGGTGCGGGCGTCGGGGAGGGCCGGCTGGGAGTTGGTCACCGGACTACCTGGCGGGGCCCTGGCTCAGCCGCATGGTCCCCGTCATTCTCGCTGGCCCCCTGCCCCAACAGGCGGCGCCTGACCAGCCCCGGCCGGAGATACAGCACCAGGAGCGCCGCCAGCCACTTGGGCCTCGGGTGCCGCGCCACCACCGCTTGCAGCTGCCGGCGTGCCTCCGCGTACTCACCGGAGAGGACCATGCCCTTGACCTGCTCGACTCGGAGCCTGCGATGCATCCGGGCCAGGCTTCGTTCACGGGCCTGTCGCTCCCGCCTCCCCAACGGCATTTCGGCGGCATCGACCAGCGCCTGGATGGCACGCTGGGCCGAGGATACCGAGTCGCCGGTCAGGCCATCGAGACGGATGCGGTGCCGCAGCAGGACGGTGCGCTGGTACCCGATCCGGGCACCCGAGAGTGCCACCCGGAGCCAGGTGTTGAAGTCTTCGGCGTGGGCCCGCCGATTCGGGAATGCACCGACCGACATGAGCACCTCCCGCCGGATGACGGTCCCCGAGGTGATCACGTTGCATCGAGCGGCAAGAAGCGCCTCGGCCGAAACAACTCCCCGCGAGGGGGCAAGCTCCATGAAGGTCCGACCTCGACGCCTCGGACCGTCAATCAGCGCGGCGTTGGCATAAACCATGTCCAGCTCCACAGATTCCAGGACGCTGAGCTGATGGTGGAGATATCCTGGCAGCCAGACATCGTCCCCATCCAAAAACGCGATCCAGGTCCCCCGGGCCGCAGCCAGACCTGTGTTGCGGGCCTCGCCCGGTCCGCGGTTCTCCTGGACCAGGTAGGTCAGCCGATCCCGGTACGGTGCCAAGGCACGCTCCAGGGCCGCGGTGTCGGGGGAACCGTCGTTGATGACGATCAGTTCCCAGTTTCGAAAGGTCTGGGCCAGCACCGATCGGACCGCTTCACCGATATGTTCGGCGACATTCCATGCGGGGATGACAACGCTGACGGCGAGATTCACTGCCACAGACGCATCCGCCGCCCCACTTACCACGCTGTCCGGTCGAGGGTGGCGCGCAGCACCGGCTGCCGCCGCGGAGATCGGACGAGCCGGCGGCACACGGAAGCCCCGGGCAGAGTCGGCGGGCGCGGCCAATCGCTCCAGCGACTCCACCAGAGGGGCCAGCTGCACCTCCGTCAACAGGCTGGAGAGCTGATTCGAATCCATGCCAGCTCCCGCTGCCGCTTGCCGCGAGGCGAGCAACGCCTCCACGACGGCCTCATCGTGGCCGGGGTCCGAGTCACAGACCAGGTGATGCCCGCCCACCCCGTGGAGGAGGACGGCCGATTCCCCCTGGGCATCGACATATCCGATAATTGGCCGGCGAGTTGCCACGTAGTCATACAACTTGTTGGGAATCTGGGTCGGCTGGGCCTGAGCCAGCAGCAGGAGCGCGTCCGCCTGGGCCATCATCTTGCGGCACTCCTCGATCGGCCGCTGGCCGAGGATCTCGACACAATCTCCAATCCCGAGGGCATCTGCCATCTGTGCCACAGACTGGCCTTCAAACTCCCCCCCCGACGACCCCATGAAGCGGATCCGCACCCCAGCCGGCCCGAACCGACCGGCCCGGACCCCGGCGGCCACCGCGCGAAGAAACGGCCGCGGATCCCGGCCCAGGTAAAGGACTCCGGCATGGAGGACTTCCAGCGGGCCGTCGGTGGGGCGAGGGGACTCCGGCAGGAGCGCCGGAATGCCATTCATCGCCACGAGGGTACCCCCAGGTTTTCCGAGCGCAAGCCGCTTCCGGTCCAAGGCGAGCCCGGCACTGGGAGTCACCGCGACAATCAGGTCACACTGCCGCAGGACCTGGTCCTCCAGTCGCTGCTCCAGCCAGTCGACAACGGCAGACCTGGCGGGGGCCTGACTGCTGCGGGGCAGCCAGGGGTCGCGGAACTCGGCCACCCAGGGGACTCCGAGGAGACGAGAGAGCAGGACCCCGATCAGGTGATCGGAAAATGGGGGAGCGGTGGTCATCAGCAGGTCGAATCGGTCGCCACGATGGTGGTCCAGCGCGGCAAGGACTGCGGCAGGGATGAAGCCCTGAGAATCATCCGGCAACAGTCCGAGGGAGAGCACCCACCTGCGGACCCGCCCCAGGATCGTTTCCCGCGCGTCTACTGATCGGTTGCCGGGCGCGCCAGCAGTGGCCCGCCCCCCGCCCCGGAATGGGTTGAGCCGGGCCAGAATCCGGATCGGATTCTCCCGGGCCGTGACGGTCAAGACCCGGATCCCCTCCCCATCCATCGGGGGCCGACCCGCGGCGGCGTAGGCCGCCGACCGGATGACCGTTGCCCGGTGGCCGGCGCGAATCAGCGCCCGCACCACCGCCCCAGGCCGAATGCTCCCCACGTAGGCACTGGGGGGAAACGACTCGGCAATGAGAAGGACGTGCAGGCTTCTCACCCGGGTCGGGAACGGAGCGCGCAGCGCAAGACTAATGCGGACCTGGAAGGTCGCCGCGCCACACTCGCCTTTCCAGGCAGGATTTCCGGGCGGCGGGCACTTGGGTCACGTGAGACCACGGGCAAGCCGGGGAGCGGGGCGGCCAGGCGCCGCCGTTCGGGATACCGACTGGGGTATACCCATGAGGAGGGTCGAGTAGTGCACGATCAACGTCATCATGAAGTAGAGCTGCGGTTCCCGATGCAATCCGCCGAATACACCAGCAATCAGGAAGCCGGTCAATCCGGCGCGCAGCGCAACCAACGCCTGGCGGTCGGCATCGGTGCCAGCAATGGCCTTCAGGCGTCGTTCGGCACGAAGACTCGCCGCAATTGCACTGATGAGCATCCCGAGGAATATGGCCATCCCCACCGCACCCGTTTCCGCAGCTACCGTAAGGAACATGCTGTGGGAGTCTCGCTCCCCGCGCGCCAATCCCACGCTACCATCCCGTCCCCCCATGCGCCGGACCATGAGGGCGTTTTCCTTGGGGTAGACGCCCAGCCCCACCCCACCGACGGGGTGCTCGCCAATGATCTCGAAGGCAACCTGCCAGATGGTCCACCGCTGCTCGGCCGAAGACTCCTCGTCAGCGTCGGCAATGGTCGCCGTGGAAGTCAGGTTCTCCATGCCCCGAATCCGTTGCCACACCCCTTCAGGAGCGGTCATGAGGATCAGTCCGGCGGCGGCTACCCCTACCGCCAGGACCTTGAGTTTGGCCCGCTCCCCCGCGAAGACGAGCAGGATGAAGACCGCCAATCCCAGCAGGCCACCACGGGACTGGGTGGCGAACATGATCATCGGCAGGATGAATACCCCGGCCAGCGCGCTCCAGCGCACCCACCGAGCGGGGGCGATCCGGAGCACCGCCACGGAGAGCGCCAGCAACAGCAGGGTATAGGCCGCCATGTCATTGGGATTTTCGAAGGCAAAGTTCCAGGCGTAGCGGCCTTGGATGCCATACCCGAAGAGGATATTGAAGAGCGTGCCGCGAACCGGGTAGAGTGCGAACATCCCCAGCCAGGTAATGGCAAAGGCCAGCAGCTGTGCCGGGGCCCGAATGGCATTGACCGCCACGAATACAATCAACCAGACCTTTGAGAATTCGACCCAGACGGGCCAGACCTCTGACGGAAAGTTGGACCAGGCCATGGTAAGGAGGCCCCAGAGGAGCCAGGCGCCGAACCATTGCAGGAACGGCGGCGTTCGCAGCGCCCGGCCCTCGAAGAACAGGCCAACCAAGGCAAGGCCGACCGCATAGCCGGCAATCGGCAGCTTGTAGCTGTGGATGACGAAGAGGTAGGTGGCGATACCGATGAGCGGAGTCGTAAACACCTTCTGGCGCACAACCCCACCCGCGCCCCGTGCTCGAGAGGGTAAGATCGGGGTAGGACTGCCGGAATAGGCCGAAATGTCTGGCGGCATGACAGCCACTCCACGGGATTGGCGGGCTCCGGGGCAAGCCGGCCTGAAGCTTTAGATAATAACAGGGTTTTTGCAAGAATTGGACCATTCACTCTTGAAGCTTGTGTGGGCGTAGTCCTTGCTGCCATGGGTTGGTTACCTTTCGTCCATTGCCACCTTTACCCAAGGCCGCCCAGACCTTGTTCAACCCCCTTCCAAGGCTTTACCACTGGTACCGGAGGCTCCACCCGCGACACCGCCGGGCGGCGGTTCTGGCCGCAGCCTCAGAACAATTTCGCCACTCGGCCTGGGAATGGCCAATCGATCGCCGGAATGATTGGATACTGTCTCACCTCCGGCAGACTCTGGTCAACGCCGCCTCGGGCTCAACATTCTACCGTCGGCGGCTCGCCGATGCCGGCGTGGACCCGGCCGCCATAGGATTCGAGGAGTTCGGCCAGCTTCCGGCCCTGACCCGCGAGGAGGTGGCGGAGCACAGCGCGGAGATCCTTCTTGCTGACCCTGATGACCCGCAGGTGCGCCGTGATTCGACCGGGGGAAGTTCGGGCCGACCTACCACGATCTGGAAGGGCATTGAGGAGCGGGCCTGGGGCGAGGGTGGCATTGATTTCTTCATGCGACGTCACCGGATGCCACCTGGAGCCCGCCAGGCGCTCCTGTGGGGACACCACCTGGACACGAGGGAGTCGGACAGCTGGCGCGCACGCCTCCACGCCCTGGCATCGAATGCGACCTGGCTGGAGGCCTTCAGGCTTTCTCCGGAGCTCCTGATGGCGCACCACGATTGCCTGAACCGGTTGCGTCCAGACTACATCGTGGCCTACGCCGGCGCCCTGGCGGAGCTGGCGGCCGTCGTCGAGCGTTCCGGGATCCCCCCGGTGTACCCGCAGGTGGCACTGGTAACCGGAGCCGAAAAGGTGCACCGGCACGAGCGCGAGCTGATTGAGCGGGTGTTCGGTGTCCCGCTCCTCGAGCGGTACGGCAGCCGGGATGTCGGACTGATGGCTTTTCAGACCGACCCCGACGCCAGTCTGGGGTTTGAAGTTGACTGGCCGAATCTGCTGATCGAACCGGAAACTTCGGATCCGGAGAGTCCAATCCTGGTAACCAAGCTCCATGCCGATGCCTTCCCGATGATCCGATACCGGGTGGGCGATCTGGCTCGATTTGCAGCCGATGCCAAGCCCGGACACCCCAGCTTCCGGCTGCTCGAAATTCTGGGACGGGAATTGGAAATGATCCAGATCGGGCCAGACAGCTGGCTTTCTGGAACCAATTTTCCTCACATGTTCAAGGATTTTCCGGTGGCCGACTTTCAGGTCTACCAGGGCGCCGATGCGGCGGTGGAGGTGCGGGTCGTCCCCACCGACCGGTCGGCGTGGACCGAGGAGGTAACCTCCAGATTTGATGGGGGAATGCGGGCGGTGCTCGGTGGAACCCCCCATACCCTCTTGTTTGTCGGTGAGATTCCGCGCACCGCTGCCAACAAGCGACGGCCTGTCATCAGTGAACTGGCGCGTCGGCGTCAATGAGCCAGACTGATTCCCCCGCACACGGTGGGCCGATGGTGACGCTGAGCCAAGGCCTGCCCACTGGCTACGACCCCGATGAGTACCCGACCATCCGAGCCGCCGTTCGGCAACTTTGCCTGGCCCAGGGCTGGGGACACGAGGGTGCCCCACTGGCCAATCTCGTGAACGGTGGAGCGCGGGTGCTGCTCAAGCCCAACTGGGTGCTCCATGCCAACCAGGGGGAGTGGGGGCTGGATCCGCTGATTAGCCACCGTTTCCTTATCCAGGCGGTGGTTGAGGCCGCCCTGGACTCGGGTGCAGGCCGGGTGGTGGTGGCCGATGCCCCGGTGCAGGGTTGTGACTTCGCCACCCTGATGCATGCCTCGGGAGTCGGGGCCTGGGCGGCGGAGCTGCAGCAACGAGAGCCCAGGTTTGCCGGGGTGATCGACCTTCGTCGTACCATTCGTCAGGGGGCTGGCTCCAGCGAGCGGACGGTCGAGGGGGTCCGGGACACTGCCCAGTTCACCCTGTTTGACCTGGGTGCGGACAGCATGCTCGAGCCGATCACCACCTCTGCCGCCGCCTTCCGTGTCACCCAGTATCATCCAGCCTATCTGGCTCGGACCCACGCCCCCGGGCGGCACCAGTTCCTGGTGTCGCGCGAGGTACTGGAAGCCGACCTGGTCATCAACATGCCGAAGCTCAAGACCCACAAGAAGGCCGGCATTACCTGTGCGCTCAAGAACCTGGTGGGGATCAACGGCAACAAGGAGTATCTCCCCCATCACCGGATTGGCGGATCGGGCAGCGGGGGGGACTGTTATCCCGGATCGGACCCCGTGAAGCGCGCCTTGGAAGGGGTGTTCGACCGGTTCAACGCCAGCCGCCGGGAAGTGCCCCGGCGGGCGTGGCGATTCGCGGCGCGCGTACTCCAGGCCATCCAGCATCGCCGTGGCGATCGGATCGGTGTTGAGGGCTCCTGGAGCGGCAACGACACGGTCTGGAGAATGTGCCTGGACCTGAACCGCATTCTCAGCTTTGGCAGCGCGGACGGCACCATGATGGACCAGCCCCAGCGGAGGGTCATCCATATCGTGGACGCCGTCATCGCGGGCCAGGGCGATGGACCGCTGCGCCCTGAGCCGCTCCCGATGGGAATGATACTCGCCGGCGATTCGGCGGCTGCGGTGGATTGGGCCGGTTCGTTGATACTGGGGTACGAGCCCGACGCGATCCCGATTGTGGCCCACGCCTTTGACCGGTTCCGATGGCCGATCACTGACTTCAGGGCCGCGGATATTGCCGTCGCGGACGCCGGGACCGGCCTCCCACTCAGTCGTGCCGAGCTCGAGTCGATGACGCCCGCGCCGATCAATCACCCCGAGGGCTGGCTCAGCGCGGTGCGCCTCCCTGCATGAGTGTCTGGCACTGGTTGGCCCTATTCGGGTTGGTCCTGGTGCTGATCCCCTGGGTGCTCTATCCGATCGCAATGGCATCGCTTGGTCGCCGAGTCGGGGATCAGGCCGACTCCCACACCGAGAGCCCCCGGGCCGCGACGATAACCGTGGTGATTGCCACCCGTGCGCCGCCGGATGCCGTGCGGCTGCGCCTGGAGAACCTGGTCCAGGGCAACTGGCCTGCTGAACGCCTGGAGTTGGTCGTCGCCGTGGACGGCGACCCCGCACCCTACAAATTCCTCGGACTCCATCCCCCTCCCCGCCGGCTGATGGTCGTGGCCAGAGCAGGCAACCCAGGCAAGGCGGCAGCGCTCAACGCCGGCGTTGCGGCAGCGACCAGTGAATTGGTCGTCTTTACCGACACCGCGCAGCAGTTTGCCCCGGACACCCTGGCCCGACTGGTCGAGGCAATGGCCAATCCCTGGTTCGGGGCGGTCTCGGGTGCCCTGGAGCTAGGCAACGAAACAGCCGCCCACTCCCCGATCGCAACGTATTGGCGCATGGAACGGCGGCTCCGGGGCGCCGAGGCGCGGGTCCACTCCGCCATCGGGGTATCCGGCTCGGTCTACATCATGCGGCGCGCGCTCTGGAGCCCGCTCCCCGCCGGCCTCATCCTCGACGATTTGTGGATCCCGATGCGACTGATCCTGGCCGGGCACCGGGTCGGGTTTGCCGAAGCCGCCGTGGCCCGAGATTTCAGGACCACGACCACGGGCCAGGAGTTTCGCCGCAAGGTTCGCACCCTGACCGGCAACCTCCAGCTGGTCGCCTGGCTACCCTCGGTTCTGGCTCCCTGGCGCAATCCTGTGTGGGTGCAGTTCCTCTGTCACAAGCTGCTGCGCCTCCTTACCCCGCAGGCGCTGCTGCTCCTGGGGGTTGGAATGATCGGCAGTGCGTTCACCTTCTCGCCCGCGGTCGGCTGGTGGCTGGTCGGCGCTGGCATCGGCGGAACGATCCTGGGCTCCCTCCTCCCGGGAGGGATTGGCCGTCGGATACGGGGCGGCCTGGCATGGGGCCTGTCGATGCAGGGCGCAATCCTGATGGC
>Ga0163144_10000172_pt1 | contig 149216 bp, 141 predicted proteins | sample OliLak19BULKMAT1_FD_123175 | JGI IMG/M metagenome (GOLD analysis project Ga0163144, IMG submission 123175) | Freshwater microbial mat bacterial communities from Lake Vanda, McMurdo Dry Valleys, Antarctica - Oligotrophic Lake LV.19.BULKMAT1 | ecosystem: Environmental > Aquatic > Freshwater >...
GACCTCGGGCCCGGACTACACGGCGCTGTCGACGGTACTGACCTTCACGTCGGGCGGCGCGACGTCGCAGACGGTTTCGGTATCGACGGTCGACGACACGGTGGTCGAGGGCAGCGAGGACTACACGGTGGTGCTGTCCGCTCCGAGCAACGGCACGCTGGCGACCAGCCAGGCGAACACGGTGATTACGGATAATGATGTCGCGGCGCTGGGTCTGTCGGGACCGACATTGATCAATGAGACCGACGGCGTTGCCGTCTATACGGTTTTCTATACGGGCGTAACCCTGGCGCCGGGGCAGACTGCGAGCGTCAATGTTTCAACGGCCGATCTGGCCGGCGGCGCCACGAATGCCGGCGCGGATGTCGACTATCAGGCGCTTTCCACGGTCCTGAACTTCACCAGCGGCAGCGCGACAAGCCAGACCGTATCGGTATCGATCATCGACGATACGTTTCAGGAAGGAACGGAGGATTTTTCGGTCATCCTGTCCGCTCCGACCAATGGCACGCTGGCGACGAGCCAGGCGAACACCGTCATCGTGGATGACGAAACCGGGCTCTTTCTTGTCGGCGGTCAGGGGCAGTCGAGCGATACGCTGATCGGCGGGCCCGGGCCGGATACGATCCTCGGGCTCGGCGGCATGGACAGCCTGATCGGCAACGGCGGCAACGACTCGATATTCGGCAGTCAGGAGAATGACGTCGCACTTGGCGGCGACGGCAACGATACAATTCACGGCGACAGCGGCAGCGATACCCTGCTTGGCGGTGCCGGCGACGACAATATCAACGGCGATCAATCCGACGATTCGCTGGTCGGCGATTCCGGCAATGACACGCTGAGCGGCGGCAGCGGCAGCGGTGCCGATACGCTGCGCGGCGGCGAAGGAAACGACTGGATCGACGGCGGGGCCGGGTCCGACACGCTCTATGGCGACGCGGGTAACGATACGCTCATCGGCGGGAACAATCCGGATTCGATCGTCGGCGGAGCAGGCAACGATTCGATCGTGGGCGACCAAGGCAACGATACGGTTCTGGGCGGCGATGGAAACGACTGGATCGACGGCGGCGGCGGCGCCAATCGCATACTGGCCGATGGCGGCGACGATACGGTCGTATTCGATTCGCAGGCCGCATTGATCGATGGCGGGACCGGCATCGATCGGATTCTGACCGATGGCGGATCGATCAATTTTGACAGCGTACCTGACGGTCAATTGACCGGCATCGAGATCGTCGATCTTCGCGATCTGGCAGTTACCGGCATCGTCATCGATGCGACCGATGTTCTCGACTTCGAGGCCACCACAGGAATCGTGGACGGCTCGAACAACCCGATCTCGCTGGTGATCGTCGGCGAGGTCGGGGACAGCGTCAGCCTCGATGCCGACGGCGGTGGCGCCTGGAGCATGGTCGAATCGGATCTTGTCTATGGCGGCGCCTACGAGGGCCTGACCTACGACATCTATTCCGACGGTGCGGTGTTTGTCGCAATCCAGCAGGGCCTGACCGTCAGCTGACGCCATTTCGTCCCTGCATCGCCCGACGCTTCCGATATCCCGGACGCTCCCGATATTCCCGACGCTCCGATCGTGACCTCGCGGCCAGCTTCTCGCCCAGACCGGCTGCCCTCACCCTTGAGTGTGTTGTTTTTTGAACGCCCGGTGGTAAATCGGGTGGCGGATCTAATTGAGCATCGCGATAATCCTCAGGAACTTGTGTGACATTTGTGTCCTTGTGTGACATGTGAGTTAGGGACCCGGGTAGGCCGTAATTAGGCCGTGATAGGGGATTTTCAGATGGCGGATTCGATCTCGAATTCGGGCGCGGCCGGCGACGGTGAAATGACCCCTAGCGTGCAGATCGCCCAGGCGGCCGAACCGATCGGCACCGTCGCGGGCATCGAGGGCACCGTCACCGCGCAGCGCGCATCCGGCGGCACCGAACCGCTCGCCGAAGGATCGCCGATTTTCCAGGGCGACCGGATCGTCACCGCGCAGGATGCTGCGGTTCAGATCCTGTTCGTCGACGGCACCAGTTTCGCGCTTGGCGGCAACGGCGATCTCATGATCGACGAGCTGATCTACAATCCCGGCGGCAGCGACAACGGTCTCGCCGCATCGGTCTTTTCCGGCAGCTTCACCTTCCTGACCGGTGCGATTGCGCCGGCGCCGGGCGACGGCGTCAACATCACCACACCCGTCGGCACGCTTGGCATTCGCGGCACGTTCGGCGGCGGCTCGGGTACGCCCTCGGGCAGCTGGGCCATCGCGCTGATGCCGGAGGAAGACGGACCCGGTCGGATCGTGTTCGTCAATCTTGCCGGCGAAATGGTGCTCGACGAGGCCTTCGAAGGCATCGAGGTCGCCAGCATCAACGAACTGCCGGTCGGCACCAAGTTCTACACGATCGAGGAAATCATCGCTCTGTTCGGCGCCGCGCTGTCGGTCATCGATGGCGACCCGATGGATATCCCGTACGATGCCAACGGGCAGCAGGGCGACGCGGGTGGCAACAACTCGGGCAGCGGCAATTTCGGAAACCTGTCCGATCCATTCCTGCTCGGCGAACTCGGCATCGACCCGTTCGAGTTCGCTCAGTTCATTCAGACCCTGTTGCAGAACGGCGGTACGCTGTTCGGTACCGAACTGGACTACATGATCGAGGATCTCGCGTTCGAACTGCCGGACCTCAAACCGGTCGAATCGCTCAGCAACATCATCATCGGTACGCCGAATGTCGATGTCCTGTTCGGCACCGGCGACGACGATACGATCCTCGCGCTCGAGGACGACGACACGGTCGACGGCGACGGTGGCAACGATTCGATTTCGGGCGGCAGCGGCAACGACTCGATCCTGGGTGGCGATGGCAACGATTCGATCTCCGGCGGCCCGGGCAACGACACGATTTTCGGCGGCAACGGCAACGACACGATCGCCGGCGATAGCGGCAATGGCAACGATCTGATCTTCGGCAACAACGGCCGCGACTCTCTGCTCGGCAAGAACGGCAACGATTCGATCCTGGGCGGCAACGGCAACGATGTCGTGCGCGGCGGTAACGGCAACGACGCGGTGCTCGGTGGCAACGGCGACGACGATCTGTTCGGCAATGACGGCAACGATTCGATGTTCGGCGGTCAGGGCGACGATCTGCTGTTCGGCGGCGACGACAACGACTCCATCAATGGCGGACTGGGCGCCGACTCGATCGAAGGCGGCGACGGCAACGACACGATGGTCGGCGACGAAGGGAACGATTCCCTGCTCGGCGGGAATGGCAACGACCAGATCCAGGGCGGCGACGGTGGCGACCTTATTCGCGGCGGCAACGGCGCCGATGAGATGAGCGGCGGCAATGGTAACGATCTGCTGCAGGGCGGCGAAGGCAACGACGAGATCTTCGGCGACGATGGCAACGACACGCTCTCCGGTGGCGACGACAAGGACGTGCTGGTCGGCGGCAACGGCAACGACACGCTCTCCGGGGGCGGCGGCAACGACACTCTCCTCGGCGACAACGGCACCGCCGGTACCGATTCCGTGTTCGGCAACGGCAACGATTCGATCGATGGCGGCGGCGGCAACGATCTGATCGACGGCGCCGGCGGCGACGATTCTCTAATGGGCGGTTCCGAGAATGACGTCGTCCTCGGATTTAAGGGTGACGACACAGCCTCCGGCGGCACCGGCGACGACACCGTTGCCGGCGAACATGGCAACGACTCATTGTCCGGCGGCGACGGCAACGACCTGGTCAATGGCGGCAACGGCGACGATGTCATCGTCGGCGACAAGGGTGAGGATCTGCTCATCGGCGGTGAGGGCAGCGACACGATCGACGGCCTCGACGGCGATGTCGACACGATCCTCGGCGGCCCGGCCGGTTCGGGTGCCGATTCAATTCTGGCCGACAATGACGATCTGATCGCGATCGAGGGCAGCGCGGGTGCCGACACGCTGATCGGGACACCCGACACCGATCTGATCATTGGCTATGGCGGCGGCGATACGATCGACGGCCTCGATGGCGACGACTACATCTATGGGGACGGCTTTCCGGGCGCACCCGATTACGGCGCACCGGGCGGCGACTGGATCGTCGGCGGCAAGGGCAATGATTATATCGAGGGCGGATCGGGCGGCGACTCGGTCGATGGCGGCAATGGCGACGACACGATTGTCGGCGGCAATGGCGACGATTCGCTTGTCGGCGCCGGCGGCAATGACCACATCTTCGGCGGCAATGGCGACGACGATCTGTTTGGTGGCAATGGCAGCGATACGCTCGCCGGCGGCAACGGGGCCGACACGCTCGATGCCGGCATCGATCCATTCCCGGGATCGGGCGACAGCCTGATCGGCGGCAACGGCGACGATCGGATCTTCGGCAGCTGGGGTAAGGACGTCATCATCGGTGGCGCCGGAGACGACACCGTCTTTGGCAGTGCCGACAGCGACACGATCCACGGCGGCGACGGCGAAGACCAGCTCTCCGGCGGCAGCGGCAACGACACGATCGATGGCGGGCTGGGTAACGACCGGATCGACAGCGGCAGCGACAACGACACGGCCTTCGGTGGCGAGGGCGACGATTCGATCTTCGGCGATAGGGGTGAGGATTCGCTGCTCGGCGGTAACGGCGACGACACGGTCAATGGCGGCGACGGCAACGACACGATCCGCGGCGGCAATGGCGACGATTCCATTTTAGGGAGCAACGGCCGGGATCTGCTGATCGGCGGGCCCGGCAGCGACACGATCGACGCACTCGACGGTTTTACCGACACCATCATCGCCGACGCCGGCGATACGATCATTGCCGATTCGTTCGACGTTCTCTGGCTTGAAGGCTCGAGCAACGACGAGACGCTGGTCGGCACGTCTTCGCCCGACCTCATCATCGGTCAGGGCGGCAGCGACTCGATCGTGGGCGCTTCCAGTGGCGACTATCTTTTCGGCGACGAATTCGCCGATCATCCGCTCAACGGCGTCCCGGGTAACGATACGATCGATGGCGCTTCTGGCGACGACTATATCGAAGGCGGCATGGGCAACGATTCGCTCGTCGGCGACAAGGGCCGGGACAGGGTCTTGGGCGGCGAGGGCGACGACACGATCGACGGTGCCGCCGATAACGACACGGTCCATGGCGGCAACGGCGACGATTCGCTCATCGGCGGCTCGGGTAGCGATGTCCTGATCGGCGGTCGCGGCGACGACACGATCGATGCCCTTGACGGCAGCACCGATACGATTCTGGCCGGTTCCGGTGATGATACGGTGCTAAGCGACACCTTCGATATCGTTGCGATCGAAGGCACCGCGGGCCCCGATACGCTTGCCGGCGGCACATACACCGATCTCATCATCGGCCACGGCGACGACGATTGGATCACGGGCGGTGCCGACGACGACTGGCTCTTCGGCGACGGGTTCCAGAACACGCCAAACTATGGCGTGCCCGGCGACGACACGATCGATGGCGGTTCCGGAGACGATTACATCGAGGGCGGCGACGGCCACGATTCCCTGGTCGGCGGCAATGGCTCCGACACGATCCTCGGCGGTAACGGCGATGATATGCTCATCGGCCATGATACGAACCTCGGCGGCGACACCATCTTCGGCGACAGCCTGATCGGCGGCGCCGGCAACGATACGATCCTCGGTGGCAACGGCAAGGATGTACTGGTCGGCGGCGATGGCGAAGACACAATCTTCGGCGGTACAGGCAACGACACGATCCTCGGCGGCAACGGCAACGACTGGCTCGTCGGCGGCGATCTTGGCAAGGATACGATGTTCGGCGGCGCCGGCGACGACGTCATCGACGGCGGCAGCTCGGGCGATTCGCTTGTCGGTGGCAAAGGCAACGACTTCATCGAAGGCGGCAACGGCGACGATGTGATCCATGGCGGCGGTGGCGATGACACGATTGACGGCGGTAACGACAGCGATCGGATCGACGGCGGCAGCGGCAATGACAGCATTCAGGGTCACAGCGGCAACGACACGATCTCCGGCGGTTTCGGCGACGATACGATTGACGGCGGTACAGGCCGGGACAGCCTCGTCGGCGGCGACGGTAATGACTCGATCATGGGCGGAGCGGGTGGCCCCGACACAATCCTCGGCGACTGGGGCAACGATTACATCGACGGCGGCGATGCCAACGACCTGATCTACGGCGGGGCAGGCGACGACACGCTGGAGTTCCATCTCGGCGGTCTCGACAATGCTGGCACCTATGACGGCGGCACCGGCACCGATTTCCTCCTCCTGCACGACGCTGTGACCTACGATTTCGGTACCCTGGCGACCCTGTTCGACGGGATCGAGGCGCTGGACATGCGCGGCGGCGGTTCCGCCACGGTCCTCCTCGACGAGAACGATATCCTCGATTTCGGGGGCGATCCCATCGAGGCCATTGTCGACAGCAATCCGACGACGATCGATCTCGTGGTGCGCGGAGACTCTGACGATACGATCTCCCTCGGCGGTTCGGAGACGTTCCTCGGCACGACCACGCTCGGCGATGCCTATGGCGGCGCTGGTGTCACGTACAATGTCTACAACGTCAACGACGCGATCGTTGCGGTCGAAGACGGCGTCCAGTTCCCGCTCTGATATCCGCCCAACCGATACCGGCGCGCGCGTAGCGGTTGATCCGCCTTCGCTCTCCCGCCTAATATCCGGCGGCCACAAAATGGGGTGGCTGCGCGCGGAGTGATCTCATGCCCGAACCCTTCGAAACCATCGAGACCGACAGCGAGACCGTTGCCTGCGACGGCGGCGACGGGCCGCTCGGCCATCCGCGCGTCTATCTCCATATGGGCCGGCAGGGCTTCGTCGAATGCCCCTATTGCAGCCGGCATTATGTGCTGAAGGCACTTGGAACGCCCCAGGCCGCACATCGGGATGGCGAACGCACGGGCAACGAGCTTTAGCCCTGCGGTGCCGGTGCCGCGCTGTATAATGCGGCTGTCATGAACGAGAATCTGCCTCTCAAGCATATCTATCTGGTCGATGGGTCCGGTTACATCTTCCGGGCCTATCACGCGCTGCCGCCGCTGACCCGCGACGACGGCACGACCGTCAATGCCGTGCTCGGCTTTACGTCGATGCTGCTCAAGCTGGTCGAAGACAGCGATGCCGATCATCTCGCCGTCATCTTCGACAGCGCGCGCGAGAATTTCCGCAACGAGATCTATGCCGACTACAAGGCGAACCGGCCGCCGCCGCCCGACGATCTGATCCCGCAATTTGCCCTGATCCGCGACGCGACGCGCGCCTGCAACGTGCCCTGCGTCGAGTTGCGTGGCTTCGAGGCCGACGATCTGATCGCGACCTACACGAAACAGGCGGTCGCCGCCGGTGCCGACGTGACGATCGTCTCGTCCGACAAGGATCTGATGCAGCTCGTCTCCGACAAGGTGACCCTGCTCGATCCGATCAAGAATCGCCGCCTCAGTTTCGATGCGGTGCTCGAGAAATTCGGCGTCACGCCCGACAAGGTGGTCGACGTGCAGTCGCTTGCCGGCGATTCGAGCGACAATGTGCCGGGCGTGCCCGGGATCGGCGTCAAGACCGCGGCCGAGCTGATCAACTTTTATGGCGATCTCGATACGCTGCTCGCCCGCGCCGGCGAAATCAAACAGCCCAAGCGCCGCCAGACCCTGCTCGACAATGCCGACAAAGCGCGCATGAGCCGCGAGCTGGTGCGGTTGCGCGACGACGTGCCGGTGCCCGAGCCGCTCGACGCGTTCGATCGCCGCCAGCCGGAGCCGGCTTCCTTGTTCGGATTCCTCAAGCTGAACCAGTTCCGCTCGCTGATCGCGAAGATGGAATCGCGTCTCGGCGTGAAGGCCGACGATGTTGTTGCCGACTTCAACACAGCCTTGCCGGTCCGGGCCGAGGATGTTGCGGGCCCGGGCAGCCATCTGCCGGTTCCGACGCCCACCGCGAAGCCTTCGGCACCCGCAGGCAAACGCCCGACCGCGGTGTCGTCCAAAGCCTCATGGACCGGCAAATTCGCCTGCCATCTGGTGACCGACGAGGCGGCGCTCGCCGGCTGGATCGCGCGGGCCTGGGAGACCGGTGCCGTCGCCTTCGATACCGAAACGACGGCGCTCGATGCGGTGGTCGCCAACCTGGTCGGGTTCTCGCTCTCGGTGATGCCGGACGAGGCCTGCTATGTGCCGCTCGCCCATCGCGGGCCGGGCCGCGAGCAGGGCAGTCTCGATCTCGGCGATGCCGGCGGCGACGGCGACAAATCGGGCGGCGCGCTGCTGCCCGGCCAAATCCCGATCGACCGCGCGCTGGCGCTGCTGAAGCCGTTGCTCGAGGATCCTTCGATTCTCAAGATCGGTCAGAACATCAAATACGACACCGTCATTATGCACCGGCACGGGATCGCGATCGGGCCGATCGACGACACGATGCTGATGTCTTATGTGCTCGAGGCCGGCGGCCACGGCCACGGTATGGACGAACTGGCCGAACTGCATCTCGGCCATTCGACGATCAAGTTCAGCGACGTTGCCGGCAGCGGCAAGGCGCAGGTCTCGTTCGATCGCGTGCCGCTCGATCGCGCCTGCGAGTATGCGGCCGAGGATGCCGCCGTCACCCGGGCGCTCGCCGGCCTGCTGAAACCGATGCTTCTGCGCGAGGGGCTGCTCACCGTCTACGAGACGATCGAGCGGCCGCTGGTGCCGATCGTGGCCGCGATGGAACAGGCCGGCGTGAAGGTCGATCGCGTCGCGCTGCAGCGTCTCTCGAAGGATTTCGAGAAGCGGCTCGGCGAACTCGAAACCGAGATTCACAAACTCGCCGGTCGCGAATTCAATATCGGCTCGCCCAAGCAGCTCGGCGAGGTTCTGTTCGACGAGATGGGTCTCGCTGGCGGCCAGAAGGGCAAGACCGGCGCGTACTCGACCGGCGCCGACGTGCTCGATGATCTCGCGGCACAGGGCCACGATCTGCCGGTGCGTGTACTCGACTGGCGCCAGCTCGCGAAGCTCAAGAGCACCTACACCGACGCGCTGCTCGAGCAGATCAATCCGGCAACCGGCCGCGTCCATACCTGCTTCGCTTTGGCCGCGACCTCGACCGGACGGCTCTCCTCGACTGACCCGAACCTGCAGAACATTCCAGTCCGCACCGAGGAAGGCCGCAAGATCCGCCATGCCTTCGTTGCCGAGAAGGGCATGAAGCTGCTGTCGGTCGATTACTCGCAGATCGAGTTGCGCATCGCCGCCCACATGGCCGACGTGCAACCGCTCAAGGATGCGTTCCGTGACGGCATCGACATTCACGCGATGACCGCAAGCCAGGTGTTCGGCGTGCCGGTCGAAGGCATGGATCCGATGGTGCGGCGCCGCGCCAAGGCGATCAATTTCGGCATCATCTACGGCATCAGCCCGTTTGGCCTCGCGCGCCAGCTCGGCATCGCGCAGGGTGAGGCGAAGGCCTTCATCGAAGCCTATTTCGAGCGCTTCCCCGGCATCCGCGCCTACATGGAACGGACGCGCAAGGAAGCGCATGAGCAAGGCTATGTCGTCACGCTCTACGGGCGGCGCTGCCATCTGCCGGGTATCCAGGACAAGAACCCCGCGCGCCGCAGTTTCATGGAGCGCGCCGCGATCAACGCGCCCATCCAGGGCACCGCCGCCGACATCATCAAGCGCGCGATGATCCGCATTCCGGCTGCGCTCGAGGCAGAGAAGCTCGGTGCGCGCATGCTGCTCCAGGTGCATGACGAACTGCTGTTCGAGGTGCCGGCCAAAGAGGCCGAGAAGACGGCGGCTTTGGTGCGCCGTGTGATGGAGGGTGCGGCCGGCCCCGCGCTCGAGCTCTCGGTGCCGCTGGTTGCCGCTGCCGGCATCGCCGACAACTGGGCCGAGGCGCACTGACGCCCGCGCAGCCACATACGCCGTTCATGCGCCCGGCGTCTCAGCCCTCCACAACCCTATGCTGACGGCCGCTCAGAATTCGGCGGCTTCGCCCCCTCGCATGACGGGCGTCTCTCCGCGCCGGGCCGCCATCCTGGCAACCGAGTGAAACACGCGAAAGTATAAGAATAAATATATTTAACCCTTTGCCTGTATTTTGTCTTGCTGCCTGCCGCCGCGTGCGTCGGTACGATGCATAACGCCGGCTTCGGTCGAGCTGGATCGGATCGCCCCGTCGGGTCGGCATTTTCGCTGGTCCGGGGCGACTGGCGGGCGGCACAGCTTTGCCACAGGACGCCCCGGCGACCCACCCCTATATCCAAAGGGTCGGACGAACAACGGAGGCTCGCAGGATGAAACGCACTCTTCCCGCTCTTTGCGTTGTCGCGCTGTTGTCGACTGCCGGTTGCTCAGGTCTCAATTCGACGGAGCAGAGCATGTTGTCCGGTGGCGCGATCGGTGCGGGCGCAGGTGTTGTGGTCGGTGCGCTGACCGGTGGCCTTGGCATCGCAACGGGCGCTGCCATTGGTGCTGCCGCTGGCGCCGCTGCAGGCTACGTCGTCGACCAGGTTGATTGACGAGGCGTCGAACGACTGAACAGGGGTCCCGCAACACCCCTCGACACAGTCGTTCCCCCAAGCCGCCGCACGGGACCGCAAATCCCTCCCCGTGCGGCGGCCCCCCCCCTCTCTGAAGCGTGTTGCGATGACTGTCGGGTGATCGACAAGCGCCGGTGCACACCCCTGCACCGGCGCTCGTCGTTTGGGGGATCACGATCGGGTCAGCGCGCGTCGGACCTCAGTTGTTCACCCTCGATCCAGACGATGCGGCCGAAGCCGGCGACCAGATGCGCACGCAGCATCGTCACGCGATAGAATCGGAAATCCTTGAACCCGGCATAGAGCGACGACTTGGGATGGCGCTGGAGAAACCGCTCGCGGATCGCGGGATCGGTTGTCGTCGCGGCCTCGCCCAGCAGCGTGAGGCGCGGGCCAGCGAGCGGATCCTCGTAACCGGCGGTACCGTCGAACAAGAGCGAGACCTGCGGATTCCCGGCGATATTCGCCGAATGCGCCGCGAGATCGGAGATTAGCAGGATCGGGTTTCCGGCCGCGTCGCTTGCCACCTGCACCAGCGAGGTATAAGGCCAGCCGGCTTGCTCGCTATCTGAAGACGCGAGGCGGGTGCCGAGGCTCGCATAGCCGGCATCGGCGATGAGCCGGCGGGCGAGCGTTGCATTGTCTTCCGGCAGGGTCGGCGCCGGTTTCCGGACTGTCGATTCGTTCATGCCGGCACTCTCGGGCGGGTATCGGGACGGGTCAACCGGGCCAGGGTCGCGCCTCGGCGCGGTCGATCGACGGCTGCTGCCAGTCAATGGGCGAGGAGCGAAAACCCCCGGATTACCTCGCTCCCGGCTGGGGAAAGCCGGAAATACGCCGCAATCCCGCCGGGTTTGAGGGCGAGCTTGGCAGCGTCGAAGGGGTTACCTACCTTCTCTCAGGGGAGCATCAAACCGTGCCGCAAACCATCGCGCTGGTCGACGACGACCGCAACATCCTCGCCTCCGTCACCGTGGCGCTCGAGGCGGAAGGCTTCACCGTCAGGTCCTTCACCGACGGGGCCGAGGCGCTGCGCGGCCTGGCCGCCGATCCGGTCGACCTCGCCGTGCTCGACATCAAGATGCCGCGCATGGACGGGATGGAGCTGCTCGAGCGGCTGCGCCGGTCGAGCGCGATGCCAGTGATCTTTCTCACCTCGAAGGACGACGAGGTCGACGAGATCATGGGCCTGCGCATGGGCGCCGATGACTACATCAAAAAGCCGTTCTCGCAGCGGCTGCTGATCGAGCGCATCCGTACTCTGCTGCGTCGCGAACAGGCGGTGCGCGAGGGCAACAAGGACGAGGTCAGTCCCGAGGCGATCCGGCGCGGCGATCTCATGATCGATCCGGCGCGGCATTTCGTGAGCTGGCGCACCCAGGATATCGAGCTCACCGTCACCGAGTTCATGCTGCTGAAGGCGCTCGCGATGCGGCCGGGTCATGTTAAAAGCCGCGACCAGCTCATGGATGCGGCCTATGGCGAGCATATCTATGTCGACGACCGTACGATCGACAGCCACATCAAGCGCCTGCGGAAGAAATTTCGGGCGGTCGATCAGGAATTCTCGCATATCGAGACGCTCTACGGCGTCGGCTACCGCTACAAGGAAAGCTGATCCCGGCGCGGTCGGGGGACCGCGGGTCCGGCGCGCAGGGGGCGCTCCTCGATGAAGCTGCAAGCGCACCGCGAGCGCGACATCCTGTCGGACGATGCGGCAGAGACCGCATCCGTGTTCGACAAAGCGCGCCGTCGCCGCGGCACCGCGCGGACGCCCTATCGCCGGCGCCGCTTCTCGCCGCTTACGCTGCGCATCCTCACATTGAACGTGCTGGCGATCGCCATTCCGGTCGCCGGCCTGCTCTATCTCGACGAGTATCGCGAAGACCTGATTCGCAGCCGGCTCGCCTCGCTGCGCACCGAGGCGGAACTGATCTCGGGCGCGATCGCGACCAGCGGCGTCGTAACCGGGCCGCTCGGCGACGAACGGCTGCTGGTCGAGGCGACGCGCGCGACGTTGCGCCGCCTGGTCGATCCGGCCGAATCGCGTGCCCGCGTGTTCGATCAGGACGGCAGCCTGATCGCCGATTCCTTCCGTCTCGCCGGACCCGCCGGCATCGTCGAGATCGAGACGCTGCCGCCGCCGAACTGGCCGGCCGATCTGTTCAGCCGCCTGATGAATGATCTCTATGACTGGGTCGTGTCGATCCTGCCCGATCGCGACCAGCGGCCGCTCTACAGCGAGCGGCCGGAGCAGCGGGCGAACGATTACGGCGAGGTGATGCAGTCGCTGACCGGCGAACCCGGCAGCGTCGTGCGCGAAGACGAAGATGGCAGGCTGGTGCTGTCGGCAGCGGTGCCGATCCAGCGCTACCGGCAGGTGCTCGGTGCGCTGATGCTCAGCATCGAAGGCACCGGCATCGAGGAATCGGTGCGCAGTTTGCGCTTCAACATTCTCGCCGTGTTCGGCATCGGTCTGTTCGTCACTGTGATGCTGTCGCTCTATCTGGCCGGCACGATCGCACGGCCGATCCGGCGTCTCGCCGATGCGGCCGAACTGGTACGGCGCGGTCACGGCCGCGAAACGCAACTGCCGAATTTCTCGCGGCGGCAGGACGAGATCGGCGAACTGTCCGGCGCGCTGCGCGACATGACGCAGGCTTTGTGGCAGCGCATGGATGCGATCGAACGGTTTGCCGCCGACGTCGCGCACGAGATCAAGAACCCGCTTACCTCGCTGCGCAGTGCGGTCGAAACCGTCGCCCGAATCGAGGATCCCGTGCAGCAGCGTAAGCTGATGAGCGTCATCCTCGATGACGTGCAGCGGCTGAACCGGCTGATCAGCGATATCTCCGAGGCATCGCGGGTCGATGCCGAAATGTCGCGCAGCGAAATGGAGCCCGTCGATCTCGGGCGCATGTTGGCAACCCTGGTCGATCTGCACGAGACGGCGCATGACGGGGCGGGGCCGCATCTCAATCTCGAGATATCGGCGCATCAGACATTGGCGGTGCGCGGCAACGAGGGCCGGCTGGTCCAGGTCCTGCGCAACCTCCTGCAGAATGCGGTCTCGTTCAGCCCGCCGGACGGCGAGATCCTTCTCGCCTGCGCGCGGCTCGGCCACACGGTCCGGGTCATCATTTCCGATCAGGGGCCGGGCATTCCGCCGGGCAAGCTCAAGGCGATCTTCGATCGCTTCTACAGCGAGCGGCCGCAGGGCGAAAAATTCGGTTCGCATTCCGGGCTCGGGCTGTCGATCTCGAAGCAGATCGTCGAGGCGCATGGCGGCACGATCGAGGCGTCGAACATCTTCGATGCGAACGACCGGATCGTCGGTGCGCGCTTCATGGTGACCTTGCCCGCTTTCGACGATGACTGAGCCGGCGCAGCCGCTCTTCGCGCACGCGACCTGCGTGGCGATCGACGGCTGCGGCGTGTTGCTGCGCGGACCGGCCGGTGCCGGTAAATCCGATCTCGCACTCCGCCTGATCGATGGCGGCGCGTTCCTTGTCGCCGACGATGTCGTCGCGCTCACAGCCGATGGCGAGCGGCTGATGGCGACCCTGCCTGCGTCCGCGCCCGCATCCTGCCGCGGCCGCATCGAGATGCGCGGTCTCGGCATCCTGCCGGTGCCGACGATCGCGACGGTGCCCATTCGGCTGGTTGTCGACCTGGTGCCGGGCGGGCATCCCGAGCGTCTGCCCGAGCGCGAAACCGTGGTTCTGGCCGGACTTCATCTGCCGCTCTGCCGGCTCGACCCGTTCGAGGCCTCGGCCCCGGCCCGGGTCCGGCTCATGGTGCGGGCCGTGGCGGCGGGTATAATCGCCGCTCCATGACCGATCGTTCAAAGACCGGAAGCGTTGGAACCGGAAGCGCCGGCCGTGCCGATTCCAGCGGCGGATCGCCGCTGATCGTGGTGACCGGCCTCGCCGGCGCCGGGCTCACCACCGCGCTCAAGATCCTCGAGGATCTCGGCTACGAGACCGTCGACAATCTTCCGCTTGCACTGCTGCCGGGTCTCGCCGCGGCAGCCGGTGCGCGACCGCTCGCCGTCGGCATCGATTGCCGCACGCGCGATTTCGCGGTGCATGAACTGCTCGACGGGCTTGCCGCAATCGGTGCCGAAACCGGTGCCGGCGTGCGTCTCGTCTATCTGCTGGCACTGCCCGAAGCGCTACTGCGTCGTTTCGCGGCAACCCGCCGCCGCCATCCGCTCGCACCCGATCGACCGGTCGCCGACGGCATCAGGCGCGAGCGCGAACTGACCGAACCGCTGCGCGCCGAAGCCGATCTGGTGATCGATACGACCGATTTCGCGCCGGCCGATCTGCGGCGTGTGCTCGAAGGACATTTCGCGCCCACTGCGGCACCCGGCATGACGATCTCGATCGTTTCGTTCTCCTATCGTCACGGCGTGCCGCGCGAAGCCGATCTGGTGTTCGACGTGCGCTTCCTCCGTAACCCGCATTACGATCCGATGCTCGGTCCGCTGCCAGGCACCGATCCGGCGGTCGCGGCGTTTATCGCCGGCGATCCCGGCTATGACGATTTCTCGGCCGCGCTCGATCGGCTGATCCTGCCGCTGCTGCCGCGCTACGAGGCGGAGGGCAAGGCGTATCTCACCATCGCGATCGGCTGCACCGGCGGCTGGCACCGTTCGGTCGCAGTGGCCGAGCGGCTCGCCGGGGTCTTGCATCGCGCCGGCCGTGCGGCCAGTCTCACCCACCGCGATCTGGGGCGGGGTCTCGAAGACAGGCCCGCGTCCAACCGGGCGGCGGCAGAGCCTGCCGCACCGGACTTTTCATCCACCGCAAAGGGAGCGACGGCATGATCGGCATCGTCCTGGTGACGCACGGCCGCCTCGCGGCCGAATTTCTGGCCGCCCTCGAGCATGTGGTCGGGCCGCAGCAGCAGGTCGCCGCGGTCTGTATCGATGCGGACGACAACATGGAAAAGCGCCGCACCGAGATCATCGAACGGGTCGCCGAAGTCGATACCGGCGACGGCGTGGTTTTGCTCACCGACATGTTCGGCGGCACGCCCTCCAATCTCGCAATCTCGGTGCTCGACCGCGCCAATGTCGAGGTGATCGCCGGCGTCAATCTGCCGATGCTGATCAAGCTCGCCAGCGTGCGCAAAGAGGCAACGCTCGCCGAATCGGTCCTGCGCGCCCAGGAGGCCGGTCGCAAATACATCAACGTCGCATCGCAACTGCTTGCTCAGGAGAGCGGCCGCAAGACGGCACGCCACTGATCGTACGAGATCGCACCGGAACCGCATGGACGCAACCACGACGCCACTGGTTCGCAATGTCCGCATCCGCAACGAACGCGGGTTGCATGCGCGCGCCGCCGCAAAACTGGTCCAGACGCTTTCGACCTTCGATGCCGAGGTGACGGTCGAGAATGACGGCATGTCGATCTCCGGTCGCTCGATCATGGGGTTGATGATGCTCGCGGCGGGACCCGGGACGATCCTGCTGCTGACCGCAAAGGGGCCCGACGCGAAGGCGGCACTGACCGCGCTCGCGGCGTTAGTCGATTCCGGCTTCGGGGAGACCTGAGCCGATGCCCCGCGCGAAGGAAAAAGCCGGCAAGGAAGAGATCTTCGAAGGCCTCGGCGTCGCGCCGGGCATCGCGATCGGTCCGGCGCATGTCGTCGAATCGGGCCGCGTCTCGGTGCCGGAATATGAGATCGAGCCCGACGCCGTCGACGAGGAACTGACGCGCTTTCGCAACGCGGTCGCAAAAGGCCAGAAACAGCTCGCCAAACTGCGCACCAAATCCGAAGCGCTGCCCGCCGCCGCGCGCGAGGAAGTCGGGTTCCTGCTCGATGCGCATCGTCACATGCTCACCGGCAGCCGCATCCTGCGCGGTGCGGAAAAGCGCATCGCCGAGCAGCGGATCAATGCCGAAGCGGCGGTGCTCAAGGAAATCTCGAAAGTCGCCGCCGATTTCGCGGCGCTCGACGATCCCTATCTCGCCGCGCGCGCGCAGGACATCCGCGAGGTCGGCGACCGTCTGATCCGCAACCTGACGCAGACGCCTTACGAGGCCTATGCGCATGCGGCCGAGGGCTCGATCGTCATCGCGGAAGAGCTGACGCCGGCCGATACCGCGCTGATGGATCCCAAGCGCATCGCCGGTATCGCCGCGGTGCTGGGCGGTGCCGAAAGCCATACCGCGATCATGGCGCGTTCGCTCGGCCTGCCGGCGGTGCTTGGCGCGACCGAACTGATCGGCCGGGTGCAGGCGGGCGATCTGCTGGTCGTCGATGGCGATGCGGGCGTCGTGATCGTCAACCCGACCACGACGACACAGCGCCGCTACCAGCGCCGGCGCGAGGCGGGCGTGCGGCTCGAGCGCCAGCTTGCGCGGCTGCGCCGTCTGCCGGCCGTGACGCGCGACGGCACCACGATCCGGCTTGCTGCCAATCTCGAACTGCCGCGCGAATTCGAGCAGGCGCTGCTCAACGGTGCCGAAGGCGTCGGATTGTTGCGCAGCGAGTTCATGTTCATGAACCGGCCCGATCTGCCCGACGAGGACGAGCAATATCAGGGGTTCAGGACCATCATCGAGGCGATGGCCGGCAAGATGGTCACCATCCGCACGCTCGATCTCGGCGCCGACAAGCTCGCGGCATCGCTGACCGACCGGTTCGGCGAATCGGCCAATCCGGCACTTGGTCTGCGCGCGATCCGCCTCTCGTTGCGCGAGCCTGCCCTGCTCGATGCCCAGCTCGCCGCGATCCTGCGTGCCTCAGCGCACGGGCTGGTGCGCATCCTGTTGCCGATGGTCTCAGCCGCGAGCGAGGTGCGCGCGGTGCGCCAGGCGATGATGGCGACGGTGAAGCGCCTGAAGCGCCGCAAGGTTGCGTTCGCCGATCCGCTTCCGCAGCTCGGCGTCATGATCGAGGTGCCGGGTGCCGCACTCGCCGCCGACGCGCTGGCGCAGGTTTCGGAATTCTTCGCGATCGGCACCAACGATCTGACGCAATACACGCTCGCGATCGACCGCGGCGACGAGCAGGTGGCGCATCTCTATAACCCGCTGCATCCGGCCGTGCTGCGTCTGATCCAGTTCGCGACCGAAGCGGCATTGCGCGCGCGCATTCCGATCAGCGTCTGCGGCGAAATTGCCGGCGATCCGCGCTATGCGCCGCTTCTGATCGGGCTCGGCATCCGCGAGCTGTCGATGACCGCGAATTCGCTGCCGCGGGTGAAGCAGCGCATCCGCCAGATGGATCTCCTGTCGGCGATCCGCTGTGCGCAGGTGATCATGGAGCAGACCGATTCCGGGCGGATCACCACGCTGCTCGACGATTTCAACAGCCTAGCCTGAGCGTGCCGCAGATTAACGCATAATACGCATAAATTGCCAAACGATGGCAACGCCCTGCGACCGGTCGCGCAGCCGGCGGTCCGAGCCATCCGGCGAGGGCCGGGGATCCCGGCAACAGGGCCTCCCGTTGCGCCGCTCCGGGTCCGCTGCTATCACCCGGCGCGGCTTGTTTCCGCCGCCTTCCCGTCACGAGAGACTGCGACTAACCCAATCCGGAGATCGACCGTCATGGCCGCGCGCAACGACTACATCGTGAAAGACATCGGGCTCGCCGAATGGGGCGAGAAGGAAATCTCGCTGGCCGAGACCGAGATGCCGGGGCTGATGGCGCTGCGCGAGGAGTTCGGCGCGAAGCAGCCGCTCAGGGGCGCGCGCGTCGCGGGGTCGCTGCATATGACGATCCAGACCGCCGTGCTGGTGCGCACGCTCGAGGCGCTCGGCGCCGAAGTGCGCTGGGCGTCGTGCAACATCTATTCGACGCAGGACCATGCCGCCGCCGCGATCGCGAAGACGGGCACGCCGGTTTTTGCGACCAAGGGCGAGACGCTCGAGGAATATTGGGACTATGCGCATCGCATCTTCGAATGGCATGACGGCGGCGGGCCGAACATGATCCTCGACGATGGCGGCGATGCGACCTTGCTGGTGCATCTCGGCCCCCGCGCTGCGAAGGACCGCAAGCTGATCTCGAAGCCGAAGAGCGAAGAGGAAGAGGCGCTGTTCAAGGTGATGGCGCGCACCCTCGACAAGAATCCCGGCTGGTACGACAAGCTCGGCTCGAACATCCGCGGCGTCACCGAGGAAACCACGACCGGCGTGCACCGGCTTTACGAGATGGAGAAGGCCGGCACGCTTTTGTTTCCCGCGATCAACGTGAACGACAGCGTCACCAAATCGAAGTTCGATAACAAATATGGTTGCCGCGAAAGCCTGGTCGACGGCATCCGCCGCGCGACCGACGTGATGATGGCCGGCAAGGTCGCGGTCGTCGCCGGCTTCGGCGATGTCGGCAAGGGCTCGGCCGAATCGCTGCGCAATGCCGGTTGCCGCGTCATGGTGACCGAGGCCGACCCGATCTGCGCGCTGCAGGCGGCGATGGAAGGCTACGAGGTCGTCACGATGGAAGACGCGGCCCCGCGCGGCGATATCTTCGTGACCGCGACCGGCAATATCGACGTCATCACCATCGATCACATGCGCGCCATGAAGGACCGGGCGATCGTCTGCAATATCGGCCATTTCGACAACGAGATTCAGGTGGCCGCGCTCAAGAACCTGAAATGGAACAACATCAAGCCGCAGGTCGACGAGATCGCATTCCCGGGCGGCAACCGGATCATCCTGCTGGCGGAAGGCAGGCTGGTTAATCTCGGCTGCGGCACCGGCCATCCGAGCTTCGTGATGAGTGCGAGCTTTACCAACCAGACGATCGCGCAGATGGAGCTCTGGCAGAACCCGAAGAAGTACGAGAAGAAGGTCTATGTGCTGCCGAAGCATCTGGACGAGAAGGTTGCATCGCTGCATCTCGCGAAGCTCGGCGCGAAACTGACGACCCTGCGCGCCGACCAGGCCGCCTATATCGGCGTCGACACAAAGGGCCCGTTCAAGCCGGAATATTATCGGTATTAGGGGGCGCTTCGGCGCGGCCGCCCGCGCTCAACCCAGCGCGAGGATGTGATTGTCCCAGCGCAGGGTCGGCGCGAGCGGGTCGGATTCGATCAGAGTTGTGGATACATCCGCCGCCGGCTCGCAGCGCAACAAGTCGCCGAGCCCGCTCGAAAACAGGAACATGCCGTCATCGCCGGACCACGGATCGGTCGGGCGCCGCCGATCCGGCAATGGCCCGGTGCATCGCCACCGTGGATCGCCGGGGCTAGCCCGGCGACGACGAATGAGTGGGTGGCGGGTACCCGGCGATTGCGCCGCGCTTAAGCCCCCGGCACGCCCGAGGTGGTCGAATACTCGAAGTGATAGGCCTCGCCCGGATGCACCAGCGGGCGGATGGCGTGCGCGGCCATCGCCGCTTCCGAGAAGCCGCACAGAATGAGCTTCAGCTTGTTCCGGTAATGCGCGATATCGCCGATCGCGAACACGCCGGGGAGATTGGTCTGTGCGGTCGCGGGATCGACGAGGATGTGCCGGTTCTCAAGATCGAGACCCCATTCGGCGATCGGACCGATATTCATCGCAAGACCGAAGAACGGCAGCAGCACGTCGGCTTCGATCGCGCGTTCCTCGCCATCGAGCGTGGCGACGAAGACATGCGTGAGCGCGCCGCCGGCGGTGCCTTCGAGCCGCGCGAGCTGATAGGGCACGACCAGTTCGACCTTGCCGTCCTTCACCAGCTGATCGAGCCGCGCGCAGCTTTCCGGCGCCGCGCGGAATTTCGGCCGCCGATGCACCACATAGACTTTCTCCGCCACCTCGGGCAGCGACAGTGCCCAGTCGACCGCGGAATCGCCGCCGCCCGCGATCACGACGCGCTTGCCGCGGAAATCCTCGCGCCGTTTGACGAGATAGAACACGCTCTTGCCTTCGAACCGCTCGAGCCCGTCGAGCGGTGGACGGTTCGGCCCGAACGCGCCGACGCCGGCCGCGATGATGACGGCGCGCGCATCGATCTTCGTGCCCGCGGATGTCTCGATCAGCCAGCGCTCGCCCCCGGAGGTCCTGTGCGGCGTGAGCTTCTCGACGCGCTGGTCGAGATGAAATGTCGGCTGGAACGGGTGGATCTGCTCTTCGAGCTTCTCGATCAGCGAGAGCGCGTCGATCGTCGGCCAGGCCGGAATGTCGTAGATCGGCTTTTCGGGATAGAGCGCGACGCACTGGCCGCCGACCTGTTCGAGCGCGTCGATGACATGACAGTTCATCTTCAGCATGCCGCATTCGAAAACGGCAAAAAGGCCGACCGGCCCCGCGCCGATGATCGCGACATCCGTTATCTGCGTCTCGTTCGCCATCGCATCATGTCCCGCGGCAGAAAAACCCTTCGCCCGTAAGGCTTTGCCGCATGTCGCGGCGCGCCAAAATGGCCGCTCGATTGCGCCGACGCAAGGGGTGGGTGGGTGTCGGGGAAAGGGCCAAGAACGGTGGCTCCGGCGCCCGCCTGCGGCTACAAACGGCGCATGAGCAGGGTGCGTGACGATAACCCCGAAAATCCGGGCGAAATCCGCCTCGCGATCGAGAACGAGGCGGCGCTGGGACGCCTTGCCGCCAGACTTGCGGCGTGCGCCCGGCCGGGCGATCTGATCGCGCTCGAAGGCGATCTGGGTACTGGAAAGACCAGTTTCGCGCGGGCTTTCATCCGGTCGCTGCAGGATGAGCCCGAGGACGTGCCGAGCCCGACCTTTACCCTTTTGCAGAGCTACGAAACCAATTCCGGCCTGGTCCATCATTTCGACCTCTATCGGATCGAAAATCCGGCCGAATTGGGTCCGCTCGGCTTCGAGGAAGCGCTCGGCGAGGGTATAGTGCTGGTCGAATGGCCGGAGCGGCTCGGGGCCTTGCTGCCCGTGGGCCGGCTTTCGCTTCGTCTGGAATTCGGACCGACGCCCGATTCGCGCCGCGCGACTCTGCGCGGCTCCGGCAATTGGGCGGCACGAATGAGGGATATCGCTTTTGATCAATGAACGTCGCGAGCGCGCGATTGTCGATTTTCTCGCCCGAGCGGGCTGGGCCGATGCGGTGCGTCGTCCGCTCGCGGGCGATGCCTCGTTCCGCCGCTACGAACGGCTGGAGCGAGCAGGCGGCCGCGCGGTGCTGATGGATGCACCGCCACCGCAGGAAGATGTCCGGCCGTTCGCGACGGTCGCCGGTCTGATCCGCCGCGCGGGTCTGAGCGCACCCGAGATCTTTGCCTCCGAAATGGCGGCGGGGTTGCTGCTGATCGAGGATTTCGGCGACGACACCTATACGCGCTTGCTGGCGCGCGGCGCCGACGAGCGGCGTCTCTACGAACTGGCCGTCGATGCGCTGATCGATCTGCATCGCAATCTTTCGCAGGAGCAGATCGCCGGGCTGCCGAGCTTCGACGATGCGCGCTGCGTCGACGAGGCGATGCGGCTGATCGAATGGCTGTGGCCGACGGTGCATGGCGCGGCGCCGTCCGCGACCATCCGCCGCTCGTTCGAATCCGCCTGGCGTCAGACCTTGCCGGTCGCGCGGCGCATTCCCGACGGGCTGATGCATTACGACTATCACGTCGACAATCTGATGCTGCTGCCGGGCCGCAGCGGTGCCGCCCAGGTCGGACTGCTCGATTTTCAGGATGCCACGCGCGCGCCGGTCTCGTTCGATCTAGCGTCGCTGTTGCAGGATGTGCGACGCGACGTGGGCGCCGATCTCACGGCGCATTGCATCGATCGATATCTGAAGGCATTTCCGCAACTCGATCCCGATGCGTTCGCCGCGAGCTATGCGGTGCTCGGCGCGCAACGCAACACGCGCATCCTTGGAACCTTCGTCCGGCTCTGGGTACGCGACGGCAAGCCGGGCTATCTCAACTGGTTGCCGCGAACCTGGGCGATGGTGACACGCGATCTCGATCATCCCGCGATGACGCCGGTCCGCTCCTGGTTCGATCGCCATCTGCCGCCGAGTTTGCGCTCCATTCCGCCGTCGCTGCGGACGGTTGCAGAACAAGCGGCCGAGGATGCAAAGGCCAGAACGCGAGAGGCTGTCGGAGAAGCTGCCGCATGAGCGCCGATCTTCGGACCGCCATGGTTCTCGCAGCCGGCTATGGAACGCGGCTTCGCCCGCTGACCGATAACGTGCCGAAGCCGATGGTGCCGGTCATCGGCAAACCGCTGATCGATCACACGCTCGACCGGCTGGCGGATTTCGGCATCGAGCATGCGGTCGTCAACACGCATCATCTGGCCGACAAAGTGGAATCGCATCTCGCCGGCCGCCGCGAGCCGCGCCTCTCCATCTCGCGCGAGAAAACCATTCTCGAAACCGGCGGCGGCATTGTGCAGGCTTTGCCGAAGCTCGGCGCCGAACCGTTCCTCGCCATCAATGCGAAGATCGTCTGGCTCGACGGCCGCATTCCGGCACTGCAGCGATTGTCGGCCTGCTGGGACGATACCCGCATGGACGGGCTGTTGCTCGTGCATCCGACGGTCATGGCGCGCGCCTATGACGGGCCGGGCGATTTCTTCCTCGATCCGGAAGGCCATGTGCGCCGGCGCCGGCAATGGGAAGTCGCACCCTTCGTCTATACCGGCATTCAGATCCTGCATCCGCGTATCTTCAAGAATGCGCCCAAGGGCGCCTTCTCGATGAACGTGCTGTACGACCGAGCCATCGAGGAAGGGCGCCTTTTCGGTCTGCGCCATGACGGCGAGTGGTTTCAGGTGAGCACCGCCGCCCATGTCGCGATTATCGAAACGGCGCTGGCCGAGCTCGGCTTCGCCGCGGCCTGAGCGCACATGACGGGCCCATATTCATGGCGCCGGAGTCCATGAAGTCCGGGCGCGGCGCGGCGATCTTCACCATTCCGGCGGGCGTCAGCTTCGTCGATGCGCTGGCGGCCGGTCTGATCGACGAGACCGGCGGCGACCCCATCGCGCTCGCACGTTATCGCATCCTGCTGCCGACGCGCCGCGGCTGTCGCAGCCTGCGCGATGCGTTTCTGCGCGCAAGCGACGGGCGGCCGATGCTGCTGCCGCGCCTCGTGCCGCTCGGCGATGTCGACGAGGAAGAACTCACTGTCGGCGGCGGGCTCGATGCCGATGCGGCGGCCGCCTTCCTGCCGCCGGCGATCGCGCCATTGCGGCGTCAGGCGCTGCTCACGAAACTGGTCGTCGCCTATTACCAGCGCATCGGCGGTGCCGCGCCGACGCTCGATCAGGCGGCCTTGCTCGCCGCGTCGCTCGCCTCGTTGCTCGACCAGGTGCAGACCGAACGGCTCGGCTTCGAGCGGCTCGGCGATCTGGTGCGCGACAAGAATTTTGCCGAGCACTGGAACAAGATCCTGCGCTTTCTTGCGATCGTCACCGAAAGTTGGCCGGCGATTCTGACTGAAGAAAGCGCGCTCGATCCCGCGGAGCGGCGCAACCGGCTGATCGATGCGCAGCGCGAATTGTGGGAGCGCATGCCCCCAGCGGATCCGGTGATCGTCGCGGGATCGACCGGGTCGATCCCGGCAACGGCCGATCTGATCGCCGCGGTCGCGATACTGCCGAACGGACGCATCGTGCTCCCCGGTCTCGATTGCGATGCCGATGCCGAAACCTGGACCGCGATTGCCGGCGATCCGACCCATCCGCAGCACGGGCTTTCCCTGTTGCTGTCGCGGCTCGAGATCGCACCGCGCGATGTGGCGCTCTGGTCGGCGCGGCCGAAGCCATTCGTGGCCGAAGACGAGCGTCAGGATTACCGGGTCGGCGAGACGCGCGCGCGCGTGATCGCCGAAGCGATGCGTCCGGCAGCGACGGCTGAGCGCTGGCAGGAAGCGGTTGCGCATTTTGCCGGTGCAAAGATCGATCCCGAGCGGATGCGCACGGCGCTATCCGGCGTGACGCGGATCGATGCGCCGACGCCAGCCGACGAGGCAGGTGCGATCGCACTCGCGATGCGCGAGGTGCTCGAAACGCCGGGCAAGCGCGCGGCGCTCGTGACGGCCGATCGCGATCTGGCACGCCGGGTCGCTGCCGCGCTGCAACGCTGGGATATCGATGTCGACGATTCCGCCGGCACCGAACTTGGTACCACGCCGCCGGGCACGTTCCTGCGTCTCCTGGCGGAAGCGGCGGCGCAATCGCTCGCACCGGTGCCGCTGCTCGCGCTTCTGAAACATCCGCTCGCCTCGGGCGGTATGGCGACCGCGCGATTTCGCGAAACCGTGCGCGCTTTCGAGCGTGCCGCGTTGCGCGGTCCGCGACCGGCGCCCGGCATAGCGGGCTTGCGCGCGGCACTCGGGTCCAGGGATGTGGAGCTGCTGCCGTTCGTCGACCGGCTTGCGGACGTTCTGGCGCCGCTGCTGGCGCTTGCCGCGCAACCGACCTTGCCGCTCGGCGATCTCGTCGCAGCGCATCTCGCGACCGCCGAAGCACTGGCGCAAAGCGACGAGCAGTCCGGCGCCGAGTGTCTCTGGTCGGGCGACGCGGGTGAGGCTGCCGCCCTGTTCGCCGATGCGTTGCGCGACGCGGCGGCGCCGTTTCCCGCGCTCGCACTTGGCGATTACGCGGCGGTGCTGTCGGCCTTGATGCACGGTCATGTGGTGCGGCCGGGATGGGGCCGTCATCCGCGCCTCGCGATCTGGGGCCCGCTCGAAGCGCGGCTGCAGCATGTCGACCGTATGATTCTCGGCGGGCTCAACGAAAGAAGCTGGCCGCCCGATCTGCCGGCCGATCCGTGGTTCAGCCGCGAGATGCGCGTCGCGTTCGGCCTTGCACCGCCGGAGCGACGCATCGGTCTCTCGGCGCACGATTTCGCACAGGGGATGGCGGCGCCCGAAGTTTTTCTGACGCGCTCGATGCGCGTGGGCGGCACGCCGACCGTGCCGGCACGCTGGCTGTTGCGGCTCGATGCGCTTCTTCAGGCCTGCAAGATCGAGACCGAAGAAATCCGCGATGCCAACCGGCTCTTCCATGCCGCCGCGCTCGACCGGCCGCCCGCCGACGAGATCCGCCCCTGTCTGCCGCCGGCGCCGACACCACCGGTCGAAGCGCGTCCGAACCGATTGTCGGTCACCGATATCGGGCTCTGGATGAGCGATCCCTATTCGCTCTATGCAAAGCGAATCCTCAAGCTCAAGGAACTCGAACCGCTCGATGCCGAACCCGATGCGGCCGATCGCGGCAATTTCGTCCATGAAGCGCTCGATGCGTTTGTGCGCGCGTATCCGAAAAGTCTGCCGGCCAATGCGCGCGATGAGCTAATCGGCTTCGGGGAAGCTGCGTTCGGCCCGACGCTCAACCGGCCCGAGGTGCGTGCCTTCTGGTGGCCGCGGTTCCAGCGCATCGTCGACTGGTTCCTCGAACGCGAGGGCGAGCGCCGCGGCGACACCGACATCGTGCTGAGCGAGACCAAAGCGACATGGGAGGTGGCGGGGCTCGATTTCACCCTGGTCGCGAGTGTCGACCGGATCGAACGCGGCCGCGATCGTCGGCTCGTGATTGCGGATTACAAGACCGGCTATGTACCGAAACTGCCCTCGATCGAGCTCGGTTATGCGCCGCAGCTCACGCTCGAGGCGGCGATGGCGCGCGCAAGTGCGTTCGGCGTAATCGGCGATGCGGCCGAGCGAGATCTGATGCTCGAATATTGGAAGCTGACCGGCGGTGCCGTGGCGGGTCGCATTGTTCCGGTCGCGGTGGGCGATGCGGCGCGCGCACTCGCGATCGAGGCGGAAGCCGGGTTGCGCCAACTCGTCGCGCGGTTCCGCTTGCGCAAGACACCTTATCGCTCGCGGCCGCATCCGCTCTATGCGCCGCGTTTGGGCGCCTACGATCATCTGGCTCGCGTCGCGGAATGGTCGTCGGCCGGGAGCGACGGCGAATGAGCGCGCCCATAACCCTGGACGCGCGCGCCGAAGCCAATCTGCGCCAGCGCGAGGGCGCCGATCCGGATCGCTCGGCCTGGGTCTCGGCCTCGGCCGGCAGCGGCAAGACCAAATTGCTGGTCGATCGTGTGTTGCGGCTGCTGCTGAACGACGTGCCGCCGGACAAGATCCTCTGTCTCACTTACACGCGCGCGGCCGCAGCCGAAATGGCCAATCGCGTCGCCGATACGCTGGGAAAATGGGCATCCTGCAGCGAAGCCGATCTCGGCGCCGAGTTTGCGAAGCTGCTCGACAATCCGCCGTCGTCGGCGATGCGCACGCGCGCGCGGCGCCTCTTCGCCCGGGTGCTCGACGTGCCGGGCGGCATGAAGATCATGACGATTCATGCGTTCTGCCAGTCGCTGCTGCGGCGCTTTCCGCTCGAAGCCGGCGTCGCACCGCAATTTGACCTGATCGAGGAGCGCGATGCGGCGCAGCTTTTGAACGAGGCGATGAAGGCAATTCTCGGGCGTGCCGCGGCGAAGCCCGACTCGCCGGTCGGCCGCGCGGTCGCATCCGTCACCGCGCGCATCGGCGAGAACGAGTTCGGCGATCTGATGAAGCAGTTGCGCGCGGCACAGGCGCGCCTGAGGCGCCATCTCGCCCGCGAAGGCAGCATCGAGGGTGCGATGATCGCGCTGCGCGGCCGCCTCGGCATCGAAAAGAGCGAAACCGAAGACGCGATTCTGCTGGCGGCCTGCGACGACGTTGCCTTCGACGGCGAGAACCTTCGGCGCGCCGCCGCGGGGTTGCTCGCGGGCGGTCCCAACGACGTCAAGGCGGGCGAGAAGCTCGCGGCCTGGCTCGCCGGCGATGTCGGCCATCGCCGCACGACTTTCGATTTCTATGCGCTGGCCTTCCTCACCAAGGAAGGCCAGCTGCGCAAGAGCCTCGCGAGCAAGGCCGCGCAGAAAGAGATGCCGGAGATCGTCGAGATCATGGCAGCCGCTGCTTCGGCCGTTGCCGCGTCGCGCGCGAAATGCATCGCGGTCAGGCTCGCGGTTGCGACCGAGGCACTATTGGTTCTCGGCAAGGCGGTGCTCGATCATTATCACGCGCGCAAGACGGCGCGCGCCGCGCTCGATTACGACGATCTGATCGAACGTGCCCGCGCGCTGCTCGAAGATGTCGGGGCCGCCTGGGTGCATTACAAACTCGATGGCGGCATCGATCACATCCTGGTCGACGAGGCGCAGGATACCAGCCCCCAGCAATGGCGGATCGTGCAGGCGCTGACGGCGGAGTTCTTCGCCGGAAAAGGCGCCGAGCGCGATCAGCGGACCCGTACCATCTTTGCCGTCGGCGATCGCAAGCAATCGATATTCAGTTTCCAAGGCGCCGATCCGGATTCCTTCGAAGCGATGCGCGACTGGTTCGCCGCTCGGATCCGCGAGGCAACCGATCCGATGCGGATCGTGCCGCTCGCGGTTTCGTTTCGCTCGGTCGAGGCGGTGCTCGACGCAGTCGATAATGTGTTTTCAAATCCCGATGCGGCGCGCGGCGTGGTCGAAGCCGACGTGGCGCAGCTTGAGCATCGCGCGACCCGCGTTGGCCAGGCCGGACATGTCGAGCTCTGGCCGCTGGTCACGCCGCGCGAGATCGGCGAGCCGGAACCCTGGGCGCCGCCGGTCGAGCGATTTGCCGGCGACTCGCCGCGCGAGCGGCTGGCGCGTGGAACCGCCGCGCATATCCAGCAGCTGATCGCATCGGGCGAGCGGCTCGATTCCCGCGCGCGCGCGATCCAGCCCGGCGACATCCTGGTGCTGGTGCGCACGCGCAACGAATTTCTGGCGGCGCTCGTGCGCGAGTTGAAGGATCGCGGCATCGCGGTGGCCGGCGTCGATCGCATGAATCTCGCCAAGCAGATCGCGGTCATGGATCTCCTGGTGCTGGCCGAGTTCCTGCTCCATGCCGACGACGATCTGTCGCTGGCGACCGCATTGCGCGGTCCGCTGGTCGGGCTCACCGATGACGAGTTGTTCGAGCTCGCCTGGGAGCGACCGGGATCGCTCTGGTCGAATTTGACCCGGCGGCGCGACGAGCGCCCTTCTTTCGCCCGCGCTTATGCCTGGCTCGCGGGGCTGCTGGCGGTGGTCGATTTCCTGCCGCCGTTCGAGCTGTTCCAGCGCGCACTCGGCCGCATGCCGGATGCAGCGCCAAACCAGACGGGGCGGCGCGCGCTGATCGCGCGGCTCGGGCTCGATGCGGCCGATCCGCTCGACGAGTTTCTCTCGCTCGCGCTCGATTACGACCGCCGGCATGCGCCCTCGCTGCAGGGCTTTCTCGCCTGGTTTGCGGCCAGCGAAACCGAGGTCAAACGCGACCTGGATCAGGGAACGCGCGAGCAGGTGCGCGTGATGACCGTGCACGGCGCGAAGGGTTTGCAGGCGCCGATCGTTTATTTGCCGGATACGACGTCGCTGCCGCAGGATCGCGAGCGGCTGCTCTGGTTCGGCGAAGGCGGCATGGCGGCGACGCCCGAAGGATTCCTGTGGGCGCCGCGCCGCGAGGACGAGGACCAGATCGCTGCGGGTCTGCGCACCCGGCTCGCCGCGTCGCGCGAGGCGGAGTATCGCCGCCTTCTCTATGTCGCGATGACGCGTGCGGAAGACCGGCTCTATGTCGGCGGCTGGCAGGACAATGACACAAGAGATATCCCTGCGAACTCCTGGTACCGGCTGATCGAATGCGGGTTCAGCGATTCGGCGTTGCCGTTCGATTTCGACAATCGCGCCGTGCTGAAGGAAGAAGGCTGGACCGGCACGGGGCTGCGCCGGAGCGCGGATCGCGATCCGACGAAAGCCGAGCCCGACATGATCGAGAAATCGCGCCGGGTCCATGTCGCGAGCCCGCTGCCGGAATGGGCGACGCGGCTGCCCGAGCCGGAACGCGCGCCGGTTCGACCGCTGGCGCCGTCGCGGCCGGTATCGAACGATCCGCCGCCGCGCTCGCCACTCGCTCTGGCCGGCGTCGATCGCGAAGCCGGATTTCGCCGCGGCCGGGTTGTGCATCGACTGCTCGAACTGTTGCCATCTCTGCCGACGGCGCGCCAGCGCGAAGCCGGTGTCGCGCTGCTCGCCGCGCATGCGGATGCGTTCGACGCGGCGGTGCGGACATCGTTGCTCAACGAAGTGCTGGCGATTCTCGATGCGCCCGAGCTCGCGCATCTCTTCGGGCCGGGTTCGCTTGCCGAAGTGCCGCTAGTCGGCGAGATCGAACAGGAAGACGGCAGCCGTCTCGCGCTCGCGGGCCAGATCGACCGGCTTGCGGTGACGGACGAGGAAATCTCGATCGTCGATTACAAGACGCTGCGACCCGTGCCGCCGTCGCTCGAGGCCGTGCCAGCGGCCTATCGCCGCCAGATGGATGCCTATCGCGCGCTGGTCGGCGCAATCTGGCCGGGCCGAACGGTGCGTTGCTTCCTCTTATGGACCGACGGGCCGGTTCTCATGGACATGCAGGCACTGCCGCGCGCGTCTGACGCCGACTGAGTGGCGCGTGCGATCAGTCGCCGAGCGGCATCGAATAGGTCACCATCAGCTCTTCGACGCCGGGGTTGTAGTCGTAGATATAGGCGTTCGAGAGATGCGCAAGGCGCAGGCCGACCCGAGACTCGTCGTCCATTTCGTAGGCGAGTTCGATGCCGTTGCGGAACTGGAAATCGCCACCGAGATTCTTGCTGTTGCCTTCATGCCAGTACCCGATTCCGGTGAAGGGCGTGACGACGATGTTGCCGAGCGCCAGATCGGTGTAAATGCCGGCATAGGGATTGATGCCGCCATCGGTGTCGGCGGTGACGCCAATCATCGGTCCGAAGATCCAGAGCCGTCCGCCGTGGCGATACTCGCCGAGGAAGACGACGGATTTGTCGTCGCCGAAATCGGGGAAGATATTGAACGCGCCGGCACCGAGCGTGACGTAGCTCGGTCCCGATTCGCGAAAGCCGAATTCGTCTTCGGAAGCGGCCGGGCGGGCCGTCATAAGAGCGAGGGCCGCAAGCGCCGTGGCGAGCGCAATGTGCAGCATCGGAAAACGTTGCGGCCGGGCCTGGGCCGTTGCACGTGTCATTCTGATTTTCTCCGGTTCAGGGCGCGTCCATCGCGGCCTCAGGGGGGCACATCGGCAGAGAGGCCGCGATTGCCTCATGAGATTTCTGTGGTCGCGCGGCCAGACCCGGTTCCGGCCGGTTTCGTGCCGGTAACCCTTTCAAATAACGGGACAATTTGTTCGATTCAGCGACCTTGACGCTGGCGGACCCCGATCCCTAGATTCAGGGCAGCAAGAGGCCGGCGCCGTCAGAACGATGGGCCGGCCCCAATCATGACCGGCCCCTTTCGCCGTGAACGCGGCGCGGGATGAACCATTGGGTCGGAATCACCATAGGGATATCAAGATGGCCACGACGAAGATCTCGGACGCCAATTTCGACACCGACGTTCTCAAGGCATCGAAGCCGGTACTGGTCGATTTCTGGGCGGAGTGGTGCGGGCCCTGCAAGATGATCGCGCCGGCGCTCGAGGAGATCGCGGCCAGCCTCGGCGATCGCGTGACGATCGCGAAACTGAACATCGACGAGAATCCGCAGACCCCGAAGAAATACGGCGTGCGTGGCATTCCGACGCTCATGCTGTTCAAGGACGGCCAGGTTGCCGCGACCAAGATCGGCGCGCTGCCCAAGAACAAGCTGCAGGAATGGGTCGAATCGGTCGTCTGACCGGGTTCTTATTCTGACGCGAACCGAAGCCCCGTTCCCTTGCCGGAACGGGGCTTTGTCTTGGGCGCGATCATCGCCTAGGCTTCGCCGAAACAAACGTTCGGGGGAGCCGGTCATGGCGGAAGTGCCGTTTCGTTTTCTGGTCTTTCAACATATCGACATCGAAACACCCGGCGTCTTTCTCGACTTCATGCGCGCGAGCGATGTCGTATGGGACACGGTCGAGCTCGACGCAGGCGACAAGATTCCGAAATTCGATGGTTATGACGCGCTGCTCGTGATGGGCGGGCCGATGGATGTCTGGGAAGAAGACGAGCATCCCTGGTTCAAGCCCGAGAAGGCTGCGATCCGGCGCTGGGTTGCCGAAGAGCGCCGGCCTTATTTCGGCTTCTGTCTCGGCCATCAGTTGCTTGGCGCCGCACTCGGCGGCGAGGTCGGCAAAGCGAAGACGCCGGAAGTCGGCATCATGTCGATCGAGCTGACGCCGGCCGGCCGCGCGAGTCCGATCTTCGCGGGACTACCCGCAACGCAGACCTGCTTGCAATGGCATGGCGCGGAGGTGCAGCGCGAACCCGCCGGTGCCGCCGTGCTCGCGTCGTCGCCGGCCTGTCGCGTGCAGTCGATGATGGTCGGCGACCGCGCCTTCTCGATCCAGTTTCATCTAGAGATGACGCCCGACACCGTCGCCGAATGGGCCGAAGTGCCGGCCTACAAAGCAGCGCTCGATCGCTCGCTGGGCGCCGGCGGATTCGAGCGGCTCAAGAGCGAGGCCGATCGGCGCATGAAGGATTTCAATCGCGACGCGCGGCAGCTCTACGACAATTTTCTCGGCCAGGTGCGCGCCTGGAAGAGGACGACCGCATGAGCATGGACAAGGCCGCGATGAGCGGCGGCAAGGGCGGTGCGGAGACGGCCGATCGCCTGCGTGAGCGCGTACTGAATGCGAATGCGGTCGAGCGGATGCCACCGTCGCGCTGGCCGACGCGCGCGGCACTCGAAGGAGCCTCCTGCGTCCTCGAACCGGTCGATCCGGATCGCCACGCCGCGATGCTGTATGAGGGTTCGCACGGCTCGCCGGCGATCGACGCGCTCTGGACCTACATGCCGTACGGCCCGTTCGCAAATGCCGGTGCATTCCGCGTATGGCTCGGCGACTGCGCATCGGGCGCCGATCCACTCTTCTACACGATCGTCGATCGCGCGAGCGGCCGTTTCGTCGGCATGGCGAGCTATCTCAACATTTATCCGAAGAACGGCTCGATCGAGATCGGCCATATCTGGTTTTCGCCGTCGGTGCAGCGCACGCGGCTCACGACCGAGTCGCTTTATCTGATGATGCGCCATGCGATGGACGATCTCGGCTATCGAAGGCTCGAATGGAAATGCAACGCGCTGAACGAACCCTCGCGCGCCGCGGCCCGGCGCCTCGGCTTCCGCTATGAGGGCATTTTCTATAATCATCTCGTCGTGAAGGGGCGCAACCGGGATACCGCCTGGTATTCCATTCTCGATGACGAATGGCCGCAGGTGCGTGCGACCTTCGAGCGCTGGCTCGCGCCGCAGAATTTCGATTCGAGGGGTCAGCAGATCCACGCGCTCTCGGCGCTCGCGGCCGCAAGATCGGCGACGCATTAGGGTAACACCCATTGTCCGGGTCCGGACGATGTCGTTGCATCCTTATGCGAAACAATTCCCTGATCGTCATCGCCGGGCTTGATCCGGCGATCCACCGTTGTTCCGAACCTGGTCTAGGAATCGCGGCAGTGTCCGTGTGACAGCACCCACGTCGTAGCGCGGGCACCGTGGATTGCGGGGTCAAGCCCGGCAATGACGAAGGAGCGTGGGTCGGTGAGTGCGCGATGCAGGGGCGCGAATTCTTGGTCGCGCGCTCTAAACCGCGCGGATGCCGTAGATCGGGCCATCGCGGAAGCGCGCGAAGCGAAAACCCGATATGTCCTGCGCCGTTCGGCCCTCGGTTGCGAGGTCGGCTGCGATGCGGCCGGTGATCGGGCCCATGCCGAATCCGTGCCCGCTCATGCCCGTGACAATGACGAGACCCGCGGGCGTGTCCGGCGCGTCGATGACCGGGATCATGTCTGGCGTCATGTCGATCATGCCGGCCCAGCTCTTCTGCACAGTGATAGGCCCGATATCGGGGAACAGCGATTTGAACGCCGCGATCGCATTCGTATTCCGCTCTTCGTTGGGCGCCGGATCGTGCACGCGCGTTTTCGCGTAAGCCGATGCCGGTTCGCCCCGGATCTTGTCGAGCAACCCGTCGAAGAACGGTCGCCCGAATTTGAGCGCGACGTCGCCGCGATTGCTCTGCAGGCCCGGCCAGAAAATCTTCATATGCTGCAGGCTATCGGGAACCAGGAAATGATCGGTCTTGCCGTCTGCAAGATTGACGGCGCCATTGCTGCGCTGGCGGAAACCGACCTGCGGCGACCAGACGCCGCAATCCGTGATCGGCCGGACCGGATCGATCAGGGTCACGCTGGCGCGGATCGACAATTGCGGCAGATCGACCCCGAGCGGGCGCAGCAATCGCGCAGACCAGGCGCCGGCCGCGACAATCACCTTGTCGCATTTGATGAAGCGCTTCTCGGTTTGCACGCCGGAAATGCGACCGCCTTCGGTTTCGATCTTGAGCGCGGCCTCGCCGGTCGCGATTTCTGCTCCGCCCTTGCGCGCTGCCGCGGCAAAGGCATCGGAGACCTTCTCGGGGTCGGCCTGGCCATCATTCTCGGTAAAAATGCCGCCCACGAAATTGCCGTGAATGCCGGGCACGATGTCGGCGATTTCTGCCGGCGTGACGGCGCGCGTGCGTAACTGGAACTGCCGCGCGATGTCGAGCCAGCCTTCGTATTTCGCCATCGTCTTCGGATTGTCGGCAATCTTGATATTGCCACCCATGCGCCAGCCGAGATCGGCGCCGAGCTCGGCCTCGAGCCCCTGCCACATCCTGTTGCATTCGATCATCAGCGGCACTTCGAACGGATCGCGGCCCTGCTGGCGCACGAAACCCCAATTGCGGCTCGATTGCTCGCCGGCAATGCGGCCCTTCTCGAGCAGCAGCGGTCGGATACCTTTCTTCACCAGATACCAGGCAGCGCTGGCGCCCACGATGCCGCCGCCGACGATTACGACATCCGTCATGGCACCATGTCCATCATAGTCGGGCCCTTCAGAGAATCTCGAGCGGCACGGCGCCGCCGCCGGTCAGCAGTTCGAGACCGCTCTCCGTCAGCGCGTAGGTGCCGCCCTGGATGATGCCGATGCCTTCGTCTTCCAGCTCGATGCAGCTATGCAAAACGAAGGTGGTGTTGGCTTGCATGATCTGGCTCGATTCGCGGCAGATCTCGAGCGCCTCGAGCCAGACCGGCGGATAGGCGATGCCGATGCCGTAGCCGAAGCGCATCAGGAACGTGTCCTCGAGTCCTGCGGCGCGGATCGGCTTGAGTGCGGCTTCCTCGACCGCCGCGACCGGCGCGCCGATTTTGCAGGCGCGTTCGCCTTCCTCGAGCGACACGCGGCAGAGCTCGTAGAGCTCGCGCGTGCGGTTGCCGGGATCGCCGAGCGCGAAGCTGTGCAAGGTGACGGCGTGATAGCGATGCTCGACGCCGGCAAACTCGGCATGAACGAGTTCGCCCTTCTGCATCCTGCGTGCGCGGGCGGCACCGTGACCGCCCGGCGTGCGCGGACCCGAGGCGAGTTCGGTCGTGATCGCCCAGTAATCCGAGCCGGCGCGTCGCATTGCCGCCTCGATCTCGGCGGTGAGCGCGATTTCGGTGACGCCCGGTTTCGCGGTCTTGCGCGCCGCCTCGAGCCCGGCCTGCGCGTAGGTGGCCGCCTTGCGCATATAGGTCATTTCGGCAGGCGATTTGACGACACGCGCCGCACCGAGGATCGCGTTCGCGTCGACGATCTTCACCGGTGCCAGCGCGCGGCCGATCGCAAGCGCCATCGGATGCCCGAGTACGCTCGATCCGAGTTCGATGCCGACCGTGCCGCTGCCGGCGAGACCCTTCTCCTGCGCGACCTGCGCATAGAGTGCGGCCACGTCGTCGACATGGAGTTTGTAGGTGCGGATGTCTTCGATCCAGCTCGATTCGCGCGCCAGCGGCCGGTCGGTGTTGCGCAACACCAGCGTCGGTTCGCTCGAGCCGGATGTTGCAAAGATCATCGCCTGCGGGCTGACCGCGCTTGTCCAGCTGTCGTAGCCGCCGAAATAGAAATGATGCTCGGGGGCAACCGAGATCACGATGTCGATGCCAGCGGCGCGCAGTTTGGCGCGGACCGCATCGAGACGCGCGCGATGTTCGGTTGCGGCGAAGGCGGCGAAAGGCGGGGCCATGTCTTTCCATTCTCTGTGGGTGGTCAGCGCGCGAGCCTAGCGGGGCGCGGAGAGGGCGGCAATTGGGTGTGATGGCCCCCGGGACCGCACGATCATTCATTTTGTCATCGCCGGGCTTGACCCGGCGATCCACCATGCCGCGGCTCCGTGTTGGGATGGGCGTACGGGTGCCGGGGCGTGCCTTCGGACCGGCGCACCCATTTCGGTGCGCACTCCTATAGGCGGAGCCCGGTCGTTCCGTGGATTGCCGGGTCAAGCCGGGCAATGACGAAAGAAAAATGAGTCGATCAGGAATTGGCGATAGGACCGCCTCTACCCGTTCTTCGCCAGAACCTCGCCGGCGAAATAGAGCGAGCCGCAGAAGAGCAGGCGCGACGGGCGGGATTCGGCTTCGAGAATGCGGGCGAGCGCCGCCTCGATCGTATCGGCGGCTTCGGCTCTGGCGATCCCCGCCGCCTTCGCCGCCGCGATCATCTCGTCGGTTGTCAGGTTCTGGTGCCCGCCGCCGACCGAGACGGCCTGCAGCGAGACGATATGCGGTGCAAGATGGCGCAGATAGTCGACCGGCTGCTTGGTGTTCAGCATGCCGAAGACGAGATGCACGGGTTTGGGCCCATCGCGTGCGCCGCCGCGCGCGTCTGCCTGCGACCCGGCCTGCCGGTCCGCATCGGCCCAGTCGCGCAACACCGAGGCGATGGCAGCGCCGGCGGATTCATTATGACCGCCATCGACCCACATCTCCCAGCCGGGTTTCAGCTTTACGGCCAGTGCGCCGCCGGTCAGACGCTGCATGCGCGCCGGCCAAGTGACTTCGACGAGGCCGCGGCGGATTGCATCCTCGCGCACGTCGATATCCCCGAGGCAGGGCAGCGTGGCGAGCGCCATGCCGGCATTGCCGATCTGGAAATCGCCGAGCAGACCGGGACGCGGCAGATGCAGTTCACGATTGGCATCGCGAAACCGCATGCCCGAACCATCCGGGCGGCAAGTCCATTCGTGGCCCTCGCGCACCAGCGCGACGCCGAGCTTCGCCGCGCGCGCATCGAAGACCGTGGCTGCTTCCGCCGGCTGCGCGCCGATGACCGCCGGCACGCCGGCCTTCATGATCCCGGCTTTCTCGAAGGCGATCTTCGCGAGCGTATCACCGAGATACATCATGTGATCCATCGAGATCGGCGTGATCACGGTCGCCAGCGGCCGGTCGATCATGTTGGTCGCATCGAGCCTGCCACCGAGCCCGGTTTCGAGCAGCAGGATATCGGCCGGCGTCTCGGCGAAAGCGAGAAAGGCCGCGACCGTGGTGATTTCGAAGAAGGTGATGTTGCGCTGGTCGTTCGCGCGCTCGCATTTTTCGAGGAGGTCGATCAGCCGTTGTTCGTCGATGAGCGCGCTGGCAAGCCGGATCCGTTCGTGAAAGCGCACCAGATGCGGCGAAGTATAGACATGTACGCGATAGCCGGAGGCTTCGAGCATCGCGCGCAGATAGGCGATGACCGAGCCCTTGCCGTTGGTGCCGGCAACATGCACGACCGGTGGCAATCGATCCTGCGGGCGGCCGACGCGCTCGAGCAGATCGGCGACGCGGTCGAGGCCGAGGTCGATGATCTTCGGATGCAGGCGGTTGAGCCGCTCGAGAACGCGGTCGCTGCCCGCGAGCGGCGGATGGGAAGGCGATGCGTCGGTCGGGTTGGCCATGATGTCGAGCGACGCTGGGCGCTGCGATCCGGAACGAGCGATCCGGTCAGCGCGCGGTGCCGGTGCTCCGGTCGGTTGCGTTCAGAACCGGAATCGCATCCGGCCGCGGCGACACCGTCATTTCGCGCGAGCCGGCCGTCTCTCTTCCCGCGGGCCGGCCGGGCTGGGTGATGAGCCGGATCAGCCGGATCAGGGTCTCGCGCAACTGCCCGCGCGGCACGACCATATCGACCATGCCATGCTCGCGCAGATACTCCGCGCGCTGGAAACCCGCCGGCAAGGTTTCGCGGATCGTCTCTTCGATGACGCGCGCGCCGGCAAAACCGATGACAGCACCCGGTTCGGCAATCGCGATATCGCCGAGCATCGCGAAAGACGCGCTGACGCCGCCGGTCGTCGGGTCGGTCAGCACGACGATGTAGGGCAGTCCCGCTTCCTTGACCTCGTCAATCGCGATGATCGTGCGCGGCATCTGCATCAGCGAGAGGATACCTTCCTGCATGCGCGCGCCGCCCGAGGCGGGAATGGCGATCAGCGGCGCGCGGTTCGCGACCGCATGGCGCGCGGCCGCGATCAGTCCGTCGCCGACCGCCTGGCCCATCGAGCCGCCCATGAAATCGAAATTGAACTGCGCGATGACGGTGCGCATGCCGTCCAGCGTTCCGTCGGCGACGATGATCGCATCCTGTTCGCCGGTCTTGGATTGCGCCTCTTTCAGGCGATCGGAGTAGCGCTTGCGGTCGCGGAACTTGAGTGGATCGGGTTCGATCTTCGGCAAAGAGAGGCGCGTATAGGTGCCGTCGTCATAGAGCAGGCCGAGGCGCCGCTTCGCATCGATGCGTAGATGATGGCCGCATTCCGGGCAGACGCGATGGTTCGCCTCGAGATCGCGGTGAAACACCATCTGGCCGCAGGCCGGGCATTTCTCCCAGAGATTGTCGGGCACATCGGACTTGCGGACGAGCGCCTGCAGTTTCGGCCGGACGAAGTTGTTGATCCAGCTCATGCCGCTTCCTCGCGGCCGGCCTTGCGCACGCCGGCAGCAAGCGAGCGCACGAAGGCGAGCGCGTCCTCGACCAGACCGGGCTTCGCGCGGCCCTTCGCATCGAGATTGGCGGCAATGCGCTCGACTAGAGCCGAACCCACGACGGCTGCATCGGCGACGCGCGCGACATTGCCGGCCTGTTCCGGGGTGCGGATGCCGAACCCGACGGCGACCGGCAGATCGGTATGGCGCTTCAAACGCATGACCGCGGCGCGCACATGCTCGTCGCTCGCCGAGCGCGTGCCGGTAATGCCCATGATCGAAACGTAATAGACGAAACCGGACATGTTGTTCAGCACGACCGGCAGGCGTTTGTCGTCGGTCGTGGGTGTCGCGAGGCGGATGAAGTTCACGCCCGCGGCCAGTGCCGGCAGACAGAGCTCGCTGTCTTCCTCGGGCGGCAGGTCGACGATGATCAGCCCGTCGACGCCGACCGCGAGCGCATCGTCGAGAAACCGTTCGACGCCATAACTGTAGATCGGATTGTAGTAACCCATCAGTACGATCGGCGTATCGCTGTCGCGCTTGCGGAACGCATCGACCATGGCGAGGGTTTTGGTCATGCGATGCCCGCCTTTAAGCGCGCGTAAGCCCGCCGCCTGGATCGCCGGCCCGTCGGCCATCGGATCGGTGAACGGCATGCCGATCTCGATCAGATCGGCGCCGGCACCGGGCAGGCCCTGCAGCAAGGCGAGCGAGGTGTCGTAATCGGGATCGCCGCCGGTGACGAATGTGATGAGCCCGCCGCGCCCCTGCGACTTGAGCGACGCAAAGCGCTTTGCAATGCGGCCGGAATCGGGCGCGCGCGCCGTATCGTTCACCGCATGGCTCACAGGTCGGTTCCCAGCGCGTCGGCGACGGTGAAGATGTCCTTGTCGCCACGGCCGCACATATTCATGACCAGCAGATGGTCCTTCGCGAGTTTCGGCGCGAGCTTGGTCACGTGTGCAAGCGCATGGGCCGGTTCGAGTGCGGGCAGGATTCCTTCGGCGCGGGCACAGAGCTGGAAGGCGGCGAGCGCCTCCTTGTCGGTCGCCGCGACATAGGTGACGCGGCCGCTATCGTGCAGCCAGCTATGTTCGGGACCGATGCCGGGATAATCGAGACCGGCCGAGATCGAATGTGCCTCGGTGATCTGGCCGTCATCGTCCTGCAGCAGATAGGTGCGGTTGCCGTGCAGCACGCCCGGCCGCCCGCCGTTCAACGACGCGGCATGCTTGTCGGTGTCGAGCCCGTGCCCGGCCGCTTCGACTCCGATCATCTTCACGCCCGGTTCGTCGAGGAACGGATGAAACAGGCCGATCGCATTCGAGCCACCGCCGATGCAGGCGATCAGCGTGTCGGGCAGACGGCCTTCGGCCTTCTGCATCTGCTCGCGCACCTCGCGGCCGATGACGCACTGGAAGTCGCGTACCATCGCCGGATAGGGATGCGGACCCGCCGCGGTGCCGATGATGTAGAACGTGTCCTCGACATTGGCGACCCAGTCGCGCAACGCTTCGTTCATCGCATCCTTGAGCGTGCGGCTGCCGCTCTTGACCGGCCGCACTTCGGCGCCGAGCAGGCGCATGCGAAATACGTTCGGCTTCTGCCGTTCGATGTCGGTCTCGCCCATATAGACGACGCAGGGCAGGCCGAAGCGTGCACAGACCGTCGCGGTCGCGACGCCATGCTGGCCGGCGCCGGTTTCGGCGATGATCCGCTTCTTGCCCATGCGGCGGGCGAGCAGGATTTGGCCGAGGCAGTTATTGATCTTGTGTGCGCCGGTATGGTTGAGCTCGTCGCGCTTGAAATAGATCTTCGCGCCGCGCAGCTCTTCGGTGAGACGCTCGGCGAAATAAAGCGGGCTCGGCCGCCCGACATAATGTTCGAGATAGCCTTCCATCTCGCCGTGGAAGTCGGGATCGATCTTCGCCGCCTCATAGGCACGCTCGACATCGAGGATCAGCGGCATCAGCGTTTCGGCGACGAAGCGGCCACCGAACATGCCGAAATGTCCCTGCTCGTCGGGCCCGGCGCGGAAGGTGTTGAGACTGTTCATGCGGTCACTTTGGCGATGCGGAAATGCTCACAAAACCGGAGCGAGCGCAGAATGAACCACAGCGGCGACCCGAGGTCAAAAGCCAAGCCCGGCGCCGCCGACAATCGATAAAGCGACGCTGCCGCAAACGGTTAGGGGCGAAAGGCCCAGTACGGCCCGGCATCGGTCTCGACCCGGCCAAGACCGAATCGCCGGTCCGGCCCGATCGCGGTGTTCAGCACCTGATGGATGTCAGACAGAAGCAACCGGTTGGTGCCGTAGTAACTGTGCCCGATGCTGTCGGCGCTGATCGCGGTCGCGTCGATCGTTTCGATGCCCGGATAGACAAACGGTTTCTCGCCTGCGCCGCCCGCAACATCGTCGCCGGTGAAGCTGCCCGCCAGCATCAACGCGCGATCGGCACGCGACACATAGAGCGTGATGCGGCCGGCGCTGTCGACCAGGGCCGGCGCGCGCTTCTCGAGCATGTCCTTGTCCATTTCGGGTGCCGCAAGAATCAGCTCGTCGATGATCGGGCCGCGATCGCCGCTGCGCTGTGCGGCGACGCGCGAGAGCGCGAGAACCGTGACGCGATTGCCCATCGAATGGGCGATCAGATGTTCGCGGTCGGCAACGCCGGTGCGATCGAGCAGTTCGAGCAGTTCGGCCAGAGCCGGCGCCGCCTTCTCGGCCGCTTCGCGGTCGCTGCTGAAACCCATCAGGCTGGTGCCGGCCGGCCAGCTGAACGCGACGATCGCGCCCTGCCAGTCGAGATCGGCGGAAAGCTGCGCGGTGCGCTGCACCGCTTCGGCGAAGCTGGTGTTGAAACCGTGCACGAAAATGAGCGCTTCGCGCCGCGCCGATGCTTTCAACTCGGCCGCGACCACCGCCAGGAATCCGTTCGCGTCCATGCTCTCGAGCGAGACGAGGACGACATGCGAATCGGGATCGGCATCGCCGCCCCACAGACCGGGTTCTTCCAGCGAACCGATCTCGTGCCCCTCGGGAATACTCACTTCCGCCACGCCGAAGGATACGCCGCTTTCCTTCGAGCCATATCGCTCGGCCGGATTGCTTTTTCCGGTGTCGATCCGGTTGGTGCCGTACAGGACCAGCCGGGTCTGCGCCTCCGTCACCGGCGCCGGCGCCGCGATGGTGACGCAGCCGCCGAGCGCCAGGAGGCAAACGAGTGCCGGGGCCCAGAGGCGGCAACCGAGCGATGCTGTCATGGAATAAATTCTCCCTCGATGCCGGTTGGCCGCCGGATGCCCGTTCGGCAGGCCCCGATCGGCAGGCCCTTGGCCCGGCCCCGCCACCGGCCGGATAATAGGGCGGATTGTGGCGTGATTTTGGTCCGGCACAGCGCCGTGCCCAGCCTATGTTGGGGGAACTCGCGGAATGGCAAGTCTCTACGATCTCAAGCCGCGCTTTCAGGCGCGCCTGCGGCCGCTGGCCCAGAACCTGGCCGGGCGCGGCATCACGCCTAACCAGGTGACATTGGCCGCCGTTCTGCTTTCGGTCCTTGTCGGCGGCGTGGTCGCGCTCGCCGACGGCGGCAGCGGCACATTGCTGTTGTTGCCGCTCGCGCTCTTTGCGCGCATGGCGCTTAACGCGCTCGACGGCATGCTGGCACGCGAGCATGGCATGAAGAGCGATCTCGGCGCGGCGCTGAACGAACTCGGCGATGTCGTTTCCGATGCGGCGCTCTATCTGCCGATAGCCCTGGTGCCGGGGGCGCCGGCCTCGTGGATCGTGCTGTTCGTCGTCGCTTCGGCGTTGACTGAGGTTGCGGGATTGATCGGGCCGATGCTCGGGCGCGCCCGCCGTTATGACGGGCCGATGGGCAAGAGCGATCGCGCGCTGGTCGTCGGTGCGCTCGCGCTGTTGCTCGGTCTCGGCGTGCCGAACGGCTTCTGGCTCGCGATTGCCTTCGCGATCGCCTTTGCGCTGGCGATGGTGACGGTGATGCGCCGCGTGCGGGCGATCGTCGACAACACTGATCTGTCCGCCACTGATCCGCATGACGGGTTCTGATGTTCGTCCGTCTCGACCCGACGATCTGGTGGACTATTGCCGGCATCTATGCGGTGCTGCTGCTCGCGAGCGTTCTCGTGTTCGGTGTCGGACGACGCGTGCCGGCGCTCGGCAGCCGCGATCTGTGCCAGCGCGTCACGAGCTGGTGGATCATGGCGACCTTGTTCGCCATCGCGATTTTGCTTGATCGCATTGCGTCGCTGGTCTTTCTCGGCTTCGTGAGTTTCCTCGCGCTCAAGGAGTATCTCTCGCTGATCCCGACGCGGCGCGCCGACCGGCGCGTGCTGTTCCTCGCCTATCTCGCGATCCCGGTGCAGTATTGGTGGGTCGGTACCGAATGGTACGGCATGTTCATCATCTTCATTCCGGTCTACATGTTCCTGCTGTTGCCCGTGCGGATGGTGCTGGCCGGCGAGACGCAGGGGTTCCTGCGCGCTGCCGGGACCGTGCATTGGGGGCTGACGATCTGCGTCTTCTCCCTCAGCCACGCCGCCTATCTTTTGATGCTGCCCGGCGACGACGCGGCGGCGGGTGCGGGCTTGCTGCTGTTTCTCGTGATCGTGACCGAAGCGAACGACGTCGCACAGTATTTCTGGGGCAAATTGTTCGGTCGCGCGCGAGTAACACCGAGCATCAGTCCGAACAAGACTTGGGCGGGTCTGATCGGCGGCATTCTCACAAGCGCCGTGCTCGCGGGACTGCTCGCGTTCCTGACGCCGATGAGTTGGTGGATCGCCGCGCTGATCGGGGCTGCGGGCGGCATCGCCGGGTTCTGCGGCGATCTCGTCATGTCCGCGGTCAAGCGCGATCTTGGCATCAAAGATACCGGCGGCATGCTACCCGGCCATGGCGGCATTCTCGATCGCGTCGACAGCCTGGTGTTTACGGCACCGTTATTCATGCATTTCATCCGCTATTTCTATTACTGAGCAAATGAGCGGACCCACGAGCGCCACAACGACCGGCGCCACAACGGCCAGCGATCGCCCCGCCGCTTTGCTGCGCTGGCTATTCTTTTCCCTGATCGTGCGGCCGGCGGTGCTGGTTCTGCTCGGGCTCAATTTGCGCCATCGCGAACGGTTGCCGAAACAGGGCCCGGCGATTCTCGTCGCCAACCATAACTCGCATCTCGATACGCCGGTGTTGATGAGCCTGTTTCCGCAGCGCCTGTTGCCGCGGCTACGTCCAGTCGCGGCGGTCGATTACTTTCTGAAGGACGCGCGCCGCGCCTGGTTCGCGCGCAACATCATGGGCATCATCCCTCTCGAACGACGCCCCGAAGGGGGTGCCGATCCGCTGCTGCCGCTCGAGCGTGCGCTCGATCGCGGCGACATTCTCATCCTGTTTCCCGAAGGGACGCGCGGCGAGCCCGAAAAGATGACCGCGCTCAAATCAGGCATCGCGCATCTTGCACGGCGGCGGCCCGACGTGCCGGTCGTGCCGATCTTCATTCACGGGCTCGGCAAGGCCTTGCCGAAGGGCGAGGCGCTGCTGGTGCCGTTCTTCGTCGATCTCTTCGTCGGGGAGGCGATCGCGTGGAGCGGCGACCGCGCGCGTTTCATGGAAGATCTCGCCGCGCGCTTCGAGGGGCTCGCACATGAAGCGCCGCCGCCGGACTGGCAGTGATGACGTTGTTGCTGCTGATCGCCTTCCTCTGGGGTGCGGCGGAAGCGAGTTTCTTCTTTATCGTGCCCGATCTCTGGATCAGCTTTGTCGCGATGCGGCGCGGCACGATCGCCGGGCTGCGGGCGGCATCCCTCGCCGCAGCCGGCGCCGTCATCGGCGGCGTCGTCCTCTGGCATTTAACGCTGGCCGATCCGGTCGCAATCGATTCGTTCCTGATCGCCTTGCCGGGGATCGATGCGGCGATGCGCGCCGAGGTGAGCGATGCGATGGCGGCGGGCTGGTTCGGTGCGATCGTCGCCGGCGGCGTGAGCGGCATTCCCTACAAGCTGTTCGTCGCCGAGGCAGCGACGCGCGCGATCGATCCGGCGTTGTTCTTCGTCGTCTCGGTCTTTGCGCGGCTGCTGCGCTTTCTCGCGGTCGGCTGGCTTGCCGCGTTCGTCAGCGGACGATTGCCCACGCACTGGCGGCTGCCGGTCTGGGCTGCGTTCTGGCTCGCGCTCTATGCCGGCTATTTCGCGCTGGTGGGCTTCTAGATCTTCGCGCAGGTCTCGAGGAATTCGCGGATCTTGACGATGTTCTTGCGGCCCGGTTTGTCTTCGACGCCGGAAGAAACATCGACCGTGTCGGCGCCCGCGATGCGCACCGCCTCGCGCACATTGTCCTTGTGCAGCCCGCCCGACAGCATCCAGGGGATCGACCAGCGATGCCCCGAGAGCAGCGTCCAGTCGAAGGTGCGCGCATTGCCGCCGGGCAACGGTTTCGCCTGCCCGGCTTTCTGTTTCGGTGGCTTCGCATCGAACAGCAGCCAGTCGGCCACGGATTCGTAAGGTCGCGCGAGGCCGGCATCGCCTTCGGCGGCGATCGAGATCGCCTTCATCACCGGCAGGCCGAACTTGGCGCGGATATAGGCGGTGCGATCGGGCGGCTCGGCGCCATGAAGCTGCAGCATGTCGAGCTTGCAGGCTTCGAGGATCGCACCGATCCGCTCGTCCCCCTCGTCGACGATCAGCCCGACGCGGCGCACCGAGGCCGGCACGCGCGCGCATAATTTTGCGGCTTCTTCCGTCGTCACGCAGCGCGGGCTCGGCGGGTAGAAAACGAAGCCCACGAAGGCCGCGCCGCTGCCGACCGCCGCGTCGAGCGTCGGTGCCGTATTGATGCCGCAAATCTTGGCCTGGACTGTCATCGCCTTGGGACCGTCATGGCATCGATATGGGGAGGCCAGTGCCGCAGCGCCAGTTCGCGAGCCGGTCGAGGGCAAGCGCCATCATCGCGACCGAGCCGAGCGAGGAGGCGACCGCGATCATGTTGAACAAAAACAGCACCATATAGGGCGCCGCTTCGCGCAGGGGCGTTGCGATCAGGGTCGCAACGATGCTGACGACGACGATCGGCAGATTGACCGCCAGATAGGCGCCGACCAGGCGGAACCCGTTACCCCGCGAGAGACGCCAGGCTTCCGCGAAACCGATCTTCCAGTCGAGTGCGGCCGCATAGACGGTGAACATGAGCCTGAGGGCCACGCCCATCATCACGCCGAGAAAGACCAGCATCAGGATGAAGGCGGCGCCCTGATTGCCGACGATGTTCATCACCATCGAAATGGTGAACGCGGCTGGCAGGGCGAGCACGAAGAGAAAGAGGAAGGTGAGCACGAACCGTACCAGCACGCGCGTCTCGCGTATGCTCCAGCGCAGGCTGAGGAGCGTTCCGTTCGCGGCGCGCCCGATCAGCAACAACCGCGTCAGGTTCGAAATCAGAAAGGCGATCATCACCAACGCCGCGCCCCAGAGAAACAGCAATGGACCCCAGGGGACCGGTTCTGCTGTCGTGCCTTCCGGCGTCGGCACCGGCGGCCAGGCGGGCATCGTCGCACCGACCAGCGCATCGAAACCGAAGCCGAGCAGCAGCAGCGGCAGAGCGAGCAGGATCGCGCGATCGCGCAGCCGCCACAGCGCGCGCCAGGTTGCGACGGCGAGTTCGATCGGATCGATTTTCGGCGGCGCGGCGACGCTCACGGGCGGGCCGGCTCCTTGAGAGAGTCGGCAATCGCGCGCGCGGCGGCAGCGGGGTCGGGCGCTGCGTTGATCGGCCGACCGATCACCAGATAATCCGCACCGGCGGCAATCGCATCGCCCGGCGACATGACGCGCTTCTGATCGTGCGTTGCAGCGCCCTGCGGCCGGATGCCCGGCACCACCAGTTTGAAATCGGCGCCGCAATCGCGCCGCAGCATCGCGATCTCGCGCGACGAGCAGACGACACCGTCGAGCCCGTTATTCTGCACGAGCGCGGTAAGCCGCCGAACCTGCGACAGGACCGGGCCGCTCTGGCCGACCGACGCGAGATCCGCATCGTCGAGCGAGGTCATCACCGTGACGGCCAGCAGCAACGGCTTGTGACCGGTCTTCGATGCCATCTCGTCGCGCGCGGCCCGCGCGGCCGCGAGCATCGCTGCGCCGCCGCCAGCATGCACGTTGAACATCGCCGGGCGTATCGCGGACGCGGCGCGGATCGCGCCGGCTACCGTGTTAGGGATGTCGTGAAACTTGAGATCGAGAAACAGGCGCTGTGGATCGAGCCCGGCTTTCTCGATGCCGGCCGGCCCGTGCTGCACGAAAAACTCGAGACCGATCTTGCAGCCCCAGACATAGGGCTCAACCGCGCGCGCGAGGTCTTTTACCCGCCCGATGTCGGTGGCATCGAGCGCCGCAATGATCCGCCGTGATTCCATGGCGCTAAACCTGCCCCGGACCCTGTGCGGGCGGCAAGCCCGTCGGCATGCCGGCGGGCGGAACAGGAACCGGCAGGCTGGAAGCAGGCGGGGAAACGACCCGGCTGCGCTCGGCCGCCTCGCGGCGGAGTTCGCGCAGTTCGGTCGCGAGCCGTTCGTTCTCGTGGGCGAGCTGACGCATCCGGCGTCGCCGCGTACCGCCCGTGAGCCAGGAGAGCAGCAGCCCGATCAGCAACCCGACCGCCAGCGATCCGAGGAGGATAAGAAAGGCCGGCGCCTCGATCCGCCAGGGCATGGGCCAGAGATCGATCGTGACCGGGGCGCGGTTCATCACGGCAAACAGCACCGCCGCGACGGCGATGGGCACGGTCACGAACCAGTGCAGGAGTTTCATGGTGAAACCCGCCCGAATTCGGAAAGGCGATCGCGCAGCGAGAAAAGGAACCGGCCTCGCGCCGGATCAGGCACCGAGACCGTCCGGCCGCCGCGTCGTCGTTTCGTCAACCTCGTCGTCGTACTCGTCTTCGCCATTCGACCCGTCGGCTTCCTCGCCATTGAGGCGTTCGCGCAACTGCTTGCCGGTCTTGAAGAATGGCACGGCTTTGCGCGCGACCGCGACCGCCTCGCCGGTCCGCGGGTTGCGGCCGATACGGGCATCGCGTGTCTTAACCGAAAAGGCCCCGAATCCGCGTAGTTCGACGCGGTCGCCGCGGGCCAGCGCCGCCGTGACCTCTTCGAAAATCGCACTCACGATGCGTTCCACATCGCGATGATACAGATGCGGATTGTTCTGCCCGATCTTGGCGATCAGTTCCGACTTGGTCATGCGCCTTCTCCCCCGAGCGGGCGCCCCCAGCGATGAGAGGGCCGTCCCCGGCGCCGCACAAGATGAGGGTGCCAAAGGCCCCCCGGCCCGTCAAGCCCCCGTTTCGCCTAAGTCCCTAGGATAAAATCGTTTTTCGCACTTAGCCGGGACCGGTACCGAAACGGCGACGGCCCGCCCGGTTGCCCGGGCGGGCCGTCTTTTGCCGCAGATCGCCGTTGCCGCCCGCTTTTCCCCGATTTGACGGGGGAATTCTGGGTCCGGCGAGCGCGATCAGTCCTGCTTCTTCTCCGTCTCCGCGTCCCCTTCGTTCTCGTCGGGGGTCTCGGAGTCGTTCGCTTCCTCGTCCTCGTTGCCGGTCTCGTCTTCCGACTCGTCGGACGAATCATCGTCGCCGGCGTTCGTGTCGCGTGCGGCACGAGCGCGGTTGATTGCGGCACCGAGAATGTCGCCGAGGCTGGCACCGGAGTCGGACGAGCCGTACTCATTCATCGCCCGCTTATCCTCGTCGATTTCGTGCGCCTTGATCGAGAGCGAGATCTTGCGTGTCTTCGTATCGAACGCCGTCACCTTGGCATCGACCTTTTCGCCAGCGGCAAAACGATCGGCCCGCTGTTCGCTGCGATCGCGCGAGAGGTCGCCCTTGCGGATGAAGCCGGTGAGGCCTTCCGACAGCGCGACTTCGATACCGTTGTCCTGAACGGCGGTCACGGTGCAGGTCACGATCTCGCCCTTCTTGATCGCTTTGGCAGCCGAGGCGAACGGATCGCTGGTCAGTGCCTTGATCGACAGGCTGATGCGTTCCTTCTCGACATCGATGTCGATCACCTTGACGCGAACGCGCTGGCCCTTGCGGAAATCGGCGATCGCTTCCTCGCCCGGCCGCTGCCAGTCTATGTCGGAGAGATGCACCATGCCGTCGAGTTCCTCGGTCAGACCGATGAACAGGCCGAACTCGGTGATGTTCTTCACCTCGCCTTCGATCTCGTGGCCGACCGGATGCTTCTCGGCGAAGTCGGTCCACGGATTCGCCTGGACCTGCTTGAGGCCGAGCGAAATGCGGCGCTTCACCGGATCGACATCGAGCACCATCACCTCGACTTCCTGACTGGTCGAGAGGATCTTGCCCGGATGCACGTTCTTCTTGGTCCAGCTCATCTCGGAGACATGGACCAGACCTTCGATCCCCGGCTCCAGCTCGACGAATGCGCCGTAGTCGGTGATGTTGGTGACGCGACCCTTGAAGCGGGTGTTGACCGGATACTTCGCCTCGACGCCTTCCCACGGGTCGGCCTCGAGCTGCTTCATGCCGAGCGAAATACGCTGTGTTTCCGGGTTAAACCGGATCACCTGCACCTTCACGGTCTGGCCGACCTGGAGGGCTTCCGTGGGGTGGTTGATGCGACGCCACGCGATATCCGTGACGTGCAGCAGACCATCGACACCGCCGAGATCGACGAACGCGCCGTAATCGGTGATGTTCTTCACCACACCCGTCAGCACCTGGCCTTCCTTGAGATTGGCGACCAGTTCCGAACGCTGTTCGGCGCGGCTCTCTTCGAGCACGGCTCGACGCGAGACGACGATGTTGCCGCGCGAACGGTCCATCTTGAGAATCTGGAACGGCTGCGGCGAACCCATCAGCGGACCGACATCGCGCACCGGGCGGATATCGACCTGGCTGCCGGGCAGGAACGCGACGGCGCCCGAGAGGTCGACCGTAAAGCCGCCCTTCACGCGACCGAAGATCGTGCCGGTGACGCGCTCGTTCTTCTTGAAGCTCTGCTCGAGCTTGGCCCAGGATTCTTCGCGACGCGCCTTCTCGCGGCTGAGCATGGCTTCGCCATTCTTGTCTTCCATGCGCTCGAGAAACACTTCGACGCTGTCGCCGGGACGGATCTCGGGACGCTGGCCGGGCAACGCGAATTCCTTCAGCGGCACGCGGCCTTCGGATTTCAGGCCGACATCGATGATCGCAAAATCGTTTTCGATGGCAATCACGCGGCCCTTCAGCACGCTGCCTTCGAGGCTCGGCGACTTGCCGAGCGATTCATCGAGCAGGGCCGAAAAACTTTCCTTCATATCGCCGCCGGCGGCGGCACTGGTATCGGACATCAACAAGGTTCCTTTCGTCATTCATTTTTCCGGCCAGCCGGTTGGATCCGACGGTCTTGGAGGGATTGCGGCACGCGCCCGACCGATATCGCAAGTTCAGCGGTACCGGCGGGATCGTGGTCCTGTCAGGCTGTTGATTGCCGGTCGCGACGCACGATGTCGTCGATATGAGCAACCGCCCGTTCGAACACGGCGTCCGCGTCCAGCTCGCTGCTGTCGATCACGAACGCATCCGGCGCGGGTCGAAGCGGTGCAGCCTCGCGGCCAGCATCGCGCACGTCGCGCGCCTCCATGTCCTGCAGAACGCGGGCATATATAGCGGCCTCGCCCCGGGCCAGCAACTCCCGATGCCGGCGTCCGGCGCGGGCATCCCGCACCGCCGTCATGAAGAATTTGATGTCGGCATCGGGGCAAATCCAGGTGCCGATATCGCGCCCGTCGAGGACGGCGCCCCGGGCCGGCCGGCCTGGACCGAGATCGGGCGGGTGGGCTGCAAAGCGGCGCTGGAAGTCGACCAGGCCAGCCCGCACCCCCGGATGGGCCGCGACCACCGAGGCGGCGGCCCCGACTTTTTCGTCGCGCAGCCCCGCGGCAAAGAGATCGGCGGGCATCATGGCCCGGGCGGCGCGCTCGGCGGCATCCTCATCGGCGGGGTTGCCGCCTTCGGCCAGCAGCCGGGCGGCGACCGCCCGGTAGATCAGCCCGGTATCGAGATAGGCGAGGCCATAGCGCGCGGCGAGGCGGCGGCCGAGCGTGCCCTTGCCGGCCGCCGACGGCCCGTCGATCGCGATGACCAGGCTTTTCCGTCGGGGCGGCGCGTCGCTCATGCAGGGCCGATATCGGCGCCGAGCCCGGCCATCAACTCGACGAAGCCGGGGAAGCTGGTGTCGATCGGCCGCGCATCGTCGACCGCGACCGGCTTGTTCGCCGCGAGGCCGAGCACCAGGAACGACATCGCGATGCGATGATCGAGACCGCTCGCGATGACGGCACCGCCTTCGGGCGGACGTAAGCTGCCATGCACGACAAGACGATCGGGCCCGACCTCGACCGCGACGCCGCAGGAAGCAAGCCCTTCCGCCACGGCGGCGAGACGGTCGCTTTCCTTGACGCGTAATTCCGCGAGCCCTTCCATCACCGTGGTGCCGTCGGCGCAGGCGGCCGCCATCGCGAGGATCGGATATTCGTCGATCATCGAGGGCGCGCGCGAGGCCGGCACGGTGACGCCTTCGAGTGCGCCGGCGCGAACCCGAAGATCGGCGACCGGTTCGCCGGCTTCCTCGCGCGCATCGACGATCTCGATCGCGGCGCCCATTTCGCGCAGCGTCTCGATGAGACCGATGCGCAGCTTGTTCATGCCGACATTGGCGATGGTGAGATCAGAGCCCTTTACGATCAAAGCGGCGACCAGCGGAAACGCGGCCGATGACGGATCGCCGGACACGCGCACATCGCGCCCGGTCAGTTCCGGCTGGCCGACCAGCGAGACGATGCGCGCATCGCTGCCGTCGTCGATGGTCACGGTCGCGCCGAAATGGCGCAGCATGCGTTCGCTGTGATCGCGCGTCGGTTCGGGTTCGATGACCCGCGTGATGCCCGGTGCCGCGAGCCCCGCCAGCAGAACGGCGGACTTCACCTGTGCCGACGGCACCGGCAGACGATATTCGATCGGCAGAAGCGCATCGCTGCCGACAATCGCGAGCGGCAGGCGGTCGCCATCGCGCGCGGTGAAACGCGCGCCCATCTGTGCGAGCGGCGCCATGACGCGACCCATCGGGCGACGGCGCAGCGAGGCATCGCCGGTCACGAAGGCGGTCATACGATGGCCGGAGAGAAGGCCGAGTGCGAGCCGCACGCCGGTGCCGGCATTGCCGAAATCGAGCATGTCGTCCGGTTCGGCGAGACCGCCGATGCCGACGCCGTCGACCAGCCAGTGGCCGCTTGCGTCGCGCACGATGCCGGCGCCGAGCGCCCGCATGGCACGCGCGGTGTTGAGCACGTCCTCGCCCTCGAGCAGACCCTCGATCCGGCTGCGGCCGACGGCGAGCGCGCCCAGCATCAGGGCCCGGTGCGAGATCGACTTGTCGCCGGGCACATCGATCCGGCCCCGGAGCGCCTTGCCGGCGCGGGCGCGAAGCGGTTTGGGCTGGTCGGCACTGGCCATTCGCGAACCCCGGTTGAAAAGCAGCGGTTCTCTAGCATATCGCCGTTGGCGCCGCATGGCTTCATACTGTTGGGGCGCCGAGCGTCCCGCCGGTGGGGCCGCGGGTTGAGACGGGGCGGGGATTAAGGGAGCGAACCATGCGGGTCGACGGCGGATGCCATTGCGGGCGGATCACCTACCGGGCGGAGATCGATCCGCAGCTGGTCGAATTGTGCCACTGTACCGACTGTCAGGTCATGTCGGGCTCTGCCTTTCGGATCTTGGTGCCGACGGCGGAATCAAACGTCGAACTGTTGTCGGGAATGCTTAAAACCTATGTGAAGACCGGCGAGAGCGGCAACAAGCGTATTCAGGCGTTCTGCCCCGAGTGTGGCACGCATATCTATTCGACTTCGGTGGGCGAAGGATCCAGAACATTCGGATTGCGTGTCGGCGCCATCAAACAGCGCCATAAACTCCCGCCGACAAAGCAATACTGGGTCCGGTCGGCACATGGCTGGGTCATGGATCTCGATGACATCGAGAAAGTCTTGACGCAATAAGCACGCGGTATCGCGATCGGCGAAGGAGCGAACCATGCGGGTCGACGGCGGATGCCATTGCGGGCGGATCACCTACCAGGCGGAGATCGATCCGGCTTTGGTGCTGATCTGTCATTGCACCGATTGCCAGGCAATCTCCGGCACTGCGTTCCGGGTGTCGCTACGCACGCCGGAAGATTCCTTCGAGCTTTTGTCCGGTACGCCGAAGACCTATGTGCGTATCGCCGACAGCGGGGCCAAACGCGCGCAGGTATTCTGCGGCGATTGCGGCTCGCATCTGTATGCGACATCGGTGGACGAGGGGGCCGGCGGGGGGCCGAAGCAATTCGGCATTCGCGTCGGCACGATCAAACAGCGCGCACAATTGCCCCCGCAGCGTCAGGTCTGGTGCCGGTCGGCGCAAGGCTGGCTGGGCGAGATTCCCGCGCTGCCGCGTAGCGAAAAGCAATGAGCCAAACGCTCAGCCGTAGTGTCGTGTGGCGCTTCGACGGCGCCGACGAAGCTGCGATCTGGGAGAGTCTCGCGGACACGGCGCGGTTCAACGAAGCGGCCGCCCTGCCGCGTCACACGATCGTCGAAGAGCCGCAGCCGGACGGATCGGTGCGCTATTTCGGGGCCGCCAAGGTCGGGCCGTTCCGGTTGCGCTGGGAAGATCTGCCGGTCAACTGGGTCACGAACCGCTGGTTCGAACATGCGCGCTATTTCCAGACCGGACCGCTGGCATCGCTGATCGCTCATTTCGAACTCGATCGCGACGCGGCCGGTCTGTTCGGACGCTACACGATCACGTCGGCGCCGGCCGGACCGCTCGGCTGGGCGATGTTGCATTCGGGCACGTTCTTTCGCGGCGCGTTCAAGAGTTTTTCGAAGCTCGCGAAGAACGCGCATGATTTCGCGCTCGGCCAGCGCGACGAACCGTTCGAGCATCCGTCGCCCGTGCTGCCGAAGGGTGCGCAGGCGCGGATCGACGAGGCGGTCGCGCGCATCGAGGTGACGCCGTTCGGCCACGGGCTTGCGCGGAAGCTCGGCGATTTCATCCGCAGTGCGCAGGATGTCGACATGATGTCGATCCGGCCGCTCGCTTTGGCGCGGCGCTGGAATGTACCGCCTTCGCAGGCGATCGATCTCTGCCTGCAGGCGGTGAAATCCGGCCTGCTCGACATGCAATGGAACATTCTCTGTCCGCGCTGCCGGGCGCCGAAAGAAATCGCATCCGGTCTCGACTCGTTACCGACCGGCACGCATTGCGGCACCTGCAACGTCGATTACGGCCGCGACTTCGCGAAGAATGTCGAGGCGGTGTTCCGGCCGGCGGCGTCTATCCGGCCGATTGGCGGCGGCGAGTATTGTCTGTTCGGCCCCATGAGCGCACCCCATGTGCGCCTGCATGTGACGGTGCCGGCGAACGAGACGCGCGACGTGCCGGCCCGTTTCGAGCCCGGACCCTACCGGCTGCGCACGCTCGAGCCGGGCGACGACCATGACATCGAAATCGATGGCACCCTGCTCCCGCTGTTCCGGATCAATGCGGGCGGTGCGATCGAGGCCAATGCGGCGGGCGCACCCGGCCAGATGCGCCTCGTCAACGACAGCGCGCGGCTGCGGACGTTTATCGTCGAGAGCCGGCACTGGGTTGTGGATGCGCTGACCGCCGACAGGATTACGACGCGCCAGACCTTCCGCGATCTTTTCTCGGCCGAGACGCTGCGGCCGGGCGACGATGTCGGCATCCAGCGTATCGTGCTGATGTTCACCGATCTCAAAGGTTCGACCGCGCTCTATGAACGGGTCGGCGATGCGGCCGCCTATCATCTGGTGCGCGATCATTTCGCGTTCCTCGTGGGCGCGGTACGCGATCATGACGGCGCACTCATCAAGACCATCGGCGATGCCGTCATGGCGGCCTTCAGCGATCCAGCCGACGCGATGCGCGCGGCACTCGCGATCCAGCGCAAGGTCGCCGAATTCAACGCGCAGCATCGGGGCGACGATATCGTTATCAAGCTCGGCCTCCATTGCGGGCCGACGATCGCGGTGACGCTCAACGAGCGGCTCGATTATTTCGGCAGCACGGTGAACATGGCGGCGCGGCTGCAGGGCGAAAGCCGCGGCGGCGATATCGTTCTGTCGGATGCGATGCTCGAGGACCGCGGTGTCGTGCGGCTGCTCGAGGGGCTTGAGATGAGCAATGAGTCGGCACGGCTCAAGGGTTTCGATCGCGCGGTGCCGTTCCGGCGCATCGATCAGGCAAGGCTGGCGACAAGCGGGCGTTGATCCGAGGGCTCATTATTGCCCTCCCAAGATCGCTTATCGCAAAGCGAGCATGATCAGAAACGCACCGCCGATCGCGACGGCGTCCTCGATCAGGGCGGCCGGCCGGTCGCGGCCGAAGGCGGCGGCAAGACGCGCCCGCGCGGCGGCACCGCCCAGGGTTCCAGCGACAGCACCGATCGCACCAAGGATCGCGCCGATAACGAGCAGGCCGGCGGAAGCGCCGATCGCGGCCCCGGTCAGCGTCCCCATCACGAGCCGTCCGCCGAACTGCAAAGGAACCTTTCGGCTCGGCGTCGAGGGCAACTGGTCGACGACCAGCTCGATCAATGCCAGTGCTGCAAACAGATACGCCGTGACCGGATGTCCCAGAAACGCCAGCCAGGTTCCCTCGAGCGGCAGCCAGCCGAGATAGGCCGCCCAACTGACCGCGGCGGGCGCGGTCATGGTGCGAAGCCCCGCGATCACTCCGACCAGGAAAGGTAAGGCGATGATGGACATGAGCGCCGTCAGGTGCCCGACTTCACCGCTTCGAGTGTCTCGATGTATTTCTGACGCACTGCCGGATCCATCGGCTTCAGCACGACACTGTTCGCGAACATCTCCGCCGGATCGGCGGGCAGGCCCATCGAGGCGGCGGTCTCGGCGCCGGCCAGCTCGAACGACTTGGCATTCGAATGGCCATAGCCGTAATTCGAGATCAGCCATTCGCCGGTCTCGGGTGCGAGCATCGCGTTGATGAAATCGTAGCGCGCGCCGTCGTCGGCGGCGCCGTCGGTCATCATGACCAGGCCGCAGACCCAGGTGAGGATACCTTCCTTCGGCTGCATGTATTTTACCGGAATGCCCTGTGCCTGGAGGTTCACCAGCGACTGGTTCCAGGTATAGGCCGCGACGATCTCGCCGGAGGCGAGCGCCTGCTCGGCCTGCGCCGGATCCGACCAATAGAAACGCAGCAGATCCTTCTGCTTTACCAGCAGCGCCTTCGCCGCGGCAAGTTCGGCATCGGTCATATTGAATGGGTCTGCGGCGCCCGAGACGAGCGCGGCGGCATTCATCGCGCCGTCGATCGCATCCCACATCGCGAGCCGACCGGCATAGCGTTCGTCGAATAGCACGCTCCAGCTTTCCTCCTCGATCTCGACCAGATCGGTGCGGTAAAGCACCGAGCCGTTGCCCCAGTCGATCGGGACCAGCCATTGCTCGCCGGTCTCGGCGTTGCCGGTTGCTTCCTTGAGCGCGGGAAAGACATTGCCCCAATCCGGCAGGCGGGCGCTGTCGATCGGCTGAATGAACCCGCCGTCGCGCCAGCGCTGAATGTCGTAGATGCAGGGATGGCTGATGTCCGGCGTGAAGCCGGACTGGATCTTTAGCAAGGCTTCCGTTTCATCGGCGAAGAGCGTGAAGTTCGGCTGCGTGCCACGCACCGCCTCGTATCGGGCATGCAGTTCCGGCACGTCGTAACCCGCCCAGGTATAGTAAGTCACTTCCTCGGCGGCGCGAGGCCGGGCCAGCGGCAGCGTGGTTGCGACGGTGGCAAGACCGAGATTGCGCAAGCCGCGCACGATGTCGCGGCGGCTGCGGGCGCGACGGAACAGATCGATGGCCGGATTGGTCATGGCGTACTCCGACGATGAAGGCGATGGCGCAATGCTAAGCACCGTCGCTGCGGCAACTCAATCGAATTCTTGTCGCAACCGCCCGTAAGAAGACGGGCCGGGCTTTAGTGCGAATGCTCGTGCCGGCGCTGCGCCGCGCGGCGATGGGCGAGCTCGCTGGCGACGACGACGGCGCGAGCGGCGATTTCGGCCTCGGTGATCCGCGCGACCCGGTCGGCCAAACGCTCGGCGGCGCGCCGCCAGCTCTCCCAGTAATCGCGGTGCGGCGCCTTGCCGATCTCGTCGATCAGCAGGCTTTTGAAATCGTCCCAGCGGCAATGGCCGCCGCGCACCAGCGCCACCACCGATGCGAAGCTCTGCGCCTGCCACGGCGCGGCGAAGATCGGTCCCTCGTAATCGCGCGGCAGCGATGTATCGCCCGGTTCGGCGAGGAAGGATGGCAGCGCGTCCTTCATGCCGGCTCCAGATATTCGTCCCACAGATCGAGCCGCAGCGTGTCGATCGCCGAGGCACTGTCGCCCCATAGCTCACGCAACGTGAAGGCGACCGTGTAGCAATGCTGCGGTTCGGGAGCGCGCCCGGCGGCATTCGCATCCGGCAGACCGAATACACCGAGATCGGTCTCGATCGTGCCGACGCGACCGCGCGCATAACGCGGCAACCGCGTATGGCCGTCGGGATGCATGTTGCGGCCGCGCACGCGCTGTCCCGGTTTGAATCGCGCCGCGCGGCCCTCTTTGTCGGGCAGGCGCAGCGGAAACCCGCCCGCAATCGCCGCCGGGACGGCATCGGCCGCAACGGCCGGCCCGAACGCCGCGCTGCCGTCGGCCACCCCGCGTTCTTCAAGCAGGCTTACCATCGCTTCGAGCCAGCGCTCGTAATAGCTCATGCGCAGATACGGCTCCGGCGCGATGCGCTCGACCTCGCGGCGCAGATGATCGTCGGTGATCGGAACGACGAACGGCACCGCGAGCGAAATGCCGAGCATGCGCCGCTCCCAGTCGGCGTGGAACGGCGGCTCGTCCTTTTCGCGCTCGATCGGCCCGAAGCCGTGCATGCCGCCCATGTCGTGGATGCCGTCCATCGCGTGCGCTCCTCAGACCAGCGCCGTGCCGATCATGCCGTCGCGCGTGACGAGCGCGGCGAGCGCCGCTTCGTCGAGGCTGTCGCTGCCGCGGGGCCGCTGTGGCAGGACCATGTAACGGATCTCGGCGCTGCTGTCCCAGATGCGCACTTCGCGATCCACCGGAACTTCGACGCCGAACTCGCGCAGCACGCCGCGCGGATCGCTGACCGCACGCGACCGATAGGGCGCGCTCTTGTACCAGACCGGCGGCAGACCGAGCACCGGCCAGGGATAACAGGAGCAGAGCGTGCACACGACCATGTTGTGGACGGCGTCGTTGTTCTCGAGCACGACGAGCTGTTCGCCCTGCAGACCGCCGAGGCCGAGTTCGGCGATCGCGCGCGGCGCATCGGCGAGCAGTCTTTTGCGAAAACCGGGATCGCTCCAGGCACGCGCGACGACGCGGGCGCCGTTGCGCGGTCCGATCCGGTTCTCATAGGCATCGACGAAGGCATCGATCGCCGCCCGGTCGACCAGCCCGCGCGCGACCAGGAGGTCTTCGAGTGCGCGCACGCGCATCGCCACATCGTCGTCTGGATGGTCGTCATGATGGCTGTCGTGCATCGCATTTTCCCGGAATTCGGCTGCGATGCTATCGCCGCCTGGGGGGCCCGGCAAACCTTGGGCCGTGAGACCCGGCGCGGCAAATCGAGCGGGAAGAGGGCCCGCCGGCGGTGTCCGGCGTCGGCTCGGCAGAGCCGGCACCTATTTAACCTTTGACAGGCCGCCGCCGGGCGTGGCAAGTGCCCGCCCTCGTACCTTGAACCCCGGCTGGAGGATGAACATTGGCCAAGCCCGAATGGGGTCTCAAGCGCACCTGTCAGAGCTGCAATGTGCGCTTTTACGATCTGGGCCGCACCCAGATCACCTGCCCGAAATGCGGCGCCGTCTATGATGCCGAAGCCGTGCTGAAGACGCGGCGCGGTCGCCCGATTGCGGCCGAGAAGCCGGAACCGGTGAAGCCCAAGAAGGTCGAACCCGAAGTCGTCGACGGCGAGATCGAAGTGGTCGAAGGCGAGGACGAGGACGAAGCTGTTCTCGAGGATGCCTCGGAACTCGGCGAAGACGAGGATCTCGGCCACGGCGTCGAACGGCGCGAAGGGGACAAGGAAGTCTGATCGAATCCGGCGCTCGGCGCTCTCCCGCGCGGGTTATCCCGATCGGGATCGGCGCCGAAATTTGCCTTGCAAGGGCCGGAACGCCTACCTAGTTTGCGCCCGTCGGGCGCGGTTTTGTGCCCATCGGGCGCGCGGTTCGCGCTCGTTCGGATGCCGGTTTTGCGGGCATCCGGTCCCGATGGGGCTGTAGCTCAGTTGGGAGAGCGCTACAATGGCATTGTAGAGGTCAGGGGTTCGATTCCCCTCAGCTCCACCAGTTCCGTTCTGCATGACAGAACAAATATCGCGGCAGCAGCCCAACCGGCTCGCTGCCGCGACGTTTTTGGGCTATCGGCGCCGATAGATTGGACGTGAGACGGCCGGTTTGGCGCGAGACACGCCAAACGGCCCGCCTGTCTAGAATGGCCGATTTCGGTGTCCAATACTTTGGGGTTGTTGTGCGGCGCCTGGCCTAACGGAAACCGAGAATGTGCCGCTGATGCGCCCACGATGTCGGCAGGTTCTGCATCCGGCGCAATCGCGTGACAGTGAGATCGACCGGCTGACAGCCCATCAGGATGGCTTCGACGATATCGGGGGCGAGGAACGCCAGCGGCAGCGTGCGGCTGACGTCGGCCCAATGGATGCCGTGCCTCTCTGCAAGTTCGTGCACCGACTTTGCGTCACCGGATTGCAATTCCGAGCACCACCGGTGTGCATTCGCGATCAGGCCAAGAAGCTTCGGGTCTGGTGCGGCCGAAGGTGTCGATCCACCTGCAACGACGAGCTTCATCTCGATGCCGCGCCGGCGAATCTCAAGGGGAACATCCAACGTATAGGTTTCGATCGAATGGTCGAGCTCGTCCGCATTCTGCTTAGTCTCACTGCGATGTGCGTCGCCAACTGCGAGATGGGCCTACATCTTCATGCGATCGACATGGATGGAGAGCTGTCCCTTCTGGATCACGATGCGGTCGAGGACGGTGAGCAGCAGGGCCCGCTGCTCGGCGGGAGACATTCTTGGTAACTGCTCTCCCAGTTCGCTGGCCCGACGCAACCCAGCCTTGATCTGACTCGATGTCAGGTCGGACGGCGCCTCGCCATACTCGGCGATCGCAGCATTCCATATGACCGGCTGGTAATCGCGACCGGCGCCTGCCATGCCTATTTCGGCCATGATGATTGGGAACCGTTCGCGCCAGGCTTGAAGTAGATCGATGATGCGACCGATATTCGCCGCCGCATTCTTTCGGCCTTCGAGCGCGCCGAGGCAACCGACGACGAGGCCGAGCGCCGCCGGCTGCTGACCTTTGTGATTGTCGGGGCCGGCCCCACCGGTGTCGAAATGGCGGGTGCAATTGTTGAACTAGCGCGCCACGCCCTGGTACGCGACTTCCGTCGTATCGATCCAGCCTCGGCACGAGTGCTGCTGATTGAGGCGGGCCAGCGCGTACTGCCTTCCTTTCTGACCGACCTGTCAGCAAAAGCGGCAGCTGCACTCACCCGCTCTGGCGTGGAGCTCCTCACCGGTATCACCGTCACACGCTGCGACGAGCAGGGGGGTGGAGGTCACCGATGCCGGCGCAGACGGCGCCGTGGACCGGTTCCTGCCGGCCGCGACGATCGTCTGGGCCGCTGGCGTCACCGCTTCACCAGCCGCAAAATGGCTCGACGCGCCGGCGGATCGTGCCGGCCGCGTGTTCGTTGACGAGCGATTGCGCATCGCATCCGGAAGTCTTCGTCGTTGGCGACACGGCGCAGGCGGCTGGTCCGGAGGGTAAGCCGCTGCCGGGAATCGCACCGGTTGCCAAGCAGCAGGGCGCTTATGTCGCTAAGCTCATCTGCGCCGAACTCATGCAGCACCGAGATCCCGGTCCGTTCCGCTACCGGGATGCGGGCTCACTCGCGACGATCGGGCGCAAGGCCGCTATTGCCGATCTTGGCTGGCTGCGCGTCAGCGGATTTCCGGCCTGGCTGCTTTCGTACATGTCTGGTTTCTGATCGGTTTCCGCAACCGCCTCGGCGTCATGGCCGACTGGGCCTAGTCTTATCTCACGTTTCAACGCGGCGCACGATTGATTACCGGATCGAGTAATAGCTTGAATCGCCTCGGTCTATGAACTTTACCAAAGCTTGGTCAAGTTCTCCGGAGATTCGTGCTTACCCCACCTTGGATCCGTGCCGGCTCGAATGATTACAGATTTACGGCGATCTCTTCACTGTCTAAATTTGTACGAGTTACTCGGAGCTCCTGGAGCCTCGATTGGCAGGATGCAGTGAGGTCGATGCTAAATTAAGCAAAAGGCTCTGTGCTTTCCCGACTCCGATTGAGGCCGGGCCTCGCCGCTATGTGCGATCGGCCCATCAGTGCCAGCTAGAGCGCTCTAAGGCAGCCCTACCTGCGGGGTAACGGTCTACGGTCGGATTGCCCTACCCGCCTGCCAGTTGCCCAGCCAGATCCAGCGAAGTGTGCCGACGGTCAGCCTCGGATCCGAGCTCAACCAGTTCGGCCGCCAAAGCACGAGCCTTCGCGTCTTCGCCAATCAGGTGAGCGGCCGTCATGGCTCCTGCCATGGCACGGAAGCGGTAAGGCTCTTTCATGAGGACCGCTTCGTACTCGGTCATGGCATCGGCAGGTAAACCCTGTCTCATGAGCATGTCGGCCAGCAACTCGCGCGCCGGCACGATCGGGCCGGGCGTGACGGCATGTTTTTCAGTTGCGTCTTCGCGAACAGAGGCCTGCCTTAGCTGATCGATACAGCCAACAGAATCACCCTCGACGCACAAGGCAAGAGCGGCGACCAGCGCCGCCTGAATGTCGATCTGTTCGACCCAGTAGCCCAGCTTTGCCGCTTCCGCTGCGTCGCGAAGCGTTGCCAATCGAGCTGCTTGCTCACGTGCTGCAGTGGCGTCACCGGACAATGCTGCCCCGATGCCGCGTGCGAACGCGTTGACAGCTTCAGCATGTGGATATTTCTCCCATGGATAGACATCGGGGTCCGGCGTGAGGGTGAGTTGCGCCGCTGCCGACCAGTCCTCGCGCTCAAGCGCCAGACGTGCAGGCATTGCCGCGTAGGCATAGGCAGCCCCGAAATTATCGATTGGCTTCATGCCGAGGGATGCCTCCATAGCGTTGCGCGCGGCCTCGTCCTGCGCCAACTGAAGATGGGCATAGACCATATAGTCGGACGCATGGTGACCGTCGAACGTTGCATCACCAGCAACCCGCGCGGACTCCAGGTTCGCCTCTATTGACGCATGCCAATGACCCAGCCGCGTAAAGATATGTGAGGGCATGTGAAGTGCATGGGCGGCATCAGGTGCAATTGACGAGTAGGCACGTGCGGCGGGCAATCCTTCAGCAGCAATCGGTGGATAGTCGTAGCTGTGGATCAGATAGTGTGCGACGCCGGGGTGCTGCGGATTAGTTTCAAAAATCGGCGTCAGGATGCGCGCTGCACTTAACTGATTTGTATAACCCTTGTCGGTCGGATCGAAACTTGCCGACGTCATCAAGGCCGACAGGATCGTCGCTTCCATGTCATCGGGGTAGCGAGCGGCAAGATCAGCCATTGCCGCGTTGAAGCCCTTCATGCGATGAGCATGATCGGCCTGCTCATGATCAAGAACAAACACAGCAACTGCTTCAACATAATCTTTTTCCCGTGGGCTTCCGAGGCCAGCCGCTCGGGCGGCGTCCAGGGCGGATACGACGTCCGCCAGCTTCTCAGCGGAGAGTCCGGTCGGCCAAACAAAGGGGTTACCGAGGAGTGTCATCGCCTGGCCCCAGTGAGCCATACCGCACTCGGGATCCTCGACCGCAACGGATTCGAAGGCTTCCATCGCAGCAGGCCAGGCGAAGGAGTGATACAACGCCATCGCGTGATTAAATTTCTGTTGAGCGGCCTCGTTGCATGAAACGCTGAACTCCACGGTGCCGAGCTGCTGTGCTTCCTGCTCAGCGACTGCGTCAGTTTCCAAAGTCAACGCTACGCCCGCTAAAATTGCAGCGAGCCAATAACGGCGTCTGATATGTGGAATGTGCATTGTGGACCTCCTGGCATGGAATTGTCGCTGCAACGCTCGTCGCGTCCGAGCCTACTACGCTTGAAGGCATCAATACCGATCTGACAATTGGCAGACCTTAGGTATTGTGGAAGAGCACACCGTACGCATGTATCATATTGTTAGCCGAATTCGATATGGCCTAGACGCCCGAAAGGATAGGATCGGACAGGTATTCGTTGAAGTGATGCGATGCTCCACCCGGCTCCGTGGGTTTCATTAGGGCTAATTTCCCTCCCTAGGGCGTGTGTAAATTCTTGGTCTCGGCGATTTAAATCGGCGCCCCGCAGGAACAATCTACGAACAAACGATGTCTTGGACCGAATGCAAGCATGCGTCGTCCATCGCATCGGTTTAAGATTAGATCGGGGTTGGGCGTACCCCAAAGACGACGGCCCCGCTGCGGCGTGATTGGGCAGACTCGTTTGCCGCCCGGTGGCGCCGCGCCGCCTGCATCCGTCGTGTTAACGGGGCACCGCAATACATTCAATGGGGCGTGACCCACATCCAGCCATGTCGGAATGCAATCAGAAAAAATTGGCGATCCCGTCTTTAAGAGACTTTAAACAATTTAATCACGCGAATTTACATGTAGTAAATTCGTGCGTTGCAGGACAATTATAATCGGTAACCCCGAACAATCGGCCTCTGGTTCGCAGCAAATCTCCGGTTAAGACGGGCACATTCAATTGGGTTACATATTCGTCTTTGCTTGGATAAAGGAATGGGTTCACGGAGAACAACGATGAGCAAAAGCCAAACATCCAAGGGTGCGTGTTTTTGTGGGGCGGTGGAGATCACTGTTTTAGGTGAACCCGCGGCGATGGGTTATTGCCATTGCGCGTCATGCCGGAAGTGGTCTGCGGGGCCGGTTAATGCTTTCACACTTTGGCCACCGGATGCTGTCCGTATCACACACGGCGCCGACAATGTTGCCTCTTTTCAGAGGACAGAAAAGAGCATTCGCAAATGGTGCAGGATCTGTGGCGGACACTTGATGACGGAACACCCTGGTTGGGGTGTCACCGATGTCTATGCAGCAGTGATTCCTGAATCTCCGTTCGAGCCGAGTGTGCATGTAAATTACCAAGAGGCGGTACTGAGAATGGCGGATGGTCTCCCCAAGCTGAAGGACATGCCGGCAGAAATGGGGGGATCGGGTGAATCTACGCCGGAGTAAACTGGTGCCGAGTCGGCCCAAAAGAAAAAGGCACAATGTGCAGAAACGTGACGACGTGTGCTTCGCGAACGCTAGCCTGCAAGCGCCGTATCTCAGCAATCGCTGGGGGATTCTTAAAATTAGACATTCAGGAAGTGTCCATTGAAACACCATAACACGAATTCCTTAATGAACCCCCAAGCAAGCGCTAGCGCGGGTAAAAATTCGATGTGCGTCAAGGAAAACGGCACAATCTGCAAAACTAAACAAGTGCTGTAGCGAGCGTAAAATGAATTGAGCGGCTTCTGGCGTTGATAATGACTGTTTGATTTCTGACCGCGCTGATGGACTTCAATATGCATCCGGTGCGGAACGCGCCCGGATCGTCGGCTTCTGCCACGCCAGTTTCTTCACCGGGTTGTCGAGAGGCGTTCCCGCGATTGAGTTCGTGTAGTTGCTCATCGTCTTCACAGCGATGCCAAGGATTGCTTCGAGCGCATGCTGTGGCGTCCATCCAGCAGCCAGAAAACCTTCCAGGTCGGCCGTAGCAATTTTTCCCTTTGTACGGATCAAGCTTTGCGAGAATTGTCTCAAGGCCTCCAGACGAGGATCACTTAAGCGACGTCCGTTGCGCAATGCATCGATGGTTTCAGCATCGGCGCCGGCTAGCTGAGAGAGCTTGGTATGCCAGGGAACACAATAGTCACACTCATTCTCAAAATTTGCCGTTTGATACACGACCTGCCGTTCGATCAGGCTGAAGCTGGTTTTGTCGAAGAGCTCCCATAACTCGACATAACCCGCAAGGAGTGCGGGTGCTGTGGCCATAACGCGCTCCAGATTGGGTATCATGCCCAGGTTCTTTTCTGCGCGCTGTAGCAGTTCCTTTGAATCAGCAGGCGCGGTGGTGGTGTCATGCAATGGAAACAAGGCGGTCATTTATCTAATCCCTTTCGATCTTGCCGCTCAGATTCTGTTCTTGACTGCGTTGTGCTCGGATACGTTGCTGCTCGAATTGACTTCAGGAACCAGCGCAATGCCACCGCTGCATACTGGCGATCGATGCCCATCCGGGCGTGCAGCATAACGCCATCGCCCAGTGCCAAGGCGTGGCGCGCGAGTGCCTTGTGGTCGAGATCCTTCCGAATCGTGCCTTCGAGCTGAGCATCCGAGATGGCAGATTCGAAAGCCTCTATTACAAGAAACTGGGAGGCGACCACTAGTATCCAGCATTCTTTGCGCAATTTGAGTGATTCGACCTGCATTAGATCATCAGCACGGGGGCAAACCCGCCGCCAAGCGTCCTGAAATTTGTCGTCTGGCCTTGATAGAGGCGCGCGGCCACTAGAAGCACCTGACCGTCATAGGTATAAAGCCGGATGTCCATCTTCCGCGCCTGTGGTGCATCGTCGATCTTGATCATGCGCTCGCTCGGCCGGACAAACGCCTGAGCAATGTAGCCTCCACGCTTGACCTCCTCCCAAACGCCTTTTGTTAACTTATCGCCGCGGTAAACTGCCTTGCCGCCGTGACCGCCGGTCGGCTTGAAGAACAAGTTCTTACGTGACTTCCACAATGCATCGGCGTTGCCGGAAGTTACCAGGACGGTGCGCGGGACGGCTTTAAGAAGGGCGCGCAGCCTTGGCTCCACGCCCCAGGCATCGAGAATCGCTGGGTCGGAGAGGAGTGAAAGGTTGCGCTTGTCGGCGAGAATCGAGTGGTTGTACGGGTTCGGCGTCACGACCACCGCGCCATCCCGATAGGCCTCCCGCAACGCCCTGTGATCTGGCTGATCGAGTGCAAAATCGGTGACCCGATTGTACACGAGGTCGATATTCTGCCCGCCGAACCTAAGCCGACCGCCCTCGTAGTGTAGGCAGCTGGCGTCCGCGATGACCGCGTCGACACCGCGCTCGATCAGAACTTGCCGCGCCAGCACAAACTCGGGATAGAGATATTGTTCCTCGGGGTTGTCGTCGACGATAGCGATCCGATTTGCAGTGCCGAATCCCCGCTGGCGCACCCATTCGCCGTGGAACATGCGGAACGCGGCATCCTCAAAGGTGTGCGCCAGCGGCGCCAGTGGCAGTTTCATTTTGACACAGCACGCGCGCTGCGCTCTTGCAAGAAGGGCGTTGAGAAACGCGCCGCCGGCATTGGTATTGATCTCTATCAACCTCGGACCGTCTTCTCCAAGATGGAAGTCGTAGCCCATCAATGCGCCAACCGGACCATGATCTGCCTGCGAGATTTCGGGCGCCCAGGACAGGACAGCGGCTTTGTACGCCGCAAGTCGGGCCGTTACCTCGACAGCCGTCACGATCTCTTGCATCTCGGCGACCGCCGTGGCTGAGAGAAACACCGGCACGTTCGAGAACAGGTGTGCGCGAGGGCGGATGAAGCTCTCGCAGAACGACGAATCCCCAGCTTCGCGCTCCAACGCCTCGCACAACGATGGACGGTCGAGCGTGGTGCAAAAGCAGTTTTGGTTCAGACGATCCGAAATGGATATTGGATTCGGAAGAGAAGAGTCAGAGGTGTTCATCGATCGTAACGCCATTGATTGGCCAAGATCCGGCGCGCTTCGAACTGAAAGGTAGCCTTGGATTTCCTTGTAATCATCGCCTCACAATTACTCGGCCCGTCGATCGATCGTAACGGCGGCATTCGTCTGAGTGATCGATTCTTCGGCATCTCTGGTCGCTCCGGTCAGTATCTAAATCGTGTCGAGGCAATGCAAATAGCTGGACCACTCATTGGTATGTCCTTCCACGATGAGAAAGCATTCTCTTACCCCTGTTGCAGCTGTGACTCCATGCAGATTGCTCGCTTCAATTCGCAGCGGCGATAGTTGCTGGTGCTTGGCTTGATCACGGTCGTGCGGCTGAATTGCCACCTCTCAGCACCAGTGAAATTCCTATCAGCGCCAAAACGACGCCGGCAGCCTGAATCGCCTCGAGCCGTTCGCCGAAGAAGCTGGCACCGATCGTGAGCCCGAAGATTGGCACCAGAAACGTAAAGGCATTCGCCCGGTTGAGTTCAACTCGCTCCAGCGCCTCAAACCACAGCCAGAACGCGAGCGACGATCCGAGGACGGCTAAAACCACAAGGATGAAGACGAATTCGGTCGACCAAGTCAGCAGCGAGACATCTTCCATCAGCATCGATATGAGGGCCAGTGGCACCGCGCCGATGAGTAGCTGGAAGCCCATTGCCATGATCGGGTCGACCTGACCAGTGAGGCGTTTAATGGCAATATTGCCTATGGAAACTCCGGTCGCGGCGAGAACGACGTAGGTGACACCAAGAGGATAGCCTTGGATGTGAACTGCTGCGACGCCCGGCCAAGCAATAACAGCGATGCCGGCCAGGCCAATCGCCAGGCCGATCTTTCCAATCACCATCAGTCGTTCACCCAGGAAGCCGTGCGCGAGAACGGCGGCGATGATCGGTTGCACATTCGCGATGACTGTCGCGAGCCCCGGCGAGACGAACTCGGCTGCATGGAACATGCCGAGGAAACCCATGCTTGTCGCCCCGAGCCCAACCACTACGATAAGAATCCAGGAGCGCTTACCGACAGGCACCAGGCGACCGCAGAGGGCTCCGAGCGCGATTAGGCAAATGCCTGCAAGCGCGGCGCGCAGTGCCGCGAAGGCGAGATGCGGCGCCAGATCCAAGCCAATGGTGATGAGAGGGAAGCAGGAGGCCCAAAGTACCATGACAGCCAGAAGGCGCAGGGCGGCACTAACGGTCATGGCTCAAGCACCAAAATTCGCTCTATTATCCCGCTTCGAGGGTGTATTCCACCCTCATCAGGCCTACTATAGCGGTCCTGATTCAGGTCATTGCGGAAACCGCTTTGACCTCCCACATCGAGAAGCGCTTAAGGTGCCGCGGAGAGGAAAAAGGGTAAGGCGTGCAGCAGGATGGAACAAGGCAGCGCGGAAAGGCCCCGAGTCTTCGGACGTCGGGCGTAAGGCGTTGCCTCGTGTTGCTGCTGGTACTTACCTTTTCAACGTCCGGTCTCGTTCATATTCCGATGGGCGACCAGGCCGCATTTGCGGCATCGCTTTCGCATGAAATTACATCTGTGAGCCAGGATGCCAGTGGTGAGCCGTGCTGTCCCGAGCATACTGGCCAGCCCCACGGCACCTCCTGCGGCATGGTTAATGGCTGTTCGTTCTGCGCCCCGTTGTTTTCATCGCCGGCCCTGATGGCGCCGCTTCATACAGTATTCACGAAAACGCCGCCGGATGAGGTTCCTCTCAGCCGCCTGCCGTCCGCTCAACTCCGCCCTCCGAAACTCTCCGCGAACATCTGAGCCCGCGCGCCTCGTCCGGTGTGTCGGGCTAATCCGATCGGCCGTTTCGGTTCGATCCGATCCCGTCATGTTCCGGAGAGAGTTTCTTCATGCAATATCTGTCACGTCGCCAGTTTCTGGCATCCACCGCGGCCGCAGGCCTGCTCGGCGCGGTACCCTCGCTGTTGATTTTGGGCCAGCCGGCCCTGGCAACGCCGACCACCACTATCCGCGCAGGCACCCGGGTGATCGAAGTGAACGGTCGACCGGCCACCGTCTTCGGCCTGACGCAGCCCGACGGCAGTCATGGGCTATTCGCAGAAGCAGGAAAAAGATTCCGGGTGAAGCTGGCGAACCAGCTCGATGAAGAAACGCTGATCCACTGGCATGGGCTCACGCCACCGTGGCAGCAGGACGGCGTACCGAATCTGTCACAGGCTCCACTAATGCCGGGCGCCGCCTACGATTACGACTTTCCACTGGAACAGGCCGGCACGAACTGGATGCATTCCCATCACGGTCTGCAGGAGCAGCGCCTGATGGCGGCGCCCCTGATCGTCCGGGATCCGGACGAATCCGACTTGGACATGCAGGAAGTCGTGGTCCTTTTCCACGACTTCACCTTCCGCGACCCGAACGAAATTCTCGCCGAGTTGAAGGGGTCCTCCATCCCAATGGATGGGATGGACCATACCGCCATGGGTCACGACGCCATGGCAATGGGCGACGGCCCCCACCTGCATGATGTCGACTACGATGCATTTCTCGCCAACGACCGCACTCTTGACGACCCGGAAGTGTTCCGCGTCGAGCGAGGCGGCCGGGTGCGCCTACGTCTGATAAACGGCGCGACGGCGACGAACTTCTGGCTGGATCTCGGCCAGTTGGAAGGACAGTTAATCGCGGTCGATGGCATGCCGGTCGAGCCGACTACCGCGCGGCGTTTCGAGTTCGCGATCGCCCAGCGTCTCGATATCGTCCTCGAGCTTCCGCAGAGCGAGGGTGCCTGGCCGATATTCGCGGTCCAGGAAGGCGCGCGTGCCCGCACCGGATTTGTGCTGGGCACACGCGGGGGTTCGGTCGGCAAGACCGCTGCCGAGGCCACCGAAGCCGTTGCTCCTGTCGGGCTGGCACTCGAAAGGCTACTCCGGGCGACCCGGCCACTTCCATCTCGAGACGCCGATCGGCGCCACACGATCACCATTACCGAGGCACCGGGCTATGTCTGGATGCTGAATGGCGAAGTGCACGGCACTCATGCCCCGCTCGAAGTGCGTGAGGGCGAACGGGTCGAGATCACCTTCTCCGACCAGACGACGATGGCGCATCCGATGCACTTGCACGGTCACCGCTTCCAGGTGGTCGCAGTCAATGGCGAGCGCTTTGCTGGTGCCGTGCGCGATACCGTGCTCGTTCCCGCAAGAGGGAGCGTGACGATCGCCTTCGACGCCAACAATCCGGGTAAGTGGGCACTGCACTGCCACCACCTCTACCACATGGCTGCCGGAATGATGACCACCGTCGAGTATCAAGCCTGAGCGAATTCAGACCTAATTGCTGTTTAGGTCCAACGCGGCATGTTCAGTAAGAATTGAATCAACTGCCCCCTAATCGGGATGAGACCAGTGTCCGAAACACATAGAAAGGCAAAAACACATGATGAATGGATATGGAATTGGCCTTGGTTGGGTCTGGATGATTTTGATTGTTGTTTTAGTCGGCCTCGTTATCGCGGCGTTGGTCAAATATCTTCGCAAATGAACCAGGAGATTCTCTCATGAACTATACAATTAACCGCCTCATCACGAACGCCGACTTTGACGATGTCGACGCCCGTACCCGCGCGGCGCTGGCCGTCAAAGGATTTGGAGTTCTGACTGAAATCGACGTCAAGGCCACGATGAAAAAGAAACTCGATGTGGAGATGAGGCCTTACCGCATCCTTGGCGCGTGTAACCCGAAAATGGCGCATCAAGCCATCGGCATGGAGCCCCGCGTCGGCGCCATGCTGCCCTGCAATGTGATCCTGCGTGCAGTCGATGGCGGCGTCGAGGTCAGCGCGATCGATCCTGTGGCCTCGATGCAGGCGATCGACAACCCGGCGCTGCGCACGGTGGCAGGTCAGGTGCGCGACCTGCTGGCCGACGCAGTTGCAGCGATCTGACACGACCAGCCGGGCCGAACTGGCTGAGCGGAGTTTGCCTATGACCAGGGAAAACGATGAAGAGAACACCTTCTGGCGCTCGCCTGCAGTTTTTACGCTTGGCGTCTTCCTCGCGGTCGCGGCTCTGTTTCTTCTTCTCGAGCACGGAGCCCACTTTCTGGGCGCATGGCCGCTGCTGCTCTTGCTGATCTGCGTCGGTGCACACTTCTCCATGCATCGAGGTCATGGCGGGCACAGCGGACATGATGGAGGACGCAATGAACGATAATATTCCCGCCTATGGTTTGTGGTTTCTGGCGGCCGTGAATGCTGGCATTTTCATCCTGTTCGCTTTCAGTTTCTTCAAGCCGAGGACAGCGCGCGACTGGCGCTCGCTGGGAGCATTCTCCGCGTTTATCGTCGCCCTGTTCGTCGAAATGTACGGCTTCCCGCTGACGCTCTATCTGCTGGCAGGCTGGGCTGGGAGCAGCTTTCCGACTCTCGATCCAATCTCGCACGATGCAGGCCATCTTTGGCCAGCCCTGTTCGGCTGGTCCATGGACCCGCACTGGAGTCCGTTCCATCTGCTAAGTTTCGTGCTTATTGGCGGCGGCTTCATCCTGATCGCAACCGCCTGGCGGGTGCTCCACGATGCACAGAGCAAAGGAAAGCTTGCAACGACCGGCCCATACGCCCGCTTGCGACATCCCCAGTATGCCGGCTTCGCGTTAATCGTGATCGGTTTCTTCCTGCAATGGCCGACACTGGTCACTGGCTTGATGCTGCCGGTTCTTCTCGTCATGTACTGGCGCCTCGCCAAGCGCGAGGAGCGCGAAGTGGAAGCGGAATTCGGCGAGCTGTACCGCCGTTATGCCAGAGAAGTCCCAGCTTTCGTGCCGCGGCTTAGCTCCGTGCTCGGATCGAGCGCGCGGTGACCGTGCCGCAGACTTTCCAAATCAATCAGGAGTACGAACCATGAGAACGCTTAAGATTCCCACCTTCCTTTTTGCAGGCTTGCTGATGCTCGGTACCGTGACCTCGGTCGCGGCCCAGACGGAACCCGACGAGCAGGATGCCCACCACCCCGCTGATGCGGAGACTGCCCCGGCACCCATGGCCCCCGGAGAGGCACCAGCGGCGACCGGCCCTGGCGGCATGCCCGATATGGGCATGATGACGCCAGAGATGATGCAGATGATGCAGCGCATGATGGATCAGGGCGGAATGTCCGGCATGATGGGCGGCATGACCGGCCAAGGAATGACCCAGGACGGCATGGGGCCGGGCATGTCTGCGCAAGGTCAAATGCCCATGGCAGGCATGATGATGTGCCCAATGATGCAGATGATGATGGGCGATCGGGCCGGAATGGGTATGCCGGGCATGATGACTGGTCCGGGGATCCTCTACGGCATGCCAAACGGCACACCGGAAGAGATGACGATAGAAAGTGTCCGCACCCTCCTGGAGCAAGATCTGACGCAGCATGGAAACCCGCGTCTAAAGCTGGGTGAGGTCGCCACTGCCGCTGATGGAAGCATCACCGCGGAGATCATAACCGTCGATGGCTCACTGGTTCAGAAGCTCGCCTTCAACCGCTATCCGGGTCTGGTGCGCCAAGTTGACTGATGTTGCTAATTGTCTACCCAAAGACGCGAACCGGTCTACGGGAATTCGCGGCAACAAGCAGAATCCCAGTGACCCTCTGATTCATCGTGAGCGGTTCCGAGCCGCGAGCGCTTATTCCAGGACTGAATAGAATGACAGAGGATCGGCCTAAGCCCCATTCGAATCATCACGACCAGAGTGGGCACATAACAGAAGATGCCCATTCCGCAATGACAACGAGTAGCACTGTTGTCGCGGCCGGCGGTTCAACACACTCTGAACATTCGGGACATAGCGGTCACGATCACGCGGCTATGGTGGCCGATTTCAGGCGCCGCTTCTGGGTCACTCTGGTTCTGACGCCCCCTGTCCTGCTGCTGTCGCCGATGATTCAGCATTGGTTGGGCATTGCAACAGCGATTGCATTTCCTGGGGATGAGATTGTCCTATTCGCTCTCTCGACCGTTGCTTATGTCTACGGCGGATGGCCCTTCCTAATCGGCTTCACGTCCGAGCTGCGCAAGAGACAGCCTGGAATGATGACGCTGATAGCGCTGGCGATCTCAGCGGCCTACTTCTTCTCAGCCGCCACGACCTTGGGTTTCCCGGGCGAACAATTCTACTGGGAGCTGGTGACGCTGGTCGCCATCATGCTCCTCGGCCACTGGGTCGAAATGCGCTCCATTATGGGCGCGTCACGCGCCCTCGAAGAGTTGGTCCGGCTGCTGCCCGACAGTGCAACAAAGATCGACGCCGACGGCACGACGCACGAAGTTCCCATCTCCGAACTGCAGCCGGGCGACCGGGTTCTCGTCCGTCCCGGCGCAAAAGTGCCGGTCGACGGCAGTATCATCGAAGGGTCGTCCGGCTTCAATGAAGCGATGCTGACAGGCGAGTCGCGACCGGTATCGAAGTCGGTTGGTTCCACCGCCATCGGCGGTGCGATCAACGGCGCCAATGCGGTGACCATCAAGGTGACCGCCACCGGAGATGCTACCTATCTTGCACAGGTCATCGACCTGGTAAAGAAGGCACAGGCCACGCGTTCCAGGACGCAAGACATCGCCAACCGCGCTGCTTCATGGCTCACCTACATCGCTCTCGCCGTCGGCTTCGGTACACTCTTCGTCTGGTGGCTCGTTCTCGGCGCGCCGCTCGAGTTCGCGCTCGAACGCATGGTGACGGTCATGGTCGTCGCGTGCCCGCATGCGCTCGGACTCGCAGTTCCGCTCGTGGTCGCCGTCAGCACCTCGCTCAGCGCCGGAAACGGACTTTTGATCCGTGACCGCGCTGCCTTTGAGCGCGCGCGAAATCTGAACGCGGTGGTCTTCGACAAGACTGGAACATTGACGGAAGGCCGTTTCGGCGTAAGCGATATCGTACTGCTCGCCGGCGGTGATGAGAACGAGGAACTCGCTGTTGCCGCAGCGGCTGAGAGCCAGTCTGAGCATCCGATCGCCCACGGCATCGTCGCCGAGGCCAAGGCTCGCAACTTGACTGTTCCTAAGGCGAGCGACGTCAGCAACATCACCGGAGAAGGCATCGTCGCGAAGGTCGACGACCACGACATCCGCATCGTGAGCCCCGGCCACCTCGCAAGGCAGGGCAAAGCGATCGGCCACGAGCGGCTCAAACAATTGGAGGCTCAGGGCAAGACGGTCGTCGTCCTCGTCCGCGGCGGCGAGCCTCGCGCGCTATTTGCGCTCGCCGACATCGTCCGACCGGAATCGAAGGACGCCATCGCTGAACTGAAGGCGCTCGGAATCAACTCCGTCATGCTCACCGGCGATGCCGAGGGGGTTGCCAAGGCGGTCTCGGAAGAATTGGGCATCACTGAGTATTTCGCCGAGGTGCTGCCGGACCAGAAGTCGCAGAAGATTAAAGAACTGCAGGCGCGCGGGATTGCAGTGGCCATGGTCGGCGATGGCGTGAACGACGCGCCGGCGCTGGTGGTGGCCGATCTCGGGATAGCCATCGGCGCCGGCACCGATGTAGCGGTGGAATCGGCCGACGTCGTTCTGGTCAGGAGCGACCCACGCGATGTGGCCGCAATACTTGGCCTATCGCGCGCCACATATCGCAAGATGGCCCAGAACCTGATCTGGGCAACGGGCTACAACACGATCACCATTCCGATGGCGGCCGGCATCACCTTCGGAACAGGTTTCATGATGACCCCGGCAGTCGCCGCGGTCTTCATGTCAGTCAGCACCGTCATCGTCGCCATCAACGCTCAATTTCTGCGCTTCTACAGGAAGAAATGAGGAGCATAGTTTCGTGCGACTGATTCTGCCATTGCCCGGAAACGAGACTTTCGCCCGCTATCTGGCAGAAGCCGGAGGATGGGAGTTGGGCCAGATCGAGACGCGCCGCTTTCCCGACGGCGAGACCTATGTCCGGATTCTCTCCGATGTTGCGGCCCGGCCCGTCGATCTCGTCTGCACCCTGGCACCGCCGGACGACGGGTTCCTACGTCTTCTCTTTGCGGCCGACGCGGCCCGATCGCTTGGCGCGAGCGCCGTCACGCTCGTTGCACCTTATCTCGCCTATATGCGGCAGGACCGTCGCTTCTTGCCGGGTGAAGGGGTGACGTCAAGGACCTTCGCGCGTCTCCTTTCCTCAACCTTTGACCGGCTGGTGACGGTCGATCCGCATTTGCACCGCTATCCGGCCCTTTCTCCGCTCTACACGATCCCGACAACGACCTTGCATGCTGCGCCACTGCTGATCGACTGGATTGCGACGGCGGTGGAGGCGCCACTCATCATCGGTCCCGACGAAGAAAGTGAACAGTGGGTTTCGGCCATCGCGATGCACATCGGCGCCCCCCATGCAGTACTGCGCAAGATCCGACGCGGCGACCGACACGTCGAAATCGAACTCCCTGATTTCTCGGAATGGCGTGGCCGGCAACCGGTCCTCGTAGACGACATCGCATCCTCCGGTCACACACTTGTCGAGGCCGCGCGGCAATTGCCGCTTCAGGGATTGGCGCAGCCGATCTGCGCCGTTATCCACGGCGTATTCGCCGAGGGTGCTTACGAGCGTCTTCAGGCCGTCGCGCAGAGGATCGTCTCCAGTGACAGCGTTCCCCATCCGAGTAATGGCATTCGCCTTGCACCCCTGATCGCATCTGCTCTCGCATTCGCAGATGAGTCTGACGATCACCTGATCCGCCACCGCCGGCCACCCGAACCGATTGATGATGTCGAGCGGGCGGGCATCGACTCGTTTCCGGCCAGCGATCCGCCACCCTGGACAGGCGGCATCACCTGAAACGCTGCCCGAAGGGAATGCGCGAGTTCAGAACATAAACCAGAAGGATTGGCTGAAAAGCATGAGCGAAACGAAATTGCCGGCATTCGAGCGGTGGCAAAAGGGCTACGGACCAATCCAGCATGGCACCGAAACGGTCGATCGGATTGCGGCTTTGGCAGCATCCGGGCGCGTTGATGCGGATACGCTCTACAGCCTGCTCGCAGCCGCCGATCGCCTGACCTGCGCGGCGATGTGGACTGTCGCGCATATGACCTACGCCCGCCGCGTCGATCTTTCGGGTGCCCCGCTGCCGGCGGCCGCCTTCAAGCCGACGCCCGAAGGCCATACCGGCGGCTCGCTGAACATGGTGCCCGCTTTTGTCGGATATCTCACCGCCAACACGATCACTGGAAAGACCCGCTCCTGGTTGATGGGGCAAGGCCATTGCGTCGCTGCGATCGAGGCCATCAATGCGCTGACAGGCGACGTCTCGCCGGCTCAAAAGGGCCGCTACGACCGCACGGAAGATGGACTCTCACGGCTCACCGCCGACTTTTATTCCTACGCGATCGGCGCCGATGGCCACGCCGCAGTCCCGCTTGGAAGCCATGCCGGTCCCAATACGGCCGGCGCAATCTCCGAGGGTGGCTATCTCGGCTTCGCGGAGGTTCAATACATGCATATGCCGCTGCCCGGAGAGAATCTTGTCGCTTTCCTGAGCGACGGTGCTTTCGAGGAACAGCGCGGTTCAGACTGGACGCCCCGCTGGTGGCGGGCCGAGGATTCTGGCGTTGCGATCCCGGTTATGATCCTGAACGGACGCCGCATCGAGGAGCGCGCCCAGATTGCCCAGCAGGGCGGTTCCGAATGGCTCGCGACCCATCTTCGCCACAACGGCTTCGATCCGATTGCGATCGATGGCCGTGACCCGGCCGCCTTTGCTTGGGCGATTCTTACGGCCGAGGAACGTCTTGAACGGTTCTCCGCCGATCCCGGCCGCAGTTATCCGGCGCCCATCCCCTATGTGATTGCCGAGACGGTCAAAGGGTTCGGCTTTCCGGGAGCCGGCACCAATGCCGCGCACAACCTTCCGATCGAAGGCAATCCGTCGCGTGACGATGCGGCACGAATTGCCTTCAACCAGGCATCGGCGGCACTCTTCGTGTCTCCGGAAGAGATCGACTGTGCCGTCGCCACCCTCGCCATCCACGACCGTCAGAACCGGCCGCTCGAAAGCCGGCATCCGCTTGCCATCCGGCGCCCGCCATCGCCGCAGCTTCCCGAACCCGAATGGACTCGCGCGGGCGATCCGCCGGACTGCGCCATGCACGCGCTCGACCGCTGGTTCGTGCGCGTCGTCGACGCCAATCCGGACTTGCGGCCGCGGGTCGGCAATCCTGACGAAATGCGCTCCAACCACATGGGTGCAGCACTCGATCGTCTGCGACACCGCGTCAACATCTGGGAGCCAGGCGTGGCCGACGCCGTGGATGGCGCCGTCATCACCGCGCTCAACGAAGAGGCTGTGGCTGGCGCCGCGCTCGCCAACAAGGGCGGGCTCAACCTGATCGTCAGTTACGAGGCCTTCGCCATGGAAATGCTCGGCGGTCTCCGTCAGGAAATCGTTTTCGCCCGGCGCCAACGCGAGACCGGCCAAGCCCCCGGCTGGATCTCCGTGCCTCTCGTCGTAACCTCCCACACTTGGGAGAACTCCAAGAACGAGCAGTCGCATCAGGATCCAACGGTCGGCGAGGCGTTGCTCGGCGAGATGTCGGACACCGCGCGGGTGCTTTTTCCGGTCGATAGTAACAGCACTATGGCAGCGACCCGTTCGGTCTACGAAGGGCGCGGCCAGGTCGCTTGCTTGATCGCTTCGAAGCGCGACATGCCGCACCGGCTAGACAGTGAAGTCGTAAGCCGGTTCGTGACCGAGGGCGCGGCTCATATCGACGGCGAACCCGGCGCAGCCGACCTGCAATTGGTGACGATAGGGGCCTATCAGCTCAAGGAGGCACTCAAAGCCGCCCAGCGATTGAAGACATGTGGTCGCCGTGTCGTCGTGACGGCTGTTTGCGAGCCCGGCCGCTTCCGTGCGCCGCGCGATCCGCTTGAAGCCGCCTTCACGGCACGCGACGACGACGTAGCGGCATTGTTTCCGCCGGAGTTGCCCCGCGTCATCGTCACCCATACGCGACCCGAACCAATGCTCGGATTATTGAGACGGCTGGATGGGGGGCCACTGAGGACCACGGCGCGCGGCTATATAAGCCGTGGGGGCACGCTTGACGTCGCCGGCATGCTGTTCGCCAATCGCTGCTCTTGGGCGCATCTGATCGATGCAGCGGTCCCGTTAGCCGGATGGTCGCGCGACGATTTTCTTACGCCCGCCGAACGCGCTGCTGTCGACAACAGTGGCAACCCCGCCGATCTTTTTCAACCCTTGATCTGAAGGTCGCCATGCTTACGCTGACTTCTCTCGGCGGTGCTGGCACCGTCACCGGCTCGAAACATCTTCTCACCTACGGTGACAAACGCATCCTGATCGATTGCGGCTTGTTTCAGGGCCTCAAGAACCTGCGCGAACTCAACTGGGCGCCGTTGCCGGTCGAACCTTCGACTATCGATGCCGTCGTCTTGACCCACGCGCACCTCGACCACTCTGGCTATCTGCCGAAGCTTGTGCGCGACGGCTTCCGCGGCCGTATCTTTTCAACAGATGCGACTCGCGATGTTGCAGATCTGATCCTGAAGGACAGCGGTTATATCCAGGAGAAGGATGCCGAATACGCGAATAGAAAAGGCTTCTCCAAGCACAAACCCGCCTTGCCCCTCTATGGGCTTCGCGATGCGGAACGCGCGCTCGAACGCTTCTCGCCCGTTCCGTTCGGAAAGCCGGTCCCGCTTCCTTGCGGAGCGACCCTGATGTTCAGGCATGCCGGCCACATCCTGGGCGCTGCGACCGCCGACATCGAATGGGCTGGAAAACGGATCGTCTTTTCCGGTGATCTGGGCCGCTACGGCGATCCCATGATGCTCGATCCGGAACCGAGCGCCGAGGCCGACTATATCGTCGTTGAATCCACTTATGGAAACCGCGTCCATGAGCCGGGCGACACCACAGAACTCCTCGGCACCATCATCGAGCGGACGGTCCAACGCGGCGGCACCGTCCTGATCCCGGCTTTCGCCGTCGGCCGCGCGCAGTCGCTGCTCTATCATCTGTGGAAGCTGAAGACCGCTGGTCGACTTTCGAGAATCCCGATCTATCTCGACAGCCCCATGGCAATCGACGCGACGGACCTTCTCCATGCACATCGCAACGATCATCGTCTGCCGTCAGAGGTCTGCAACGCTATCTGCGGGATTGCAGCCTATACAAGGGACGCCGAAGGTTCGAAGGCCATTACCGCGAGTCCATATCCCAAGGTGGTGATTTCGGCGAGCGGCATGGCAACCGGCGGCCGAGTGCTCCACCACCTGAAGGCTTTCGCGCCCGAACAGAAAAATACGATCCTGTTTTCTGGCTTCCAGGCCGCCGGAACACGCGGGCGCACCATGCTACAGGGCGCCCCTGAAATCAAGATCCACGGCCAATGGATTGCGGTTCGCGCGGAGGTCGATGATTTGTCGATGCTCTCCGCCCACGCAGACGCCAACGAATTGATGCTCTGGCTTTCTGGTTTCCATCATGGGCCCTCGCGCGTCTTCATTGTTCATGGAGAGCCGGATGCATCTGAGGCGCTGCGCGTGCGCATCGACAAAGACCTTCGATGGAGTGCAACAGTGCCACGGCAGGACCAGGTGTTCGATCTATGAAAACCTCCCCCAAATCGGGAATCACCGCCGCTCAGTCGACGCTTCGCGCCAAACGACTTTGGTTGCACACGCAACACCAGGCCGTGGTCGTCATGCGAACGGACTGCCACGTCTGCCGCTCGGAAGGTCTTGCTTCCCGATCGCAAGTCCTTGTGTCGACCGGCGACCGGGAGGTGCAAGCAACTCTATTCCAGATCGAAGGTAGCGACCTCCTTGCCATCGACCAGGTCGCCCTTTCGGAGACTGCGTGGCAGATCCTGAACACCGCGGAGGGCGAGGCGGTGACGGTCACACATGCGCCGACGCTCGAATCGCTTTCGAGCGTCCGCCGGCGCATCTATGGGAATCGGCTCGACGCACCCGCCTTCGCATCGATCGTCAAAGACGTTACCGCACGGCGCTACACCGATGTATATTTGGCGGCTTTCCTGACGGCAAGCGCTGCCCTTCCTCTAGACCAACAAGAGACCGTCAATCTTACGGGCGCCATGGTAGAGATCGGCGAACGCTTACAGTGGAATTCCCCGCTCGTCGTCGACAAGCATTGCATTGGTGGGCTGCCCGGCAACCGTACCACCCCAATCGTCGTCGCCATCGTTGCGGCTCACGGCCTCGTCATCCCCAAGACCTCATCACGTGCAATCACCTCGCCGGCAGGCACCGCGGATACTATGGAGACACTCGCGCCGGTCGACCTCGACATAGCGACACTCAGACGCGTGGTTGAGGCCGAAGGCGGCTGCATCGCCTGGGGTGGTGCGATGCATCTGAGTCCTGCCGACGACATATTCGTTCGCATAGAGCGCGAACTCGATGTCGATACCGAAGGGCAGCTCATCGCGTCTGTATTGTCGAAGAAGATCGCCGCCGGCTCGACCCATATCGTGATCGACCTGCCGGTCGGTCCCACAGCCAAGATTCGCAGCGAGGTTGCCGCCCAACACCTTGCGGAACAGATGAGCGCCGTCGCAGCTCACTTCGGACTGTCGGCGACATGCCTTCTGACCGATGGATCGCAGCCGGTCGGCCGCGGTATCGGCCCGGCCCTGGAGGCGCTTGATGTCGTCGCGGTTCTCAGGGGCATGCCGGAAGCGCCCAACGACCTACGTAAGCGCGCTGCCACATTGGCCGGCGCAGCCCTGGAGATCGGCGGGAAAGCTGCAATCGGACATGGAACCGCCGTCGCACTGGAAACAATTGCTGACGGCCGGGCATGGAAAAAATTCCAGGCCATCTGCCAGGCGCAGGGCGGAATGCGCACACCGCCCAAAGCGACCCACCGGCACCCGCTGATCGCGCCGCGCGGCGGACGGATCGTGCACATCAATAACCGCAAGCTCGCGCGGCTTGCAAAGCTCGCCGGGGCACCCGAGGCCAAGGCCGCGGGCGTTCATATGGAAGTCAGACTTGGAGATGAAGTCGAAAATGACCAACCAATGCTACACGTCCACGCAGAAACCTCTGGCGAACTAGCTTATGCATTGGAATATGCCGCAAGAAGCCCGGATATCATCGAGGTCGAACTCTCCTCATGACGTTAATGGGCGACATGCGATGGCTAAGCGTATTGCGGCGCTATCTCGTCATCGTCGTGCCAGGAAGCCTCATCTAGGAGTTTGCCCATATGCCGCTCTACGCGCTGTGGGAAACCGGAAGCATGGCCGACATTGTCTTCGCGGCACTTCATTGCACCGGCGGAGATATTCTGATCGCATTGAGCGCGCTCACAATCGCTCTGGTATTTTTTGGAACAAATCGATGGCCCGAGCACGGATATAATCATGTTGCCTCAATCAGCATCGCAATTGGCTTCGTCTACATGCTGTTTAGCGAGTGGCTGAATATCGAAATCCGTGAAACTTGGGCCTACCGGGAGATGATGCCGGTCATCCCGGTGATCGACGCTGGCCTCTCGCCTATCGCACAATGGATTGTGATTCCAGCCGCCGCATTTTGGTGGGTGCGGCAATCAAAGGAGAAGCAATGACTCAAAGATTTTGCCACGCTTGTGTCGTCGGCGTCGTTGCCGCCATGTTCCTGATAGTCACACCAACGGTGGCGACAACAGCGCAATCGATACAAACGTTGCCTGAGCTTCTGCGTTCCACCCATGTACACGGCTTGGCCGTTGCGCAATCTGATTCCGACCGCCTTCTGATCGCAACGCACAACGGCCTTCATGCACTACACATCGAGACTGGAATTGTTGTGCCCGTTTCAGAAAACCGCGACGATTTTATGGGTTTTACGCCACACCCATTTGATGTAGCCGTTCTCTACGCCAGTGGGCATCTGGCTGGTGGCGGGAACCTCGGCTTCATTATGTCGACGGACGATGGCAAGACCTGGGAGATGCTCTCTCCTGGCTTTGACGGACCCACCGATTTTCACCAGATGGACGTTAGCACGCTCGATCCCAACGTGATTTATGGAGCCCATCACGGTATGCAAGCGAGCCGGGATGGTGGACATACTTGGCAACCAGTTGGGCCAACACCGGAAGGCCTCATCGATCTGGCGGCATCAGCAGTCGCAGCAGATCGACTTTATTCGGCAACCCGTCAGGGCCTTCTTGTCAGTCAGGACGGCGGACGAAGTTGGCAAACGGCTCATTCGCTGCCTCAACCGGCCAGCTTGGTCGAAACCACGGCAGACGGAACGGTCTATACTTTCATTCTCGGAAGTGGCTTCCTTCGTGCGCAGGAGGAGACGTTAAACTGGCAGGCATTAAACAATGAATTCGGAGATCGCTATTTGCTGCACCTGGCAGTCGATCCCCAGGATGATAACCGGCTGTTCGGTTCAACGCAGGAAAACGAGCTTTGGGTCAGCCTTGATGGCGGCCGGACATGGCAGCTACTCGGCGCACCATGAAACGAGGGACGTTATTCATCGGTGGGGGGCTTTTGCTGGTCTCGGCTGCTATCCTTGCGCTGTTGATCCGGGTCGAGCGAGAGCCTCGGTATCTGGCAGCAGACCCTACGAATACAGAACAGGTACGGCTCGGCGAACAGATCTATCGCCAGAATTGTGCGTCTTGTCATGGCGCCAATCTGGAAGGGCAACCGGATTGGCAAGGCCGAAAACCTGACGGGCGGTTACCGGCGCCGCCTCATGACGAGACAGGGCATACATGGCACCACCCCGACGAGGTTCTCTTTCGGATCACGAAAGAAGGCGTTTCCGCGATTGTTCCAGGCTACGAAAGTGATATGCCAGCTTACGTCGGCGTACTGACCGACGAAGACATCTGGGCTGCTATCGCCTTTATCAAAAGCCGCTGGCCACAACGCACCCAAAATATTCAGGCGGACATTAATCGCCGCGCCAGTGAGCAACAAGCTCAATAGCGCGGGCTGTGTCGTGCCTCTTTCTGGATCTCATTCAATTGAACCGCCGGGCCGACAGCAAATCGTGCCCACGCGATTTCCGCCAATCGCATAATCTTGTCCGGCAGTGCGCGGGGCGTAGGGTGGCGGTTCCTGCACGGTTGATCTTACCAGCTCTCGACCAAGGATACTAAATGGCTTCGGAGGGAAAGAAGAGGTCGCAGAGTTACGCCGGCAGCGCCGGCGTAACGTGCGGCATTGTTATCCCTGCGGCATGTCGAATTTCTTCGGGTCGATGAAGCGGCGCAGCACGTTCTCGGTCATTCGGCTGACGTTATTGTCGTAGCCGTTATGCGCGAGGGAGCCGGCCCAGGAGATCGAGCCGGTCGAGAAGACGGCACCACCGCCGGGTGTTTCGAAGAAGGTGATGTCGGCGCGCACCTTCGGGTTTTCGCGGCCCGACATGTTGGGCGCATTCGAGCCGACCTCTTCCGGCACCAGCATGATGTAGTTGGAATGCTCGACCGAGCTGGCGAGGCGCAGCGTGTGCCAGGGCGTGCCGAGATGCGCATCGACCCAGTCGAGCTCGAGGCCCGCGGCACCGCCGCCGACCGTGCCGAAATCGCCGAGCCGGTCCTTCGGATCAATGCCCTGCATGATGAAGGCGACGCGCGGATCCTGCGCGTCCTTCTCGAAGAGATAGTAGGAGCTGACGTCGAAACCCTGCGCCACGAAGCCGACGCCGGTGAGCGATTGCGGCGGTCTGCCGTTGCGGCGCCAGAGCCCGCCATTCTCGCCGGTGAAGCTCATGAAATATTCGCCCGGCTCGGCTTCCCAGTCGCGCGCACCGTTTTCGGTCCGGCGCAATTCGATGACGCCCGGCAGGGTCGGATGGAATCCGACCTTCCAGTAGAAGCCGTTGGCCCCGATATAGGCGAGCCGGCCGCCATCGTTGATCCAGGACGAGAGCGCGTCGTGCATCGGCGTCGACCAGTACTCGGGATGCGAACCGGTGACGACCGCGCGATAGCGGCTGAGGAGTTCGATGCCCTCGTAATGCAGGTCCTCATCGGTCGCGACGTCGTATTCGATGCCGCGCGCCTCGAGCCAGTCGAGAATGTGCGTGTCGGCGTTGAACTGCCACGGGATCGTGCCGCCCGCTCCGATCCACGACGTGGTGTGGCCGGGCCGCATGTTGAGGATCGGCCGCATCCGCGACGAGTAGCAGACACCGCTGCCGTCATAATGCGTGTCGTAGAAAGAGAGCCCGTATTCTGGGTGCGTCCAGAGGAAAATGTCTTCCGGCACGTAGCCGCAGAGATGACCGAAGGCATGTTCGGCCGCGCCCGAGGGCCAGGTGCTGACCTCGTTGGCGTAAGCCATGTAGGAATTGGTCGGCACGAGGAACAGCAGATCGGCCGTTGCCTTGCCTTTCGGCGGACGCACGATCAGCGGCACGCGTTCGACCTCGTCGCCCTGGGTCAGGCGCGCGCAATAGACGCCGCTCGGCATCGAGGCAGGAACCTCGAGCGTGAAGTCGGTGTCCCAGCCGGCGTCGTAGAGATCGTCTTCGTGGAAATGGATCGCGCCGTAATGCTCGGGCGCGGTCTTCCAGTCGAACTTCGTGCCGTCCCAGTTATGGCCCTTCATGGCGCGCGCCGGCAGGTTGAGCAGCCGGCCGTCGAGCCGCGCATCCGACAGGTCGCGGATGCGATCGGTCTGGATGTCGCGCGAGAAATCCCAGAATCCGAGCAGCACGTCACGCAAGGGAAGCGGCGGCGTCGAGCCGGTGAGCGTCGCGATCGCGCCGTCGTCAAGTGCCACCGACGCGAGACGCGGGCGTTCGATCTTGCCGTTGAAGCGCCCGACGGGCTTGAGACGCGAATTCTCTTCGCAGAGGAACGCGCCCATCACCAGCGGCGCACCATTGTTGCCGTCGATCGGCCCGGCGGCGAGGAGGCGCGCGACCTCGATCGGGCCGCCGAGCATCGGGTCGAGCGGGTGCTGGACCAGCCGCGCGATGGCGGTCTCGTGATCGTAGGTCGCCGCGAGCAGGTACCATTGCCGCTCGTGCAGTTTGAGCCCGCTGCGGATGATGTCGACGCGATCGGCCCTGTCGCCGAGGATCAGCACCGCCTCGCCCTCGTCGATCGCGAGCGCGAAACCGTGGCGCTTTATCTCGCACCATTTGCCGAGCAGGCCCTGGCGACCGCGCGTCGGCGTGGTCGGCCAGACATAGGCCGCAAGCGTGAAACTCTCGATGGATGAGAGACGCAGATCGTCGGAGACGATCGCGCAGGAGCCGGCATGGATCTCCTGCCGGCGGCCGGGCCAGGTCTTGTTGACCGGTGCGGCGACGACGGTCTCCTGGAAGCCGGGACCCTGCGGATGATGGTCGCCGCAGCGCAACCGCACCATGTCGCAGCGATACTCGCCGCCCGACATGGCGTTGACCTTGAATTCGACGCGCTCGCCCGGATGCGCGCTGAACCGGTCGGAATAGGCGACGAGGCGGCGGGTCATGGCAGCATCTCCTCGCGCAGCTCTTCGCCGGTGGCGTGTTTCCAGCGCAGCTTGAAGACGTGCCACTCCGCCTCATCGACGGTATGGAACACCATGTCGTGATAGATGCGCGGCGGCTCGTTGCGCACGCCCGTGAGCTGTCCCAGCGCCCATTCACCATGCGGCTTGCGGCGGATGAGCACGTAGCGCTGCTCGAGCGGCAGCGAGCGCATGACGGTCAGAACCGCCTGCAGCTCCGGCGAATGAATGCCGATCGGCTTGGCGCGGAACTCCGCGGCGAGATCGAGACGCTTCGGATCAATTTTGAACATGGCGACTGCCCCCGCTCAGCCCTCAGAACTTTTTTCCATAGTGGCGGGCGGATGCCGGGGGTGCAAGCCAAACGGCGCGGATTTCCGCGCTCGTCTGTGGTGCGAAGAGTGCATGGCGATGATGCGTCCGATGCGGAATCCGAAAGCGTGAAGCCTGATCTGCATCGGTCGAGGAACGAGAAGGCACGATCGCGCGGCTCTCGTGACGCTTACTTTGCTCGCTCACACAATTCCCCCTCCCGCCAGGGAACCGTTGCGAAATCGGGGGTTGGGAGATGAACGGGCTGAAGGTTGGCGTTTGGGGGCGCCGACTTTTACGGTTTTGGCATCGGAAGTTCCGCGCCGGCCCGGATCATTGAGCACGCCTGGCAGCGGTTCGCATGTTGTAGGCAATGGCGAGGATGAGGAGGTGCGCTGCGTTCTTGACGGTTCCTCTGTATCGCACGCGGGTGTAGCGCATTCGTCGCTTGATCACGGCGAAGACGGTGAAGACGGTCTCGACTTCGGCGCGGACGGGGGCGATGAGACTGTTGTGGCGCTTCTGCCAGATGCTGAGCGCCGGACCGCCACGCCAGCTCTTATGCATGATGCGATCCTTGATGCCATGGGCGCGCAACATCGCGCGCCGGGCCGCCTTGGCGTAGGCCTTTTCGGCGTAAACGGCGGCTTCGTCGTAGCGGACAAGATCGTCGGCGACGACGGTGTCGTTAACATTGCCGGGGGTGAGCTTGGCCGTGCGGATCAGCCGCGATCCGCAATCCACACCGACATGGACCTTGTAGCCGTAACTGGAGCCGGCCTTGCCGTCGCGCACGGCGAAGCGAGCATCGGGATTGGTTGCCTCATCCGGCGCCGCTCCGAGCGGCGGGCGGGCCGTCGCCGCAGCCACCAGCGTCGCGTCCAGCATTGTTCCCTTCTTCAGGATCAGCCCGCGCTCCTCCATCTGCTTGTCGAACTCGGCAAAGAGCTTCTCGGTCAGCCCGGCCTCGATCAGCCGGTTGCGGAACCGGCACAGCGTCGTGTGGTCCGGCGCGTCGTCCTCCAGGCCAAGCCCCAGAAAGCGCCGGAACGACACGCGGTCGTTCAGCGATTCCTCCAGCTCGGCGTCCGAAAGCGAGTACCACTGCTGCAAAAGCAGAGCCCTGAACATAAGCAGCGGGTCATAGGGTGGCCGCCCGGCCCCGTCCGGTCGCAAGCGCTGCAGCAACTTCTCGAAGCGATACCAGCGAACCGACCCCTCAATCTCCGCCAGCACGTCGTTCCGCCCCAGCTTCGTCGAGGCAAACGCCTCCAGAAAACTGTCCTGCCCCTGCTTCGCCATGATCGCCTCCATCGCGGAACTCAGGGACTACCGAATCACACTCCCAGAATTTTGCAACGGTTCCCCTGCGGGAGGGCATAGGGAGAGGGGTCGCTGCGATTCAACAAGCATCGCGACATTCGAGTGCTGCAACACCCCGCTCAAGGGGGGAGGGAATTTGTGGTTGAAGTGATGCACGCATCATTGTCCACGCTCGCGTGCGCTCGCTCCTCGGGGTGAGGAACCTAAGAATCTTCATCCCGAGGAGGCACGAAGTGCCGTCACGAGGGATGAGTCAGTACTTACGGGATCGGGCAGTTGCGATATTTTAGCAGGTCCGGGTAGGTGCGGATGATCGCTTCCATGAGATGGCGGCCCGCCGTCGTCACCGGGAAACGCGGCGGGTCATTCGGGCCCATGCAGGCTGCGAGGCAGCGGATCTCGGTCGCGTAATCGACATTGGCGAAATAGGCGATCGAGAGACGCTCCTTCCCCGAGCGGTTGACGACGCGGTGGCGCGTCGCGCTGAAGCGGCCGTTGGTCCAGCGCAGGCATGAGCAGCTCCTTTATGCAAGCGCTGGAACGAAAGCCGTGGGACAGATACGTCCAGATCAAGGCGGAATCGACATTCCTGACGCAGAACGCACTGCCGTCGCCGACTTTGGCGCCCAGCAGTCCCCATGACGACGGTCCCGGCTTGTGGATGGCGGCGCTTGGTGGCAACATCAGCCCAGAGAAGCCCGTCATCCGGTGGATATCGGTTCATTGGTCCATGTGGCCGAGCCGTCCGCTAGAGGTCGTGGCACCATGAGCGTGATGCGCGAGGGTTCTCCATCCATGGCGCCAGCCGGGCGGGACATTCCGGTCGAACGGATCCCCGCCTTCATGGAGCGCGAGTGCGCGCGCTTCGTGGAGCGGAACCCCGCGTCGAGAGCCTTGGCCGAGCGGGCCGGTCGAAACTGGCTCCACGGCGTGCCCATGTTCTGGATGAAGGATTGGGGCACGCCCTTCCCGCTCTTCATCCGTGAGGCGCGCGGCGTAACCCTGACCGATGTCGACGGCAACGCGTACATCGACTTCTGCCTCGGTGATACAGGAGCCATGTTCGGCCATGCGCCCGAGCCGGTCACGCGCGCCTTGCGCGCGCAGTCGGAGCGTGGCCTGACAACCATGCTGCCGGCCGAGGACGCCGTCTTGGTCGGCGAGCTCCTGACGCAGCGCTTCGGGCTGCCGCGTTGGCAGATCACGGCGACCGCGTCGGATGCCAACCGGTCGGTCATCCGCTGGGCGAGGGCGGCCACCAGGCGCGACAAGATCCTCGTGTTCAACGGCTGCTACCACGGCGCGGTCGACGACACGTTCGTCGTGCTCGAGAATGGTCGGCCCAGGAACAGGCCCGGGCTTGCCGGCGAAGTCCGCGACCTCACGGCGACGACGAAGGTCATCGAGTGGAACGACGCGGAGGCGCTTGCGCGGGCGCTGTCGCCTGGCGATGTCGCGCTCGTGCTCGCCGAGCCGGTCATGACCAACTGCGGCATGGTCATGCCGCTGGCGGGCTATCACGAGACACTGCGGAGTCTGACGCGCCAGCACGGCACGCTGCTTGCCATCGACGAGACCCACACGATTTCGACGGGCCCCGGCGGATGCACTAGGACCTACGGGCTCGATCCCGATTTCTTCGTCCTGGGCAAGCCCGTTGCGGGTGGCATCCCGGCCGCCGTCTACGGATTCACGGACGCGGTCGAGCGCGCGATGCAGGGCGCGATGGGCGATCGCGCATCGGTTTTCAACGGCATCGGTACGACGCTCTCTGGCAACGCCCTTCAACTCGCCGCCATGCGCGCCGTGCTGGAGGAGGTCCTGACCGACGAGGTGTATGTCCGCGCCATGCCGCTTGCCGAGCGGCTGGAACGGGGCATCGCCCGCGTCATCGCGCAGCACGGGTTGCCGTGGCACGCGGCGCGCCTGGGCCTGCGAGTGGAGTTCGTGTGCTGGCCGGACCCGCCGCGCAACGGAACTGAATCCGCGCTGGCCGCCAAGCATGACGTCGAGCGTGCCCTGGTCCTCTTCTGCCTCAACCGCGGTGTCGTGATCACGCCCTACTACAACATGATGCTCGTCTGTCCGGCGACGCGGGATGTCCATGTGGACAGACTGGTCCGAGTCCTTGATGAGGGCCTGGCCGCGCTGACGGGCCGCGAAAACGACATGCAGGTCGGCAACTAGAAGACAAATCCGACACTTATCGTCGGAATCCGACTCCAGATGGCCGGGTAGGGCGCGGTCGGTTGGCGGCGCCTGTATACCAGCCTTGCAGCAGACGAGGTTGCGATTACAGCATCTTCGGCGGTCATGGCCGCGATAATCTTCTCGTCGAGCAGCAGGACCAGGCCGGCGGCATCCAGGTTAAAATTGGTTCATAGCGTTCCAGTCCAAGCCGTCGACCTTGATCGGGAAGCGGCAGCGATGAGAGTCTAGAACCTTGTCGTAAATGCGACGAGCCAATCCGGCATCATATCGAGCATTGCAGCTTCGGCCATCTTGTCCAGGCCGGTGAGGATTGCCATGCCGACGAGCACGAGTGCCGCACCAAATATCAATCGACTCCACCGGGCCAATCTCTGAATCAGCGCCTTCCGGGTCGCGAGTACGCCGCGCAATGAGTAAGCGAACGCCAACAAGGAAAGAGCAACGCCCATTCCGAAGACAACAAAGGTGATGAAGGAGGACAGAAGGTTGTCACCCTGGCTTGCAGCGGCAATTGCAACGCCCAAGGTCGGACCGACACAGGGCGTCCACACAATTCCGATGAGACCGCCAAGCAGAAACTGGCCGCTTATTCCTTGCCCCGGAAGCCGCTCGAGAAGGCGGCCGCCGCTGCTCGCTATTGGCGCTGCGATCGCTGCAAAGGCTGTCTGGGCCTGCGGGATAATTAGAATGAGCCCCGCCGTCATCAAGATCAGTGCGGTAACAAACCGAACGGTACCCTGATCCAGCCCGATCGAGTATCCCACGGTCAGGATCAGCATACCGAATACGGAGAACGACACGACCAATCCGCCGGCAAACGCGAGGGGTCCAAATCTGCTTTCAGCGATCGCTGCGCCAAGCAGGATTGGAAGAATCGGAAGAACGCAGGGGTTTAGCAGCGTTACAAACCCTGCGACAAAAGCAAGAAGCATTACATTCTCGATCTACGCATAGGACTGGCTGGCGCCGGTTACTCGGAAACCTCGGCAATTGCCTTGAAGACGAATTCCCGAAGCCGGTCGCGGTCGGTTTCGGCAATCGAACGGGCGATCTCCCGTTCGCCCTGCCATATCAAGATTGTTGACTGGCGCGGGATGCGGTTAGCCTCCAGGAACTCGGTCTCCCGATCGAAATCAACCTTGATAAACGTGACGCCTGACATGGCGGACTCGTTTCGCAGCTCATCCAGAATCGGTGCCTGAATTCGGCAGGTCGGGCACCATGTCGCGTGCACATCGACAAGTATCGCATCGCCGGACTGCTGGGCTTGAGAAAATGCCTCGGGAGAGTATTCGATCCACTCTGGACTTGCCGAGCTATGCGCACTTCCAGCGGTCACGAACAGTGCAACAAGCAGCAATCGAAATAGCATCATGTCGGGATCCTTTCTGATTGTATGGGGCTATCGATCGAGTTCCGGATCGATCCGACCTTCCAGGATGAGCCCCACTTGCGCTTGCGCGCATCGAGCAGTGCCGGAGGCGATCTTCATGCGTATATCGTTGGTTCGCTGCCGATCGTAAAAAGGTTACATGCGGCATATCCGCTGGGCGCGGTTGGCATCGGTCATGGATTGGTGGTTCAGGAAGATGCGCTCGCCATACCGGTGCGACATCGTGGATTTTTTACGATCGAGCGGACGGATCGGATGTGCTAGCTCGTCGCAGGCCGATCGATCGCGTGCCGCCGCCGACTTTTCATGCCCCGATGCGCGCACGGCGATCTTTCTCGCGAACGGCATCGACCAGCGCTCCTTCGGCTGTCGTATCGCCCATCAGGTCGCGCACCAGGGCCGAAACTTCGAGCGTTGGAAAACGGCCGATGGAACCGGGTGCGCCTTGCCCCGTCAGATAGCCGACACCCAGACCGCCGGAGTGGCCGCCGGTCCGACGACAGGGGACGGGTCCGATCCGGCCGAGGCGGGGATGATCGAGCGCATAATGGTCGTTGGCGAAACGGACGATCAGGTCGGCGTCGCTGGCATGGCGGTTGACCGGGTCGCCCGGCCGCGGTTCGAACGTGACGTTTATCGGCATGCCGGTTCGGGGATCGTGACAGGCTCGGATCAGCGCCTCGACCTCATCCAGAACCGAATCATAGTTGCGAGGGCGCACCATGCCGCGCGACTCGCGCCCCTTCAGATTGATCCGAATCCGCGCATCGTAATAAGCCGGAACGGCGAAGGCCTTCATGGAAGGCCAGGCGGTCCGGTAGCTGGCCGCCGGCATCCAGTCGACGACTCCGCTGTCATAAGGCGGCAGCGGCTTTCGGAAATCGCGCCAGGCATCCACCACACCGCGGACGCCGCGTCGGCTCGTCCTGATATGCAGATGCTGTTTGACCGCGGCACCCCAATCCTCGAAGTCGGCGCCTTTGTCACCGATGCTGCCGTCGAGAAGCCAGTCCGCGGGCACCTGCAAGCCCGGCTCGCCGATGTAATGGCGATAGAGTAACTCGGGAATGAGGATCATGGCGGTGGTGTCGCTAATGTTGCGCGCCATGCCATGGGCGGAGAAGGCGAGGATACGAACATCGGGAAACGTCGCGCGCATCCGGCCGATCATCCGGTCGGCGGCCTCGTAGACTCGGATCAGCCCGTCGCGTGCCGGCGCTGCGGAAGGCAAGCGGTTCAAGGGATGCGTTTCATCCCAGCCGTGCCACAGCGCTTCGGTTGCGCTGTGAAACTCGGAGAGGACCGTGATCGCGAGATCCCACTGTGGTACCCGGTCCCGGAACAGCCAGACCGTTACATCCGATCGCGCGTCGACCGCGCTGACGATCGCGCGCGACATGGCGGCGGTACGATCGCGATCCGGCCAGACATGGCCATAGATATAATCTTGCGCGGGGTAAGGGCCGAAACGATCCGTAATCTCCCCAGAAAGCCCCACCGGATTGCTGCAAACCGCGACGCCGGGATCGTGCGAGCCCCAGGAAACCATGCCGCGAATCTTCGGTGCGCGCGCGAGATCGAAATAGGGCGTATCGAACACGACGGTCGACCGGTCGAGCGCCAACGCGAACGGCGGCAGGCGAGTCGTCGGCTGATCGATGGCATATCTCTCGGCGTCGAAAACGCAGGCCGACCATCGGTCAACCGTTTGCGGTGCCTTTCCGGTCGAAAACTGCTCCCAGGCGAGACCGGTATACTTCTCGATGCCGTGATCCAGATCGAAGCGCAGCGCGGCTTTCTGCAGCGCCGCGAGCGCCGGCATCCTTCCCTGCCGCATCAGCGTTTCGGCGACATCGGAATCGAAAGCGTCCAGTCCGATGACAAGCAGCCGACGGTCAGACATGAAAACGTACCCGCCCCGGAACGGTGGTATCCCGCGCTGGACTCTGCCGCGCCGCGATCAACCCGTCCAGCAATCCCCGGTCGATCGATCGGTCGCGCAATCGGGTGAGCCGTTCCGGCAAGGAATTGAGAAATTGCAACCGGAGACTCCGGTTGCTGTCGAGGCGCTGCTGCGCGGCCTCGGTGACTGAAACCTGCTCGGTCCGGTCGGTGCGAGCGGTACGCTCTCCCATCAGCCAGCCGACCTGATAGTAGTAGTGGTGGAGATATCGGCGGCGCAGGCGCGATCGGTCGGTGTGATGGGTCACCCGATTGTCGGGCAGCCAGAGGCCGAACTGTCCGCGCTCCAGAAGTGTGTCGATCAGCTGTGTCTCCTCGCCGATCTGGAAGCCGTCGCCCGGCTTTCGGCCGAGCCGTGGATCGAAGCGTAAACCGTCGAGCGCATCGCACCGAAACGCGATGTTGGCGCCCCAGGGAAAACCCCACCCCGTGCGCACCAGGCTGCACCACCCGTATCCGGGGTCGAGATGCACCAGCGCGCCGGGCACAACCTCCCGGTAAACCGCGAGCCGCTCGTCAGCTATGCCGGCGATTTCGGCACGAATCGGTCCGCCGAAAAAAGCGGCTTCCGGAAAAGCGCGAAAGGCGCCGACAAGATTGGCGAGCCAGGTGGGCGGTACCGTCACGTCGTCGTCCGTGAAGGCGATCCACGCGCCGCCGGCGATTTCGAGCGCCCGGTTTCGCGCGATGGAGAGTCCAGCGCGCGGTTCATGAACCCGTCGGATCGGTAGCATAGCGGCGAAACTTCGTGCGACCTCGCTTGTTCCGGGGCCAGAGCCGTTGTCGACGACGAGCAACTCCCAACCGGTATCAACGGGCGGCGCGAGGCGCACGAAGCTGTCCAGCAGGGTGTGCAATCGCTCGGGCCGGTCGCGCGTACAGATGGCAATGGAAACGGTGATCATCCGGGTCGGCAGCCTCCGTCATGACAACCATAGTGGACGTCGTGTGGATTGTATTGTCGCGGTGAATTGGGCGGCCGGTATCCGGCATGCATGAAGACGTGACGGGACAACGAACGACCGATCGTTCAATTCTGCAACCGTATCCCGGGGACCGCAATGGACGCACAAAGCATCCGCGCCCGAACGCCCGGCCGGCGTGTATGGGATTCTCCGGCGGTTGCGAGGCATCGACGGCATGGGCCCGGCGCCCGGTCGCCGGCGAGCGGCAAGGTTTTGCACAAGTTATCGACGATGCGTCCGAGTTCGTTTGGCGAGTAAATTAAAAATTTTCTACTCATCGTATCAAAAAAACAGATCTTTATTGGACATTCGAACAGGCTTTCCGGACCAGGAACCCGCGAATGGGTTGCAAATTCTCGATCCTGTGACCTAGGATAACCCGTTACCAAAGTTTTTCGGGCGGGCAGGAAAGTCCTCGGCGGTGCCTGCCGCGAATTGCCGGTAAGGTCGGGAAGGCGGGCGACGTAGGCTGTGCCGACTGACCGAGTAGATTTGTGAACCGATGCCCAAGAATGCATTTGGCCCGGTTGTTGCTGGAGGCAGATCCACAGAAAAACGGCCGGCCGCGATTGAACGGGTTCCGGCAAAGCAAGGGAGGATATCGCGATGAAGCTCAACAGGACGCATAGCGCAGCGGATGGGCTGGTGCGGGTTCGTTCTCTCGTACCGATGACCCGGCGCCAGCTGATGAAGGGGACCGGCGCGCTTGGCGCTGCCGCGCTCGGGATGGCCGCAAGCGGCGGTCTCCGCCCGGCGCAGGCCGACACGAATATCAAAGCCATGGTGTGGGAAGGCTATGATGCCTTCCTCGAGGGCGGCGACTTTCTGGCAAAGAACGGTCTCACGCTCGACAAGACCTATATCGGCGCGGCGGAGGAGATCATCGCCAAGTTGCGATTGAACCCCCGCGAGGTCGACGTCAGCACGCCCTATTTCATCCAGGTCGATTTCATGGCGGCGGAAGGTCTGCTGCAGCCACTCGATCTCGAGAAGATTCCGAATTTCAAAAACCTGTTCCCGGCGATCGTCGACGCCGCTCGCAACAACATGACCTACGAAGACCAGTGGTACTCGGTGCCGTTTACCTGGGCGTCGATCCCGCTGATGTACAACGCCGACGAAGTGGAGCCGCTGGAGTCATGGATGGACATGCTTCGGCCGGAGTTCAAGGGCAAATCCGCTATTCCGGCCGACCCGACCTCGGTCTTCGCGACCTGGGGGCGCGTCGTCACCGGCAACCAGTCGCCGAACCGCATGACGCTCGCCGAGCTCGATGAGACCATTAAATTTCTCATCGACATGAAGAAGAACCATCTGCGCACCATAGCGGCGAGCTATGGCGAGCTTGGCGACCTGTTTGCGCGCAAGGAGATCCTGGTCGGCGAAGGTGCCGAGTGGGTCGCGCCATTGGCGGGCGAGGTGCGGGTCGAATGGAGCTATCCGAAGGAAGGGACCATGACGTACATCGAGGGCTACTCGATGGGCGTCGAAGCCAGCGATCCGGACGCCGTCTATGCGCTCATCAACAATGCGCTCTCGGTCGAGGGCCAAGTCGCCGGGGCCGAGTATAACGGGCTCCCGATCACCAATGCCGAAGCGCTTCCGATGCTGAGTGAAGCCAACCGCGCGACCTATCCCTACGACGACATCGCATCGTTCTTCACGACCAATCTCCGGGTCGAGGAAATGTATCTCCTCGAAGCGGACGGCACGAACGCGACCTGGGACGACTATATCCAGGGCTGGGAAACCGTGATGAAGGCATAGGCCGGTTGTTCAACCGGATCGCACGACCATCGACGCCGGGCGGGCACTGGGCCAAGCGGCCGAGTGCCCGACCCGGCGGTTGACCCGCCGATGCCGCGCCACCCTCTCGTCGTCGCTCTCTTCGCCCTGCCGGCGACGCTCATCTTCCTGCTCTTTTTCGTCGGTCCGTTCGCCTATTTCGCGGTGATGAGTTTCTGGAGCGTCAGCTCCTATCGGATCTCGCGGGAATTCACGTTCGTCAACTATCTCGATGTCTATCGCGAATATTTCTATTCGCTCGGCTTCACATTTGCGATCGCGCTGGCGATTGCGATCCTGACCACAGTGATCGCATTCGCCTTCGCCTATCTGATCCGGTTCCGCGCCGGCAGATGGGGCCCCGCGCTGCTCTTCATCACGCTGATCACCATGTTCGGCGGCTATCTCGTCAAGATTTACGCCTGGCGAACAATTCTCGGCACCACGGGCATTCTCAATACCGGCCTTCTGGAGCTGGGGATCATAAGCGAGCCCTTGCCGTGGCTGCTCTACAATCCGGGCGCCGTTGTCACCACGCTGACGCATTTCCTGCTGCCATTTTCGGTACTGCCGATCTATGGCAGCCTCCGCAGCATCAGCGACGCACAGCTTGCTGCCGCCCGCGATCTCGGCGCGCGGCCCGCCCGCACGCTCTTCGATATCGTGTTGCCGCAATGCGAACTCGGCCTCGTCGTTGCCTTCATGCTCGCCTTCTTCATCGCGGCGGGCGATTACATTACGCCGCGCCTGGTCGGCGGCACGTCGACCGCCATGGTCGGCAATTTCGTCGAGAACCAGTTCATCACGGCGCTGGATGCACCGCAGAGCTCCGCGCTGGCGGTTGCCATTCTCCTGATCAGCGCCGGCACCATCCTGGGCTTGCGCAGCATTTTACACAGGGCTCTCGCCGTACGATGACGAGCCGCTTCGGGCGCATCATCTGGACCCTGTTCGGCGCCGCGACGGTGCTGTTCATGCTGTCGCCGCTGTTTCTGCTGGTCCTCTTCTCGTTCGGCCGGAACGAGCTTGCGAGCTTTCCGATGCGGGGTCTGACGTTCGACTGGTACCGGGCGCTCTTTGCGAAGGCCGATTTCTGGGTGGCACTCGAGAACAGTGCCTATATCTGCCTCGCGGTGGGCGTCACGTCCGTGTTGGTCGGCAATCTCGCAGCATTCGCATTCGCCGGATTGCGGCCCCGCCGGGCAGCGCCAGCGCTCGCCGCCATCGCGATGCCTCTGATGATGCCGCCACTCGTGCTCGCGCTCGCGCTATTCAGCACCTATTCGGCACTCGGCTTTTCGCTCAGCATTGCCACTGTCGTGCCGGGCCAGGTGGTCTTTATCCAGCCTTTCGTCATCCTGGTGATCTATTCCCGGATGGCGAGCTTCGATACGACAATTCTCGACTCCGCGCGCGATCTCGGCGCCTCCCCGATCAAGGCCTTCCTGACTGTGACGCTGCCGATCATCAGCCCGACCGTCATCGGCGCGGCGCTGATTGCCATGGCGCTCTCGCTCGACGAGTTCATCATCACCTACTACACGATCGGCGGCGGCCTCACCTTGCCGACGCTGATCTGGGGGCTTCTGCGCCGCTCGCTCGATCCCAGCGTCAACGCGCTGGCGACGCTCATCCTCGTTACGACGGTGGGATCGACCATTCTCGCCATTCGCGCGACCCGCTATCGGGGCTGACCTGTTGGCCGACCGAAGCTGCAGGAAATCCGGAATGACCCGCAGCGGCCGGCCCCGGCCGATCCGTCACTATTTGCAGATAACCTTGTGTCCTATAGCCAATTGCTCTAGAAATTGGCTATTCATTGATCATTTGTTCAGAAGTTATCGAGGCTAGACGCCAGATGGCCAAGAACGTCACAATCGAGCTCGATACGCTCAGCCGTCAGATCGTCGCCGAGCTGCAGCGCGACGGGCGCGCCTCGTTCCGCGAGATCGGCAAGCGGCTCAGGGTTTCGCCGGGCACCGTGCGTGCGCGCTACAGCCAGTTGCATGAGGCCGGCATCATCCAGGTGATCGCGATCCCGAACCCCTGGCGCATGGGGCTGGATTTCCATGCAACGGTCGGGCTCCGGCTGCAGCCGGGCACGGTCGAAGGCGCAGTCGCCGTCCTCGAGAAGAAGCGCGAGGTCGGCTGGATCGGTCTGCTGCTCACCGGATACGACGTGATGTTCGAAGTGGCGATGAGCGACAGCCACGCTTTCGGCAAATACAAGGAATCGCTGTGGGCGGAGATTCCCGGATTCATCAGTGCCGATGTGTACGCGATGTGGGATGTGCGCAAGTTCCGCTACGAGTTCCGGACTCTAGAGCCGGATAAAAACACGGCAGCCGGCAAGCGCGCCACGCGCGGTGATTCGCGGACCAGGAAATCACGTAAATCCGACACATAACCGAACAAAGAAACCAGAGGGAGGACATTATGAATCTGATAGAAGCGCTGGAGCAGTCGCCGTTGCCGCGGGAACTCGCCTTTGCCGAATCCGAATATCGCGAACGGGTGCGCAAGACCCAGAAACTGATGAGCGAGCGCGGGATCGACATTCTGTTGATCAGCAGCACGCCCAATCTGGGCTATCTGACCGGCTATGACAGCACCATGTCTTGCGGCTACACCGTCGGCATTCTCGGCCAGACCGGAGACGTTGCGCTGCATTGCTCCGAACTCGAGGCGCCCTGCGCACTTCTCTTCAGCACGATCAAGAAGATCGACGTCTTCTACTGGTATCAGGCGGACGACACAGCCACGCAGCTCGGCAAGATCCTCGCCGACCTTGGCGGCAACGGCAAGAATATCGGGCTCGAAATGGGCAACGCCGAGACCTTTGCCAGCGGCGCCTTCGACACCAAGAGTTATATCCGCCTTACCGAACTGCTGCCCAAATCGAAGTTCGTCGATGCGACCCGCCTCGTGCTCGATGTGCGCCTTATCAAGTCCGCAGCGGAAATCGCGCATATGAAGCAGGCCGGCAAATATACCTGGATCGGGTTGAAGGCATCGCTCGACGCAGCGGCGGAAGGCAAAACCGACAATCAGGTCGTTGCCGCCGGTTATGGCGCGATGGTCGCCGCAGGATCGGAACTGATGTCGATCGATCCGATGATCATGACCGGCAAGCGCGCCGGCTATATGCCGCACATCCCGTACAAGCGCATCAAACTGAATAGGGGCGATGCCATCTATCTCGAATACTCGGGCTGCCACGAGCGTTACAACGCGCCGGGCATGCGCAGCGCCGTCATCGGCACGCCGCCCGATGGTGTCAAGCGGCTGGCCGATGCCAGCATCAAGGTTCTGGAGCTCCTGCTGGAGAATGTTCGGCCGGGCCGTACCGGCGACGACGTCGCGAAGATCGCCAAGAAGGGTTTCGACGGCGCGCCGAAGGATACATTTTATCATGGCGGGTACGGCTACGGCATCGGCATGGGATTCCAGCCAACCTGGACCGAGAACCCGGTCTATATCGCGGATGGTTCAAGCACGGTGCTGAAGGCCGGCATGTGTTTCCATTTGCCGATCTGCGCCTGGGTTCCGACCGACAAGTATGGGATCGGCTTCAGCGAAAGCATCGTCGTCACGGATGCCGGCTGTGAGACGCTGACGCCCGGCGTCGACCGGTTCCTGCATGTTCGATAGCGGCGTGACCTGAAGCGAAGCGGGGAAACCCGGTTTCGGTGTCAATCGGGCGCTAGCGTTGTGCCGCGCGCCAGCGCCCGAGCGCGTCACTGAGCCGGATGAAATTCGCGTCGGAGCCGGGCAGGCCGAAGCGGACCTCCTTGCGGGACTTGCCGGGTAGCCCCGGCGATCTGAATCGCAGGCCGCTTTACATATTCAGAAAAGCATGCCCGACTTTGCGGGTCGTACCGGCACGTTCGCCAGGATAGTCATGCCCATGCCCGATTCCTCGATCTTCAATCGCCGACACTACACAAAGGCCACGTTGCCGCCGTTGCAGGCGGAGCCTTTGCCCGGCTGGTGCTATGCGAGTCCGGCATTCCACCAGCGCGAAATCGATCGGGTTTTGTCCCGATCCTGGATCTGTCTCGGTCGTGAGAACGCGCTGCCCAATACGGGCGACTATCGGACCATCGAGCTTTACGGCGCGAGACTGATCGTCATCCGCGACCAGACCGGAACGATTCGCGTGCTGAACAATGTTTGTCGGCATCGCGGCATGGTGCTGCTCGAAGGGAGCGGCAACGTCCCCGCGATCAGCTGCCCGTTCCACGCCTGGGCCTACGGGCTCGACGGCAGCTTGCGCGGTGCGCCCACGATGGAGAAGTCGGAGAATTTCGATCGCCGCGATTTTGGCCTGCTTGCCTACGATGTGGCGATCTGGCAGGGCTTCATCTTCGTGCGGCTCGAGACGGGCGGGCCGGATTTCGATTCGGCAATCGGTGAACTGGATCGCCTGCTGGCGCCCTCCAATCTGCCGGCGATGAAGACCGCGCAGGCCAAGTCGTTCACCGTCGAATGCAACTGGAAGCTCTTTATCGAAGTTTTCATGGAGGACTATCACGTCAACGTGGTGCACAAGAACACGATCGCCGGCACCTATGCGAGCCACCCGCCGGAACTCGCGTCCGGGATCAACGGTGCGTTCGCCACGATCTGGGACAAGCATAACGGAACCAGCGCATTGCTGACCGCCGAGCAGCATCTCTCTCTGCCCATGATCGACGGCCTGCCGGAATCGGCGCTTGGCACGCGCTATGCATGGATCTACCCGTCCTTCGCCTTCGCCGTCACCATCGACTGCATGTGGGCCTTCGAGATCTATCCGGAGGGTCCATCGCGCACCCATGTCGTGATGAACATGTGCTTCCCCGAAAAAACCATGGCGCGACCCGACTTCGCGGAGAAGTTCGCGCGCTATGAAAAGCGATGGGAACTTTCGATGAACGAGGATCTGGTTGTTCTCGAGGGCCAGCAGCGGGGCATGAACACCGGCCGTTATGTTCCCGGCCGCCTTTCGCATCTCGAGCCGTGCCTCAATGTATTTGCCAACTGGCTGGTAAACCGGATCGTCGATTGAACGAGTGAGCTGTGTCGTGCCGGGGCCGCATTGGTCGCGGGACAAGCGTCACTTAAAGAGAGTGCAATCCGCGAGAGTCTAATGAGAGACGGCGGTGCTGCGCGACGAACCGCACGATCAAGGGCTATTGTCGCCCGGACGGCGGGCCATACAGGAGATTGACGAATGCTCGGGAAAGAACTGGGAGAAGCCAGGGGACAGGCAACGAGCACACGCCTGTTGCCGTACGACGGAAACGCGCCGGAAATCGAGGCGTCCTTTACCGGAGAAGGGACCTTCCTCGGACAGAAGATGACGCTCATCGGGAGCTACTGGGAAAGCTTTCGGGACGGCGGCGTTCGATTTGGCGATGCACGGATGCTGCTCACGCTCGGGGATGGCGGTATCGCCTTTTTCCGAGGGCGGGGCGTGTCCCAGCAACCCAGTCGATATGCATCCTTCGGCGACTTCCCGTGGACGTCCGATGGTCTCGCTCATCTTAAAGGCGTCAGCGCCGTGGTCGAGTACGACATACTCGAGAAGGGCGGCTACGCCTGGCGCATGTGGGAGTGGCGTTAGGCGAGCGTTGCGCGGGCTGTAGCCCTCCAACCGCGCTCTCAGGCAGGTGATTCCAGGGCCCTTTGCGACGGGCGGGAACTGACGCGCCCATCAGGGGTTGCTATCGGTACCCATCTTCACAATCGCGGCGTTGCGAGCGGCAACGGCGCCCAGTCATCGCGAGGCGATCATGAAAATCCGCGACTTAATGACACGCGACGTGCGTACGGCCAACCCGGACCAGACGATCCGCAGTGCGGCGCAGACGATGAAGGAAATCGACGCCGGTGCTATCCCGATCGGTGAAGACGACCGGCTGATCGGCATGATCACGGATCGCGATATCGCGGTCCGGGCGGTTGCCGACGGCCTTGGACCGGATTCGAAGATCCGCGACATCATGACTCCGGACATCAAATACTGCTTCGAGGACGACGAGCTCGCGGTAGTGGCGGGCAACATGGCCACGCTGAAGGTGCGCCGCATGCCGGTCCTGAACCGCGCGAAGCGTCTGGTCGGCGTGATCTCGCTCGGCGATTTCGCCGACGACGCGCCGGCGCGGGAAGTTCTGATCGGCGTCAGCCGTCCGGGGCAGCCCAGCTCGCAGTAGTCGATCGCGCCGGCTGGCCGACCCGCGCCACCTACCCGAACGGCGTCGAACCCGCGGAAACGGGCCAGCGTCGCTATTCATATTGCGCGACGTTCCGGCCTATTCTCTCGTCCATCTGCCGCGGCCCCATGCGCGACCGAGCAGACGAGAGGAACGACGATGCGTCTTGAACCGATCCACGCGAGCTTCCTGTCAGGCTGTACCAAAGGCATGCCCGGTGCCGTGATCGATCTTCCGCTGGCCGATATCGCGGCCCGGCGCTGGAATGTCCTGAAGGAAGATCTGCCCTTGCCGGTCGCGGTCCTGAAGGAGACGGCACTCCGGAACAACCGGAGCTGGATGCGCCAGTTTCTCGACCGCAGCGGGGCAAAGATCGCGCCGCACGGCAAGACGACGATGAGCCCACAGTTGTTTCAGATGCAACTCGATGACGGGGCCTGGGCGATCACGGCCGCGACCGCGCATCAGATTGCCGTCTACCGGCGCTTCGGCGTTTCACGAATCTTTCTCGCAAACCAGCTCGTCGGCCGGGCCAACATCGCCTTTGTGCTGGCGGAACTGAAGCGGGACCCGACATTCGATTTCTATTGCCTGGTCGACAGCATTGATGGCGTGGATCAGCTCGCGCGTCTCGCCGGCGAGATCGGCGCGGGACGTTCATTGCAGCTCCTTGTCGAGCTCGGTGTCGAAGGTTATCGCACTGGCGCGAGGACAATGGACGAGGCGATAGCGGTTGCGCGCCGCGTCAAATCGTACGAACCGCTGCTCACGCTGCGTGGGATTGAAGCCTATGAGGGTGTGCTGCACGGCGCCGACGATGCGGCGACCGATGCGATGGTGCAGGCGCTGCTCGACGGCGTGGTTCGCCTTGCGCGATGCTGCAAGGAAGAAATGCTGTTTGCCATAGGGCCGATCATCCTCTCGGCCGGCGGCAGCGGTCATTTCGATGTCGTGGCCCGGGCCCTTCGTGCGCATGATCTCGGGCCCGATGCGTTCGTGCTGTTGCGCAGCGGCTGCTACATCACCCATGACGCCGCCCCGTTGCAGCGCAATTTCGATCGCATCAGGGAACGATCGCCGGAGATGGCGGATATCACCCCAGCACCCTCCGCGGCGCTGGAAGTGTGGGGCTATGTGCAATCGCGCCCCGAAAGGAATCTTGCGCTCGTCACCATCGGCAAGCGCGATATCTCGGCCGACGTCGAGATGCCGACGCCTATCCTCTGGTTCCGGCCCGGCACGGATCGGCCGCAAAAGCTCCGCGCCGATTACAAAATCGCCAAGCTCAACGATCAGCACGCCTATCTGGTCCTGCCGACGGACAGCCCGCTCAAGGTTGGCGATATGGTGGCGTGTGGCGTGTCGCATCCATGCACGACATTCGATAAATGGAATGTCCTGTGCATTGTCGACGACGACTATAATGTGACCGGCGCCGTGCGGACCTACTTCTGATTTCGACGGCGAATCTGAGTTGAGCACACAGCAGGATGTTTCCGCCGCAACGCATCGTTTGCCTGACCGAAGAGACCGTCGAGACGCTCTATCTGCTTGGCGAGCAGGATCGCATCGTCGGCATCTCCGGCTATTGCGTGCGCCCGCCCGAGGCGCGGCGAGAGAAGCCGCGTGTCTCGGCCTTCATCTCGGCGGATATTCCCAAGATCCTGGATCTGCGGCCCGACCTCGTGCTGGCGTCTTCCGATCTGCAGGCGGATATCGTGGCCGAGCTGTTGCGCGCGGGCGTCAATGTGCACGCCTTCAACCAGCGCAGCATCGCCGAAATTCTCGACATGATCCGACTGCTCGGCGCGCTGGTCGGCGTCACCGATCGGGCGGAGCGGCTGGTTGCGACGCTCTCCGCCGGGCTCGATCGGGCCCGCGCGCAGGTCGCGCGGCTGAAGCAGAGGCCGAAGGTTTACTTCGAGGAATGGGACGATCCGATGATCGCCGGCATCGCCTGGGTCTCGGAGCTGGTCGGGATCGCCGGTGGTGTCGACATCTTTGCCGATCTCTCCGACCGGAAGTCGGCCCGGGATCGAATCGTGACGGCGGCCGATGTGATCGCGCGCCCCCCCGACATCATCGTCGGGTCCTGGTGCGGCAAGAAATTCCGGCCGGAGAAAGTGGTGGCACGCCCCGGTTTCGATGCGATTCCCGCGGTTCGGCAGAACGCACTGCACGAGGTTAAATCGGCGTTGATCCTGCAGCCCGGGCCGGCCGCGCTCACTGACGGGCTCGCAGAATTGCAGGCGATCGTCAGCGGCTGGGCGAACGCAAGCTGAACGATGTGGCGTTGCCGCGAATCCGTTCAGTCGAGCCTTGCGTGCCCGCCATAGCGCAGACGGAGCTGGTCGACCACGATCGCCAGGATCAGCACCACGCCGACGACGATCTGCTGCACATAGCTTTCGACCTGGATCAGGTTCATGCCGTTGGTCAACAGCGAGATGAAGAACGCGCCGAGCAGCACATTGCCGACGCGCCCGATCCCGCCGAACAGCGATACACCGCCGATCACACAGGCCGCGACCGATTGCAGCACGAGATCCTGCCCGATCGTCGCCTCGCCTGAGGCGGTGCGCGCCGTCAGCAGCAAACCCGCGATCGCCGCCAGCACACCGCTGCCGATATAGGCATAGAGCAGATAGCGATTGGTCTTGATGCCGGAGAGGCGCGCCGCACGGCGATTGCTGCCGAGCGCATAGAAATAGCGACCGGCGGGCGTCCAGTTGAGGACGAAGTAAACGATGACGAACAAACCCGCGGTGAAATAGACCGGGGCGGGGATCGAGAACAGCCGGCCGTAACCGAAGATCAGCGAATAGGTTTCCGGTACGCCGAAAATCGGGCTGCCCGAGCTCAAGGTAAGCGCGGCGCCGAACGCAATCGACAACATGCCGAGCGTCATCATGAATGGCGGTACGCGCAGCAGCGCAACGCCGATGCCGTTGATGACGCCGACCCCCACACCGACCGCGAGCCCGGCGCCGATGCCGGCCGCCATCGCGAGCCCGACCGCATCGGGGCTCGCGCCCAATACTTCGACCATGACGATGGCCGAGACGACGCTGACCAGTGCGATAATCGATCCGACCGACAGATCGAGCCCCGCGGTCAGCAGCACGATCATCTGCCCCATCGACACGATGATGAGATAGGTCGATTGCCGGAGGATGTTCAGCACATTCGGCAGCGAAAGGAAGCGCGGTTCCTGCAATCCAAAAAACAGGCCCGAGATCACCAGCAGGATCAAAAGCGGCAGGATGCCGCCGCTCAGAAACGCGCGTTTCAGCCCGGCAAGAACCTTATCCGCCGTACTGAGCGATACCGGGGTTTCGGCGTTCAGATCCGTACTCATGGCGCTATCCGTTGTGAAAAAAGTTGGCCAGGATCTTCTGTTCGTCGATCGCATCGCCTTCCAGCTCGGCCCGGATCGATCCGTTCGCGACCACGTAAACGCGGTTACACAGATTGAGAATCTCCGGCAGTTCCGAGCTGATCAGCAGCACGCCGTTCCCCGCGACGACCAGTTCCTGAAGGAATTCGTAGAACTCGACCTTGGCGCCGACATCGATACCCGTGGTCGGTTCGTCGAAGATGAAGAGACGGGTCTTCCGCGCGACGGATTTGGCCAGCAGGACCTTCTGCTGGTTCCCGCCGGAGAACTTGTTGACGTCCGATTCGATATGCGGCGGGCGCACGCGCAGCTTGTCGCAGAGCCGCCGGGCGAGCGAGCGCTCGGCACTTCGGCGCAGCACACCGCCGCGCGCCAGCTCGGGTGTGTCGAGCACGGCCAGCGACACATTCTCGCGCATCGAGCGGTTTAGCATCAGCCCTTCGCGATGCCGGTCCGAGGGAATGTAGGAAAGGCCCCGACGCAACATGGCGGCGGGCGAGGGGGCTGGCACCGGGATGCCAAGAAATTCGATTTTCCCGGATTCGATGGCGTCGACACCGAAACAGGCGCGCCCGATCTCGGATTTGCCGCATCCGACCAGGCCCGCGAGCCCGACAACTTCACCGCCGCGCACCGAGATCGAGGTGCCGCGCACGCGTTTATTGCGGGTCGAGAGGTTGCTGACCGACAGCAGCGTCTCGGCCGGTTCATGCCGGATGCGCGGGATGAAATTGCCGATCGGCCGCCCGGTCATCAGCTCGACCAGGCCCTTGTGGCTGACCTCGGCGATCGGCAGCGTGTCGATCTTCTGCCCGTCGCGCAGCACCGTCACACGGTCGCCGATTTTTTCCAGCTCGGATATGCGGTGCGTGATGTAGATGATCGCGGCGCCGTCGGCCTTCAATGTCGCGACCAGCCGGAACAAGGCCGTGGTTTCGCGGTCGGTCAGCGACGCGGTCGGCTCGTCGAGAATGAGGATACTGGGATTAGTCACCAGCGCCTTGGTGATCTCGAGCATCTGCTGCTCGGCGCGCGAGAGCGACGAAACCACGGCGCGCGGGTTGAGCGCGAAACCGAACGCCTCGAGCGCGTGCCGGGCGCCTTCGCGAATAGCCCGTTTGTCGAGAACGATGCCGCGCATCGGCTCGATGCCGAGGAAGATGTTTTCCTCCACGGTCAGATCGGGCGCCAGGCTGAAATCCTGGAAGACAGCGGCGATGCCGCGTTTGCGCGCGTCGTCGACCGAATGCAGCTCGATGCGCTCGCCGCGCAGTTCGATCGTGCCCCAATCGGGCTTAAGCGCGCCGGCGATGATGCTGATGAGAGTCGACTTGCCGGCACCGTTTTCGCCAAACAGCACATGAACTTCGCCGGCGCGGAGGTCGAAATCCACATTGTCGAGCGCTCGCACACCGGGAAACCGCTTGCTCGCACCGGTAATGCGCAGGGCGATCGGATCCGCACCGGGAGCCGGCACGGCACGGCGCCGGGCAGCCACCAGCGGCGCGTCGCCTGCCGCAGCCGCACGGAAATCGAGCGCCTGCGCTAGACCCGCCTGCGTCATGCCCAATTCTGCCCGTATGCCATCATGATGGCGGGTGATCCTCTCCCAGCTCCCTGATCGGCGTTCGGGTGTTGTCAGCCCCGTTTTCGCCGTTTGCCGCCGGCCCCGATGATACCCCAGGCATCGACCTCGACCAGCAGCTCCGCACTTGCAAGCGTTACATTGCCGATCAGCACGGCGCACGGAAAATCGCCGCTGAAAAATTGCCGGCGTGCTTCGATGAATGCCGGCCGGAAGCGAATGTCGGTCAGATAGACCGTGATCTTGAGGACGTCGGTCATGTCGGCACCGGCCGCCTCGACCAGCGACTTCATGTTCTTGAGCGTGGCGATCGATTGTTTCAGCGGGTCGTTGCCGCCAACGAGACCACCCTTGATATCGCGCGCGACCATGCCGGAGAGCACGAACTGGTCGCCGATCACGAAGCAGTTCGACCACAGCCCGGCTTCGGGCTCGCGCACCTTCGGGCTGATGATCCGCTTTTTACGCAGGCCGGATTCGGGGGTTTTGGCTGGCTTTTTCATCGTCGTTCGAAATCCCTGGTTGATCGGTTTCTATCGGATGTCAGGCGGCTTCGGCGCCCTGGATTGCCTGCCAAACGCGCAGCGGCGTCAGCGGCATGTCGATATGGCGGATGCCGAGATGCCAGAGTGCATCGACCACAGCGTTTGTGACGGCGACCGGCGCACCGATCGTGCCGCTTTCGCCCGCACCCTTCACGCCGAGCGGGTTGGTCGGGCACAGCGTCTCCTGCGATTCGAGCTGGAACGACGGCAGATCGTCGGCGCGCGGCATGCAGTAATCCATGAAGGTCGCGGTCAGGAACTGGCCGGTTTCCGGGTCGTAGCCGCAATCCTCCATCAGCGCCTGGCCGATGCCCTGCACGAGGCCGCCATGAATCTGGCCTTCGACCACCATCGGGTTGATGACGAGCCCGACATCGTCGACGGCGAAGTAATCGCGCAGCTTCACCTTGCCGGTATCGGGATCGACCAGCACGGTGCAGAGATGGACGGCCGACGGGAAGTTGTAGCTGTCGGGATCATGGAACACCGTCTCGTCGAGGCCGAGTTCGAACCCCTCGGGATAATCGGCGCCGCGATAAGCCATGCTCGCGACTTCCTTGAAGGTGACGGCGCGGTCGGTTCCCTGCACGACGAAGCGGCCACGTTCGAAGACGATATCGGCGTCGGCGCACTCGAGCATGCGCGCGGCGAGCCGGCTGCCCTTGGCGACGATCCGGTCGGTGCCCTTGGCGATCGCACTGCCGACCACCGAGAGCGAGCGTGACGCATAAGTGCCCATGCCGTAGGGAATGCGATCGGTGTCGCCTTCGACGATGTCGATATCGTCGATATCGCAGCCGAGCCGGTCGGCAACGATCTGCGCGTAGGTCGTGCCATGCGCCTGACCGTGCGAGTGGCTGCCGCACAATACTGTGATCTTGCCGGAAGGATGCACCCTGACTGTCGCCACATCCCAAAACCCGATGCGGGCGCCCTGCTTGGCAATCAATTTGCTCGGGCCGGCGCCAGCGCAATCGAGGAAGGCGGCGACGCCGATCCCCATCAGAACGCCCTTCTTGCGCAGCTTGGCCTGCTCGGCCCGCAACTGCCGATAATCCGACATCGCTTCGAGCTTTTCCATCAACAACGGAAAATCACCGCTGTCATAGGTGATCTGCATCGCGGTCTTGTAGGGAAGCTCGTTGGCCTGGATCAGATTGCGCGTGCGCAGCTCGACGATGTCGATACCGAGTTCGCGCGCGCCGTTCTCGACCAGCCGTTCGACGACGAACAGACATTCGGGCCGGCCTGCGCCGCGATAGGCGTCGACCGGCGTCGTGTGCGAATAGGCACAGCGGACGCGGCAATGGATCGCCGGGATCTTGTACAGCTCGGAAAGCATCGGCGCGTAGAAAAACGTTGGAATACAGGGCCCGAACGGGCTCAGATAGGCACCGACATTGGCAATCGTATCGACCTCGAGGCCGAGTATTTTGCCATTGTCATCGAACGCCATGCGGCAGGTCGTGGCGTGGTCGCGCGCATGGGTATCGACAATCATGTTTTCGACCCGCGTCGAGACCCACTTGATCGGCCGGCCGACCAAACGCGATGCCCAGAGCAGCGTCGATTCCTCGGGATAGTGATAGATCTTCTGTCCGAAACCGCCGCCGACATCGGGGGCGACCACGCGAATGCGCTGCTCGGGGATAAAGAGCGAGCTTTCGGCGAGCCACTGGCGAACCATGTGCGGGTTCTGGGTCGACGACCAGAGCGTGTAGCGCTCGTCCATCATGTCGTACTGCCCGACAATGGCGCGCGGCTCCATCGGTACGGCGGTGACGCGATTGTTGGTGAGTGTCAGCGCCGTGACGTGGTGCGCCTTGGCGAAAGCCGCGGCGACCGCATCGCGGTTGCCGGCCTCCCAGTCGAGCACCTGGTTGGTGCCGAATTGTTTATGCACCAGCGGCGCGCCGGGATCGAGCGCCGTCGCTGTGTGTGCGATCGCCGGTAATGCCTCGTAATCGACCTCGATCGCATCGACCGCGTCGAGCGCCTGCATGCGTGTCTCGGCGACGACCAGCGCCAGTGTATCGCCGACATGGCGGACGACGTCGTCCACCAGGATCGGACGCTTCACCTCGTTCATCGGTGTACCGTCGCGCGACGTGACCAGCCACAGCACCGGCGAGGTTCCCAGGCCGTCGGCCTTCCAGTCTTTGCCGGTCAGGATGCGAATGACGCCAGGCATTACCATCGCGGCAGCGATATCGATGTTGCGGATGCGGGCATGCGCGTGCGGACTGCGCAGAAACGCGGCATGCGCCATGCCCGGCAGACGAAGGTCATCGACATATCGGCCCTGGCCGGTGAGAAAACGAAGATCCTCCTTACGCTGGACCCGCTGGCCGACGTACATGCTGTTCCTCTCGTCTATTGCTGCACCGGCCGCCGGATTTTCGGCTGGTCGCTTGGGTGGTTGTTGACGCCTCGAGATGCCCTCTGTAGATTGTCGACAATCGTCCATATCGACGCAACAGTGTCAAGGCATTCCGATGGCGGCGGCAAGCACAGCGACGGCCCGCGAGGGCCTGAGGGAAGTCGAACGCCCGATCAAGAGCGTGGCGGACCTTGCCCATGAGCAATTGCGCCGGGAAATCGTCGCCGGGGAACTGGTTCCGGGCGAGCCGCTGCGTCAGGCGCATATCGCGGAACGCCTTGGCCTATCGCGGGCCCCGGTCCGCGAGGCGCTGCAAAGGCTCGAGATCGAAGGGCTCGCGGTGCTGCGGCCGCGCCGCGGTTATGTCGTTGCCAATCTCGACGTCGTAGAAATCGAGGACATCTTCGAGATGCGGATTTGGCTCGAGGGCCGCGCGAGCGCGCTCGCTGCGGGTCGCCGCACGATCGCAGATCTGCGTGCGCTCGAAGACCTGATCGCGCGGATGGACGAGTGCGCGCGTGGCGATACGGTCGATATTGTCACCTGGGCCGCGCTCAATCGCGAATTCCACATGAAACTGTTTCAGGTCAGCGGCCGCCGGCAGCTCTGCCGCATGGCACTGTCGCTGCGCGATTCGGTCGAGCGCTATGTCCGTGTCGACTACGCGATGAGCGAGATGCTCCGGCATGCGCAGCACGAGCATAAGGGAATTTTTGCGGCGCTGAAGGCGGGCGATGCAGAACGCATTGAGACGCTCAGCCGCGCACATTGTGAGCACACGCGCGACCGCCTGATCGCGTCGCTCGCCGCTCATCAGGACTAGCAACGGTTTCGTCGAAGCACTTGTAACTGGGAGGACAGTAGAATGGCACGATATTTGTTCAGCAACGGCACTGTCATCGACTGCACGGGCGATGGGCCAAAAGAGCGCGCGTCGGTTCTGGTCGAAGACAACAAGATCGCCAAGATCGGTGGCGCCGCCGAAGTCGAAGCGGCGGCCAAGAAGGGCGGCGCCTTCGAAACGATCGATGCCTCGGGCATGACTATCATGCCGGGCATGGTCGATTGCCATGTCCATCCCTCCTATGGCGACATTCTGTCGTTCGAAGAGCTCGATTTCTATCCGGGTGTCGAGTATCGGACGCTGCGCGCCACGGTCGATATTAAGAAAGTGTTACGCGCAGGCGTCACCAGCATTGCGACGCCCGGCGGTACGTGGAACATCAACGTCGCGCTGCGCAATGCGGTCAATTCCGGGCTGATCGAAGGTCCGAGAATGGCGGCCGGCGGGCACTACATCTCGACCTACAACTCGATCGGCTCGCCCTGGCCGACGCATCTCGATCATCCGAAATCGAGCTTCGGCGTATTGTGCAACACGCGTGACGAAATGATCGTGCAGGCGCGCAAGGAGATCAAGGAAGGCGTCGACATCGTGAAGGTTGCCGGCGACGGCGATGCGCTGACGGCCGATGGCACCTTGCTCGGCAGCATCAGCTACGACGATCTCAAGGCCATCGCCGACGTGACGCATATGATGGGCAAGGCCTGCACCATTCATGCACGCTCGGGTCGTGCGGCGGCCGATGCGGCGCGCGCGGGGTTCGATTGGGTCATCCATGCGTCGTTCCTCAACGACGAGCAGCTCGGCGTTTTCGAGAAGCTGCGCACGCCGATCAATCCGACGCTCAGCCTGCTTGCCAATTCGATCGACTGGGCCGACGAGCTCGGCATTCCGTCGCGCGTGACCGACTACTACAAGATGGAGCTGGAAGCCGCGAGCAAGGTTCTCACCAAAGCGCACAAGGCGGGCATCATGATGATGGCCGGCACCGATTCGGGGCAGGGTTCCGTACCCTACGGCGAATGGCATGCGCGCGAGATGGAACTGATGATGACGTATCTCGGCATGAGCAGTATGGAAGCGCTGCTGGCCGGCACCAAGAATGCCGCATTCGCCATGGGCAATGTCGATGTCGGCACGCTGAAGGTCGGCGGTTTTGCCGATATCCTGCTCGTCGACGGCAACCCGCTTGCCGACATCCAGGTGCTGCAGAACAAAGCGCTGCTCAAGGTCATCATGAAAGACGGCGCGATCGTCGATACCAAGACGCCCTTGCCGAAACCCACCCAGTATCCGTGGGAGAAGCCGCTCGTCGCGTGGAGCCGTCTTGCGACGCAGGACTACATTCGCGAAAGCGCCAAAACCAAGCCGAAGTGGATGCAGAAGCGGCCGCAGGCTGCGGAGTAACGCCCGCAACCAGCGGCTCGTAGACCGGCCGCCGCGATCGTCTGTTCCGGACTCCCTGTGACGGAACGGCGATCGCGGTGCCGGCGACGGGCAGCAATGCCCGAAACTTGATGAAAGCGACGAGGAAGAGAGCGAACGAATGCCGTTTTATCAATCCGATGGTCTGAAGCTCTATTACGAAGAACATGGCAGCGGCGATCCGCTGCTGCTGGTTCCCGGGTTCGGGTCAGACACCACCGCCTGGGTCGATCAGGTCGACGATTACAAGCGTCGCTTCCGCGTCATCCTGATGGATATTCGCGGCGGCGGCCGTTCAGAAGTGCCGGAGCCGGGCTATGGGCCGAAAGATCTCGCGCGCGACGTCATCGCGCTAACATCGCATCTCGCCCTCAAGAAGATTCATTTCGGCGGCTGGTCGCTGGGCGGCGCCGTCGGCCTCGAAGTCGCGCTGGCGAAACCCGACCTGCTGCGCACGCTGTCGCTGCATTCGAGCTGGGAAGGCGACACGCCGCCGCACATGCGCCGCTGGATCGAGATCCGACGCCGGATCATTGCGGCGAATGATCCGGTGGTGAACCTCGGTACGCGCGTCGTCAGCTTTTTCAGCACCGACTTCGTCAACGAACATGAAGACCTGATCGACGCCTATTTCAAGCGGGCGCAGGCAAATCCCAATCCGATGACGGAAAAGGGCATCGACGGTCACGCCAAGGCTTGCCTGTTGCACGATGCCGGCGATCGCATCGGCGCGATCAGGATTCCAACATTGGTGACCGTCGGCAGTCAGGATCGTTCGACGCCGCCGGGCCTGTCGCGGACCCTGCACAAGAAGATCGCCGGATCGGAATTCATCCTGGTCGACGGTGCCGGCCATTGCCCCATGTACGAATCCACCAAGGCGTTCAACACGATCAGCCTTGGTTTCCTCATCAAGCACAGTGCCTGAGTTCGGCGCCGCGCTACGACCGATATCGAATCGAAGAGACGTAGAAAGGCTATCTCCATGAGCGCAGACGACGTGAAGCATTCCGATCCGCATACGACAGAGACGCTGCGGCGTATCGACGAAATCGCCGCCGCCTTCAATCGGCAGGACGTGGATGCGATCGCCAACTATTTTACGCCGGACGGTGAATTCCTGTTCCCGAACGGTCCCGACCCGTGGGGCCGTCGCCTGACCGGACCCGATGCGATTCGCGATGCGCTGGCGAAACGCTTTGCCGTCGTTCGCGACATGAGCTGGGAATCGATCCGGCGCTGGGGCAATGGCGACATGGCGGTTTCGGAATGGATCGTGAGGGGCACGCAGCCCAACGGCGAGAAGATCGAGTATCTCGGCTGCGATCTTTGGGAGTTCAAGAACGGCAAGATCACCAAGAAAGACACTTACTGGAAGATCGTGAAGAAGGACTGACTCGATGCGCTCGGGAAGTTCCGGCGATATCCTTCGAAGCTTCCTCGCGGATCGAACAGTGGTTGCATCAACATCATGCCCGCCGGCAAAGACCGCTGGGCCAGACACCGCAAAGGTCAGGGAGGACCGCAGATTATGAATGAAGGCCATCTTTTCAGAAATGCCGCCGCTGCGTTAATCGGCGGCGCTCTTGCGATCTCGGTCGGCACGTCCGCGATGGCTGCCGACTGGAGCATGCCGGTTTCGGTCTTCGCCGATGACGGTTCGGTCAGCGAGATGAACTACGAGCCGCTCGATGTGAGCCAGATCACCCAGAAATGGAACATCTGCGTTGTCTTCCCGCATGTGAAGGATCCGTACTATCTCGCCTACACCTATGGTGCGGTTTCTGAAGCGCAGCGGATCGGCGCCAAGCTGCAGATCCTGGCCGCTGGCGGTTACACCGAACTCGCCAAGCAGATTTCGCTGGTCGAAGATTGTGTGGCCGGCGGCGCCGATGCCGTCGTCATCACCGCCGTGTCGACCGAAGGCCTCAATCCGGTCATCTCCGAAACTGTGAATGCGGGGGTTCCGGTCATCGATCTCGGGACCGGCGTGACCACGCCGGACATCAGCGGCCGCGTGACGTCGAGCTACGAGGCGGCGGGTATCAATCTCGGCGAGTATCTGAAGGCGCGCCATCCGGTCGGCTCGGGCAAGGTTCAGGTTCTCTGGCTGCCGGGTCCGGCAGGCTCGGGCTGGGTCGAAGATGCGACGCGCGGCTTCCAGGAAACGATCGTCGATTCCGACGTGGAAGTCGTGAAAGTCATGTACGGCGATACCGGCAAGACCGTGCAGATGACACTGATCGAGGATGGCCTGCTCGCTTATCCCGAGATCGAGTACATCGCCGGTGCCGCACCGGCGGCGGAAGGCGCGGTGCAGGTGCTGCGCCAGGCCGGCGTCGAGGGCATCGAGGTCATGGCCTACTATCCGACACCGGCGACGATAGCCGGCCTGAGCGACGGCACGGTTTCGGCGGTCGTCTCCGACAACTCGGCCATGCAGCCGCGCATTGCGATCGACATGGCGGTGCGCATTCTCGAAGGCATCGACGGACCCAAGAATATCGGGCCCGGCTTCTTCACGGTCGACACGGAAAATGTCGTGACCTGGGATTCTGGGACGACACTCTCCCCGGAAGGTTGGGAACCCGTATTCGAAGTGGAGTGACATCGTACGACATCGGCTCGCAGCCGGCGGCGGTACCCAGCAATGGGTCCGCAGTCCGGCCGCGGCGGATCTACTGGGAGGGTTGAATGAACCGTTCGCTGACCCGACCGATCTCGGAAGACGAGATCAGGGCATTCGAGGACGATGGGGTTGTGTGTCTGCGCGGCGTGTTCGATCCGGACTGGGTCGTCCGCATGCAGGAGGCGGTCGATCGCACGCTGAGCCGCCCCAGCCAGTGGGGCGCCGACATCAACGCCAAAGGCACCGAAGGCCGTTTCGCGATCGACACGTTCATGTATCTTTATGACAAGGATTTCCGCGATCTCGCGATCGAATCTCCGCTGCCGGAAATCGCGGCGCAGTGCCTTCGCTCGAAAAAAATCAATCTGATGTGGGATTTCTTCCTGGTGAAGGAACCGGGATCGCCGTATCCGACCAACTGGCACCAGGACCGGCCTTTCAACTGGATCGACGGTTCGCAGGCGATCAGCACCTGGACACCGCTCGACATCGTGACGCTCGACAGCGGCGCCGTGGAATACATCCGCGGCTCGCATAAATGGGGCAAATATTTCGAACCGATCGGCTCCGACGACAAGAACACCAAGAGCTTCTTCAAGGGCGCCGATGAGGAACCCGATGCGCGCGATGGCGGCGACGAGCTGCCCGACATCGACGCCCATCGCGACCAGTACGAAATCATCCACTTTGACTCCGGCCCGGGCGATTGCGTCGTCCATCACCTGAACATGGTGCATGGCGCGCCGGGCAATTTCAGTCAGCGCCGCCGCCGCGCGGTGTGCCATCGCTATACCGGCGACGATGCGACCTATGCGCCGCGCCGCAGCAAGTTTCGTGTGGTGCCGCCGCGCGATCCGGGCCTCAAGGCCGGCGATTCGTTTCCGCAGGACCATGATCTGTTTCCCGGCGTGTGGCCGCGGCGGCCGAACGTGCGTCTCTGGGACGGGCTTCTGGCCGAACAGGCCGCTGGCGCGCGGTAGATTTTCGAGCGACCGGGCCGGCTCCTTGGTGCCGGACCGGCATCGCGCGCTCTGCGGGGCGCGCGTCCTTTCACATCTGGAGATACAGCATTGAAACTGGTTGCGTTTGAGCGGGATGGGCGTCCCGGTCTCGGTCTATGGGAATCAAACGGCACGATCCGCCCCTACCGGGTCGGCGTGGATGCCGCTTCGGGCGGTGTTCGCGCGGCGATCGACGCCGCGCTCGACGGAATCGCGATGACGCATTCCGGCGAGACGCTGGCCTTGTCGGATGTACGATTGCGCGCACCGATGCCGCGGCCGCGCCGCAATATCTTCTGCATCGGCAAGAACTACCGCGAGCATGTGCGCGAGTTTGTACAGAGCGGGTTCGATTCGTCGGCAGGCGCCGGAGAGGTGCCCGACGCGCCGATCGTGTTCTCGAAAGTGCCGGAATGCGTGACCGCTCCGAACGATCCGATCCTGATCGATCCGGCGGTTTCGAGCGCCATCGATTACGAGGCGGAGCTCTGCGTCATCATCGGTCGGGGGGGGCGTGGAATCGCCGCCGCCGATGCACTCGATCATGTTTGGGGTTATACGATCGTCAATGACGTGACGGCTCGCGATCTGCAGGCCCGGAACAAGCAATGGCTGATTGGCAAGTCGCAGGACAGCTTCTGCCCGATGGGTCCGCTGGCCGTGACGGCAGATGAAATCGATCTCGGCGATACGTCGGTGCGCTGCTGGGTCAATGGCGAGCTCCGGCAGGATGCGAACACGCGCGATCTGCTGTTCGACGTACCGACATTGATCGAAACGATCTCGGCCGGCATCACGCTTCATCCGGGCGACCTGATTGCGACCGGAACGCCCGCCGGCGTGGGCATCGGGTTCAAGCCGCCGCGTTATCTCAAGGCCGGCGACAGGGTTCGCATCGAGATCGGCGGAATCGGCACGCTGGAGAACCCCGTCGTCGACCGTTCGGCGCGATAGCGATGCAGGAAATCGTGATCCGGCAACTTGCCGAAGGATTGGCCCGCGCCCGTCTCGCCGGGGATCGTTGCGAGATCGCCAATGGCGATCATCCGCAGACCGAGGCCGATGGCTATGCGATCCAGGACGCGGCAACCCGCGCCGTGGTGGCGAGCGGCCGGAAAATTGGCGGCTACAAGATCGGGCTGGTGACCGAACAGATGCGGATCCAGACCGGCGGGCGCGAGACGCTCGGCGTGGATACGCCGGTCTATGGAACGATGCTCGCCGATCGGATCTTTCAGAACGAGACCACCGTGCGCCACGCCGATTTCGTGCAGCTCTATATCGAGGGCGAGTTCGCGGTGCGGATCGCCCGCGACGTGCCGCCGCGCGCCTGCGATTATGACCGCGGTAGCATCGGCGATTTCGTCGAAAGCTGCTTCGCGGCGATCGAGATCGTCGAGTTCCGTCTGCCTTACTTCGACTACACGCCGCCGCTGGCGCCGCTGATGATCGCCGACAATGGCAGCAACTGGGGCGCGGTCGTCGGAAAGCCTGTCACCGACTGGCATAAGCTCGACATTCCCTCGCTTCGCGCCGAGATGCGGCTGGACGGTCGTCGGGTGGCCGAGGGTATGGCTCATCAGCTGCTCGGTCATCCCTTCGAGGTGCTGGCCTGGATGGCCAATCATATGAACAGACGCGGCCGAAGCCTTGCCGGCGGCGATATCGTGCTGCTCGGCTCGGTGACGCCGAGCTTCAAGGATTTCACCGCACCCGCCGCGATCGATGTCGAATGGGACGCGCTCGGCAGCGTGGCGATCCGTATTGCCTAGCGGGCGGTCGGAGCAGGAGAGGCCGATGTCGATCGCCGAGCTGGAAGCGCGCCTCGACAAGCTCGAATCGGTTGCGGCCATCCAGCGCCTCAAGGCGCTGGCCGCGCATCATGTCGACCGCTACGAAATCGACGCTTTTGCCGATCTTTTTGTCGAAGACGGGGTGTTCGTCGGCGCCTTTCAGCAGCATCGTGGCCGCCGGGCGATCCGCGAAAACATCAAGCTCTGGCCGATGATGATTCACTACGTCATGAACCCGGTCATCGACGTCGACGGCGATCGGGCGACGGGGCGCTGGTGCTTCCTGCGTCCGCAGACCGCACCGAGCGGTAATCATTATCTCGTCGGCGGCTGGTACGAGGACGATTATGTACGCATCGGCGGCGCGTGGAAGTTCGCGAGCGTCACGATCACCAACCTGTTTTGCACGACGTATGAAGCCGGCTGGGGCAACGATCCCGTCATTTAGTTACGAAAAGGCCGGACATCCCACGGGGGACGATTGCGCCCCTATCTGCCCCGCTGGTTTCCAGTGATAATTGACAGCGATTCGCATTCCGCCTATTTTGTCGACAATCGATCATTCGGGGGTAATCGGATGCCAAAAGGTGCGCCGGCCATCGCTCAGGCCAAAAGCCTGCCGGATATCGTTTACGACCATTTGCGCGAAGAAATCCTTTCCGGTCGTATCGGGCCGGGCGAACCCATCCGCCAGGAGCATCTCGCGGCCCGTCTTGGCGTCAGCCGGGCGCCGGTGCGCGAGGCGCTGAAGGCGCTCGAGGGCGAAGGGTTGATCATCTTCCGCCCGCGCCGCGGCTATCTGGTGACCGCCCTCGATCCGGACGAGATCGAGGAGATCTTCGAAATACGCGCCTTGCTCGAAGAACGGGGCGGGACGCTCGCCGCAAAGTTCCGCACGCAGGAAGATATCGAAGCCGTCGGCGATCTCCTGGAGCAGATGGAAGCCATCAAGCGTCCAACGCCCGCGAGCATCGCCCGCTGGGCAGCGTTGAACCGCGAGTTCCACACAAGGCTGTTCCAGTCGAGCCGAAAGGAACATCTCTGTCACATGACGATGGTGCTGCGCGATACGGTCGAGCGTTATGTGCGACTCGATGCGGCGACGCAGGGCCGTGTGGCCGATGCGGAGAGCGATCATCGCATGATTTTCGATGCGTTCTGCCGCGGCGATGCCGACGCGACGGGTCGGCTCAGCCGCGAGCATTGCGAACATACATGCGAGCGTTTGGTTCGGTCGCTGCGCACGCGCAAGGACTAGGTACGCCCCCCGACGATCGCGGGCGCTTATGCCGGCTCTTCTTCGCCGGTCGGGATCGGCTTGTCGCTCGCGCCGCCAGGCGCGGGAACGGACCAGGCATTCGAGACGGGCGTTTCGCCTGTCGCCGTCAGGAATCAGGGAGAAACGGAACGATGAACCAGACGAGCAGCGCAGAGATCACGATGAGCGACATGCGCGAGATTCATGAATCCTTCAATCGCCACGATGTCGAGAAGATCGTCGGCTTCTTCAAGGACGATGGCGTGTTTCGGCTCGCGCGCGGTTCCGAGCCCAAGGGGCGGTCGCTGCGCGGCAAGGCCGAGATCCGCGCCTTCCTCACCGACCGGTTCTCCAAGATCGGCGATATGAACTGGGAAACGATCAGCGAATTCTGCTGCGGCAATCGCGCTGTCTCGGAATGGATGGTGACCGGCACGCTGCCGAACGGGCAAAAGCTCGAGATTCTCGGTTGTGACATTTACACGTTCGAAGGCAAGAAGATCGTGCTCAAGGATACGTTCTGGAAATCGACCGAGAAGCCGCTCTGAATGGCGGCGGCATCGGAAAGAGATAGGGACGTGAACCAGGTAAAAATGAGCGACCGCGAGACGCTCGAGCGGATCGTTTTTCTCGAGGGCGAGTTGCTCGACGAGAAGCGGTTCGAGGAATGGCTCGACCTCTATACCGAGGATGCGATCTACTGGGTTCCGGCTACGCCCGGCCAGAAGAGCCCGGAAAATCACGTTTCGCTTTTCTATGACGACAAGCAGACGATGCTCGCGCGCGTGACGCGGCTGCGCCATCCCGAGATCCACGCCCAGCTTCCGGCCTCGCGCACCTGCCGCATTATCACCAACGTGGCGGTCGAAGCGGCCGCCGGTAGCGCCGCGTCGCTCGACGTGACCTCGAGCCACATGATCGTCGAGTACCGGCCGGGCTGGGAGCAGCGGATCTTTGCCGGCCGCTGCCGTCACACGCTTCGCCATGAGGGCGGACGTTGGCGGATCGCGCGCAAGCGGTTCGATCTCATCAATTGCGATGCGGCCTTTGCTGCGCTGACCGTTCCTCTCTGACACAGAACCTGACGAGGAGTTTTTCGATGAACGCCTATTCGCCAACCGATCTGAAAGCGCTGGTCGAAGAAGAGCGGATTCACCGCAAGGCCTTCGTTGATCCGGACATCTTCCGCATGGAGATGGAACGGATATTCCATCGCACCTGGGTCTATGTCGGCCATGCGAGCCAGGTGCCGCAGCCCGGCGATTTCTTCTGCACCCGGATCGGGTTGCAGCCGGTTCTGATGGTTCGCCATACCGACAACACGGTGCGGGTTCTCTATAACCGCTGCGCCCATCGCGGTGCGCGGGTGGTGAACGAGGAATGCGGCAATGCCAAGCGGTTCCAGTGCATGTATCACGGCTGGATCTATCGCACCGATGGCACGCTGGCGGGCCTGCCGATGCAGGCCGACGAATCGGCCGATGGGTTCGATTTCTCCGATCCGGATCTGAGCATGCGCCCGGTCGCCCAGGTCGACCAGATCCACGGCTTCGTCTTCGCGAACATGTCGCCGGGCGGGGCGGGGCTACTCGACTATATCGGCGAGGCGCGGCATGCGATCGACGAGTTCGTCGACGCCGCCCCCGACGGCGAGGTGGAGATTGCCGGCGGTTGCCATCGCTACGAATATAAGGGCAACTGGAAACATCAGCTCGAGAACCTGACCGACACCTACCATGTCATCGCGACGCATGCCTCGACCGTCGATCCCGACGGCAAGCAGTTCAAGCGGCGCAGCGGCACCGACGGGGCCGAAGCGCGCTTCTACGACGACAAGAAACGACCGGTCATTCTGGATATCGGCGTGTCGGTGTATCCGCACGGCCATTCCTCGACCGAATCGATGTTTCCCGAAGCGCAGACCGGCGGCATCTGGGAAGAATATCGCCGGATTCTGGCGGCGAAGCGCGGCCCGGAACGGGCCGACGAATTGCTCAAGCAGAAGATCCACAATCTGACGATCTTCCCGACTTTCGATCTGCTGGTCGTCCAGAACGCGATCCGGGTCATCTATCCGATCGCGGTCGACCGCACCGAAGTGCGCATCTATCCGCTCCGCATGAAGGGCGCGCCCGAGGCGATCTTTCGCGAGCAGGTCCAGTATGTGAACCTGACCCATTCCGCCTCGTCGTTCGTGCAGACCGACGATCTCGAGGCGTTCGACCGCATTCAGGTCGGACTCGCGACGGAGGCGCAGGATTGGGTGCTGGCGACGCGCGGCAAAAAGCGCGAGCGGTTCGACAATCGCGGCATCGGCCACGGCAACAAGACGACCGAAATCGGGTTGCGCTATTTGCACCAGGCCTGGCTCGAACTGATGTGCGCGGAGTAGTGCGGCCGCTTCGTTCCCTGTCGCGATCGGCGGGCAGGCTGACCGCTTAGTCGCGGTCGGCGAGCTCCCGCAGCCCGTCGGCGAGCAGGTTGAAGCCGACCACCAAGCTCGAGATGGCGATGCTCGGGAAGATCGCCATGTGCGGATAGCTGAAGATCACCTTGGCGGCGTCCTTCACCATGCCGCCCCAATCGGGGGTCGGTGGCGGCAGACCGAGGCCGAGAAATCCCAGTACGCCGATCATGATGATGGTCCAGCCGATGCGCAGGCAGGCATCGATGATGATCGGGCCGCGGGTGTTCGGCAGGATCTCGACCAGCATGATATAAGCCGCCGATTCGCCGCGCAGCTTTGCGGCAGCGACATAGTCGCGGGTGCGCAGTTCCAGCACCTGGCCGCGCACCAGCCGGCCGATCGCGGGCGAGGAAGAGATCGTTACCGCGAGGATGATGTTGATGGCCGAGGCGCCGAGCGTCGTGATCAGCAGTACGTAGAGAATGAGAACGGGGAAGGCGAGCACCAGGTCGGAGAACCGGCTCAGGACTTCGTCGATCCAGCCGCCGTAATAGCCGGCGACCATGCCCATCGTGCTGCCGACAATGAGCGCACTCAGGATGCCGAGCGGCGCGACGATCAGGACCGTCCGCGCCCCCCAGATGAGGCGCGAAAGGATATCGCGACCGAGATGATCGGTGCCGAGTACGTAGGCGTCGCTCGGCCGCGGATTGGCGAGCGCGACATAGTCGATCGCATTCGGATCGTAAGGGGCGAGCCACGGCGCGAAGATCGCGACCAGCACCCAGAACAGGATAATGAAGCTGCCGATCATCGCGGTCGGCGAGGCGGATAGATAGCGCAGGAACCCGAAGAAGCGGCCGATGAAGCCCGGCTCGTCGGATTTCGGTGCCGGTGCGGGGTGGATGCGCGGACTGCCGGTGTCGATCGTCATCGGCGGCCTATTTGAAACGGACGCGCGGGTTGAGCAGCATATAGCCGATATCGCCGATGAACTGCGTTCCAACGGCGATCGTCACGGCAACCAAGGTCGCCGCCTCGATGATTGCGATGTCGCCGAACAAAGCGGCATCCATCAGCATCCGGCCGAAGCCGGGATAGGCGAAGATGACTTCGGTCACGACGACACCGGTGATGAGCCAGTGGATCTGCAGCAGGATGACCGTGAACGGGGCAATCATCGCATTGCGCATGGCGTGGCGAAGGATCACCTGGCGGTAAGGCAGACCCTTGAGGATTGCGGTCCGGACGAAGGGCTGCGCCATCACCTCGGCCATCGAGCCGCGCATGATGCGCGTGACATAGCCGAAGTCGTACATCACCAGCACGGTCACCGGCAGGATGAGCTGATCGGCAATCGTCCAGCGATTGGTCGTTTCGAGCGGCGCCGTTCCCGGCAGCCATTGGAGTAGTACGACGAAGATCGCAATCAAGATGACCGCCGATGCGAACTCGGGAATCGACGAGGTGACGATCGAGATCAGCGAGATTACGCGGTCGCGTATGCTGCCGGGCTTGATACCGGAAAGCACGCCCAGCGTCAGCGACAGGGGAATGACGATCAGGAATGCGATCCCGGCGAGCAATCCGGAATTGCCGATCCTCTCCCAGATCACGTCGTTGACCGGTTCCTTGTACAGAGTCGAATAGCCGAGATTGCCGAAATACCTGTTGCCGCGCGAATCCTGATAGGTCTCGCCGAGCGAGGCGTCGGCGGCGGGATCGGAAACGACGCCGATCAGCACGCCGAGCCAGCGTGCATATCGGACCGGTGTCGGATCGTTGAGGTGGAGCCGTTCGGCGAGGAGGTCGACCTGTTCGACGGTTGCGAACGGTCCGAGCAGCTTGCGGGCGACGGAACCCGGTGTCGATTCACAAATGACGAACACTACCATCGATGCCAGAAGCATCGTGAGCGCCATCAGGGTGAGACGTCGGACAACAAAGACAATCATGAGAACCGACGGGCTGCCTCCAGGTGCGGCCGGCTCCGTCGCAAGCTCGGCACGATAAGAGTATCGGCGGTGATTCTGAAATCGCGATCCTGCAGCAGTCGGCTCGGATAGCGCCGTAGGGTAAGCACCCGAACGTCACATGGAAAGCCCGCCTGCAGAGCCCGGCTGTTTGGGCCGTGATCTGCAGGCGGGACCTGCCTTGCTGCGGGTTCGGCCGGTACTAGGCCTCGATCGCCATCGTCTCGGGGAAGATGCACATCGAGGGATGCAGCGAGAAACCCTTCACCCGACGGTCATAAGCGGTCTGCTCGTTGACCCAGATGCTCTGCAGCGTCGGGCCCTCGTCCTGAAGGATTTTCTCGAGCTTCGCCGTGACTTCGCGGCGTGCCTCGACGTCGGCGAGACCTTCGGCCTGCACGAGAAGTTCGTCGAACTCCGCATTGCTCCACTCGAACAGGTTCCACTTAGCGCCCGTACGGTAGACCAGCGCGTAGAGCTGAATGGCCAGCGGACGATGCGCCCAGCTCGAATGCGAAACCGGCGCCTTGTCCCAGACTTCCCAGAACTGCGAGCCCGGCATCACATTGATCTTGAAGCGGATGCCGACCTGCGCGAGCTGATCGACGATCGCCTGCGTTTCGGCCACTTCCCATTGCGGTTCGGCGATGCACTGCACCTCGGCATCGATACCGTCGGGATAGCCGGCTTCGGCAAGCAACGCCTTCGCCCGCTCGAGATCGACGCCCATCTTCGGCAGCTCGGCATATTCCGGATGGATCGGGCAGGCATGATGGTTCTCGGCCGGCAGCCCGTTGCCGAGAGCGGCAGCGGCCAGAACCTTATCATTGTCCACCGCGAGCTTCATCGCGAGGCGGACCTTCGGGTTGCTCCACGGTTCCTGCGTGACTTTCGTCGCGAAGGTCGCGGTCAGCGCCGTTACGGCACTGTAGAGCTCGACATGGTCCATCGACTTGATGGCATCGATCTGGAACTGCTCGATGCGGAAGAGCCCGTCGACCTGGCCCGATGCCAGCGCGCCCAGAGCGGCCGCCGTGTCGTCACCAAGATCGACGAACTCGAACGAGTCGATATGCGGCTGTTCGCCCCAGTAATCGGCAACCGCCTTCAGCACGGCCTTGCGCTGCACTTCCAGCTCGACGATTTCGAACGGGCCGGTGCCGTTGCTGCCGACCTGGAACACGCCGCCGTCTTCCGGATCGAGCATCGTGTTGGTGTAATGGAACAGATGCTCGGGAATGGCGACCTGCGGGACGCGAAGATTGAGGCGCACCGTGTAGTCGTCGACCTTCTCGAGGGCGTTGGCATCCCACAGCGTGTCTTCTTCTTCGTTAAGAAGATACGGCTTCATCAGGCCGAGCGACGACGAACCTGTTTCGGGATTGAGGACGTGATTGATGTTCCAGATCACATCGTCGGCGACGAACGGACGGCCGCTGCGCCACATCGCTTCCTTGCGCAGATGGATGGTCCAGGTCCGCAGATCTTCGCTCGGTTCCCAGCTTTCGCAGAGCAGCGGGTGCGTGACATTGTCGGAGCCGGTGCGGGTCAAGGTCTGCACCACCGGGAAGGTGATGTTCGAGAACATGAACCAGCCAAGGGCGTGCGGATTGCTGAGATCGGGGACGCGATGGCCGACGCGGATCGTGCCGCCCTTGGGCAGATCATCCGCGCGGGCGACCGGCATGGCCGCGCCGCCAGCGATCGCATAGGCGCTGGCGGCCGAAAGGCCGAGCAGCGTTGCCGTGCGCAGGAACTCGCGCCGGTCGACGCGGCCAGCGTCGAACTGTTCGACGAGCTTCTTGATGTAGGGATGGGTCTTCGGGGTAGTCATGGAACGAGCCTCCCGGGTTCGTGGTGGTGAAAATCACGCCGGTTTCGCCACCGGCAGTTTATCGATTGTCGAAAATCGTAAATGTTGGGGCATCGACGGTCAATGGCGAAATCCCCCGCTTCGACACCCCGCGGGGCCGGTGTCCGCGTCGGGCGGGATCCGGACGCGTCTTTTCCGGCGCGTTTTTATGGCGCCGGATCATTCTTACTGCCGCACCAGGCAAGCAACAGCCGATTGAAGTCGTCGGTGCGGTCGAGCATCACCATGTGCGAGGCGCGGCTCAGCACATGCAGGTCCGCGTTCGGAAGGAGCCGCATCAGCGCGAGGCCGCGCTCGACCGGAACGGTGCGATCCTCCGTCGCCCAGACCAGCAGCGTCGGCATCGTCAGCGATGCGACATGCGGGTGAATATGCTTCTCCTGCAACTCGACATATTTGAGAAAGTCGGTTTCGGCTTCCGGCAGATTGCGAAAGATCTCGAGCTGGTTGCGGGCCGCCGCGCGCCGATAGGCGTCGCGAACGATTGCTTCGTATTCCGCATCCTGAAGTTTGCCCAGCCGACTGTTTCCGCCGATATAGGCTTCTTCGTTTTCGGTCAGTGCGCGAAAATCGTAGGCATGGCTGGATGCTTCCATCCAGCCGCGATCGGCATCGCCGCCGAGGCGCGGCGCCGTGCCGCCGGTGGTGACGAGCACGAGTTTGCTGGCCAGCGACGGACGAACGATCGCCATGCGGGCGGCCATGAAGGCGCCCTCGGAGTGGCCGAGAAGAATCGCCTTGTCGATCCCGAGCGCATCGAGGAACGCGAGCGCATGATCGACGCGTTCGAGACGGTTCAAATATCTCCCGTCCTTCGTCATGTCGCTGCGGCCGAAGCCGATCTGGTCGAAAGCGATGACGCGAAAGGACCGGGCTAAAGCGGGAATGGTTCGAAACCACGCGCCATAGGCATCGCTGGTCGCGCCGGCACCGTGCATCAGAACGATCGCCGGCCCTTTTCCCTCGTCGAGGTAGTAAGTGCGGCAACCGCCCGCATCGATGTATTTGCCCTGCATCGATACTCCCATTGTGACGCGCAACGACCGCTCGCGGCTGGACGCCGTGTTTGACATACTGTAATACAATCATACGATCTAATGGACTCGGGACTCAAGGGCCGCCGCGTCCTAATCGGGTAAAATGCCGCCGGGCGGGTTTGGTAAAGGCCATGGTCATGGCGGATAGCCGGCGCTCTTGACCAGGCTCTCCGCCGCCGGCACGGGTCCGGTTCGGGCCGTTCGTGCGGCCCGGTCCTGGAGGATGCCGGCCGGCGTCGCCGGCCTTGGTCGGAGGAAGACGGGAATGCCCCTCGTTCGTTTACCCCACAGCGAGACCTATTACGTCGAGGAAGGCAGCGGTACGCCGCTGGTCCTGATCCACGGCATGGGCGGTGACCACACGGTCTGGGACTGGCAGGTGCCGGCACTGCGCGATCGCTTCCGGATCATCCGGCCCGACAATCTCGGCCATGGCCGTTCCGAAAAGCCGGCGGGCCCCTGGAAGTTCACGCAGTTCTCGCAGCAGATCGTCGAGCTGCTCGATCATCTCTCGATCCCGCGCGCGGTCGTCGCCGGCTTTTCGCTGGGCGGATCGATTGGGCAGGCGTTCGCGGCCGACTATCCGGATCGCATCGCAGCCCTGATCATCGTCAGCTCCGCCTGCGCGCGCACCGCAGAAGAACAGGCGGCGGTCGATGCGCGCGTTGCGCAAGTCGCGGCCGGCGGACCGCCGGCCGTCGTCGACGGCGCGCTCAAACGCTGGTTCACCGACGGATTCGCCAGCAAACACCCGGCGCTCATCGAATATTGGCGCCAGCGTTTGCTGGGCAATGACCCGGTCCCTTACTCCGCGGTCTATCAGCTTTATTCCGAAGTCGATCGCCAGCTGTTGCATCGCCTCGGCGACATTCGCACACCGACCCTGGTCATAACCGGCGACAAGGATCCCGGGCAGACGCCGCGCATGGCGCAGGAGATGAACCGACGCATCGCGGGTTCCGAGCTGCAGATCTTTCCCGGCATCCCGCATATGTCGACGCTGGAAGCGGCGGATCAGCTCAATGCTGCGATCGCCGATTTTGCGCAGCGCCGGGCCGGCAAGGTCTAGCGCGCGTTGGCGCACCAGCCTCCGAGCAAGCGGTTGAATGCGTCGGCACGGTCGAGCATCACCATATGCGAGGCGTCGCCCAGCACATGCAGATCGGCATGTCTGGCGATGCGCTGCAAGGCGACGCCGCGTTCGATCGGCACGGTCGGATCGTTCGCCGCCCAGATCAACAGGATGGGTGCCTTGAGCGAGCCAGATGCGGATGAACATGCCGCTCCTGGGTCTGGATATAGCCTTCGAAGCTGGTTTCGCTCTCGGGCAGATGCCGGAACATCTCGATCTGACCGGCGGCGCGACCGCGCCGATAGCAGTCGCGCAGGATCGCCTCCGCTTCGGGATCGCCGGACATCGCGAGGCTCGAGTTCGTCCGGATGAAATCGTCTTCGGTGTCGACGCCGCCGGCATAGTCGTACGCCGCCTTGCTGGCTGCGAACCATTCGCGGTCGCGATCGCCGCCGAGCTTCGGTGCCGTAGCACCGCTGGTCACGATGACGACGCCCGAGGCGAGGCCGGGGCGCTGGATCGCCATATAGGCGGCCATGAACCCGCCCTCGGAATGGCCGACCAGAAAGGCGCGGTCGATCTTCATCGCATCGAGGAAGGCAAAGGCATGCGCGCAACGGTCGACGCGGTTTACATAACGCCCGTCCTTCGGCATGTCGCTGCGGCCGAAACCGGTCTGGTCGAAGGCGACGACGCGAAACTGACTGGCCAGCGCTTCGATGGTGAAGCGCCAGGTGCACCAGCTATCCACGGCAACCGACGCGCCATGCATCAGCAGGACGACCGGGCCCTTGCCGCGGTCGATATAGTGGGTTCGTACCCCGTTCGCGTCGATGTAGTTGCCTTCCACGATGCTCACTCCTCTAAGCGATCTTGCGATCGGTTCGGTTTCATTCCGGTTGGTCGCGCGGCCGTATCGATCGAGGGGGTGCGCGCATGAGCAGCGATGCGACGGCACCGACCGCCACGCGCTGGCCCACCTATGGCCTCGTGCTGATGGCGCTCATGATCCTGAGCTGGGGCATGAACTGGCCCGCCTCCAAATTTGCGCTCAACGAAGTCGATCCGTTGTTGCAGCGCTCGATCGCACTCCTTGCCGGCGGCACGGGGCTGCTCGTGCTCGCGCGAATCTTCGGCTACTCGCTGCGCGTTCCCCGGCGCGAACTGCGACCGCTGATCTCGGTCACGCTGTTTCACATCACCGGCTGGCACGTCGCCTCGGCCTATGGGTTGTCGATGATGCCGGCCGGTCGCGCCTCGATCATCGCCAACACCATTCCGATCTGGGTGACGTTGCTCGGCATCTGGCTGCTGCGCGAGCCGCTGACCTGGCGCCGCACGATCGGGCTCACGCTCGGTCTCGGCGGACTTGCACTGCTGATCGGGCCCGACATCGCAGCCCTCGGCAGGGCGCCGCTCGGCGCGCTTCTCATGGTCGTCGCCGCGATCTGCGCCGGTGCCGGCACGATCGGTATGAAGGCCTATGTCTGGCAAACACCGCTTACCGTGCTGGCGGGCTGGACGGTGCTGATCGGCGGCATCCCGATCTATCTCGCCGCCTGGCTGACCGGCGCAGGGTTGACCGACGCCGCGCAGGCCGCGGGCGGCATCAGTTTTCAGGCCGTCGCCGGCCTTTGCTACACGGTCGTGATGGCGACGATCTTCTGCCACTGGTGCTGGTTCAAGATCGTCGTGCTGTTTCCGGCACCGGTTGCCGCCATCAGCATGTTCGGCGTGCCGGTGGTCGGCGTGCTCGGTAGCGCGGCGTTGCTGGGCGAAAAAATCGGGTGGGCGGAAATCGGCGCGCTCGTCCTGGTGCTTGCCGGCATCGCCTGCGTCGTCCATGCCAAACGCACACCCGCCGTGCCGCCGCCCGTCGACGGCTGAAATCCGCCGCTCTGCGATATCCGTAACCAAACGATCGACCGCTTCAGAAGGAAATCCGATATGGCCATCACCCGCGACTACGTCGAATCGCTGTTTCGCAATCTCGAAACCGGCAACCGCCAGGCCTTCTTCGACAAGATGGCCGACGATGTCGAGGTCAGCATCATGGGCAATCACACGCTGGCGGCGACCTACCGCGGCAAGGAAGAGTTTCTCACCAAGGCGCATGGCCGCATCAACCGTATCCGCAATCCCAATGTGCCGCTGAAAATCTCGGTCCGTCATGTGCTGGCGTCGGGCGATTACGGGATTGTCGAAATGCATTCGATCTCGACCGCCCTTAACGGTAAGCCGATCGAGAACACCTATTGCTGGATCTGCCGCTTCGAGGGCGACAAGATCCGCGAAGTGCGCTCGTATACCGATACGGCCTCGATGGAGAAGGCGATTCTGGAGAACGAAGCCGATCTCGCGCGCAAGAGCTAGGCGCGCGGGCATTGCTCCGACAGTCGGCACTCACGCAATGCCCTCGGGCCATAAAAGCTCGAGCGGCCGGTTGTAGAGAATGTCGTCGATCAGCGAATCGGGCACGCGCGGCATTTTAACGTCCAGTCCCCAGTCGTTGATCGCGTGGAAGGATTCGCGCGCGGCTTCCGGCGTCTGGATCGGGAAATCCGATCCGAACAGGAACTGGTCGGTCACGCCGTAATCGATCGCCAGCATCAGTGCGTTGTAGCACTGCCATTTCCGGTAATAGCGTGCCGAGAGATCGGTATAGAGCTGTCGGTGCTTGCGCAGCAGCAGCACGGTTTCGGAGATCCAGGGTTGCCCGACATGGGCGAGGATCATCCGGAGATTGGGGAAGGCGCGCGCGATCTTGTCGAGCAGGATCGGGTTGCCGTATTCGAGCGTCGATTCGGTGGCATAGGCGGCCGACTGGTGCCACAGGATCGGCAGCTTGAAATCGTCCGCCATTTCGTAGAAGCGCCAGGCCTCGCGGCACCAGGGGTGAAACCCGGCATAGACCGGCGAGAATTTGAGCCCGCGCAGCCCCAGTTTGACGACCGCGCGCTCGAACTCCGCCGGGCCGTTCGTATCGGCCGGATCGACACCGGCGAAACCCACGGCCCGGCCCGGATACTCCTGGACGTACTCGGCGACGAACTCGTTCGGAACGTGAATCCCGAGCCGGTTCCACTTCATCGCGATGCAGACGAACTTCTCGCAAACATCGACGACCAGCGCGCGGTGTGCAGCGGGGCTCGCATCGACGCTGCGGCCCGTCTTCTTGCCCAGTTCGGCGTGCTGATCGACGCCGAGATGCTCGGGCAGCCAGAGATTGGTGTGCCAGTCGATCAGGGGCCGTTTCGGATCAGGGCTTTGCGACACCGCCGACTTCCTTCGCCTGTTCGGCCAGTACCTTTCGTGCGATCCGGAACGCTTCGACGCCCGCCGGCACGCCGCAATAGATGGTGATCTGCATCAGCGTCTCGCGAATCTCCTCGATCGAGCAGCCGTTGCGCAGTGCGCCCTTGAAGTGCAACTCGAACTCGTGCGCGCGATTGAGTGCGGCAAGCATGCAGAGATTGTTCAGGCTGCGCTGCTGGCGCGAGAGCCCCTTGTTGCCCCAGATGCGGCCCCAGCAATACTCGGTCACGAGTTTCTGGAACTCGCGGTTGAAGTCGTCGGCATTCTGGATGGCCGCGTCGACATACTCCGCGCCAAGAACCTCGCGACGGATACTCAGGCCGAGATCGAAATCTTCGGAACTCATCACCCTGTACTCCCGAAACGGTTCACGAGAGGGTCGCCGCGATCGGCGATCCGCATGGATGCGCCCACGCCGCTCTGCCCACGCCGCTCTGCCCACGCCGCTCTGATAGCGCAACCGCTGCCGGACCGCCATCGCGATCCGGGTGCTATCGGGCGGCGGCGTGAACGCGGTCGGATTTCGGCGCCGCGCTGCGCGTGTGGATCCTCGGCAGAACCTTGTCGGCAAACAGCTTCATGCTGCTCATCGTGTATTCGTGCGGCATGCCGGACCATGAGCTGTTGATCAGTAGCTGCTCGATATTGAGCTCGTCCTGCAGCTCTTCGATCTTATCGACCACCTGGGCTGGCGTGCCGAACAGCAGCGAGCGATCGTTCACGAACTCGAACGTGAGCTCCTTTTTCAGCGCGGCTTCCTGCTCGGCCGGCAGTTCCTCGTCCGGCTTGAGGAAGATCTTCGGCCCGCGCCAGTTGCTCCAGTTCAGGTAGCGCATCAGATAGGACTCGGCCATCCGGCGCGCCTCGGCTTCGGTTTCGCCGACGAACGTGTCGCGCATGATGCTGACGCCACTGCCAAAGGGGATATTGCGGCCGCGGGTTGCGGTCGCGCGCTCCTGATAAAGACGGAACCGCTCCTTCAGCATCTCGACCGGCGGTCGCCACATGATGATGCCCATATCGTTCTCGGCCGCGAACTGCACGGCGAGCGGCGAATCGACGACCTGCCACATCGGCGGCATCGGCGTCTGCATCGGGCGCGGGAAGGTCGTAATGTTGATCAGTTCGCCGGTCGCGGTGTCGATGTAATTCGCATCGTCGACCGGATGGGCGCGGTCCCAGCGGAAGCCGGGTGCCGGGTAGGTATAATGCGTGCCCTTGTGTGAGAAGATGCGCTGCGAGAGGGCCTTCTTCAGAATCGCCACCGTATCGGCGAAGACCTTGAAGTTTTCTTCCGGATTGCGCGGGTCGGCGGCCGGGTTGAGGTTGACGCCCTCGAGCCCGTAATTGCCGCGCCCGACGCCCAGTTCCAGCCGCCCGTTCGAGAGCTGGTCGAGCAGCGCGATATCCTCGGCGAGCCGCAGCGGATGCCAGAAGGTGATGATCGCCGCCGCGAGACCGATCCGGATGTTCGTCGTCCGCGCGGCGATGTCGGTCGCCATGACTATCGGGTTCGGCAGGATCTCCCGACCCCAGATGCTGAAATGATGTTCGGCAAACCAGATACTGTCGAGGCCGGCCCGGTCGCAGAACACGGACAGGTCGCGAATGTCGTTGAGACAGTCGACATAAGCGCGTTCATGGCCGGGATTCGACGGGTTGCAGAAATAGCCGACTTTCATGATGGTGTCTCCGATCCGTGCGCCGAAGCCGATATCCGGCTTCTTAAAGGCCTCGAACGGCGAGTCCGCCCCAAGCTCTGGACAGGCGCCATACTATAATACAATCATACAATCTGCAACGCGTCAGGGAGAGACTTTCCCGACGGGCCCGGCCGGATCCCGCCATTTCCGGCCGCGGCCAGACCGTCGCTACCGGCCCCGCGCCTCTGCTAGAGTGCGGCCGGCCCGATGCTTCGTCGCGCGCCGGGGGCAAGGATCGATCTCGATGCGTCAGGGTAAGAGCCAAGGCAAAGTCGCGCTCCGCATCGACCGGAGCAGCACGACGCTGCGCGCCAAGACGATCGAGGCGCTGCGCGAGGGCATTCTCAGCCTCCAGTTCAAACCCGGCGACCGGCTGATCGAACGCGAGCTGTGCGAAATGCTCGGCGTCAGCCGGACCTCGATCCGCGAGGCGCTGCGCCATCTCGAAGCCGAGGGGCTCATCACCAGCGAGCCGCATCGCGGCCCGGTGGTGGCGACCGTGACCCCGGAAGAAGCGGAACAGCTTTATGAAGTGCGCGCCGTGCTCGAGGGTTTCGCGGGCCGGCTCTTTGCCGGTCGTGCGAGCGATGCCGCACTCGGCAAACTCGAGCGTGAGGTGCGCCGTTATGAACAGGCCGCGAAGCGCCCGGATGTCGATGAGGTACTCGATGCACTGGCCCGCTTCTACACGATCATATTCGACGAGTGCGGCAATGTGTTCGCGCGGAACATGATCGTCTCGCTGCGGGCGCGCATGCAGTATCTCCGCACCACGACCATGTTCCGGCAATCCGACGTGGACACCGATCAATCGATCCAGAATTTCCGCCGCATCCTCGAAGCGGCGAAGGCGCGCAATCCCGATGCGATGGAAGCGGCCTGTGTCGCGCAGGTCCGGCATGCCTCGTCGGTTGCGCTGCAGGTGCTGCGCGATAGCGCGGCGGCCGGCGAATAGACTTGTCCTTACGCCGCGCAGGATCGACGCACCGGATCGTGCCGGCATGAAATCGCCGATCCGCTGCGGCGCAACCGGCTGGATCTTCGCGATCCTGCTGCTGGCCGGTTGTGCGACACCGGTCGTGCCGCCGGTGCCGTTCAATGGCCCCCAGGCATGGCAGCGCAGTATCGAGATCGCCGAAACGGAATGGAAAACATTCGGTAACCAGGTCGTCGCTTATCGCTATGACGCGAACGGGCGCGAAGTCCAGCTCGTCGATCCGACCGGATATACCGAAGACGATCGCCCGGTTTATCCCTCGATGGGCGGATACTGGAACGCGGTGGGTGAAGACGGGTTCGACAGCTGGGCGAGCTGTTTTGCTGGCTGGGAGCGCAAATGCCCGTGGCATCTGCCCTGGTCGGCGGCGTTCATTTCATGGGTGATGGTCGAGGCAGGAATGCCGGCCGACCGGTTCGTTCCCAACGAGAATCACTGGACCTACGTGCGGGATATCGTCGCCCGCGCCGACGATCCGGACAGGGCCTTCCTGCCCGAAGCGGTCGATCGCTATCGCCCGCAGCCCGGCGACCTGATCTGCAAGACGCGGGGCGGCGCCGAAATGCCCGATTTCGATGTGATGATGAAGGATCCGGGCGGGCCGGGCGAGTTCCTGCCGATGCACTGCGATCTGGTGATCGTCAATGGCGGCAGCAGCGTCATTCCCGACGGGTTCATCGAAGCGATCGGCGGCAATGTCGCCAACTCGGTCTCGAAGAGCCTGATCCCGAGCGACAAAGGCTATCTGATACCCGGCCGTGTCGGTTCCTGGTTCATCATCCTGCGGAACGTCTACGGTGCCCCACCGCTCGTGTAATCGGCGACCGGTTTGATCGGATGGCCGGCGTCGGCAAAGCCGACGCCGGCCGACCCATCTAGACGCCGACGATCGCGAGAAACACCATCAGGCTGCCGACCCACGAGGCGATAAAGAGAAGCGTTCGCAGCCACGGAATCGCCAGCATGTAGACCAGCGCATGGGCGAGGCGCGACCAGAAGAAGATCGCCGAACCCGCGGCCGTCTGGTCGTTGTCGAGCCCGGCCATGTGTGCGGTCAGGACCAGCGCCGCAAATGGCACCAGATTCTCGACCATGTTGAGATGTGCCCGCTGCGAGCGCAGTGCCCATTCCGGCAGCGGTTTCGGTTCCGTCGGATAACCGACCGTGTCCGAGACGCCCCAGATTCCGAAGCGGGCGATCACATAGGGCACCCACAGCAGCAGGCAGAGCAGAGAAGACCATGTGAGGTAATGCAGGTCGACAGTCATCGATATCCCCCATGTCGCGTGCCGCTCACGCGGCGATGACAGAAGATTACCGGCGAATCGGCGATTCGGCCAACCCGGACGAGGGCAGCCGTTCAGGCCGGGAGACTGGCACAGCCGATACAGGTTGGTACCGCCGGATCGTTCTCAAGGCGTTGCGGTTCGATCGGCTCGCCGCAGGCGATACAGAACCCGTAGTTGCCGGCTTCGATTCGGGGCAGCGCTGCTGAAATTCGCGCGCGTTGTCGCATACGATTACGTTCGGTCGCTTCTGCCATCGCCTGCATCTGCAGCGCATCCATGCGCGACAGGCGGCCAACGCTCTGCTGGTCCAATTCAACCGTTTGGCGGCTATCGGCGCTGTTGCGGCTCAGTTCATCGATTTCGGCATTCTCTGGGCCAGTAGTCGTTCGCGCGCGGTTTCCGGGTTGGGCGGGATGGCCGTCACTCCGTTCTTGACGTAGCTGCGATCGAGGCCGGTTTGCCGCTGCCGGGCGCCGCGACGCATTCGAACGCGTCGACATCGCCAATCGCCACGCGCATGTAATGCTGCTGGTTGCCGGCGGGCCACGGGCCCAGCAGTGTGACGGGCGCCGATGTTACGATCGCGCCCTGCGCCGCCGCGATGCATTGCCGGCGCGCGTCGTCGACATCGGTCGCCTGATCGAAGGACGGCTCAAGGTTGAAACGCCCGGCGCGCAGTAGGGTCGGATCGAAGTTCCATCCGGCCGCCGGTGTCCAGGCGACCGTGCCGTGCTGCCAGAGAATGCGGAAGACGGAACCTGGTTTGAGGTCGGCGAGCAGAATGCCGGTCGCAACCGTTCTCGTGCCGGCGGCGATCTCGCCGAGCCGATGCTCGGGCTCGAGTAGCGGCGAACTGAAAACCGGGCGTGCCGAATCGGACAGCACGGCCGCGAGAAACACCGCAACGCTGCCGCCATCGGGCAGCGTTTCATACGGCGTTTCCTCGATGGCGATCGCAGGCAGCCGTTCGTCGAGATAGTCGAGAATGCGCCGTTCGACTTCGACGATGCGATCGTTCAGCGCATCAGAGGCGCAATGCCGGCGCTGTATCGCGTCGGTTTCGGCGCTGCAGATCGAGCGAATGATCTCGATTGCGCCCTTGTTTTCCTCGAGCAGGCGATCGTAGGCGGCGAATCCCAAAACCACCGCCGCCGTGCTGCGCCCGAAGGCGAGGCGTGCCTCAAGCACGCTCTCGCCGCCGCCGATACAGAAACCGGGATCGATTTCCATGCCCGCGGCCATGCAGGGCTCGTCCGCCGCGATGGCGTTGGCCGAAAAACAGATCAGGCCAATGCCGAGCGCCGCGAGCGCGTGCAGCCGCGAACGAGCGGGCGTTATCCCGGTCTCGGCATTACCAGCTCCCGGTGTTCTGCATCGATGCCCAGGGTTCTTTGGGCGGCAGGCTTTCGCCGTCCTGCAGCAGCTCGATCGAGATGCCGTCGGGCGAACGGATGAATGCCATATAGCCGTCGCGCGGCGGGCGATTGATCGTCACGCCGTGATCCATCAATCGCTGACAGGCCGCGTAGATATCGCCGACCCGATAGGCGAGATGTCCGAAATTGCGGCCGCCTTTGTACTCTTCCGGATCCCAGTTGTAAGTGAGTTCGACCAGCGGCGCCTCGTCGCACTTCGCGCGCTCGGCGTCTTCGGCGGCAGCCAGATAGACCAGCGTAAACCGGCCTTTCTCGCTGTCGTACCGCTTTACCTCGGCAAGACCGAGTTTGTTGCAATAGAAATCGAGGGATTCGTCGAGATCTTTCACGCGTACCATGGTGTGCAGATAGCGCATCGCGGCAATGGTCTCCCGTGCAGTCGTTCATGGGTCGGGTGCGCGGCCTTCCGTTCACACCCGGTACCTCAAGGCGTAGCTCACCTGCCCCGGCGAGGCAACGCCGGCCCGGCCCTGCGAACTCAGGTGCCGGTCGTGGGCCGCTGCCGCCCGGCTTCCGCCGCTTTATCGCTTGTTGCATCCGCCGTCGGCGCCGACGGCTGCGAGCGCAGGCGGCTCTTCCGCAGCTCGCCATGCGCATCGAGGATCGGATAGGCGACCGACGTGAGATGCGAGTTGATGCGCTTCAGATCGCGCATGATATCGAGATGCAGCGCCGAGGTTTCGATCGACTGCACGCGACCCGAGCGCAGCCGCTCGAGATGATGCTCGCTGCCGGCGCGCTCGAGTTCGCGCATCATTTCCTTCTGCGCGAGCAGTTGGCGGGCCGGATCGACGTCGCCCGTCATGTAGACGCCGAGCGCGAGCTGCATGTTGTCGACCACGCGGCCATGCATTGTCTCGAGCTCTTTCCAGCCCTCGGCCGAGAAAGAGAGGCGATTGCGGATCTTCTTCTGCGCCAGCTCGAGCAGGTTCTTGTCGATGATATCGCCGACATGCTCGAGATTTGTGGTGAAGGTGATGGCATCGATCAGGCGGCGGCTTTCCTCTTCTGAGGTGGCGGCGCGGCTTGCTTCGGTCAGATAGAGCTTGATCGCTTCGTAGAGCGTGTCGACATCGTCGTCCATTTGCGAAATGCGATCGATCAGCTTCGGATCGTTGTCGCGGAAAACGCCGATCAGTTCGCGCAACATGGTCTCGACGATGTCTGCCATGCGCAGCACTTCGCGCGATGCGGCGGCAAGCGCCAGCGACGGTCTCTTGATGACGTCGGGATCGAGATACCGCGCCCGGATCGTGCCCTCGACTTCGCGCGTATCGGGCAGCAGCCGGTCGACCAGCTTCGCGGCGAGCCCGGTCAGCGGCAAAAAGAGGATCGTCAGGGCAAGGTTGAAGGCGGTGTGAAAATTGGCGATCTGCCGCGCCGGCCCGCCATTGATCTCGGCGATATAGGGCGCGGCGAGGGCGAGGAACGGGAGCGCGATCAGCGCGCCGATCACGCGGAACAGCAGATTGCCGAGCGGGATGCGTCGCGCGGTGGGCGGTTCCGCCAGAGACAGGACGAACGGCACGATGCCGGCGCCGGCATTGGCGCCGAGCACCAGCACGAATCCGAGTTCGAGCGGCACGACCGAGCTGCCGACCAGCGACATGACGAACAGCACCATGGCGACGCTGGAATGCGCGAGCCAGGTGAGGAGAGCGGCAACCAGCAATGCGATCACCGGTTCGCTGCCGAGCGCGGTCAGGACGGTCTGCATCGCCTCGCTGTCGCGCAGGGGTTCCGACGCGCCGACGATCAGGCTCAGCGACAGCAAGACGAGACCGAGCCCGACCAGCGCGCGGCCGACATGGCGCGCGATGCCGCTTTCGGTCGCGAGAAAGGCAACGACGCCGATCAGGATGAGGACCGGCGACAGCCAGGAGATACCGAACGACAGCAACTGGACCACCAGCGTCGAGCCGACATCGGCGCCCAGCATCAAAGCAAGGCCGGCCGCCGTCGTGACCAGACCCTTGGAAGCGAACGAGACGGCGAGCGAGGCGGTGGCGGTCGAACTCTGCAGGAGTGTCGTCACGCCGAGCCCGGCGGCCCAGGCCTTGAACGGATTGCGCAGCGAGCTTGCAAGTACGCGGCGGAAGTCGCTGCCCCAGGCGCGCAGAATGCCGGTACGGACCATGCGCACGCCCCAAAGCAGGAGAGCGACGCCGCCCGCGATATTCAGCAACAGTTCGGCACCGTTCATTGCGACAACAGACTGGTTGGCGCCACCGCTCGACGCGATGGCGGCTGGTCGCGGAAAATCGGGTCGGTTGTGATCGCGCAGATTGTAACATAACGGTAACAATTAGAAAGGCGCCGGCCTAGCGGGCGCGCGCCGTCTTGTGTCGTGCGCGCGCCATCGTGCGACGAGCGAAACATCGCCTTAGTAGTAGGCCTCGCTCGGGCCCTTGTACTCCTGGATCGTGTTGCCGCCGTCGACCACGATGAGCTGGCCGGTCAGGTAACTGGCTTCCTCCGAGGCGAGGAAGACGCAGACCTGGCCGATCTCGTCGGGCGTGCCGGGCCTGCCTGCCGGCGTGTTCTGGCCGGCGATGATTTCCTCCTCGCGTGAGGAGGCGGTCTGGATCCAGCCCGGCCCGACGGCGTTCACGGTGATGCCTTTCGGTCCCGCCTCGATCGCGAGGCTGCGTGTCATGCCGAGCATGCCGGCTTTCGCGGCCGAGTAGCCGGTCGCGTTCGGATTGCTGACGACGGGCCCGGTGACCGACGAGACATGAACGATTCGGCCGTAGCCGCGTCGATACATCGACGGCAGCACGGCCCGCGTCATGCGGAAGGCGGTCGTCAGATTGCGCGCGATCGCGTCGTCCCATTCGGCATCGCTGATCTTGTCGAAACGCGAGGCGCGATCCTTGCGGCCGATCTGCGTCATGCCCGCATTGTTGACCAGGATCGCGATCGGTCCGAGTGCCTTGGTCACGCGCGCGACCAGCTGGATCGCCGATTTCGGTTTCATCAGATCGGCGACGAAGGCCGCCTTGGTCGATTTGGTACCCGGCAGCTCGTCGAGCCGGTCGCGGATCCGCCGCGTAGTCGAGGTGATAGCAACCAGCGCGCCACGTTCGGCGAGAATGCGCGCCGTCGCAAAGCCGATTCCACCTTCGCTGCCGGCGCCCGTCACCAGCGCCACCCGACCCTCGACCCCTGCCATGACCCGCCTCCCGCTCTGTCCCAGCCGGCCGCCATTATTCCATGCCGGGCCGCCGGGGCGCCGCGATTTACCGCCATTTCCGGGCCGGGGAGCCCGATTCGAAGGCCTAGGCGCGCTTTCCCTTCCGTTACAGTATCTTGACGGGGCGGGTCTGAGGTACCAGATACAGTCGCGAGCGGCGCCTTAACGGGGCCGCTGCCGGTTCTGCAGGCGTGCCGAAGGGTCGGGCGCCACGTGTGGAAACCCGGACAATGGCTCGCTTGAAGGAGGGGCCGAGACGTCATGAACCGTGTAAGCCTGTTCAACCACCCGCTGCTGTTAGGCTTCGATCAGCTCGAACGCGCGCTCGATCGCATCAGCAAGCAGGGCGACAACTATCCACCTTACAATATCGAGGAGCAGGGCGAAGGCCGGCTGCGCATTACGCTCGCGGTTGCCGGCTTTGCGATCGACGATCTCGACATCCGCCAGGAAGACAATCAGCTCGTGGTCCGCGGCAAGCAGAATGACGACGCGAATGGCCGTGCGTATCTTTATCGCGGGATTGCCGCGCGACAGTTCCAGAAATCATTTCTGTTAGCCGAAGGCGTCGAAGTTGCGGGCGCTGCCCTCGAGAATGGCCTGCTGCATATCGATCTGAACCAGCGGCCGGTTACCAGCCAGGAACGGCGAATCGAAATCCGTCGGTCCGGCGTGCATGCGTGAACAAGGAGAGTGAAATGGACGAAGCGACCAAAATGCAGCTTGGGAAGCCGCAACCGATGACGAGGCCGGAATTTTCCGAGCTCGGCGTCGGGCATCTCGCTTACGTGCGGGCGATCCAGTTCAACGGCATGCCGGCCTTTGCGATTTACTCGGCCTCCGGCCAGCAGCTCGCCGTGGTACCGACGCGCGACGCGGCGATCGGCTTGGTGCGCCAGCACGACATGGAACCGGCCAGCCTCCACTAAGCGCGGGCACTAAGCGCCGGCGCCCAGCGCCGGTCTTTTCAATGCGTGCCGCCCCGGGAACTGCCCGCGGGCGGCATTGCATTTTTGGGGGCGCATTTCAGATCAGTCTTTGCTGTCCGAAAAACTGCGATAGTCGTCGACGAGACCCGCGAGCGCCGTCTCATAAATGCGCTTGCCGGCTTCGATCGATGCGCGTTCCGGGTTCGAGCCCATCCGACCGTCGGGAAAGCGCCGCCGGAAATCGTCGGCCTCGTAAATCGGACCTTCCGGCGCGCGGCCGTCGAACCTGACATCGCGCCGCGCCTCATCGGGATAGGCGTACCAGGTGAGCGACACTTCCGAGCAGGTCGCGTGCGAGCCTTCGTCGGCACCGAACAGTTCGCTGCTCAATCCCCGGATCCCCGGCGCGTCCCACCAGTTGCGCAGCTTGCAGCGCAGGCCCGCCCGATTGGTTGCCGCAGTACCGAGACTCGATTGCGCATAGAGTTCGGAGAACGCCGCCGTCAATGTCGCAATGTTGCCGCCGTGACCGTTGAGAAAATAGAACCGGTCGAAACCGTGCCGCGCCAGCGAGTTCAACCAGTCCAGCACCGCCGCGATCATCGTCGACGGACGCAACGTGACCGATCCCGGAAAGCCCAGATGATGCTGCGCCATGCCGACCGACATGGTCGGCGCAATCAGCGCGCCGGTCTTTTCACTGAGGCCTTTGGCGAGGATCTCGGGGCAGAGCGCATCGGTCCCGATGAAACCATTGGGGCCATGCTGCTCGGTCGAACCGACTGGAATGACGATTGCGGTCGAGCGCTTGAGATAGGCCTCGACATCGGGCCAGGTGGAAAGCTGCAGGCGCATCGTGTGAGTTGAGGGCCTGCGTGCCGGACGATCAGGCGGCGTGGCTTTGCGCGGCCGAGGTCAGCACGGCATAGAGCGCATCGGATGTATCGCTGCCACGCAATTTTTCGCAGGTCGTACGATCGCGCAGCAGACGCGAGACGCGCGCCAACGCCTTCAGATGGTCGGCGCCGGCCGTTTCGGGTGCGAGCAGCAGAAACAGCAGGTCGACCGGCTGGTCGTCGACTGCGTCGAAATCGACCGGCGTTTCCAGTCGCGCAAATAGTCCGTAGATCGTTTCGAGGCCGGCAAATCGGCCGTGCGGAATGGCGATGCCATTGCCGACGCCCGTCGTGCCGAGCCGCTCGCGCTCGAGCAATACGTCGAACACATTGCGTTCGTGCAGCCCGGTATCCACGGCCGCGCGCCGGGCGAGCTCCTGCAGCACCTGCTTCTTGCTGGTGGCCTTGAGCCTCGCGATGGCGCGGGACGGGGTGATCAGGTCTTCGATTTCCATAACTACTCCGTTACAGGGATCATGCGCGCGCAGCCGTCAAAGCAGCGCGCCCGCCTTCCCTTGTCAGCTCGTTGGTTCGCTCGCGGCGCCGTCGGTCACGCCCGTGCGCATGGACGCGATCCGCAGGGCAGGCGGCATCGCCGAAATCAGGCCGAAGATGGCCGCATGATTTCGCTTTAAACGCGTGCGCAAAGCGTCGCCGATATGAAGCTTGCCGTTAACGTCGATCTGCATGAAATCCGTTTAGCGCGTGGCCGTTTGCTGTATCCCGCCTCATCAAATTCGGGGCCGGCAATCGCGAGGCGCGGACCATAAGAAGACCCCCCTACCCTGTCAAGCTTGACCGCCTCCGATTCTGCCGCTTCACGCGCGCTGGCGGATACCCCGAAGGCGACCGTTGCCGGTCTCACGGCGACGCCGCGAGGTGGGCGGAATATTCAACGATTCCCGGTATTTGGCGATTGTGCGTCGGGCCACTGTCCAGCCTTCCGCGGCGAGTGCCGAGGCGAGGGCCGCATCGCTCAGCGCCTGCGTTTCGGCGGCCACCAGGGCCACGATTCGGGCACGCAGCTTGGCTGTGGAAAACTCTTCGAATCCGGGCCCGGCGATACCCCGGTCGAAGAAGAAATCGAACCCGAAAAGGCCGCGCGGCGTCACCATCGTCTTGTCGGCGATCGCGCGGCTGATCGTGCTTTCGTCGAGTTCGAGTTGTGCCGCAAGCTGGCGCTGCGTGAAGACACGGAGCGCGGTCGCGCCCTCGTCGAAAAACCCGCGCTGCCGATCGACGATCGCTTCGGCAATTGTCAGCAGCGTCGCCGCCCGCCGCTCGATCGCGGAGAGCAGGCCGCGCGCCGCGTCGAATTGCTGGCGTATCGTGTCTTTCGCCTCGTGCTGCCGTGCGGCCGCGCTGAGGCGGCGATAACCGGCGAGATCGAGCGCGACGCCGGCGCCGAGCACCGGGTTGACCCGGACGCGATACTGGCTGCCGTCGCGCTCGACCAGGATGTCCGGCACGGTCCAGACCGTGGCGGCGGTCGCGAACCGTAGACCAGGCTTCGGATCGAGACCGCGAATGCGCCGGATCATCGCATCGAGCCGTTCGCAATCGACCGCGCAGCGTGCGGCCAGTGTGTCGCGGTCGCCGGACGCGAGCAGCGGGAGATTGGCGAGCAGTGCGTTCATCGCCGGATCGTTGCGCTCATCGGCGTCTAGTTGCAGCGACAGGCAGTCGGCCAGATCGCGCGCGAACACACCGGCCGGTTCGAACTGTCGCAGTCGTTGCAGCACCCCGTCGACCGCCTCGCGGGCAACGCCAAGCATCGTCGCGACCTCGTCGGGATCGCCTGCGAGATAGCCGGTGTCGGCACAGAGATCGATGAGATGCAGCGCGATCGTTCGGGCCATCGGATCGGCGATCTCGAGGCGAAGCTGATCGATCAGATGGCCGCGCAGGCTGGTCGCACCCGGATCCGCGATGGCCTCTATCATCGCATCGGTGGCAGGCGCCTGATGGCCGATATCTGATACCGGCGGCACCGGCAGCCCGCCGCGGCCGATTGCGTTGCCCCGCTGCCGGTAGGTTGGCGTCGCATCGCCGGCCGGCACATCCTGCCGTTCCAGAAACGGGTTCTCGGCCAGCGCCGCTTCGACCAGGGCCGCCAGATCGCCGGCCGGCAATTGCAGGATCGCGAGGGATTGCTGCTGCGCCGGGGCCAGATGCTGGGCCTGTTTTTGTACCAGCGCGCTGGCGAGGCGGGCCATCGCGGTCAGAGCGAGAAGCGTTCGCCCAGATAGACGCGCCGCACGTCGGGGTCGAGCACGATCTCGGCCGGCCTTCCTTCGCGCAACACCACGCCTTCATGCAGGATGTAGGCGCGATCGACGATTTCGAGCGTGTCGCGCACATTATGGTCGGTGATCAGCACGCCGATTCCGCGATCCTTGAGATGGGCAACCAGCTCGCGGATATCCGCGACCGAGATAGGATCGATGCCGGCGAACGGTTCGTCGAGCAGGATGAAGCCGGGATCGGTTGCGAGCGCGCGCGCGATCTCGACACGGCGGCGCTCGCCGCCGGACAGCGCCGATGCCGAGGCGTCGCGCAGATGCGCGATCGAGAATTCCTGCAACAGCCGGTCGATGCGCGCTTCGCGGCGCTCGCGGGCCGGTTCCACCACCTCGAGCACGGCGCGGATGTTCTCGGCGACCGTCAGGCCACGGAAGACCGATGCTTCCTGCGGCAGATAACCGACGCCGAGTTTGGCGCGGCGATACATCGGCAGCGCGGTGATATCCGTGCCGTCGATCGCCACGGTGCCGGTGTCGGTCGCGATCAGGCCGGTGATGATATAAAAGCAGGTGGTTTTACCGGCGCCGTTCGGCCCGAGCAGGCCGACCACTTCGCCGCGCTGCACTGATATGGTTACATCGCGCAGCACCGGGCGCTTGCGGAACGCCTTGCCGATACGCCACGCAACTAGGCCGCGGTTCGGAATGACTTCCGTCCAGGCAGCAGGGTCGGTCTTTGCGTCCGCCACCATATCCCCTGTGATTCGTTTCGCGTCCATCGGTGTGTCCGGCATCGTTAAGTCGTCAGTTGCCGGGCACAATCAAGGTCTGGACGCGACCGTCGTCTTCGCCGCTGCCCAGCAATCGGCTCACACCGGATCGCAAATTGAACTCGGCGAAATCGCCGTTCAGCTGGCTTTCGCCCTGGGTGATCTTGACCCCGCCGGTGAGCGTGGCGATTTCGGTGTCGAGATTGTAGACCGCCTTGCCAGCCCGCGCGATTTCATTCCCGCGCTGGATCCGGACGCCGCCTTCCGCCTCGACCTGAAAGAGTCCGGTTTCGCCGGCATCGTCCTCGCGAAAAAAGCCGGTCAGGGTGTCGGCGCGGACCCGTCTGTTTTCTGCCTCCTGCACGACTTCCGCATCGCCGCGGGCGACGACCACCATCTGATCCTGCCAGTATTCGAGGCTGTCGCGCGCGGTGATGATCTCATTCGCCGTTTCGACCATCAGGTCGCCGCCGGTCATCACCAGGACCTTCCGCTCGACATCGTAGACGGCATATTCGCCATAAACCGTTTCGCCCGGCGATGTGAGACGCACATTCCCGGTCGCTTCCACGCGATAAATTTCGGCGGCGCTCGATCCGTCGCCGCGATAGAACGCCTTCAGCGTGTCGGCATAGACCGCAAGATCGCCGCGCGCGATGCGGGCATTGCCACGCGCGATGTAGACGCCTTCCTCGCGCCGCCATTCGATTCCGTCTTCGGCGTCGATCTGGATATCGCCGCTGGTTGCGCCGACATCGAAACTGCCGATCGATTGGGCCGCTGCACAGGGTGCGAGCAGCGGCACCGTCAGCAGGCAGGCCAGCAATGCAAGGGCAACGTGGCGAAGGCGGATGCTTTTCATTCAGCTTCGACCTCCGCGTCCCCGCCGGCCGAGAACAAATTGAGCCGCGCCGGCCCGTTCAGCAGGATGCGCGCGCCGTCGTTCATGACGCGAAACCCCGCCGCCGACAGCTGGCCGGCGGGTCCCTGTCCGGTGACGGGTTGGTCGCTGCTGGTCGTGCCCGTGGCGAGGTCGACGCTGGCGGCGTCGGACGTGATTTCAAAGCCGCGATCGTGAAAGACATTCACGCCGCCCGACAGTTCGAGCCGTCGCCCGTCGCGGTCGTAATGGCCGCCCGAAGCCATCAGTGCGACCCAGGCGCCGTCGCCGAGCGTGATGTCGGCGCGCGGCTCGATCAGGTCGATGACGCCGGAGAGATCGGTGTTCTGCTTCGCCGCGTCCGCGGTAATCGAAAACGGCCGGTCTTCCCGGTCCATCCCGTCGAAACGCAGATTGAGCATCGTCATGTTGTTGATGTCTTCGGTCGACAGCTCGGTGATGCCGATCTGGAAGCGGCTCTCTTCGAGATTACTCTGCGACCAGAAGATCAGCAGCAGAATGAACAGGGTGGCCACTGTCGGCAGCAATAGCTTGAGCGTACGCCAGAGGCGCGTTCCGCCCGGACGGCGCAGACGCGGCGGCCGGATGGCCGCTTGCGGCGGAAACGTCGCGGTTTTTGCCATGCTGCGGCTCAGGCGACGCCTGCCCTGAGGCAGTCGTGAATATGGAGAATGCCGACCGGCCGCCCATCGGCGGTGACGAAAAGGCTGGTGATCGCGTTCTCGTTCATGAGCCGCAGCGCCTCGGCGGCGAGCGCATCGGGACGGATCGTGTGCGGCGCGCCCGTCATAATCGCTGCAACCGGCTTCTTGAGCAGGTCAGGCGCCATATGACGACGCAAATCGCCGTCGGTGATGATCCCGAGCAGCGCGCCTTTGTCGTCGACGATGCCGACGCAACCGAATCGCTTCGCGGTGATGACAAGGATCGCTTCGTCCATCCGGGTCGTCGCTGCGGTCACCGGCAACTCGTCGCCGGCATGCATCAGATCGCCGACGCGCAACAGCTTGCGGCCGAGCCGGCCGCCGGGATGCAGATTGCGGAAATCCTCGGCCGAGAAGCCGCGACGCTCGATCAGGGCGACGGCCAGTGCATCGCCGAGGGCCAGCATCATCGTGGTCGAGCTGGTCGGCGCAAGACCCATCGGGCAGGCCTCTTCGGCCGCCGGCAGTAGGAGCGCCACGTCGGCGAGATCGGCGAGCGCGCTCGGCGCACCCGAGGTGATGCCGACGAACGGAATATTGAACCGCTTGCAGTGATTGAGGATGTCGCCGAGTTCGGGTGTATCGCCGGAATTGGAGAGCGCGATCAGCGCGTCGTCGGTGGTCAACATGCCGAGGTCGCCGTGGCTCGCTTCCGCGGGATGCACATAGAGGGCGGGCGAACCGGTCGAGGCGAGGGTTGCCGCGATCTTGCGCGCGACATGGCCCGATTTTCCCATGCCGGTCACCACGATCCGGCCGCGATGGGCGAACAGCAGGTCGACGGCACGCTCGAAGGCACCATCGAGCGAGGCGGCGAGCGCCGTGACGGCGGCCGCTTCGGTCATCAGCACGCGACGACCGGTCGCGAGCGAACCGGCTTCGTCGCCTGTGGCCAGCCGGGCTTGGGTCGGCGATCCGGTTTTGCGGGCAAGGCTCATGGCGATGGAGTTTACACCCAAGCGGTAAAGCGCGGCGACAGCGGACTTTTTCGGCGCGGATACCGGCGGCTTCGCGCCATCGGCCCGCCGTCAATGCTGAAAGATGTCTTCCTCGGGCCAGCCGGCGAGGTCGAGCCGGGCCCGGGTCGGCAGGAAGGCGAAGCAGGATGAAGCGAGCTCGCTGCGGCCAAGCCGCGCCAGCATCGCATCGAGTTTTTCCTTGAGCGCATGAAGATAGGCGACGTCCGAGGCGGCATAGCGCATCTGTTCCTGCGTCAGCTCAGGGGCGCCCCAGTCGGAACTCTGTTGCTGCTTCGAGACTTCGACGCCGAGCAGATCGCGGCACAGATCCTTGAGCCCGTGCCGGTCGGTAAAGGTTCGCGTCAGCTTCGAGGCGATCTTGGTGCAATAGATCGGCTGGACATCGACGCCGAGATTGCGATGGAGCATCGCCACATCGAAGCGGGCGTAATGAAAGATCTTGGTGATGCGCGCATCGCCGAGCAACGCCGTGAGATTGGGCGCGCGATGCTGGCTGCCCGCGCCAACCGCCGGGATCTGCACCAGATGGCAGACGCCGTCGCCGGCCGAAAGCTGCACCAGACAAAGGCGGTCGCGCGTGAGATTGAGGCCCATGGTCTCGGTATCGACCGCGACGACGCGGCCGAGATCGAGCCCGTCCGGCAGGTCGTTGCGGTGAAACTCGATTCGCAGGTCGCTCATGACAGGTCTCCGAGCGATCGCTGATCGCTCCTGATTTTTTCGCCGGCGATCGCTGGCGGCGGTGCCGATCGTCGATGATCGCGCATGCCGGCGATCGGGAGCCGCTCTCGATCGGTGCACAGGCGATGGCGATTCGCTTGCGCTATGCTTTCGGGCGCGACAGCGGCGCCTTGCGTCTCGTCATCGCAGGGCGCCGATCCAATGCGGCGACAATTCGATGGTGCCCAGGAGAAGACTCGAACTTCCACGACCTTTCGGCCACAGGTACCTGAAACCTGCGCGTCTACCAATTCCGCCACCTGGGCATTGAGGGCGGGTCGCCAAGGGGCGCGATTGTCGCCAAGGCCCCCTCATTGTCAACCGGTTTTGGGCCTTTTCTCGGCCTGCCGCGGGGCTATATTGGCGCGCGCCTGCATATATCGGAACGCCAGGGCGATGGATCGGCGTTCGAGCCGGGAATTGAGGCATGGCCAATCGATCGGTGACTATCTTCGGCGGCTCGGGTTTCGTCGGTCGCTATGTCGTCCAGCAACTCGCCCGCCGCGACTGGGTGATCCGCGTCGCGGCGCGCCGGCCGGCGCAGGCGCAGTTCCTGAAACCGCTCGGTCATGTCGGGCAGATCACGCCGGTCGCCGCCAATATTCGCGACGACGCGTCGGTCGCCGCCTGCATCGAAGGGTCCGATGCGGTCGTCAATCTGGTCGGGATTCTCTATTCGAAGGGCCGTCAGTCCTTCGAGGCCGTCCATGTCGATGGCGCGAAGCGCATCGCCACAGCCGCCCGTAACGCCGGCGCCAGCCGCCTCATCCAGATGTCGGCGCTCGGTGCCAATCAGGATTCAATCGCCGATTACGCGCGCTCCAAGGCGGGCGGCGAAATCGCCGTGCGCGAAGCCTTTCCCGGTGCAACGATCGTGCGGCCCTCGATCATTTTCGGGCCCGAGGATTCGTTCTTCAATCGCTTCGCCGGGATGGCGCGCATAGCACCGGCCTTGCCGCTGATCGGCGGCGGCAAGACCCGGTTCCAGCCGGTCTATGTCGGCGATGTCGCCGCCGCGATCGCGACGATGCTCGACAAGCCGGAAACCGCCGGCCGGACTTATGAGCTGGGCGGCCCGGAAACGCTGGATTTCCGGGCGCTGATGGAACGCATGCTGGTCGAAATCGACCGGCGGCGGGTGCTGGTTCCGGTGCCGTTCTGGGCGGCATCGCTCAAGGCGAGTTTCCTCGGCCTCCTGCCGGTGCCGCCTTTGACGCGCGATCAGGTGCGGCTGCTACGCAGCGACAATATCGTCGGCGGATCGCAGCCGGGGTTCGCTTCGCTCGGCATCGAGCCGACCGCGATGACGGCAATTCTGCCGACCTATCTGCGACGGTATCGGCGCGGCGCACAGCTGTAGAAATCGACAGGCGCGGGGCTCAGGCCCACCAGCCTTCGACATAGACGAGATAGAGCAGCAATCCGCCCAGCAGCAGGCGATAGATGACGAACGGCGTGAAGTTCGCACGTTTCAGCCACTGCATCATGAAGGCGATCGCAAAGAGACCGGTCAGCACACAGAAGGCCGCGGTCATCGCGGCGACCTCGAGCTGCGCGGTCGAGCCGGTTTCGTAGAGCTCGTAGCCCTTCCACAACCCGGCCGCCGAGATCGCCGGAATCGCGAGCAGGAATGAGAACCGCGCCGCCTCCTGCCGCTCGAACCCGACGAGGCGCGCCGCCGTCATGGTGATGCCGGAGCGGCTGGTGCCGGGAATGAACGCGAGTGCCTGCGCGAAGCCGACGAAGAGCGCCTGCGCCAGGGTCATATGTTCGACTCGCCGGATCGTGAGGCCGATCCGGTCGGCGACCCACAAGAGGATGCCGAAGCCGATCAGCGTCCAGGCGACGATCTCGACCCGGCGAAACAGATCCCCCGCATATTCGTCGATCAGATAGCCGGCGCCGAGGGCGGGGATGGTGCCGAGCAGGAGGAAGGCGGCGAGCTTCGCGCCCGGATCGAAGCGCCCGACGAACAGCCGGGCGATTCCCGACAGCATTCGCCCGACATCGCGCCAGAAATAGATCAGGACCGCGACCAGCGTGCCGACATGGGCGGCCACGTCGACCGCCAGCCCCTGATCCTTCCAGCCGGTCAAGGCCGGAACCAGGATCAGATGTCCGGACGAACTGACGGGCAGAAACTCGGTCAGGCCCTGAATCAGCGCCAGGACCAGAATCTGGATAAGCGGCACTGGAATCCCCTGCAACCCCGCGGGCCGCTTATACCATTGGCCGGATACGGCCCCAAGCGCGCGATTGGTTCCGGTTTGATTACTAAATCTGTCGAGCTGCCGTCACATTAGGTGGTTGTTTATAGCTTGAATGCCCGCGAGGGCATCATTTAAGGTCAGATACCGTGACCTATCGGCAATTTTCCGTTCGCAACGCTGGAAAGATTGGCGTATAGCCCGACCCCTCGGTTCCCCAATCTGCGCGGGAACCGGCTCGACCGTTCGATGCGTAGGGAGCCGCCTCGATGCCGAACCGCCTGCTCAAGTTCGTTTCGCTGGGAAAGGCGATGCCGGAAAAGCGGCAGGCCGCTGTGCGGCGCGCCGATTTTGGTGAGATCTATGACGAGTTCGTCCCCCAGGCGGCCGCCGAGCAGGCCGGGCGCTGCTCGCAATGCGGCGTGCCCTTCTGTCAGGTCCATTGCCCGCTGCACAACAATATCCCGGACTGGCTGAAGCTGACGGCCGAAGGCCGGCTCGAGGAGGCCTATGAGATGGCCGCCTCGACCAATAATTTTCCCGACATCTGCGGTCGCATCTGCCCGCAGGACCGGCTCTGCGAAGGCAATTGCGTGATCGAGCAGGCCGGGCACGGCACGGTCACGATCGGTGCGGTCGAGAAATTCATCACCGACACCGCCTGGGAGCGCGGTTGGGTGAAGCCGGTCAGGCCGCTGCACGAGCGCTCGCAGAGCGTCGGCATCGTCGGCGCCGGACCCGGCGGCCTCGCGGCAGCGGAAGAATTGCGACGCCGCGGCTATAAGGTCACGGTCTATGACCGCTATGACCGGGTCGGCGGTCTGCTGATCTACGGCATTCCCAATTTCAAGCTCGAGAAACAGATCTTCACGCGCCGGCCCGAACTGCTCGCCGGGGCCGGCGCCGCCTAGGTTCTCA